>Ga0180016_100368_pt1 | contig 10135 bp, 12 predicted proteins | sample KR46_M_MetaG_FD_129673 | JGI IMG/M metagenome (GOLD analysis project Ga0180016, IMG submission 129673) | Groundwater microbial communities from the Olkiluoto Island deep subsurface site, Finland - KR46_M_MetaG | ecosystem: Environmental > Aquatic > Deep subsurface > Groundwater | place: Finland... | reverse complement strand
TCCACTTCCGCGAAGGCTGCGCCAACTGGCTAACCAACCCGGTGTACGACCCCGTCTCCCAGACGGCCGAGTACAAGGCCTGCGCGGTGAAGATAGAACCCATCTAGCCGAGCGCTGAAAGCAAAAGAAAGGGACGTCCTCAGCGGGCGTCCCTTTAAATTTAGCGGCGTCTGGTGGGTAAGGCCGCTCAGCCCTGCATCTCTATAGTGATGGGGATGGCGTGCACCTGGTTGCTGATGACCCTGGTATGTCCCAGGCTCCAGGTGGCCTGGGCGGGATCGGCGCCGGCCAGCTCGCACACCCGCTGCACCACGCCCTTGAGGTTCAGCACCGGGTGCCGGCCCAGCACCTGGGGCAGGCCGTAGGTGAGGTTGCAGGCCAGGCACTTGCCGGGCCTTTGGTGCAAGAGCAGCTCCAACTCCACCCGTCCCCCTTGCTCGCTACGGCACACCAGCTCGAAGTCATAGGCCCCTTCGGAGGCGTCGCCATAGAGCGCCTCGAAGAAGTCGTCCGCCTTGCCGGCGGGAATCAATTGGGCCAGGGTTTGCTCGTCACAAATTTTGCCGTTGCCGGACATGTCTCGCACCTCTTGGAAATCTCTTCGGGTTTCGGGGGCGCTTCAATACGTTGTTGCTGGCCGCAAATTCTAGTATAAAGCGCGGGGCACATCCAGCTTTGCTCGCACCTATGAAATTTTTTTCTTGCCAAGCATCACGTTACGTGTATATACATCAAGTATGGCCAATTCACGCAAATCAAAGGCACTAGAATCTCCTCCGGGCCTTTCCATGCCCATGGACCGGGAACATTGCATCGCCATGGGTCGCACCTGCGTGGCCTACAACCTGCGCCGGGCCTCCCGCCTGGTGTCCCAGGCTTACGACCAGGCCCTTAAACCCACCGGTCTGAAGGTCACCCAGTTCAGCTTGCTGGTTTCCTTTGTACTGGCTCCAGCCAGCAAAATGGCCCAACTTGCCCAATGGCTGGGCATGGATCGCACCACCTTGAGCCGCAACCTGCGGGTGTTGGAAAAAAGGGGCTTGGTTGAGCTGGAGCAGGGTCAACAAGACCGCAGGGAGCTTAAGGTGCGCATCACTTCGGATGGTAAAAAAGTGTTTGAACAGGCCACCCCCTTGTGGCTGAAGGCTCAGGAAGAGGTGGTCGGCGGTATCGGCCAAGAAAGATGGGCCGAGTTGGCCAAGGAACTCCGGTCCCTGGTGTCCGGTTTGAAATAATTTTTTTCAGGAGAAAGGTGCATATACACGTTATGTCGCCAATCGCATGCAGAAGAAACAAGGAGAGCTTCCCGGAGCAGACGACCCCGCGCCCCAGGGCGGTTGCGTCCCAGGAAGACCAGGGGCCGGACGAGGTGGTGGACCGCTACCTGGCGGGCAACTTCCACGAGCGCCTCGACCTTTGGCTGACCCACCGCGATCTGCGCCAAACCTTCACCCGTTTGGAAAAGGCCATGGATTAGCGGTGAGAGCGGCCTCCCGACGCCGCAAAAAATAATGTCCTGATTTTCTTTGGGCATAGCTTGGAGTATAAATTAAAGAATTGCCCCGCAGTTCTTTAGGAGGTCAGATGCCCAAGGTAGTCAGGATTCTCATCGTGCTGGTGTTGTTGGCGGGCGCGGCGGCGGGCGCTTACTACTACTTCTACTACGAGCAGGAGCACAAACCCAGCGACCGTCTGACCCTTTACGGCAACGTGGACATCCGCCAGGTTCACCTGGCCTTCCACGCCAACGGGCGCATATCCCGCATCCTGGTGGAAGAAGGCGACGCGGTTAAAAAGGACCAACTCGTGGCCGAGTTGGACCCGGTGCGTTACGAGGCCAACCTGGCCCGGGCCAAGGCCGAGGTGGCTGCCCAGGAGCAGGTCCTGGCCCGCATGCTGGCCGGCACCAGGCACCAGGAGATAGCCGAAGCACGGGCCCGCCTGGCCGCGGCCCAGGCCACCCTGCGCGACCAGACCAATCTGCACCGGCGCAACCAGGACCTCTACCAGCGCCGGGCCATATCCTCCCAGACCATGGACACCATCCAGGCCCAGTACGAAAACGCCCGCGAGTCGGTGAATCAGGCCCGGCAGAACCTGGACCTGGCCCTGGAAGGCCCCCGCAAACAAGACATCGCCGCGGCACGGGCCCAATTGGATGCCCTCAAGGCGGCCCAGGCCCTGGCCCAGCGGGAGTTGATCGACACCAAGCTCTACGCCCCGGATAACGGAGTGATCCAGCAGCGCATCTTGCAACCCGGCGACATGGCCTCGCCTTCGGTGCCCGCCTTCACCGTGGCCCTGAACAACCCCATCTGGGTGCGGGCCTATTTGCCCGAGACCGAGTTGGGCAAGGTGGCGCCCGGCATGAGCGCCTCGGTGAGCACCGACAGCTTCCCCGGCAAGAACTACAAGGGGTGGGTCGGCTACATCTCCCCCACCGCCGAGTTCACCCCCAAGACCGTGGAGACCACGGACCTGAGGACCAAGCTGGTTTACCGAGTCCGGGTGTACGTGTGCAATCCCAACAACGAGCTTCGTCTGGGCATGCCGGTTACCGTGACCATACCCCTTAAGCAAAAGGCCGAGGCCCATCGCGGGCAAAGCGACCCCTGCTCCGGCTCCTGAGCTAGCATGACGCAGACGGCCAACAGCCAAGACCCGGCCCTGGTGCTCCAGGGCGTGCGCAAGGGTTTCCACAGCGGCGGCCGGGACGTGGTGGCTCTGGACGACGTTTCCGCCTCGGTGAAACGGGGAATCGTCACCGGGCTCATCGGCCCGGACGCGGCTGGCAAGACCACCCTCATGCGCCTGGTGGCCGGGCTGCTGTTGCCCGATAAGGGGGAGATCACCGCCCTGGGCCTGGACGTACGGCGCAAACCCCTGGAGGTGCAGTCCTCCCTGGGCTACATGCCCCAGCGCTTCGGGCTCTACGAAGACCTCACCGTGCAGGAAAACCTGGACCTCTACGCGGACCTGCAAAACCTGCCCCCCGCCGACCGGGCCGAGCGCTACGAGCAGCTCATGAAGCTGACCGGCTTGGCCCCCTTCACCGGCCGCCTGGCCGGGGCCCTGTCCGGAGGCATGAAGCAGAAGCTGGGTCTGGCCTGCTCGTTGGTGCGGCCCAAAGACTTGCTGCTGTTGGACGAGCCCACTGTGGGGGTGGACCCATTGTCGCGGCGCGAGCTGTGGGAAATCGTCTACAATCTGGTGGAACACCAGGGCATGACCGTGCTGTTGTCCACCGCCTACCTGGACGAGGCCGAGCGCTGCCAGGAGGTGATCCTCATGCACCTGGGCAAGCTCCTGGACCAGGGCAAGCCTGGCAAGTTCACCAAGACCATGGAGGGCCGCAGCTTCATGGTCACCGCCCCGCAGATGAACAAACGCCAACTTCAGCGCGAGTTGGGCGAGGCCGAGCCGGTGCTGGACGCCCTGATCCTGGGCGAAGGGGTGCGGGTGGTCACCAAGGAGGCCAAGGAGCCCACCCCGGCGGAGTTGGGCGGCCGGGACGGCGAGTTGAGTATCGAGGCGGTGCCGCCGCGCTTTGAAGACAGCTTTGTGGCCATGCTGCGCGAGCAGGGCCAGGAGGCGGCCACCCCCTCCCAGCCCGGCGAGCAGCGATGCGCCGAGGCCTGCGACGGCCCGGTGATCGAGGTAAAGGACCTCAAGCGGCGTTTCGGCGACTTCATGGCTGTGGACGGCATCAGCTTCGTGGTGGAGCACGGCGAGGTGCTGGGCCTGCTGGGGGCCAACGGCGCGGGCAAGTCCACCACCTTCCGCATGCTCTGCGGCCTGCTGCCGCCCAGCGAGGGCCGCTTGAAGGTGGCCGGGCACAACCTGCGTAAGGCCGCGGCCAAGGCCCGCCAACGCATCGGCTACATGGCCCAACGCTTCAGCCCCTACGCCAACCTTTCGGTGATGGAAAACCTGCGCTTTTTTGCTCGGGTCTACGGCCTGAACATCGCCCGGCGCAAACAGCGGGTGCAGTGGGCCCTGGAGGAGTTCGAGCTGGCCGAGCTGGCCAACGCCACCAGCGGACAGCTTCCCCTGGGCTACAAACAGCGCCTGGCCCTGGCCGCGGCCCTGATGCACGAGCCGGAGATCCTCTTTCTGGACGAGCCCACCTCCGGTGTGGACCCCCTGGCTCGCCGCGAGTTTTGGCGGCGCATCAACTCTCTGGCAGAGCAAAAGGTCACCGTGCTGGTGACCACCCACTTCATGGAAGAAGCGGAATACTGTGACCGGGTGGTGATCATGGACCGGGGCAAGGTCCTGGCCGAGGGCACTCCCGAGGAGATCAAGAAGGCCCGCCGCACCGCGGACGACCCCTCCCCCACTCTGGAGGACGCCTTCATCACCCTGATCGAGCACAACAAGCAGATGCGCGACAAGGAGCAGGCGGCATGAGGCGGGGCATGCCGGGCTGGCGGCGGCTCAAGGGGCTGATCCGCAAGGAGTACTACCAGATCATCCGCGACCCCTCCAGCATCGCCATCGCCTTTGTGCTGCCCGCGGTGCTGCTTTTTATTTTTGGCTACGGCGTATCCCTGGACGCCAAGAACGTGCCATTGGCCCTGGTGGTGGAGCAACCCAGCCCGGCCACGGCCAGCCTCATCGGCGACTTCCAGGACTCCCAGTGGTTCGAGCCCAAGCACTTCAACGACATCCACACGGCCCAGGAAGCACTGCGCCACCGGGAGGTAATGGGCATCCTGTGGCTCAGGAGCAGTTTCACCCGGGAGCTGTTCAGCGGAGGCCCCGCGCCCATCGGGCTTTTTCTTAACGGCGTGGATGGCAACACCGCCCGCATCGTGGCCGGTTACGTGCAAGGGGTCTGGGGCAAGTGGCTTGTGCGCTACGCCCAGAGCCAGGGCCGGGAACTGACCATGCCGGTGGACGTTCAGCAGCGCATCTGGTTCAACCCCGAGGTGCGCTCCACCAACTTCCTGGTGCCCGGCCTCATCGCGGTGATCATGACCCTCATCGGCGCCCTCCTCACTTCCATGGTGGTGGCCAGGGAGTGGGAGCGCGGCACCATGGAGGCTCTGCTGGTCACTCCGGTGCGCCTGCGGGAGATTCTTCTGGGCAAGCTCATCCCCTATTTCGTGCTGGGCATGGGCGGCCAGATACTATCGGTGGCCATGGCGGTGTGGCTCTTCGAGGTGCCGCTCCGGGGCAGCCTGTGGGTGCTCATGGGCGTTTCGGCCTTGTTTCTGCTGGCCGCCCTGGGCATGGGCCTGCTCATCTCCACCGTGGCCCACAACCAGTTCGTGGCCGGGCAGTTGGCCATCTTCACCACCTTTTTGCCCGCCTTCATTCTCTCGGGATTCATCTTCGACATAGGCAGCATGCCCGGCTGGGTGCAGACCATCACCCACGTCATCGCGGCGCGCTATTTCGTGCAGGTGCTGCAAAGCGTGTTCTTGGCGGGTGACGTGTGGCCGGTGATCCTGGTCAATTCCGTGGCGTTGGTCATAATGACCGCCGTTTTCATGGGTCTGGTGCGGCTGCGCAGCCGCAAGCGGCTGGAGTGAGGGGGCTAAGTGTTTAGGCGAATCTGGGCATTGGTGGTCAAGGAGTTCCTGGCCTTGCTGAAGGACAAGACCAGCCGCATGACCTTGATCATCCCTCCCCTGTTCCAGCTGCTCATTTTCAGCTACGCGGCCAGCTTCGACCTGAACCAGGTGAACTACGCGGTCTTCAATCAGGACCCGGGCATCGCCTCCCGCGAGTTGCTGGGCTACTTCAAGGGCTCGCCCGCCTTCAAGCTGACCGCCACCCTGGACCATCTGGGGCAGGTGGCCCCGGCGGTCAACGAGCAAAAGGTGTTGATGGTGCTGCACATCCCCCAGGATTTCACCCGCAACATGCTCGAGGGCCGTTCCGGGCAGTTGCAGGTGATCATAGACGGGCGCAACTCCAACACCGCCATGGTGCTGCTGGGTTATATCAACACCATCGTGACCACCTTCAGCACCCAATGGTCCCAGGATCACGGCTGGGCCAGCCCTCCCGCCGAGCTAAAGGTGCGCACCTGGTTCAACCCCAACCTGGAGAGCCGCTGGTTCATCGTGCCGGGTATCGTGGGTCTTCTCACCCTGGTGGTGGCCTTGGTGGTCACCGCCCTATCCGTGGCCCGGGAGCGCGAGGCCGGCACCTTTGACCAGCTACTAGTCACCCCCCTGCACCCGGCGGAGATCCTCATCGGCAAGGCGCTGCCGGGCATCATCATCGGCCTGGCCGAGGGCAGCCTGATCGTGTTCCTGACCGTGAACCTGTTTGGGGTGCCCATGTTGGGCGGCTTGGGAGCCCTGTATTTGGGCATGGGGCTGTTCATCGTCTCGGCGGTGGGCCTGGGCCTGATGATCTCCTCCATCGCCGTGACCCAGCAGCAGGCCCTGCTGGGGGCCTTCCTGTTCCTGGTGCCCGCGGTGATCCTCTCGGGCTTCGCCACGCCCATCGCCAACATGCCCGTGCTGGTGCAGAAGCTCACCCTGCTCAACCCGCTGCGCTATTTTCTGGTGATCGTGCGGTCGGTGTTCTTGGAGGGGGCGGAGATGTCGTTGCTGATGCCCCTGTACTGGCCCATGGCGGTGATCGGGGTGGTGACCATGATCATCGCCGGGTGGCTGTTCCGCAACCGGCTGTATTAGGCGGAATTAGGCTATTTGAGCAGGTCGGCCAGTTCCGAGGGATGGGCCAGCAGGCACTTGGCCCCGGCCTGATTCAACTCTTGTTCGTCGCGGAATCCCCAGAGCACCCCCACCGGGAACATGCCCGCCTTTACGGCGGTTTCCATGTCCACCTTGGTGTCACCCAGAAAGATGCACTCTTTCGGCTTTAGGCCCAGATCCTGGGCCAGTTGCAGAGCGGACTGGGGGTTGGGCTTGTTGGGCACGTCCTTCTTGGCCCCCACCACCTGGGCGAAGGAGGTCTTGGGAAAGAAGTGGCTGACCATCTCCCTGGTGAAGCGGTCCACTTTGTTGGAGAGCACCGCCAGGGTCACACCGGCCTGGTGGGCCTGGGCCAGCATTTCATCTATGCCCTCATAAGGCCTGGTGTGCACGCCCCAGCGGCCGGAGTAGACCTCGCGCATGCGCCGAGCCATCTCGGTGACCATTTCCGGCGAACGCAGCCGGGGCGGCAGGGAGCGCTCGGTGAGCATCTCCACTCCGTCACCCACCAACAGGCGGTAGGCCGAAATGGGGTGCCGGGGCAGGCCGTCGGCAGCCAGCACGGTGTTCATGCTTTCGCCAAGGTCGGCGATGCTGTCCAAAAGGGTGCCGTCGAGGTCGCAAATCAATCCGCTGAAATTCACAAGGCACCTGTCTGCCAAAAAAGTTGCGGCCATGCCGCCGGAGGCGGCCTTAACTTGGTAAAGTTAATCCCCAATCGCCTCACGCGCAAGCCCTCGCAAATCCATGGTCTTTCAGGTTATGCTTGAATAAAGGGCAAAATTGCGAATAGCTCCCGAGAGAAACGGAAGATTCATGGCTTTGACGCGAGTCGGTTTCGGCCAAAGTGAGGCCCAGGTGACCACGGTGGGCCTGGGCGGCGAAGGGGTGTTGCGCACCAAGGGGCGCGAGGCCGAGGCCCGGGCGGTGATCAGCGAGGCCCTAGCTTAGTATATGTAGTTTTATCCTCAAACTCTCCGCCAAGCTGGTGCTGGATTTCGCGTAGGGCTGTCCCACCATCTCCGCCCCGCCACTCCACATCGTATGGTTCGGGATCATCGGACGGGCTTAGACGCCCGACCAGCGTTCCGAGCTTCCCGTACACCTCAAAATTAAAGATATGCCTCGGACCATCCAGGTGCGGGTAAACGTAAACCCCGTACCGGCGGCCATCTGCATCTTTGCCGCCCAAAAGCAGGCCCAGGACCTCTTTGCTAAGCCCCACCCCGGATCGCAGATACGACCGCACACCGCCAGGCCGGACATCCGCAGCAGACGGCTTGTGCATGGCCTTTTTCAACAGGCGTACAGCTTCCTTCCGTTGCCGCTGAAGCTCCCGTTCAGTTGGAATACGCTCCAACTCTCGGTCCACCCGTAGCAAGTCAGCCTCAAGCAGGAGCATCCGGGACTCGCTCTCCTCAAGCCATTCGCTCGCGTACCTCTTACTCTTCCTACTCTTGGCGAACGCGTCCAAAACACGCTTCTGCTCGCCCTTAAGCTTGCCCAGGGCACGCCGCAGGGTCTTGCTCTTCTCCATCAAGTCCCGTGCGCGATCTTCCGTGGAATCATGTCCGCCCAGCACTGCTTTCATAAACGCTCCGTCACTCGCGAAGATGCGCCCCAACTCGCTGGAAACCGCATATTCAATGTGATCAGCGCGAACTGCGAACGGCTTGACTCCCTCGGGGGTGCGGTAAGTCCGATAGACCCTGATGTTGTTCTTGCCAGAGGTAGCACCAGTCAGCGACCGACCTGTCCGGGCGTCGATGATCTTGCGGGATAATTGATAGGAGAATTTTTGTTGCCCACGAGCATAAGTCCTCCGGGCTTCGGCTTTCCACCGGATACGCTCTATGACCTCGTCACTTAGCAAGCGCGGCACTTCAGTGACGACAACCTTATCAATCCCGGCGGATTCGAGCCGGAACCGCTGTTCAAATCGGGAGCCGGCGCACTTCACCATGACCTTATGAGTACGATGGGGACTGCCGAAGTCGTGCTTCCTGCCAAGTTTCGCAAACCCAATGTCGTTCCCCAGGTAATCCTCTGCCATCTGCTCCACAATCCATTTGAACTTCTCGTCGACGACCCACCTCTTATTCTTCTTGTCATAGGAGCGCCCCGGTGGTGGGTTGCCAACAGTCCACTCGCCGCGTTTAGCTCGCTCGATGCGGCTGAGGGTCGCCTTCTTCGATTGCTCAGATGCAAAAAATTCGTTCATTTCGGTGGTGGCACCGATCATAAAGCGATCAAAGCTGTCGTTTAGATCAAATTCGGTCCCAAGCATGAAGAACCGGACCCCTACCTTGCGCAACAGCACCAGCTCTTTTTTGGAACGTGCGTTGTCCCGCGACCAGCGCGACAGGTCGGTGACCATCACGGCATCGAATTCACCTCGCTCAGCGGCTACCAGCAGGGCACTAAACTGGGCTCGGTCCCAGCCAGCCGTAGCGTGTTCCTGACCCCCAAACCATGCCACGATCTCACCGCCTAGGTGTCCCACCGCACTTTTCAACTGCTCCCGCTGGACCTGGAGACTCTCGCCCTCCCGCTTCTGTGCCTCTGTGGACACGCGGGGGAATAAGGCAAACTTCAAGGCCCGTGCCTCTTCATTTTCGACCCGCCGTACCATCACTTCCCGCCCTTCTTCCCCAGCGCCCGAGCTTCCTTCGGCTGGGTTGACCAAGTGGTTTGCCGGATGAGGTCGGCCTTGACCAGCTGAACTGTCGTGGCAGTCTCGTCAACATATTCCAAAAGAGCCTTTTCAAGCTGTTCCGCCCGATCCAGAGGGCAACTTAACCGGCCATCGAAGTACTGGCAGACAGTCACCGGCGCTAGGCCGCCCAGGCGGGCGAGGTCGCTAGCGGTCAGACCAAGGCGTGAGGCATTGACGCGTAAGCGTTCTACCTGTTCAGGGGGCGCTGGAGTTTTAAATGGCCTAGCCATAAATACCCTCAATCTCCTTTTATTAAATATAGCCTCTTTATATTTAATAAGCTAGCAAAAAATGGAATCGCATACTTCATGTTGAACACTGGGGAGTTAGCATATACAAGATGTGGTGCTGATACCCGTCTGACATAAAGTTGCCTCCGCGCCGTGCAGCAGGGTCTCAAAGTTATTATATAGAGAACGCCATTTCTCATTAAATTTTTGGGCAAAAATTCTTGGCGGAGAGCATGCTGCGATGAAGCACGAGGGTCGTACAGTCCACCAACGCGACGGCAGCGCCTCGACCCTTAAAGGCCAATGGACGCTGAAGTCTTGCCATCTGCCACCATCTATCAGAAGTGGTTGAAGCGTCAGGTGGTGGTAGCCCCATGGACGGCGGGCGGGAGACCCGCAACCTGGAGGCTTGGAAGGAGGCCGTTGAAATGCGGTCTAAGAGATTACGGAAAAATGTTAAATGGAGAGTGCTGCACGGAGTGCACGGGGATTTAATGGTTTAACTTATTGTT
>Ga0180016_100365_pt1 | contig 10202 bp, 8 predicted proteins | sample KR46_M_MetaG_FD_129673 | JGI IMG/M metagenome (GOLD analysis project Ga0180016, IMG submission 129673) | Groundwater microbial communities from the Olkiluoto Island deep subsurface site, Finland - KR46_M_MetaG | ecosystem: Environmental > Aquatic > Deep subsurface > Groundwater | place: Finland... | reverse complement strand
TGTGCCCGATGTGAACGATTTCGTCGCCGGTCTCGCACGATTGGCCGGACCGCAAGGGATGGTGTCCATCGAGGCCCCGCATCTGCTCCGGATGGTCGAAGGCGTGCAATTCGATACCATGTATCACGAGCATTACGCCTATTGGTCTTTTCTGGCCATGGAGCGACTGCTCACGAGGCACGGTCTCCACGTGGCCCATGTCGAGGAACTGCCCACTCACGGAGGGTCGCTGCGGGTGTTGGCCCGTGCGCGGGTCGCAGCCTTTGCGTCCGAATCGGTGCGGGCGCTGCGCGACCTGGAGCTTCGCCGGGGACTTGGCGGCGATGCCTTTTACAAGGGCTTTGACGAACGCGTGCGGCACGTGCTGGACGATTTCCGGAACTGGATGGCCGAGAGCCGGGAGCAGGGACGCCGGGTCGGAGCTTACGGCGCGGCGGCCAAGGGCAACACCTTCCTGAACGCGGCTGGAGTGAAGGCGGACGGCATCCTGGCCGTGGCCGATCGCAATCCTGTCAAACAAGGGCGGCTTTTGCCCGGCAGCCATATACCGGTGGTTTCTCCCGAAGAGCTTCTGGCCCTGGCTCCAGACGACATCCTGATCCTGCCCTGGAACATCGCCCATGAAATCGTGGAGAGCCTGCGCGGGGCAGGATTCCGTGGCCGTTTGCTTACGGCCGTGCCCCGCATGGAGGTGCTTTGATGCGCATCCTGCCGACCATCATCGCCGGACTCCTTGAGATCGAGGGGCGAGCGCATCATGATGAAAGGGGCTTTTTTCTGCGCACCTGGTGCCGGGAGGAATTTCTTGCAGCAGGTATCGATTTTTCTCCCGTGCAGACGAGCGTGTCGGCGAGCATTCATCGGCATACCCTGCGCGGCATGCATTATCAGGTTGCTCCCGCCCGCGAGCGAAAGCTGGTGCGCTGCCTGCACGGCCGCATCTTCGACGTGGTGGTCGATCTGCGGCAGGGTTCGCCCACGCGTTTGCAGCACTGGGCCGTCATCTTGAGTTTCGATGCAGGCAACGCCCTCGTTATTCCGGAAGGATGCGCCCACGGTTTCATGACCCTCACCGACGGGGCGCTGGTCGAGTACATGATGGATGCGCCTCACGCCCCGGAGCACGCACGCGGATTGCGCTGGGACGATCCGGCCCTGGGGCTGCCCTGGCCGGCCAGGCCCGTGGTGATCTCCGCTCGTGACCGCAACTGGCCTGACCATGTCTGAAAGGGTGCTGGTCACCGGAGCGAGCGGCTTTGTGGGGCTGCCTCTCGTGGCATCGTTAGCGGCCAGGGGGATGCGGGTAGAGGCTTTGGGATACCGGAATGTAGGGCCAGAATTGCCCGGCGTGCGCTGGCACCGGGTGGATCTGCATCACTCCGGGGATGTTCGTCTCCTGCTGCGCGAGCTGCGGCCCTCTGTACTGGTGCACTGCGCCTGGTATGTGGATCATGGCCGGTTCTGGTCCGCCCCGGATAACCGGGTTTGGCTGGAAGTCTCCTTTGAACTGGCGATGCGGTTCTTCGAGACGGGCGGACGCCGTTTTGTCGGCATCGGCACCTGCGCCGAATACGCGTGTCAGGATTTGAACGACAACATGCCTTGGCCCGAAAGCCGCAAAATTGATCCCGCCACCCTCTATGGCCAGTCCAAGGCCGAACTGTGGCGCAGACTCCTTGCCCTGGCCGAAAGGCGTCCTGGCACTCAGGCGGCCTGGGCGCGCCTCTTTCATCTCTTCGGAGCGGGCGAACACCCGGAGCGACTTGTGCCTTCCATCATCCGTTCGGTGCTCGCCGGTCGCGAGGCATGCTGCGGTTCGGGTCGTCTGGTCCGCGACTTTTCAAGCGTTCGGTTCGCCGGCGGTGCGCTGGCAGCCCTGGCCTGCTCGGGAGTGACAGGTCCCGTCAATATCGGTTCCGGACAACCCCGCTCCATTGCCTCACTGTCCAGGCTGGTGGCCCGTCTCGCCGGTCGGCCCGACCTGTTGCGCCTGGGGGCCTTGCCGGACAGACCGGATGATGTCCCGGTCATGGTGGCCGACACCAAACGCCTGCGCCTTGAAGTCGGTCATAGTCACCGGCCAGTCATCGAAGACGATCTGCGGCGTGTGATCTCACTGTATCTCCAACAGAAGGGGATGGAGATCACGTCAGGACTCGTCCCGACGTCAATGTCCTGAAGGCTTATGCTCCATCGGACTGGGCATGCTCCAACTTGCCGTCGTCGGGGAGGTGCAACGCGGAGTAAGCGCAGATTCATTTCGAGTGGATTATATTGGAGTGTACCTTAAAGCAGAACAGTGAAGCAAAGTAACGATCAGTTCGCCAATGCCAACCCCCTTGTTTACATGGATCAGCATGACTTGCTTGATTCAGTTGCCTGCGGAAGGAAAACGTGGGTATAGTCGCCTAGTTTCCAGGAACTTCGAGCTTTGCTTGGAGTAAATACGATGTAATTCTCCGGCACGTCCTGAACACGGGCTGCCCTGGGGCGAGGGGGTATATTTATGAAATGGCGCGGGCGGCAGGAAAGCACGAATGTCGAAGACCGAAGAGGGCGGAGCGTCAGCCGGGCCGGAGTAGGGGGGCTGGGCGGTTTGGGGCTGATCGTTGTCGTTGTTTACATGCTCATGGGCGGCAATCCCTTGGACCTGCTGACCGAACTCCAGGAGCAGCCGACCTCCTATGAACAGACCGGGGGCGGCTATCAGGAAAGTGCAGAGGAAGCGGAGTTGCGCACGTTTTCGGCGGTTGTCCTGAAGGAAACCGAGGAAGTCTGGAACGAGCTGTTCGCCAGTAGCGGTCAAGCCTACGTAGAGCCGACCCTGACGATTTATTCCGGCAGCGTGCAATCGGGATGCGGATTTGCCTCCGCCGGTTCCGGGCCCTTCTATTGTCCTCTGGACAGAAAAATTTATCTCGATCTCGGTTTCTACGACGTCATGCACAGCAAGTTCGGGGCGCCGGGGGATTTTGCCATGGCCTATGTCATTGCCCACGAGGTGGGGCATCACGTCCAGAATCTGCTGGGAATCCTGGAAAAGGTCCATTCCCAGCGCCCGAGCTTGAGTCAGGAACAGTTTAACGCCCTGTCGGTCAAACTGGAATTGCAGGCGGATTACCTGGCCGGGGTGTTCGCGCACCATGTCCAGAACAAGAACCTGCTCGATGAGGGCGACTTCGAGGAGGCCATGACGGCGGCCAGCGCCGTGGGCGACGACACCATTCAGGAGATGACGCAAGGCTACATCATCCCCGACACCTTCACCCACGGCACCTCGGAGCAGCGGATGCTCTGGTTCAGAAAAGGCTTCCGGACCGGCGACCTGTCCGAGGGCAACACCTTTGGACCGGGAGCGATGTAGTGGCTGGCTCTTGTTGTGGTTGGCGAAACAAAGTCATCCGAAAAGATGGAAGCGTTGACTACCAATCAAATCCAATGGTTGTACCAACCCCTTGGCAGGTCACACCGCCTCCAAATTCATGCAAAACATTTCTCGATGCATCAGATGACATATACCATATTTTTTCATATGAATCTGTATATCCCTTGTATGCGGAGGCCAAGCCGCAGAGGAAACCATATCGAACTTGCAGATCAGCGACGAGAAATTCTGAGAAATACAGATTTCGTGGTCAACTAAATGAGTGAGGGTTGAATATGAAGATTATCTCCCCGAGACGTTATTGGGCCAAAGGCTTTTTCCAATGCATACTGACAACCGTGTTGGCAGCAGTGACAGGGATGCTGTTCGTAAGCGTGGCTGCCTGTTCTGGAGAAAAAACTGGAGATCACGCCTGTGATTATCTGAGCAAGGATGAGGTGGAAGCCGTCATGGGCGTTGCCGTTGGCGAGGTTGACAGACAAGCTGCCAACCCGCTGGGGCATAGTATTTGTTTTTTCGACATACCCGCCGGGATGAAGTTGCGCTTTGCTCAAGTGCAGATGATTCGCTCAGCATGGGCATCTCATGAATGGAATGCAGGCTCATTGTTTGAAAACGATATGAGCTATCTCAGTGACAAGCAGGAAATAAGCGGAGTTGGAGATAAAGCCTATTGGGGCGGCTCCGGGATGAAGATGGGAGCTGGCCTGCATGTGTTGAAAGGAGATGTCTATTTCACCGTCGATGCAGCCAGCGGAGACGAGCAGGTCGACCTGCAGAAGGCCAAAGAACTCGCCGCGCGGGTACTTGCCAACATTGAGTGACGATTTTTGGCCGGTAGGCATGAGCGCAATCGCCGGACCGAATTCACCTAGTGGAGCGTTTCGTACTCGGTGAGGGCGGCGTTGAAGCACTCGAGGAAATTCGGGTTCTCGCGAATGAAGCGTTTGGTGAAAAGCGCATAGAGCGGTTCGTTTTTGAGGATTTGAGAACGGACAATTGGGCCAATGCCTTGTTCCTCGATCACCTTTCTAGCAACAAGGTCATTGGCCAGTATGGCGTCCAGGCGCTTGCCGATGAGCATGTGGAACAGGGCTGCCGTGTCTTTGGGCGCTCCTGAAATATTGAAACCATTACTTTCAAGATACGCGAGCATGTTCGCCCCGATGAAGCTGCCGACCTTTGCACTCTCCTTGAATTGCGGAGAATCCGGGTTCAGGGGAGTGTCCCGCAGCAGATACCAGGTCCAGTTTTGCGGGGCCAGTACAACCGAGGCCACATAAAGGTCTTTTCTTTCGTCGCTGAGGGAGCCTGCGAAAAAACCGTCTACGGAATCGGTTTTGGCCATCGCCTGGGCCCGAGCCCAAGGCAGGACGAGAAGCCGCAGATTGTGGCCGCACCGGGAAATGGCGAAACGAACACGTTCCACGGCATATCCCGTGAAATTGTTCGCGGAGTCGTGATAGCCGTATGGATACAGTTCGTGCGTCGCCAAGGTGACCGTTCCGGCGAATGTAGCCGGAGGAACCAGCAAGACCACCATGAGTAGCATGACGTTTTGAAGGGTAGTGAGGATGGCTTGTGTCATGATGGACGTGGGTTACGGTGTCCCGAAAGTATTTTTTGGGCAGGGCTTCCGTGTCAGTATTGTAGAACTTGTCTGAAATGACGCCACTGCAAAAAGTCGGGAAAGGACCTGAGTGTCATTCCCGCGAAGGCGGGAATCCATTCTTTTCAGGTAGTTAAAAAAGGCATGGATCCCCTTCTTCAAGGGGATGACGACTTTTTGCAGTGACGTCTGAAATAGTGAATTTTGTTTTTAAACGGATTCTTTTAAAGTATGACAGGATCGTATGGCTTCAGCAAGAAGTAATGTTCTTTTGGTAGACTTTGTCATGCGTCCCGATATCGATGGGAACGATCTTGTGCCGCTAATCAGGAATTTGATTCACCCTATTAAGACGCTACTGCAAAAAATTGCGAAAGAACCTGAGTGTCATTCCCGCGAAGGCGAGAATCCATTATTCTTTTCAGATAGTTAATAATGCATGGCACCCCTTCTTCAACGGGATGACGACTTTTTGCAGTGACGTCATTAAAAAAAAATCCGGTTCAGCGGAGGCATCGCGCCATCCGCTGAACCGGTTTCTTATTGAGGCTTGTACGGTTCCGGGCGGGAACCTGTGCAAGCGTTTCCTTTGGATCAGGCCAGATCGAAGCGGTCGAGGTTCATGACCTTGGTCCAGGCCGCGACGAAGTCGTCCAGGAACTTCTCCGAGGCGTCCTGGCAGGCGTACACTTCGGCGATGGCGCGCAGCTGGGAATTGGCACCGAAGACCAGGTCAATGCGGGTCCCGGTCCATTTCAGCGCTCCGGTGGCGCGGTCGTGGCCCTCAAACACGCCTTCGGCTCCCGCCGCAGGCTTCCATTCCGTGCCCATGTCCAGGAGGTTCACGAAGAAGTCGTTGGTCAGGGCTCCCGGCTGCTTGGTGAAGACGCCGTGCGGGGACTGGCCGTAGTTGGCGTTCAGGGCGCGCAGGCCGCCGATGAGCACCGTCATTTCGGGCGCGGTGAGGGTCAGCAGCTGCGCGCGGTCGAGCAGCAGCTCCTCCGCCGAAATGGAGTATCTGGCCTTGAGGTAGTTGCGGAAGCCGTCGGCAATCGGCTCAAGAGCGGCGAAGGACTCGACGTCGGTCTGCTCCTGCGAGGCATCCGTCCGGCCGGGAGCGAAGGGGACGGTCACCTTGCGACCGGCATCCCTGGCTGCCTGCTCCACGCCCGTGCAGCCACCCAGGACGATCAGATCGGCCAGGGAAACCTTCTTAGCCCCTGCGTTGAACTCGTTTTGGATCTTTTCAAGGGCCTGCAGGACGGTTTTGAGCTGGTCCGGCTGGTTGACTTCCCAGTCTTTCTGCGGCGCAAGGCGAATGCGCGCCCCGTTGGCCCCGCCGCGCATGTCCGAGCCCCGGAAGGTGGACGCGGACGCCCAGGCCGTCGCGACCAGCTGGGAAACGGTCAGGCCTGAGGCGAGGATCTTGGTCTCGAGGTTGGCGATGTCCCCCGCATCGAGCAGATAATCGGCGGCAGGCACCGGGTCCTGCCAAATCAGCTCCTCGGCCGGGACATCCGGGCCAAGGTAGCGCGAGCGCGGGCCCATGTCTCTGTGCGTCAGCTTGAACCAGGCCCTGGCAAAGGCATCGGCAAATTCCTCGGGGTTGGCGAGGAAGCGCCGCGAGATGGGCTCGTAGACCGGGTCGAAGCGCAGGGACAGATCCGCCGTGGTCATCATCGGCCGGACTTTTTTGGAAGGATCGTGGGCATCGACGATCATGTCCTCGGGCTCCACGTCTTTGGCCAGCCACTGATGCGCACCGGCTGGGCTCTTGAGCAGCTCCCATTCGTATTTGAACAGCACCTTCAGATATCCCATGTCCCATTTGGTCGGGTTGGGCTTCCATGCGCCCTCGATGCCGCTGCTGATGGCGTCGCCGCCTACGCCGCTGCCAAAACTGCTCTTCCAGCCCAGGCCCTGCTGTTCGATGGGCGCGGCCTCGGGCTCGGACCCGACATGCGTGGCCGGTGCTGCGCCGTGGCACTTGCCAAAGGTGTGACCTCCAGCCACCAGGGCCACGGTCTCCTCGTCGTTCATGGCCATGCGTGCGAAAGTTTCACGCACGTCACGCCCCGAGGCGATGGGGTCCGGGTTGCCGTCCGGTCCCTCTGGGTTCACGTAGATGAGGCCCATCTGCACGGCGGCCAGCGGGTTTTCCAGGTCCCGCTCACCGGAATAGCGGCTGTCGGGCTTGTCGCTCGTTGCCAGCCATTCGCCTTCCGCCCCCCAATAAATGTCCAGTTCCGGCTCCCAGACGTCTTCGCGGCCGCCGCCGAAGCCGAAGGGCTTGAGGCCCATGGACTCGATGGCGCAGTTACCGGCAAGGATCATCAGGTCGGCCCAGGAGAGTTTGCGGCCGTATTTTTGTTTGATGGGCCACAGCAGCCGGCGCGCCTTGTCGAGGTTGACGTTGTCGGGCCAGCTGTTCAGCGGCGCCAGGCGCTGCGAGCCGGACCCGGCCCCGCCACGGCCGTCGCCGGTGCGGTAGGTGCCCGCGCTGTGCCAGGCCATGCGGATGAAGAACGGCCCGTAGTGCCCGTAATCGGCGGGCCACCAGTCCTGTGACGCGGTCATCAGGGCAAAGAGGTCCTTCTTCACTGCATCAAGGTCGAGGGTCTTGAACTCTTCGGCGTAATTGAATCCTTCACCCATCGGGCTCGACAGGCTGGATTGTTGGTGCAGGATCTGAAGGTTAAGCTGTTTCGGCCACCAGTCCCGGTTCGTCCTGCCGCCTCCAGAAGTAGCGGGGTTGGTCCTTCCGGTGACAGGGCACTTGCTGCCATCGCTCATGATCGTTCTCCTTTTGGGTTTGGATTCTTATATTTAATGGACTTATCAGCAAAAAGTTTGTCGTAGCCGCCGACACGCATGGCGTCCGTAAATGCTAAAATTATGTGATTGATTACTGATAACAAGTTTTTTTAAAAATGTCTCTACCTCAGCATTCGTTTTTTAAAGGGGTGCGTGATGTTTGACACGAGCTCTTCGTGCCAAGGCAAGGATCCGGAGTTGTTGTTTTTACTCGGCGGTGAGGTTCGCCTCGATAGCTGTTCCTGCCGCCAGTTTTAACGTCAGGGATCGGTTGGAGTGTAATCTTTACACATCGGACACATTCTCTAGGAATTGTCATATACAAATCTGATTGCATCCCCAAGACTTTTCGGTTCACCTCAGGAAATGCTGCACATCTTACAGAAATTCGAAAGCGGCCTGCCTCGTCCAAACCTGCCTGTTAAGCCGTGAACACGCTGATGGATTTTTTTCCAGCATGATGACTACGTGTTATTAGGTATCCGGTTCGTAGAAATTGCTCCGTAATACGCATTTAACAGGCCAAATTCGCGAGCTATGATTGTCCTTAAAAATTAGGAGGGACGTCATGGCTACTCCGATTTGTTCCAAGTGCGGGGCGCGTCTGGCTCGGGATCATCAGAGACAGTGCGCTGATTGCGCGCGTGATGCGGCGGATTGCCGGTTGCTGGCGGCGGCGCTCATTGTGCCGTTTCTGCTGGCGGTGGCGGTGGTGATGAGCGGCCTGCCGTTATGAAGTCACAGCAAAAGTCGTCATTTTATTGAAGAAGGGGCTTTCTCTCAAAATAAAGATTCATCCTGGCGGGATGTTTCAAGCCCGCCGCGTGAAACTGAAATCAGCATCGTCTTTAAAAGAAAAAGGCGCCCAGGAAACATTCCGGGCGCCTTATTTTTATTCCGGCTTGATGCCCGTGCCGGACCCCGGCACGATCTTGACGAACCGCTCCCGCGCTTCGTCCGCCAGGCCCTGCACGATCCGGGCTTCATCGTTCTGGAAGCTCTGCTCCAGGGTGCGTACATACTTGCCCAGTAACTCGTGCACTTGCGTTGCGTCGTCCTCGTCCAGGCTGCGGATGACCACGTGCGCGCCGCTTGAGAAGCGCCGTTTCAGGCTCTCCCGGCCAAAATTCCACTCGGGGTACAGGCACTGGTAGATGACGCCGCCGGTCATGCCCGCGCACATCCACGGGCCGGGATCGCCCAGGACCACGGCGCGGCCGCCGGTCATGTATTCAAAAGCGAAGCCTTTCAGGTGCGCGCGCGAAGCGATGTTGCCCAGTTCGTCGCGCACCGGCGCGGTGATGCGGCCCCCGAAAATGGCGTCGGCCCCGGACATGCGTACGCAGGCCCGCGAGTCGGCCTGGTTCTGGACCATGATCGTGCCCGACAGCGCGCCGTAGGCCAGGGACTTGCCCACGGAACCGTCCACGCGCTGGCCCAGGATGTTCGCGCCTTTCAATATGCAGACCTCGCCGCCGCGCGCGCCCTTGGCGATGCCGTCCTGGCCGCCGCCCTCGACCACCGTTTCGATCCCGTCCACATTGAAGGCGCACAGCCCGTTGCCGGGTACCGAGGAGCCCAGCAGCACCTGCACCTTGCCTCGTTCTCCCTCCAGGCGTTCCCGGACCATGGCCCCAGCCAGATACGTACCCACGGCGCGGTCCACGGAGCGCACGTTCTCCTCTTTGTACTGCACGAACCCGCACTCTTCACCAAGGGTGGACAGGGCCATGTCGGAGATGAGCCGCGTCAGGTTATCAAGCGGCCTGCGCACGATGCGCGGCACCGGGCAGTAGGATTTGACCGAGTCCATGGGCGCGGGGACGAGCAGGTCGGTCAGGTCCACCTGCGCGCTGCCCCTGGCCTGCATCAAGAGGTCCGTGCGTCCGACCAGGTCGGACAGCCGCCTCTCGCCCAGCCCGGCCAGGATGTGGCGGATCTGGTCGCCAAACGCGCGCAACAGGCGGGCCAGGTTCTCGGCCTCGACCTCGCCCTGCAGGGGCTTGAAGAGCTTCAGCCCGCGCTCCCTGGCCTCTTCCACGGATCGCAGCTGGGTGGAAATGCCGCGCGGGCAGACGTCCAGATGGCATTGCTCGCAGCTGATGCAGCCGACGCCCATGAGCGCCACAGTGCCGACTCCGACCCGGTCTGCGCCAAGACAGACCAGCTTGACCACGTCGGCCCCTGAACGCACGCCGCCGTCGCACCACAGTTCCACCTCATGGCGCAGACCCGCTTCCACCAGCCCACGGTGGGCCTGGGTCACGCCGATCTCCACGGGCAGGCCGACATATTTTTTGGCGTGCTCGCGGGCCGCGCCCGTACCGCCTTCGAAGCCGCTGATGTTGACGATGTGCGCCCCGGCCTTGGCCACGCCCACGGCGATGGTCGCCA
>Ga0180016_100364_pt1 | contig 10225 bp, 10 predicted proteins | sample KR46_M_MetaG_FD_129673 | JGI IMG/M metagenome (GOLD analysis project Ga0180016, IMG submission 129673) | Groundwater microbial communities from the Olkiluoto Island deep subsurface site, Finland - KR46_M_MetaG | ecosystem: Environmental > Aquatic > Deep subsurface > Groundwater | place: Finland... | reverse complement strand
GGCCGGAGGGGCGTTCGACCACGATTTCAAGGCTGACCATGTCGTGTTTGGGGAAGAAGTGGGAGTGGTCGCTCATGATGACCTGGGTGCTGAAGGCGTCGAAGCCTTCGCGCAGGGCCACGGGCAGGGAGAGGCCCGTCCCGCCGAAGCCGTAGTCGAAGAGCTTGATGATAAAGGTGCCCAGGGCTCCGTCAAAGGTTTCACGTCCCCCTGCGACGTTGGTGCCGATGACACGGCCCTGGCGGTTGGCCATGGAGCCCAGGGGATAGTAGCCAAGCTTGCCCGTGACCAGGTTTTCGATGACCACGCAGTCGCCGCCAGCGTAGATGTCCGGGTCCGAGGTCTGCATGGTCTTGGAGACGATGATGCCGCCCCGGTCGGAGCAGAGCAGGCCGGCCTCGCGGGCCAGGGTGTCATTGGGGATCACGCCTACGGCCAGGATGACCAGGTCGGCGTTGATGGTGCGCTTGTTGGTCACCACGCGGGCGACCTTGCCGTCCTCACCCTCGATGGCCTGGACCATTTCCGACGTGTGGACCGTGACTTCGTGCTCCTCCAGGTGCTTGCGGGCGATGGCGGCCATGCTCGGGCTCAGGAACCCGGGCATGATCTGGTCCGCCACCTCGACCACAGTGGTCTCGATGCCCCACATGTCGGCGAATGATTCGGCCATTTCCAGGCCGATGAAGCCTCCGCCGACGATGACGGCCGAGCCGACGCTCCCCGCGGCGACCTGGTCTTTGATGCGGATGGCCTCGTCCAGGGTGGCCACGTTAAAGACGTTGCCCAGCTCGCGCCCTGGGATGGGCAGCCTGCGTGGGGTGCTCCCCGTTCCGAGAATCAGCTTGTCGTAAGGCAGCGTGGACTGGGCGCCGTCCTTGGATTGGACCAGGACGGTTTTAGCCTTTCGGTCGATGGACTGGGCGCGGGTCTCGGTCATTACCTTGAAATCTTTGCATGACTGGAAGAATTTCTCGTCACGGACCATGTGGAAGCTCGTTTCCTGCAGCTGTTTGTGGTCGCTGACATCGCCGGACACGTAGTAGGGGATGCCGCATCCTCCGTAGGAAATGAGCTTGCTGGCATCGACCATGGTCACTTCGGCATCGGGGACAACTCTCTTCAGGCGGCATGCGGCCTTGGGGCCAAGCGCCACACCGCCGATGACTACGACTTTGAGGGACATAAGGAACTCCTTGGAAAATTGATGTATTACAGATGACAAGACTGCAGCGTTCTCGCCGCATCAGTCTGCGCCGGAAAACAGGGCATGGCGCAAGGCCTGGAAAAGGACCGGGGTCATCCGTACCCATGGCTGCGGAAAGGCCCGGTCCGCTTTGGGCGGGATGTCGGGAAAATCACGGTGCGGCCCCTGTGTGACGTCATTGCGGCCTCATGCCTCGTCCAGATCGATGGCTTCGGCCAGGTAAGCGCTGAAAAGCTCGATTTTAGCATCCACCTCGTAGGCCTTGCACGTTTCCTGGATGCCGTCCTCGCAGTTGTGGCAGGCCACCACCACCAGGGATGCGCCCGTTGCCCTGATACATTCGGCCTTGGCCTTCATGGCCGCGATCTTGCGTTTCTTGTATTCCGGCATAAGCCCCTGTCCGCCACCGTTACCGCAGCAGTACGTGGCGTTGCCGGCCGGGTGCATTTCACGGAAATCCGTGGCCACGGCGGCCATGAGCTGCCTGGACTGTCTATACATGCCGGCGTTGCGGATGAAGTTGCAGGAGTCCTGGAAGGTTACCGGCACGGTGTGAAATCCCTTTTTCAGCTTCAGCCTGCCCGTAGCTAGGCCGTCCGCCCAGACCTTGATGGGCGGAGTGGCCTCGAAACCAAGCGTCCTTTTCAACCAGAGTGGCGCCTCGAACCCGAGAGCCTTCATGGAGTGGCCTCATTCGGCGGTGATCACCGCCCTGACCTTGAGGGCTTCCGCCGCGGCGATGACATTGCCAGCCAGTCGGGACGCTGCCGGGACGTCGCCGGCGAAGAGCCCGAGGTTGGTGGAGTCCCAGGCCCGGGTCGACAGGGTGAAATCGACTCCAGCAGCGTTGTACAGCTTCAGGTAGTTGTACAGGTTCTGAGGGTAGAATTTGATGTCGCGTGGATGAAAGGTCAGCAGGTACTCGGCCCCTTCCCGGTCCATGGGAGCCTCTGCATCAGGCATTTCCTGCTGCAACTCCTCAAGCTGCCACTCCACGGTGTCTACGAAATTTTCTTCCGTCACGGCAAGGTTGTTGCCGAACTCCAATGCGTTTTGCAGGCCGCTGGCCAGTCCGCTCGGAGTCATGCCCATGGCGGCGGCCACTCCCCGGGCCGCGTGGACCAGGGCGGCGATGCCGATGCCGTGAGGACAGTACATGGTGCAGCGCTGGCACATGGTGCAGGTCCCGTAGCAGACGTCGCGCAGTGTCTCCAGCATCTCCATGGTCACCTTGCCGCGCCTGCGGTACAGGTCAAGAAGCGGCTTGATCCTGTAGGACGGCACGTGCTCCGGTCTGGGATCGGAGGCATAGTAATGGCAGCCCTCAGCGCACATGCCGCACCGGGAGCAGATGGACAGCCACATTTCAAGCCGGGCTCCGGCCTTTTCCTTCATGGTCCTGTCGAGAATGTCCGCATCAAAATTCATGTTTTATCCGCCAATTGGATATGCGATTACCAGGGGCCCACTTCGCGCTTGCCGAAATCGCTTCCGGTGGCTGCGCGGGAAACGAAGAAGAGGGCCATGTGGGTGAGTTTGGTGAACGGGGCCACGATGAGCACCGCGTGAGCGCTGAGAACGTGCAGGGTCAGCATCAGCAGGGATTCGCCCCATTGCTGGTGGGCCGCAAATCCCGTGAGCAGCGGCAGGGCGACGAGGCCCAGGACCGCCAGGTCCTTGCCTTCGGTCAGGCCTTTGAGCGACGGATGCAGCAGTCGTTTTCCAGCCAGGAAGGCCAGGCTGGCCAGGGCCAGAACGGTCAGTCCGTCGGCCCATGCGTCGGGGATGGTCGGCCATGAGAGTCCGAAACGTTGCTCCACCATGACCACGTGCGCCGAAAAGAAGAGTCCGACGACGAGCAGCGGGATGTGCAGCCCGAAGCCGGCCAGGGTGGACCAGGGACTGCTGCGGGCGGTACGGTTCAGGGGCAGGAGAAAGTGCACGATGGAGGCCAGAGCCCAACCGGGCCGGAAATCCGCCGGCAGGCCCTGGCGCGCTTTGGACATGAGAACCCGGTAGCGCACCAGCCTGTAGGCGAGGCCGCAGAGGAAAAATGCGCTGGAAAACCAGAGCATGGGGCCGGTGGCGAAGTCGTAGACGGCGCGGATCATCGGGGTTGCCGTTCTTGTCCGCGGACGTGGCATTCCCCGCAGGTCACCGGGGCCTTCGGACTTTGCTCATGACACCCGACGCACTGGCCGTGCCAGGCTTGACGCAGGCCGAGCCTGCCCCGGTCCCCAGCTTCGTGGCAGGCCGAACAGCGAGTCTGCATGTCGTGTTCCCAGATGTTCTGGCCGTTTTCGTAGCTGTGGTGGCAAAGGGTGCAATCCAGGTCTTCGGCGTGCCGGTCGTGGTCGAAGGGAACTCCTGGTCTCTGGGGCGCCTGGAAGGCCGGATCGAGCAGAAGTACAGGCTGCGCGACGCAATCCGCTGTCGGCACGACGACCGCGAGGGCGAGCGCGAGGAAACCAAGGCGGAAAAATCGCGCCAAATACGTGCTGGTCTTGGTTTTCATGTGCAAGAAGGTATGGTTGCGACGCTTTGAGCGGCAAAAACAGGGTAAGGGTTCATGCTCTGCGGTTCCAGATTTTCAGCGAAAAGAATTGCCGTTTATTAGCCCGTATGTTTTTAATAGGCAAGCGAATGGGGGGAGATGCACGAGTTGCGGGACCGTGTTTGACGTAATGCGATCCTTGTCATAGCTTCAATCCAGTAATCCATAACCTCCGCAAAGGTATTTTTTCATGAAAATTTCCGCCCGTTCCCGCTACGCCACCCGTATCCTCATCGATCTGGCCATGAACGACGACGACGCGCCGGTTCGAACCACCTTCATTTCGGAGAGGACGGGGATCACAGTTCAGTTCATCGAGCAGATCCTCAAACCGTTGCGGCAGGCCGAACTGGTCGTCAGCAAGCGCGGAGCTACCGGCGGGTATCACCTGAACAAACCGGCAAGCGAAGTATCCCTCGGCGAGATTGTGCGCACCATGGAAGGCTCTCTTTCCTTGACGGATTGCTGTGATGATGCCGAATTGTGCTCGCGTACCGACATCTGCCTCACGCGCGACGCCTGGAAGCGGATCAGCACGGTGCTGGCCAACGCTCTCGACTCGATCAAACTGTCCGATATCATTGACGGTCTCCCCCCGCAATGCGAGAGCCTCAAGGGTGACCTGGACGATATCAGGACGGTGTGCTGATTCTCCGCGCACCCTTTCGCCCGCGCTGACCGGGTTCGCCGTAAAACCTGCCCGTTTCCTGCAGCTCCATCACCCTGCAGCCCGTTTTCGCCTTCAATCTCCCGCCTCACAGACTTTTCGTCCCTCCACTCCTGTCTTGACAGGAAGAGTGGCCTGCGACTAATTCGGACTTGTTTTATCTAAATTGAAGATGTCCGAAATGGAATTGCCAGCTTTCGCGGCGGAGTCCTTCAACGCCTGGCGATGACCTCTTCGACGCTCTGATTTTCAAGCGTCGTCGGTGGTTCAGCCGTTGCCGGGACTTGTCTGCGGGAACGCCTGAGTATTGCCAAAAGCCAAGAGGCAAGACCGCTGACGGGCGATACGAATCCATTGCGGCATCTTCAGACAGTCATGGGAAACATCTCAAATCTGATCAGCGGAGTATCCGATGCGCATTTCGACTACGACTCATTACGCCTCCCGACTGTTGCTGGATCTGGCCCTGCATGCTGATTCGGCGCCCGTGCCCGCCTCCAAGCTGGCGGAGCACACCGGCATCCCCGTCAAATTCGTCGAGAAGATCGTCAGGCCGCTTAAAGCGGCGGGTTTCGTCAGAAGCGTCCGCGGGGCCATGGGAGGCCACGCCCTGAACTGCCAGCCCAACGACATCACCCTGGGCAGCGTGGTGCGCCTCATGGATGGCGGCATCCGCCTGTCGCAGTGCAGCGGCAGCGACGCCAACTGCAATGCCTGCCACGAATGCAAGACCCGCGAGGTCTGGCGCGGAGTGACCGAAAAACTGGAACGCGAACTCGATTCCATCACCCTGGCGGACATGCTCGGCAGTCGAAAGCCCGGCTGCTGGCACATGGCCATGACCGGTACTGAAGGGTAGAAAACACCCTTTCGAGTAGGGAAATTGAACATGATTTCCTTTTGTTACGGTGAGATGAAGTTTTTGTGAAAAAGTCCACAAAATGCCTTGACAGGAACAATGGACTGCCTCTAATTCGGACTGGCTTTGTCTAAATTGATCTAATCAAGTATAGACTAGTCTGGATTACATGTTGTTGCCGTGCCGGTACTTCCGGCCGCGAAAGTGACTTTTTCACGCCAAGAACTCGGGAGTCTCGGTCCCCCGCGAAGCTTGAGAACCAGGAATCCGATTTGTTTTATTATATTATTCATTCAAGGAGAGCCTCATTATGAAGAAACTGCTCATTCTCGGTTCCGGCTCCGGTGGAACCATGGTCGCCACAAAAATGCGCCACAAGCTCCCAGAAAGCGAATGGGAGATCACGGTCATCGATCGTGACTGGCAGCACCACTACCAGGCCGGTTGGCTGTTCGTGCCTTTCGGAGTTTACACTCTCAAGGATTGCATGAAGCCCAAGGCAGACTTCATCCCCAAGGGCGTGAAGCTGGTCATGGACAGCATCGAGAATATCGATCCGGCCAAGAAAGTCGTCAAGTGCAAGAACGGCTCCTATTCCTACGACTGGGTCGTCGTGGCCACCGGCTGCCGCATCTGCCCCGAGGAAGTGGACGGCATGATGGACGACTGGGGTGGCAACATCCATAATTTCTACACCCCCAACGGCGCTGAGGCTCTGTTCAAGAAGTGGAAGAACATGAAGGAAGGCCGCATCGTTCACCACATTGCCGAGATGCCCATCAAGTGCCCTGTTGCTCCCCTTGAGTTCGTCTATCTGGCCGACTGGTTCTTCACGCTCAAAGGCGTGCGCCAGAACATCGAGATCGAGTTGGTCACCCCCCTGACCGGCGCCTTCACCAAGCCCGTGGCCGCCAAAATCCTCGGCAAGGTTTGCGAAGACAAGAACATCAAGATCACTCCGAACTTCGTCGTCGACAGCGTCAACGTCGGCAACAAGACCCTCGAATCCGTGGCCGGTGAAGAAGTGCCCTACGATCTGCTCGTGGCCATTCCGCCGAACTTCGGCCAGCAGGTCATCATCGATTCCGGTATGGGTGACGCCATGGGCTATGTCGAAACCGACAAGCACACCTTGAAGGCCAAGAACTTCGAAAACATGTACGTCATCGGAGACGCCACTAACGTACCCACCTCCAAGGCGGGCAGCGTAGCGCACTATCAGTCCGACATCGTGGTTGATAACCTGGTCCGCGAAATGGAAGGCGAAGAACCGGAACCGGCTTTCGACGGCCACTCCACCTGCTTCATCGTCTCCGGCTACGAGCAGGCCTACCTCATCGACTTCAACTACGAGGTCGAGCCCCTGCCCGGCAAATATCCCTTCCCCGGCATGGGACCCTTCTCCCTGCTCGGCGAGTCCCACATGAACTACTGGGGCAAGATGATGTTCAAGTGGATTTACTTCGACCTGATGCTCAAGGGCAGCGAGCTGCCGCTCGAACCGCAGATGTTCATGGCCGGCAAAATGCGTCACTTGGCCAAAGCTTAAGCGGGGTGATTCATGAACATGTCTAAAGAAGATCTCATACTGCAGCGTCTCGAGGAGATCGAGACCAAACTGGCATTGGTGCATGAGCGCGCCGTCGTCAGCCAGAATTTCTGGCACGACATGCAGCCGGTCATGAACGACGCCTTCAAGGTCATGCTGCACGAACTCGGCGACATCGAGACGGGTTTCCAGATGGAAGACCTGTTCGTGCTGCTCAAGACCTCTCTTCGCAGCGTCAACAACCTGACCTACACCCTCAACCAGCTTGAAACCCTCATCAACCTGTGGAACACCGCTGAACCGCTGATGAAGAGCACGGTGCCCAAAGCCATCGCGTATCTGGGCGAACTGGAGCAGAAGGGCGTCTTCCGTACGTATGAGGCTATGCTCAACCTGCGCGCCAAGGTCGCCCAGGAATACGGGCCCGAGCAGATCGAGGAGATGGGCGACGCTTTCGTCTTCCTCATCGGCATGCTGGGCAAGCTGTCCGATCCCAAGGTGCGCATGATGATCGAAAAGGCTTCCGATGCCTTCACCACCATGGATCTGGACAAGGCGGAGCCCTGCGGACCCATCGGCCTCATACGGGCCATGTCCAGCCCCGAGGCCAAGCAGGGCCTGGCCGTCATGGTCGAGATGACCAAGACTCTCGGCAAGCTGCGCTGAACTGAATCTCAAACGGGGGGCTGCCTTCGCGGCTTCCCGATACTTGCGAACACAAACCCGGACGCGTCAGCGCCCGTGGTTAGGGAGGATCCAGGAATGTCAAAGAAGATTCTCATCATCGATGATGATCCCGAAATTCTGGTGTATCTGAAGGAACTCTTCCAGGACAACGGGTACGAAACTGTCACCGCTTCCAACGGAGTACAGGGCCTGGAGAAGGTTCGCGCCGAGCGGCCGGACCTGATCACCCTGGACATGGATATGCCCGAAAAGGGCGGGACCCTGTTCTATGCAGGCATGCGCCAGGACGAGAGTGTGCGGGAGATCCCCGTCATCGTCGTCAGCGGGGTCGGTCCACGCCCACCGGCGTTGAAGAAAGGTGTGCCCGTGGTCTCCAAACCCATCGATAACGGCAAGCTGATGCAGCTGGTCGATGAAGTCCTGAAGTAATTAATGATGATTCCCACGACGGGCCGCCGGCGATTTGCGACGGCGGCCCGTCGTGCTTCATACACCATGCAGACACCGCCAGAACATACTACCCCGCCGGCACACGCCAAGCTCACGGTGCTCATCGTCGATGACGAGCCGGACATCCGCGAGCTTCTTTCCATGCTCATTGCGGATCTCGGATACGCGACCATCACGGCCCATGACGGGCTTGATGGCCTGGAAAAATTCCGATCCGCTTCCCCGCACATAGTGCTGACCGACATCAAGATGCCCGGCAAGGATGGGATCGCTCTCCTGAAGGACATCAAGGGCCTGAACGCCGAAGCGGAAGTCATCATGATCTCCGGTCACGGCGATATGGTGCTGGCCATTCAGAGCCTCAAGCACGACGCGGCGGACTTCATCACCAAGCCCATTGACGAGGAGCTGCTTGAGATCGCCCTGGCCAAGGTTTCGGAGCGGATATTGCTTCGGGAACAGGTCCGCGAGCACACAAGAAATCTCGAACGGCTGGTGCGGGAGAAATCCGCCGCCTTGGTGGAAATGGAGCGCAGGCTGGCCGCCACGCAAGTGATGGAGAGTATGGGGAAAGCTTTCACCATTCTGTCCGGGGCCGCGCCCGAGGGGAATTATTTTTTCGAACTGCCTTTTTTTGTGGCCATACATGACGGCAACTGCAACGTGGTCACCGTCAACGAGGTCTATCAGGCGCGTTTTGGTCGTCGCGCCGGCCTCCGAAGCTGCAGCGTGTACGAACGCTGCGGAAGCGAGAATTGGGTCAGCCCTGTGCGCGAAGCTGCGGAAAAACAGTCCAGCGTGCATCGTGACGAGATCATGATCGCCGAGGACGGCACAAGGGTACCCGTGCTTTCCCATGTCTCGCCCGTGGTCGGTTCCGGGGGAGGGATCGAGCTGCTGCTGGAAGTCGCCGTGGATGTCTCCGAGATGCGCCGCCTACAGGACGAACTGTCCCGCACGCAGCGCAAGTTCGAACACTTCTTCGACACCGTGCCCTGCTCCATTACCGTGCAGGACCGCAACCTGCGTATCGTCGAAGCCAACGCCACTTTCCGCCGTGACTTCGGCTTGCCCGAGGGGCGCACCTGTCACGACCTCTACAAGCGCAGCGACACCCCCTGCGAAACCTGCCCGGTGCTCGCAACCTTCGGTGACGGGACTGCGCATCAGTTCGAGACCGTCGTGACCACCACCACGGGCCGCCGGCGCAATATCCTGGTCTGGACCGCACCCCTGACCGGCGCCGGTGGAGAAGTGGAGCAGGTTCTGGAGGTGGCCACTGATATCACCCAGATCCGTGAGCTGCAGGATCATCTCTCATCGCTGGGCATGATGCTCGGCTCCATGTCCCACGGCGTCAAAGGTATGCTCATGGCCATAGACGGCGGCGCATATCGGGTGGACAAGGGCATCGAGACGGGCGACTTGGAGCGTATCGCCGCCGGTTGGAAAACCGTGCGCCACCGGCTGATCCACATGCGCAAGACCGTGATGGACATTCTCTATTATTCCAAATCCCGCGAGCCGGAGCTTGCCCCGCACTCCCTGGCAGCCGTGGTCGCCCACCTGGCCGAGACCGTGGCCGTCAAGGCCGGTCAATCAGGCATCGCATTCCACAGCGACTATCTGGGCGTGAACGGTCATGTGAGCATCGATGAAATTGCCTTTTCCTCGGCCATGACCAACATCCTGGAGAACGCCCTGGACGCCTGCCGGCTTGACACCGGCAAGAAGGGGCACCGCATAGAATTATCCGCAGCCGTGGACGGGGATCGCGCCATAATCACGGTGCGCGACAACGGCATGGGCATGGATCGCGAAACCATGGACAGGATGTTCACACTTTTCTTTTCTTCCAAAGGAGCTCTGGGCACAGGCATCGGCATGTTCGTCACGCATCAGATCATCAGCGGCCATGGCGGAACAATCGAAGTGGATTCGGCCGTCGGAGCGGGCACGACTTTTCGCGTCTCCCTGCCTCTGGTGGACGGTTCCTAGGATTATTGCGCGGCATCATGGCACCCGCACCTCGTCCCCGTCTCTCTCTTACCATCAGATGCAGCCTCATGGCGCTGTTCCTCGGCCTGACCTGCCTGGGCGCTTTTTTCGTCGTGTCCCGGGACAACATGCGCGAGGCGGCGCTCGAAGACGCCGTCCGCACTGCAGACCGGGCATCCGTTTTTCTTGTGCGCAGCATGGAACGCATGATGACACAGGGCGCGGGTCGGGAAGATCCGGGCGAAGCCGTGCGG
>Ga0180016_100363_pt1 | contig 10244 bp, 10 predicted proteins | sample KR46_M_MetaG_FD_129673 | JGI IMG/M metagenome (GOLD analysis project Ga0180016, IMG submission 129673) | Groundwater microbial communities from the Olkiluoto Island deep subsurface site, Finland - KR46_M_MetaG | ecosystem: Environmental > Aquatic > Deep subsurface > Groundwater | place: Finland... | reverse complement strand
CGTCCACCCAGTCCATAAAGTCCATTCCTATCGGACCCTATTTTTACAATTTTTTGCGTGGTGCAAAGAAGCATAGGCGCGCACTTAAAACGCCGCGCTACCCCCGAACAAACGTTCTGCCAGGGGCGTCACGCCCCGAAAAGGGGCAGTCTTCTTTTGACTTTTCTGCCACCAAGATGTGGCGACGCCAGTTTCTCAGTCCGGGTTCAACTGAACGCTCCTGATATCCCCATTATATTCCAGTACCTGTTCCCGTATGCCATTGTCAGGCCTATTTCGCGGCCTGTGCTATGATGGCGCGGCAAAATGCAGGCAGATCATCAGGCTTTCGCGCGGTTATCTGGTTCCGGTCCACGACAACTTCCTTATCGACCCACGTAGCGCCAGCGTTTACCAGGTCATCCTTGATGCCGGGGGTGGACGTGCAGGTGAAGCCTTTAACGATCCCCGCGGAGATCGGAATCCATCCGCCGTGGCAGATGTGGGCGACTATTTTCCCAGCTTCGTGCATTTCGCGGGTGAGTTCCAGGACCTTGGGGTCACGTCTGAGCTTGTCGGGGGCGAACCCGCCGGGAACGACCAGCAGGTCGAAGTCCCTCGCCTGCTGGTCCGCAATGGCGGCAGTGGATTTGAAGGGATACCCGTTTTTGCCTGTGTAGACGACTCCCGCCTGAGGCCCGGCGACGACCACTTCGGCGCCTTCTTCGATCAGGCGGTAGTATGGGTAGAGAAGCTCCATGTCTTCAAAGATGTGATCCACAAACATCAGGACTTTCTGGTCTTTTAATTTCATTTTGAACTCCGGTGTGTTAACGGATGATGGGCTTAGAGGGAACAGTTCACCTGTAACGAGATGCCTACCATCCCCTTAAGGCCTGTCAAATCTTTTCCCGAAAGAAAAGGGGGCGAAAAATGGGTCGAGGTTGCTTTTGACTATTCTGCCATCAAAACCGCACGAAGCATCCGTAGCTGCATCCAAGAACCTGGGTCTGTCCCGGATAACTCCACTAAATTTTCCAGCACAGTCCGAGGAATGTTGGTGAACTCCGCAATCACAGGATATATTGCCCTTGCAATTTTTCCGTTTTCTTATATATTTTTGTAAATTATCTTATAAAACAACAAGTTCTATATTTTTACGAACAGAATCAATACACAAGGACGGAATGCATGGAAAAAGAAATTGAACATAAATTACAGACGCGACATCTTTCCATAGACGACTTCGAAGCTTTGCGAGACCTCCATAAGCGGGTCTACAAAAGCCTCGATACCCCGTGGACGCAAAAGCAGATCGCCCTGCTGACCACCATCTTTCCCGAAGGGCAGGTTTGCATCGAGGACAATGGGAAAATCGTGGGCATCGCCCTGTCCGTCATCATCGACTTCAGCCTGTTCGGCGACCAGCACACCTATGACCAGATCGTTGGCAAAGGCACCTTCAAATCCCACGACCCGGAGGGGGACTACCTCTACGGCATCGAGGTTTTCGTGGACCCGGAATACCGGGGCATGCGACTGGGACGGCGTCTGTATGACGCCCGCAAGGAGATCGGCGAGAATCTCAATCTCAAGGGCATCCTGCTGGGCGGGCGCATTCCCGGCTATCATACGGTCTCAAAGGAGATGACGCCCCAGGAGTACATCCTCAAGGTCAAGAACCGCGAACTGTACGACCCGGTGCTCACCTTCCAGATGTCCAACGATTTCCACGTCCGCAATCTCCTCGACGACTACTGGCCGGGCGACCACGAATCCCGGGGCAATGCGGTGCTCCTGGAATGGATCAACATCTATTATCAGAAAAAGACGCGACTGGTGGGGCGCACCAAGTCCATCGTCCGTCTCGGCGTGGTCCAGTGGGAAATGCGTCGCTTCGAGTCCTTTGACGACTTTATGCAGCAGGTGGAGTTCTTCGTGAACACGGTCAGCGCCTACAAGGCGGACATCATCCTCTTTCCCGAGCTGCTCAACGCGCCGCTCATCCGCATGTATGATGACATGCGTCCCATCGATGCAATGCGCCAGCTTTCGGAATACACTGAGCCCATGCGCCAGGCCATGACCGAGATGGCCCTGAGCTGCAACATCAACATCGTCACCGGCAGCGTGCCCCAGGTCCAGGAGGATGGCACCCTGCAAAATGTCAGCTTCCTGTGCAGGCGCGACGGCACCTGGGACAGCCAGGCCAAGCTGCACATCACCCCGGACGAGGACGCGCACTGGGGCTTCACAGGCGGACACAAACTCAAGGTCTTTGAAACCGACGTGGGCAAGATTGGCATCCTCATCTGCTACGACGTGGAATTTCCTGAACTGGCCAGGCTGCAGACCATGAAGGGAATGAAAATGCTGCTGGTCCCGTTCTGGACCGACACGAAGAACGGGTATCTGCGCGTTCGCCGCTGCGCCCAGGCCCGGGCCATCGAGAACGAATGCTTCGTGGCCATCTCCGGCAGCGTGGGCAACATCCCCAAGGTGGAAACCATGGGCATTCAGTACTCACAATCCGCCATCTTCACCCCGTCGGACTTCCCCTTCCCCCATGACGCCATTGCCTCGGAGGTGACCCCGGGCATCGAGACCACGCTGATCACCGATCTCGATCTCGATCTGCTCAAGGAACTGCGCACCCTGGGCAGCGTGCGCAACGTCAAAAGCCGCAGGACTGACCTCTACGAGCTGCGCTGGAAAGGCGGAGAGTAGTCTGTTTTTTGCAGGGAGAATCGATGCCGAACAAACCGAAAGTTGCTGTCGTTACGAGTGGCGCACAGGGCATTGGCAAGGCGATCTCCAAAAAAAGATAAGGGATCTCAGTTTAAACGCTGAAATCCCTTTTTTGCGGGTCAAACCATGCTTTCATGGCTGACCTGTCATGTGCTGCCTGGTGGGGACGACTAAAATTTGTTGACCGGAAGCTTGATGAATTGCGTTCCTTCAACCTCTTTGCCGAACTGTCCGTTGCGCAGGTTGGCCTGAATGGACGGCAAGAGCAGTGGCGGCACGGCTTTGCCCTTGTCGTCGCGCTGTCTTTGCTGGACAAACTCTTCCTTGCTGATGCCCAGATGCAGGAGCACATTGGACTGTTTCTGTTCGCTGATGGTGGTCATGCACTGCGGACCGCGTCTGAACTCCGGCGGGTAGTCGTGACCCACGTAGACGCGGTGGTCATCAGGCAAGGCAAAAAGACGCCGCGAGGAGTCGTAGGAATGCTCCGCGCTGCCACCGGGAAAGTCGCACCTTCCAGAGCCTACGTCCGGCAGAAAGATCGTGTCGCCAACAAAGACGGCGTCGCCGATGACGTAGGTCGTGTCTGCGGGAGTGTGCCCAGGCGTATGTAAAATGGTGGCTGGCATGTCGCCGACGGTAAATTTTTCGTCGTTGTCAAACAGATGGTCGAACTGGGACCCATCCAGCTTTGTATCGTCCTTGGTCTGGAAAATGGGCACCCAGGTGGCGATGATGGTCAGGATATGCTTACTTATGGCGATTTTCCCTCCCAGTTTCTCTTGCAGATAATGGGCGGCGGTCAGATGGTCGGCATGGATATGTGTTTCGAGTATCCATTCCACGACAAGCTGTTTCTCTTTGATAAAGTCGATGATGACATCTGCTGAACGCGTGCTGGAGGAACAGGACGGAAGATCAAAATTGAGCACGCTGTCGATTATGGCGCAGCGCTTCTGCGCATCTGTCGCAGACCAGACCACATACGACCAGGTGGCCGTGTCCTCGTCAAAAAAAGCTCGTACTGTGGGCTTATGCATGGAATTTCTCCTTTTCGTCTATTTGCAGCTGGCGCCGGGGCTGCCTTTGGGCTTGCCGTCGATTGGGCACACACCGCCCGTGCAGCCGGTTTTGTTCCACGGTGCCCGCGTCAGCAGCATGGCCATGCCGCAGGTGTTGGTGATGCCGGCAAAGACAAGTCCCGCGCCCACAAAAAGCGCACCCCAGATAAAGCCTGGCGTCGCGAAATACCCCAGCAGCCCGAACAGCAGCACCAGGCTTCCGGCCGCAATGCGCACCTGCCTGTCCAGGGAGATGGGGCCACCGATGTTGGGAGCGGTGTTTGCGCCGATCAAAGGCAGTCCCTCACGTTCCCAGGCGTCGATACCGCCTTGCAAGACCTGCACGTTGCTGAAGCCGGCTTGCATGAATTTCTGCGCTGCCTTCTGGGCCCTGCCACCGCTGGTGCAAAGAAGGATGAGCGGAGTGTCCGGCAGGATGCCGCGTCGCATGGCAAAATCCTCAGGGATCAGGTCTGACAGCGGGGCAAAGGCCAGCGACCGCGCCAGGCGTTTGTTGGCAAACTCCGCCGACGTGCGCACATCGACAAAAATAGTTTGTTGGGCATCCGCCTTTGCGGCAGCGAGAGCCGAAATTTCCTGCAATCCCATAACGTCTCCTTTGTGAATATTCCTCCTGACCACGGTGCGCTGCGCGAAAAAGCATCAGTGCTGCCTTGATAAGGGATGGAAATATGGAACGAAGTTACTACTTGATGCGTACATGAAGTGTCAGAATTTCAATGTCCTGCATTCCCACAGGTCTGGCGGAGTGGTCAATGATCTTCAGGCAATTTTCCACATGATCCAGCATTTCTGATATCCTGTGCGGATCAAACTGCTTGGATTGAACGGCCAAAAAAGGCCTGGCCCCTGCTTTCTTCGTAAATCCCATTTTTCGCGTCGAGCAAAGAGGCATAGGCGCGCGCTCTAAAATGCCGCGTTGCCTCCAAAGAACCGGTCTGCCAGGGTCGTCATGTAGAAAATCTCGAATTCGATCATGTCCGCATCCTCCCGGCGCAACCATTCCGCCAGCCAGGCGGTGCGCAGGGCCAGGGTCCAGGTTGGCAGGTGCGCCTCCAGGTTGCTGTCCAGCAGGTCGCAGGATCGCAAGGTTTTCATGAAGGCCGTGACCAGGGGGCCGCTTAGCGCGGCCTCATCATCGCTGCCCACGCAGCCGAGGATCAGCGCCATGTCGTGCAGCACGCACTTGGGGCCGCAGAATTCCCAGTCAATGGCACCAAGGATGCGGTCCGCGCCCCAGATCATGTTCAGCGGATGCGGGTCGCCGTGGCAGAAGACCACGGGCAGGCTTGGACACGCGGCAAGCTGCCGGTCGATGAGGGAGAAGATGGGGCTGAGCCGTGCAAAGACGTCCGGGTGGCGTTTTTGGGCGTCGCCTGCGATTCTCGCGGCATAGGCGCGCAGGTCAAAGGTTTCCTCCCCGGCGTCAAGGCCCTGGGCGGCATGTCGCAAGTCCCGCAGAAACCGGGCCAGAGCCTCTCCGCGCCATGCGTCCCGCCAAAAGTTTTCCGGGTCCGGTGCGACCCCGTCCAGAAATGGGGTCAGCTGCCAGATCCGATCTCCGGCACGCTGCGCAAAGTTTCCGTCAAGTCCGGTCCGAGGCGCGGCCACGGGCAGGCCACTGGTCGCCAGGTGGGCGATGCGTCCGGCGATGCGTATTTTGCGCGTCAGGGTGCGGGAGTCCAGTTCTTCGAGGACATGGCGCGAACCGTCTGCGTCTACGACCACCCGGTACAGGCAGCGCTCCGGGCTGCCTTGGAGGGGAATGTCGGGATGGATGTCCTCGAAAGTTAGGCCCCAGCAGCTCAGTATGTCGTGCAGAAGTTCGGGAGATGGATGCATTACGAGTTAGAGGGAGCCCCTCACCATTTGCGATTTACGTAGCGGATGACGAAAAAGGCCAGGATGGCGATGACCACGACCATGGCCGCCATCAGGCCGTAGATGTCCGAGTTTTTGCCGATGAAGCGCAGGGTGCCCATGGTCAGCACCGCGACCACGCCGCCGGTCCACAGCAGGATGGTTTGTTTTTTCATTTCGCCCTCCGGATTGAAAAATGGCGGACCACCGCAGTGATCCGCCCAGTCCAGTCTAATGTTCCGCAGGCTGGTTAGTCAGGCCGAAGCGTTCGAGGAGATAGAAGATGATGGACATGAGCATGCCCACCACCGTGCCAAGGGCCATGCCCTTGAGTTGCACCGTGCCGACGTGCAGGGCCGCGCCGCTCAGGCCCACGATGAGGACCACGGCGGTGAGGATCAGGTTGGCGGGCTTGGAGTAGTCGACCTTGGCCTCCACCAGCATGCGGATGCCCGAGGCGGCGATGACGCCAAAAAGCAGGATGCAGATGCCGCCCATGACCGGAGTGGGGATGGACTGGATGAAGGCCGAGAGCTTGCCGATAAAGGCCAGGCCGATGGAGATGACCGCCGCCCCGCCGATGACCCATACCGAATAGACGCGGGTTATGGCCATGACGCCAATGTTCTCGCCGTAGGTCGTGACCGGGACGGAGCCGAAAAAGCCCGACAGGGTGGTGGAGATGCCGTCACCGAGCAGGGAGCGGTGCAGGCCAGGGTCCTTGATCAGGTCGCGGCCAACGATGTTGCCGGTGACGACCAGATGTCCAATGTGTTCGGAGATGACCACCAGGGAGGCCGGGATGATGATCAGGATCACGTTGATGTCGAACTTGGGCAGGTACACGGTGGGAAAAGAGAGAACGGCCGCCGTGGAGATGGTCTCGAAGTTGACCATGCCCATGCCGATGGACACCAGGTAGCCGACGATGATGCCCACCAGGACCGGGATGACCGCCATGAAGCCGCGAAAGACGATGGACCCGAAGGCGACCACCAGTAGGGTGACCATGGAGACGACGATGGCGTCGAAATTATAGGCTCCGGACTCGTCCGGCATGATGCCGGCCATGCCCGTGGCCACTCCGGCCAGTTCAAGCCCGATGAGAGCGACGATGGGGCCCATGGTCGCCGGGGGCAGCACGACCTTGATCCAGTCGGAACCGAAGCGGCCGATGATGAGCGCCACAGTGCAGAAAATCAGGCCCGAGGCGATGAATCCGCCCAAGGCGTAGGAATAGTTTCCGCCCCACAGGGACTGGTCCGCGCCGAGAACCACGAAGACCGGCGACAGAAACGCGAAGCTCGAACCCAGGAACGCAGGCGCCTTGCCCTTGCAGATGAAGAGGTACAGGAGCGTGCCGATGCCGTTCATGAGCAGCACGATGGCCGGATCGATCTTGAACAGAGTGGGCACCAGCACCGAGGCGCCGAACATGGCAAACAGGTGCTGCAGGCTCAAGGGGAAGCCCTGGAGTAAGGGAACCTTTTCATCGACTTGAATGATTCTTCTGCTCATGCGTTTCTCTCTTAAAAAAATGATGTGTTGCAAGGCCAAATGGGCCCGTCCCTCGCACACGCCGCACGGGGTCCGCCATGCAGACCCCAAAACTGCGATTTCGTACAGGTTGGGGCTGTCGCGGTCAAGAATGTCGTCGCGGGAACCGAATTTCCGACGGAGCGGGCCGCTATAGCGGGTCGCATAAGGTTGGCGTGGGGCGGTCCGGAAAAGGGGATAGTGTCTTCTGCCATGTCCGGACCGCGAAAACGATCACCAGTTCAGGGTTTACTGCAGGTAATGGAAGTCGAATTGTGATTCGGATTCTTCCGAAAAGGAGCGTGGCAATGTCACGGTGTCAATGCGCTCAAGTCGATCTGTTCCTATAATATTGAACAGATAGGTGAATAACTCGGCATGGATTGCAGGCCCGGGTTTGCTGGTCGCCGTAAGTGATTGCGGTGGAAGATCCTGTTCGACGGCCGACATGATGGATGGATATCGTCCGAAAACCGAGGAAAAAGAATGGATGACTTCGGCAAAAATGGCGTCGTGTCCGTCACCCTGATGCAATTCCGCCAGCACGAGCAGGATTTTGGCCAACTCGATATATACCAAAATGTGGGCATCGTGTGTGTCGGCGAGCCGAACAGCATGAAGCAGCTCGTCGGTGAAGACGCGAAGGATAGCCTCTGGACCTCGGGATTCGAGAATGCTTCTGTAGGATTTGAAGTAGTAGACGGCATCGCGCCGAACCTGCGCCGCGCGACGGATCTTGCGCGTTTGACGGACAGTGCCGGTTTGGTGAAGCACAATATCATGACCGGCTTGTGTGATTTTGCGGCAAAGATGCCAATCTTCATGGGTTCGTTGTTCGTACCCTTCAAGACCGTTCACCTTCGTGTAAATTTTTTTCCGCATGAGCCATATTTCACCGGATGCGAAGAGCGGACGTGCCGGAACAGACTGATACCGGGATCTGAGATGCAGGGCGCGAGACAGAATGTCGCCAAGATCGGAAGCCAAGGGCTGCGCTCCCACCAAGGCGACATTGGGGTGTTCGGCCATGACCGACAAGGCGCTCGGCAGCCAGATCCGGTCGCAGACGATATCGCTGTCGATGGAAAAGATAAATTCCGTGTCCGCATGGCCCAAACCTGTACGTTTGGCTGCGGCTGGACCCAGATTCGTCGGATGACGGAGAACTGTCACGCCGCCGGGAAAGCCTGGCACGGGTGGCGGGATGAAAGCTTCTTCTGATCCATCGTCGACGACAATGACAGCCTGGACCAGGTTTCCGAAGGACCCAAGCCGATCAAGCTGCGCCCGCGCAAAGTCGTGATCGTTGTATGTGTAGGTGACGAGGGTCAGCATTCGTTCTCCCGTCCGGTGTTCATTTCGTGGCTTCTGCCTTGTCAGATTTTCGCTGAGGCCAGATGACCTATCGCTGTCTCAATCACGGCCATGGCTGATTGCGGTGGGGAACTCAGATTCGCGATACGTCCGATGAACCCGTGCACGGGCAGGCCGGAGTAGTTTTCGATGGCCTCGCTGTTTTCCCTGCGGTCCAGTTCCGCGGTGGCGCTGGCCGGGTCGGTCAGGATTACGCCGAGGCAGTTTGCCTTGCGGGATTTGATGGCCTCCAGGGTCAGCAGGGTGTGGTTGATGGTGCCAAGCCCCGCCCTGCCCACGACCAGGATGGAAGCGCCGACCGCGCAGGCGAGGTCGAGCATGGTCCGTTGCGCCGTGATGGGCACGAGGATGCCCCCCGCTCCTTCCATGACGACGATTTCGCTTTGTCGGGCGTGATCGGCGATGAAGGCTTCGATGGCCGCGAAATCCACGGCATCGCCCGCGAACAGGGGCGCTTTGGGCAGCAGGCGGCAGGAGTGGACGCAATCCCCCGGCGTCATGCCCCGGGGCAGCCCTTTGGGCAGGTGGCGGTGCACGAAGGCCGCGTCCGAGTCGTGGTCCGGATGCAGACAGCCGGTTTGCACGGGCTTGAGGTACACAGCGTTGCGGCCTGCCAAGGCGCGCATGATGAGCAGACTGACCACGGTCTTGCCCACATCCGTATCCGTGCCGGTGATGAAGAGTATTGAGCCTGGAGTCATACAGTTTCCTCCTTGCCCGCCGCCGAGAGGGCGTCGCGCAGCAGTTCGATGTCGGTCGCGTTATGCTCACAGGTCAAGCAGACGCGCAGGATGGCCCGGCCCAGGGGCACGGTGGGGTAGCGGGCTGCAAAGACCAGAATTCCCTTCTCCCGCAATCTTGTGGCCAGGCGACGGCACCGGTCCTCGTCGCCGACTTCCACGGCCAGAATGTGCGCCTCCCCTCCGATCTGCAATCCGCTTTCGGCCAGCTCCCGCCGGGCCAGATCTCCGAGCTGACGCAGGTGTGCGCGCCGATCCTCCGACCGCCGCACGCGGTGAAGCATGGCCAGCACCAGATCCCCGTGCCAGGGCGGCAGGGACGTGGTGTAGATGAAGCCTTGGCCGAAATGGATCAGGTGCTCGCGCACGACCGCGGGACAGAGGATGAAGGCCCCGAACATGCCGAAAGCCTTGCCCAGGGTGCCTACGGCCACGTCCGCCGCCTCGCGTCCCAAGCCCTTTCCCCCGTCGCCCATCACGCCGTAGGCGTGGGCCTCGTCCACGACGCATAAAAACTTAAACTCTTGCTTGAGGTTTTTCAGGGTCTGAAAATCCGGGCTGTCCCCGTCCATGCTGAACAGGGATTCAGTCAGCACGGCCTGGGTCGGGTGGGATTCAAGGAGTGTGCGCAGGTGGCTCAACCGGTTGTGGCGAAAGGTGTGGAAGCGGGCGCGGCTGTGCCGGACTCCGGCCATGGTGCTGGTGTGGGCGCGCTTGTCGAGCAGGAGCGTGTCTTTTTCAGTAAAAAGGGTGGCGATGAGGGTCAGGTTGGCCAGAAAGCCGCTGCTCAGGATCAGGCCGGACTCGTATCCGAAATGATCGGCCAGGGCCTGTTCCGCCTCCAGGGTGGAGCGGCTGGTGCCCGTGACCAGGCGCGAGGCCCCCGCGCCGCAGCCGTAGCGCCTGCAGAGCCCGGCCAGGATCT
>Ga0180016_100362_pt1 | contig 10270 bp, 7 predicted proteins | sample KR46_M_MetaG_FD_129673 | JGI IMG/M metagenome (GOLD analysis project Ga0180016, IMG submission 129673) | Groundwater microbial communities from the Olkiluoto Island deep subsurface site, Finland - KR46_M_MetaG | ecosystem: Environmental > Aquatic > Deep subsurface > Groundwater | place: Finland... | reverse complement strand
CGCGCCATCCACGTCCTTGAGTGCGCCGAAATCCGTGAGACCCTTGCTCCATCCGATTCCGCCGTTGACTATGAATCCGGGAAAGCGGGAAAACCAGTTGGCATCCACATCCACAATAGTCAGCTTGCGGCTTGAGACTTGCAGGAATTCACCATCAAGGTAGTTCTTGGAATTTTTTGTGTTGATGGCAATGAGCGTGGACAATTTCTGGTTCTGATCGCGGTAGGCGACCCAATCCAGCTCGCCACGAAAGGTCTCGTTGGTACCGCGCGCGACGAGGGTCTTGGTGCTGGTTTTGACGGGAGAACGATAGCTGGAGTTGCTATAAAAAAGCTGGACTCCGTAATAGCCGAACGGCAGCGAATAGTAGAGGCTGTCGGAATCGGAATCATGGAATTCTGCGTCCTCGAAGAGCGTATTCTTGTGCGTATAGTTCAGATAATCATTGAGCGACAGCGGATGGTCCAGACCTGCGGTGACGCTCCCCTGATGACGACCTGTCGAAAGACCGCCCAGATTGTCTATGGTGCCGGAGATGGAAAGGGGAAAGGACGGGGTGTTGGTGATGGTGACAACGCTGGCGCCCGCTTCTTCTCCAGGGCTTATTTCCATGGTGGCGCTATTGGATTGCAGACGGTTGACCTGATCCAACCCCTGCTCGATATCCCGCAAATTCAGCGGTTCTCCCGGAATGAAGGGGAAAGCCGTCGTGAGATTCACGCTCTTCTTGTCGCCGTCCTTGAGGATGAGCCGCTCGACCTTGCCTTCGACAATGAGGATTTCAAGCCGCCCCTTGTTCAAATCCTGCGCCTGGACATAGGGGCGCACGGCGATATACCCCCGATCTATGTATGCCTTGAGGATTTCACCGAGAAGCTTCTCGATATCTTCCACGTAGAGGCATTTGTTCAGATAGGGGGCCGTCAGGCTGTTTTTGACGCTCTCCGGCAGAAGTGTAACCCCGTTGAGCACAATTTCCTGAATATCCCGGCACACACCACTTTTTTGCAGACTCGGTGCCTGGACCTCCGGCAATGCATACGGCGTTGTCTGCGTGCCACGATTGGAATCCTTGAGCAGCTGCTGTTGCATGCGCTCCTGTTGCTCATTCTGAATGCGCTGCGCCTCGCGGTTGGCGGCATCGATCTCGGCCGGAGTCGCGGCGTGGGCCGGAACAGTGAGCAACAGCAAAGACCATGTCAGCAAGGTTGCAACAAAAATATCATGGGGCAACCGCCTGAGAGCAAATGGGAAAAACGTGATCATGTATTGGCACCTGCAAAGTTCAAAGGCTTGTGTATTTGGCTATAGATTCAAACGAGTTACATGTTCGTTTGAAATAATATTAAATATATAGTCCATGCCGAACTTCAGGTCTGTACGGGGAATCCCCCACATGGGGAATTTTTCTGGCAATAGTTTGTTTTTATTGATAAATTTTTGGACAAACCCCGTCTTGCAATCAATGTGCTTCGATGCTAGCTGTTAGCCTTGGTGCTTTTTTAAACAATGCCATGGTGTGAGTTTTAAGAGCGGCTCAACGCCTTTTCGCTCTTTGCTCTTTACAGATGTTCTGACGGCGAATCGGTCATGCCCAGGGCCAGGCGGGGAGTGCTTGATCTCTCGATGGAAGATGCGAGGGAGGGCGGGACAATCCCTATGGACACAGTCCCTTACAATACCAACATGCACGCACGGCGCGATGGGATAAAATCATGATCTCAACTCCGGCCCAGGGGATGCGGATATTCCTGGTGGATGACCATCCCTCCATTCTTGATGCCCTGCAGACTATTTTCATACGGAACAGCCATGAGGTTTGTGGCACGGCAACCAACCTGGAAAAGGCTGTGCAAGCCCTGGAAACTTGTGAGCCGAACCTGGTCGTGGTGGATTTGAGCCTTTGTGGAGAGAGCGGGCTGGATCTTATAGCTCCTCTCGTGGAGAGAGATATTCATATTCTTATCTACTCCATGCACGAGGATGCCGCTACGTTGAGACGTGCTTTGCAGGCAGGAGCAATTGGCTATGTTTCCAAGCGTGAACCAATGCCAATATTGCTTGAAGCCCTACAGCACATCCTCGCAGGCAAACGGTATATCAGTCCCCTGGTGGCCCTCAATATTGAATCCTCCTCTTTCACCCATACCTTTCAAGCGCTCAGTGAACGGGAACAGCAAATACTTGCTTTGCTGACGAAAGGTGAAACCAATGCTGAAATAGCTGAATCCCTTGAGATCAGCATCCGCACGGTGGAGTCATACTACGCCCGTATGATCAGCAAACTGGACATGCAGGGGATGAAGGATCTGCGCAAGTACGCAATAGCCGAAGGGCGGTAGCTTTCCCATTCCCAGCGAGAGCTTGCGCCTCGCCAATGAACCAGAAGTGATGGGATGAGAAGTGGCCCGCCCGGCGACAGGAGTCGTGCATTGGCGTGAGCCAGGGAGCGGGCAAAAACCGATGCCGGGCAAACCAAAGAAAGAGAGTGTCGTATCTCCGTGTCCCCCCAGGTTTTCCCCAGTTGAGCCGAAGACTCGCGCGGCCATGCCTTTGGGCAAGCTCCCTGTTTTTCCCGGTCTGCGGCGTGCCGCTCTTGACACGACTTGCGCTTCAATGGCATAGGCACATTGATTAAGGACTTTTTTTGGACATGTCCGCAATTGCTGCATCACAGAGTGACGTCATGGAATCCTCTGCGCAAAATCGGGAAGCCAATGCGAAAAAGACTCGCCCTGATCGGCCCGTCAGACTCCGTGGAGATCATGCAGGAATCGGTGAAACGGTTCTTCCCTGATGCTGCGTTCAAGGCCTATGTCCGGGAGCGCACCGAAGATGTTCACGAAGTCCTGGAGCAAAGCCAGAGCGAATGCGACGGCTTGCTTTTCTCCGGCATCGGTGTCCAGGAAGCGGCCAGGTCCAAGGGCGTCCTCACAAAGCCGTACACCCAGATCGAACGCGGCGCCTACAGCCTTATCCGCGCCTTTTCCGAAATACACCGTCGCGGCCTGTCCTTTGACCGCATCAGCGTCGATGTCGTCAACCAGCAGGTGATTTCCGAGGTCATCCGCGAGTTTGGCATCCCCTTCGGCCAAGTGTATTCCATGCCTTTCACCACGGAACATACCGAGCAGGAGTTTCTGGAGTGGCACCGCGAACTTTTGGAATCCGGCAAAGTGGACTTGGCCATTTCCGGTTTCGGCTCTGTCTATCAGCAACTGGTCGAGCTTGGTCACCCAGTATTCCGCATGCTCCCCAGCTCCCTGCAGGTTCGTGACACCGTAGAACATCTGCTGGGCACCATTGCGGCCAGGGGCTTGCGCTCCGCAGGCATCGCCATTCAAATCATCCGATTGTGCCGCAACGAGGAGCATTCAATCAATCAGTATGATCGCATGAAGGATGAAGGACGCTTTTTCTTGGAACTCCTCGACTATGTCCGCGCCATACAGGGCAGCATCTTCACCATCGGGAAACGCGAATACGCCATTTTTTCTACCCGCGGAGTCATCGAGAGCCCGGTGCATCTGGGCTTGTTCAGCACTCTTTTGAACTGGGGCCGCAAGAACAACATCAAGGTATGCTCGGGTATCGGTATCGGCTCCACGGCGTTCGAGGCGGAAAAATCCGCCCAGATGGCACTCTCCCATAGTCGCGAACGGCCTCATGGAGGGGTGTTCCTCGTGCACGACGATCAGATACGCGGCCCTCTGGGAGAGGAAGAAGAACTGCGCTACCGCACTCGCATCGGGGACAACACCCTGTTGCGTATCGCCAGAGAAATCGGCATCACCCCAAGCTACGTGGACCGCATCCGGGCCATCATGGACAAAACCGGCAAAAACACGTTCGACTCCGGGGACCTTGCCGCATGCCTGGGGATCGGCGAGCGCAGCGCCCGGCGAGTGCTCAAGAAATTCTTGGACAGCGGCCATGCGACTCTGGTGGGCAAGGAAAACTCGTACAATGTGGGGCGTCCTAAAAATCTTGTCCAAATAAATATCTAAGGCGCGAACCATATTTTGTATCCATTTTCGGACATGTTTATGACATGTCCGAAATAACAGAGCCGACGGCGGACAAAGGGAGGGCGAGAGGCAGAACAAAAAAGTGGCTGAAAGACATCCGGTGTAAGAAGAGGCGCCGCGAAGATGCGGTTACATCATTGCGACAACGCACAAGAACAACAGGCGATGCAACGTCAAGCGCAATCATTTCAACCATAGGAAACACAACATGTTAGACGCAATCAAAAACGTGAAGATTCACCTGCTCGTGCTCGTGCTGGTGATCGTCTCCGAGCTGGTGGGCATCCTCACATTCGACGTCGGGCCGGGCAAGCTGGTCCTTCTGCCCATGCTCTACGCCGTCTTCATCGACATCTTTCTGGGTCCGAAATTCCTGAAGGTCGTCAAGGATAGGGATATGGACCATGCGAGTTCCCTGGTCGCCCTGACCCTCATGCTGCTCATGGCCCGCTACGGCACCCTGGTGGGGCCGAAATTTTTCGAAATCCTCAAGGCTGGCCCGGCCCTCATTCTGCAGGAACTTGGCAACATCGGCACCCTGATCATCGGCATCCCCATAGCCGTGTTCCTGGGCCTGAAACGCGAATCCGTGGGTGCGGCCCATTCCATCGCCCGCGAGCCCAACGTCGCCCTGATCGGCGACATCTACGGGCTGGATTCCGCAGAGGGACGCGGCGTCATGGGTGTCTACATCTGCGGTACGGTCTTCGGCACCATCTTCTTTGGCTTGGCCGCCTCTTTCCTGAGCGTTTTGAACTGGTTTCATCCCTATGCCCTGGCCATGGCCTCCGGCGTGGGCTCGGCCAGCATGATGACCGCCGCGGTGGGCAGTCTCTCGGCCATCTATCCGGACATGGCGGAAAAAATCCAGGCTTTTGGCGTTGCCAGCAACACTTTGTCCGGATTGGACGGCGTGTACATGTCCATGTTCATCGCCCTGCCACTGGCAAACAAGCTCTATAAAATCATGTACCGCATCAGGTTCGGCACTGCTCAGGAGGTTTAGTCATGAACAAGATAATTGAATCCGCAATCGTGCTTCTGATCGTGGCCGTCGTCACCCTGGTGGGCAACTGGATCGGCTATGGCTTCGGCATCATCGAAGCCATGCCCGGCATGGCCGTACTCGTAGGTGTGTGTATCCTTGGCGTCCTGGCCAATCGGTTCATTTATAAACTGCCCACGGTCCTTTACGTGATCACTTTCGGCATGATCATCACCATGCCGGGCGTCCCGGGTCACGAAACCGTTGCCGTCTGGGTATCCAAGGTGAACTTCCTGGCCCTGACCACCCCCATCCTCGCATACGCCGGTATCGGCATTGGCAAGGATCTGCCCGCCTTGAAAAAAACCGGCTGGCGCATTGTGATAGTCAGCTTTTTCGTCATGGCAGGCACATACCTCGCTTCAGCCGCTATCGCCCAGGTCGTGCTCAAGTCCCTCGGGGAAATCTAAATGAACCTGAAGCCAGAAATCGCAGCCCGCTTTGAGGAGCTGCAAAGTATCCGCAGACACCTGCACACCTGTCCGGAAGTCGGACTGGAGACAGTCGAAACCGTCGCCTTCGTGAAGACGAAACTCGACAGCTTCGGCATCGGCTACGAGGACATCGGCGTCAATTCGCTGCTGGCAAAGGTCGAGGGTCGCGGACCGGGCAAGACCGTCGCCTTTCGCGCCGACATGGACGGCCTGGAAACCACCGAGGAAACCGGACTGCCCTATCAATCCAGCACGCCGGGGCGGATGCATGCTTGCGGCCATGACGGCCACACCACCACCATGCTGGCATTCGCCCGCTATCTGGCTGATCACCACGACTTCGACGGCACCGTGCTCCTCCTCTTCCAGTCCGGCGAGGAGGGATTCGACGGCGCGCTCAAGATCATCGAAGACGGGCTGTTCGAAAAATATGACATCGACTGCATGTTCGGCCTGCACAACTGGCCGGGCTACGCGGAGAATCAAATCGTCGTGCACCCCGGCCCCTGCATGGCCTCAGAAGACCGCTTCGACCTGACTATCCAGGGCAAAAGCGGACACGCTTCGGTGCCGCATCTCTGCGTGGAGCCCTTTGCGGCAGTCGCCGATTTCATCAAGGGTGCGCAGTCGGTCGTTGCGCGCAGGATCTCGGCCCACGACAAAGCCGTTGTCAGCATCACGCAGGTACACGGCGGCAGCGCATACAACATTATCCCGGGCACAGTGGTCATACGCGGCAATGTGCGCACCACGGACAGTAGCGTCCAGGATATCATCGAGCAATCCCTGGGCAGGCTGGCCGAGGGCGTGGCCGCCATGTACGGCGTGCAGGCCTCGTTCAACTATCATCGGAAACATCCGGTGTTGGTGAACACCATGCCGGAACCGGCCATCAGGGCCGCAGCCCGCGTGGTGGGCAAGGAAAACGTGCTCACCGACGAACTCTCTGCCATGGGCAGCGAGGACTATGCCTTCTTCATGCAGCACGCCAAAGGGTGTTTTGTATGGGTCGGCAATGGCAAGAACTCGCCCGTGATCCACAACAGCAAATACGACTTCAACGACCAGGTCATCCTGGTGGGAGCCTCCTTCTTTGCGGAGCTTCTCGAAGAGGTTCTGCCGCAGTCCTGACTTTGCAAACGGCCACATGAAGTCGGTCCCTTGAAACCGCCCGGCGAACTCTAGCCCATAAGGCTGCCCTGTCCCGCAATATCCGGCGGCAGGGCAGCCTTATCCCGATCCGTATGGAGTCAAAAAATGGATTCCCTGAAAGAATTGTACAAAGTGGGCAACGGCCCCTCCAGCAGCCATACCATGGGGCCGCAAAAGGCGGCCAAATCATTCATGAGCCGCACGCCCAACGCCGCCCGCTACCAAGTAACCCTGCTCGGCAGTCTGGCCGCCACGGGCAAGGGGCATCTCACAGACTGGATCATCGAGCAGACACTGGGCCCCGAGCGGACAAGAATCCTCTGGAAGCCGGACGAGGTGCGCCCCTTTCACACCAACGGCATGGTCTTCGAAGCCCTGGACGAACTCGGTGGGGTTGTGGATTCATGGGAAGCATACAGTGTGGGCGGCGGAACCATAGCCGAAGCCGACGCGCCGAACCGGGGCGCGAAATCCCTGTATCCGCATACCACGCTGGCAGCCATCATGGAATACTGCAAGGTCAACACCATGGAGCTGTGGCAGTATGTGGAAAAACAGGAAGGCCCGGAACTCTGGCCATTCCTGAAAGACATCTGGCAGGCCATGCTGGATTCCATGGAGCGCGGCCTTGAATGCACGGGAGTCCTGCCTGGCACGTTGCGCTATCCACGCAAGGCCAATACCTTTTTCAAGAAAGCGCGGACACAATCCGGGCATCTGCGGAGTGTTGGCAAATTGTTTGCCTATGCCCTGGCCGTTTCCGAGGAGAACGCCTCGGGCGGCAGGGTCGTCACAGCGCCCACCTGCGGCTCGGCTGGGCTGATCCCCGCCGTATTGCGCTCCCTGCAGGAGGACTACGCCCTGGAAGAACAGGAGATTCTGCGTGCGCTGGCCGTGGGAGGTCTCATCGGCAATCTCGTCAAGGAAAACGCCTCCATCTCTGGAGCGGAGGTCGGCTGCCAGGGGGAAATAGGCACGGCCTGCGCCATGGCCGGAGCCATTGCCGCCTATCTCTTCGGCGGCTCGCTCATGCAGATCGACTACGCGGCTGAAATGTCCCTGGAGCACCATTTGGGCATGACCTGCGATCCGGTTGGAGGCTATGTCCAGGTTCCGTGCATCGAGCGCAACGCAATCTCATCCATCCGGGCGATCAACGCGGCGCAGTACGCTCTTTTCACGAACGGCGAACATCGCATCAGTTTCGACCAGGTGGTGCAAACCATGGGCGAAACAGGCCGTGACCTGAAGTGCGGGTATCGCGAAACATCCATGGCAGGATTGGCCAAGCACGGTCTCATGGATAATTGCGGCACGGGCTGCTAGCGGAACATTCCATGTGATGTGTTTCGTGTGCTTGCACACGAGCGACGAACTTCTTCATTTATGAGGAAGCGTCAGACCGGATCAAACCGCTTCAGGCTGAGGGGGGGGCGGCACGCTCCCAAGAGTGAAGACTTTGGAGCAGGGAAGACATTGACCACAATGGACACAATGTGTCCTTTGCGAGAAAGAAGTTGACCCTGTGTCCTGCAACCGCCCGCGTTCCGTAAGAGACCGCCGGGAAGTTGAACGCCCTTGCCAACGCAAAAAGGCGGGGGCAATGTGCGCCCCCGCCGTTTGCTTGGAAGGGAAACGATGTTGCTAGGGCAGTTGCAGGGCCGTCTTCTCCACATAGGGAGCAAGGATCTCGTCGGCTTCCTTTTGTGCGTCCCGTGCGGCGTCAGCAGGCTTCAGGTCCGGGTCATTGAGCAGGCGGGCCAGATTGTTTTCCATGGCCTTGCGCACGGCGATGGTCTCGTAGGTGGAGTACCAGGGCTGCGCATACTTGAGCTGGTCCAGCGCGGTCTTGGCGTCGGGATACTCTGCGAGGTACTGTGTCATTTCCGGCAGGTCATAGGCTTTTATGCGCGGGGCAAAATACCCGGTGAAACGGCTCCAGCGGCCAGACACCTCGGGACTGGTCAGATAGCTCATGAACTTCCATGCGGCCTTCTGCTGCTCTTCGGAGATGCCGTTGAAGGTGACCAGGGAAGCGCCGCCGATGATTACGCCGCGGGTGACCTTTGTGGGCATGAAGGCCACGCCCAGCTCGAAGTCCTTGGAGTTGTCCCGCATGTGGCCCAGCGCGCCAGTGGACAGAAAGGCCATGCCGAGCTTGCCGGCAAAGAAGGTGGAAGAGATGGTGTTGGGGGTGAGAACGCCCTGGGGCATGACCTTGTGCTTGAAGACCAGATCGCGCCAGAAGGTCATGGCTCCGACGGTGGTGGGTGCGGTGTAGTAGACTTCGCCAGGATACTTGGAGTTGTAGTACTGGCCGCCATTGGCCATGACCAGGGAGGAGAGGATCCAGCCGCAGTAGTCGGTGTTCACGCTCGGGAGCATGATCCCCCAGCGGCCTTCGTCCGGGTTGGCGATCTTCTTGGCCGCCTCGACCACTTCCGCCCAGTTGGTGGGCACCGTGATGCCCATCTTCTTGAACATGGTCTTGTTATAGTACATGACCGGGGTGGAGTTGTGGAATGGGATGCCGTAAGCCTCGCCGTTAAAGGATGCGTTTTGGCGCAGCGCGGGCCAGAACTCCTCGGCCAGGAACGTGTCGGCGTTCACATTGCCGTGGCGGGACAGGGTCTGGATGGGGGCGATGAAGCCATTGATGGCCAGGTCGGGAATGAGGTTTGCCATCATGATGACCAGCGCCGGAGGATTGCCCGCCTTGGAGGCGGCCTCGGCCTTGACCTTGGTGGTGTCGTAGTCGCCAGTGAAGATGCCGCGCACTTCGACCTCGGACTGGGACTTGTTGTACTCGCTGACGATTGTGGTCATTTCCTTGGCCAGTTTCCCCTGCACCGGGGAAGGGAACATAAAGTCGATCTTGGTTGCGGCCAGCGCGGCGCTGCTGATCAGCATCACCGCGAGGGCCAGGAACAGCACGATGCGTCCATTTTTCATGATCATCTCCTAATGGTTTGATTTACATATACCCCCCTGCACCCATGCAGGGGGGAGCTTCGGTATGATCAGCACAGGCGTTCTTTGCCCTCGGCGGAAAAGAAATGGGCCTTGCTGAGGTCCAGCAGGAGCCGGGTGGTATCCCCGGCAGTATAGGGCACTCCGTGGTTTGCCACGCGCACTCTGAGTCCGCTGGATCCCCCGGTTGTGTGCAGCACGATGTCGCTGCCGAGCATTTCGATAGCCGAAAGCGTGCCCGTGAGGCTGACGAGGCCGCTGCTTCGATCTTCGGTCTGCCCCTCTGGGGCCAGAAGTATGTGCTCGGGACGGATGCCCATGCGCGCTGTCCTGGCTTGATTGAGAACAGGCTTCACGAACGCGGGGGTGGGTATTTCCAGCCCGTTTGGCAGGCGCAGCGAGCCATTCTCGCAGGCTATGTCGATGATGTTCATGGCGGGCGAGCCGATGAACCGCGCCACAAAGAGGTTTGCCGGAGTCTGGTAGAGCTCCTGCGGCGTGCCCACCTGCTGGATGATCCCGTCGCGCAGCACCACGATGCGGTCGGCCATGGTCATGGCCTCCACCTGGTCGTGGGTCACATACACGGTGGTGGTATTCAGTTTGCGGTGAAGTTCCATGATGGACAGGCGCACCTCGTT
>Ga0180016_100359_pt1 | contig 10377 bp, 9 predicted proteins | sample KR46_M_MetaG_FD_129673 | JGI IMG/M metagenome (GOLD analysis project Ga0180016, IMG submission 129673) | Groundwater microbial communities from the Olkiluoto Island deep subsurface site, Finland - KR46_M_MetaG | ecosystem: Environmental > Aquatic > Deep subsurface > Groundwater | place: Finland... | reverse complement strand
GAGCAGACGCGCCATGTCTCCCTTGTCCTCGCGCATGAAGCGCTCCCAATAGGCAAAACGGGAGAGCCGGTTGCTCTTGCCGGGGTGGAAGCCGTGGTCCTGCACGCAGGCCAGGACGAGGTCAGGCTGGGGCAGGCCCGCGTGCTGCAGCAGACCGCGCCAGAAGCCGGGATCAAAGTCCGTCAGGAGCACCTGCGAGGCCGAAAGGGGCGGAATGGACGTGATCTCGATGCCGTGCCCACGCACCTGATCCAGATCATCCCCCAGGGCCAGGGCCGCGTCGGGATGGGCGAAGACCTTGAGCCCCGCGTCCTGATGGGCTTTGACCGCGCGCCAGAATCCGCCGCCCATGTTCTGTCCGTAGAGGTACACGTTTCGCCCCGCCGTTGTCAGTTCGCGGATGCGGGCCGCCACGTTTCTGGCCGGTGAGGGCAGGATGAACTTGGGGCAGTTCTCCAGCTCCAGGCCTTCCTGATAGAGCAGCACGTCCTGGGTGCCGCTGCCGATATCGAGAATGAGACAGGTTTTGGCTGTCATGGGAATGCTCCTTAAAAAGAATGAATCCGGCGCCTTTTGTGGACACGCATGCACGCAGCGCCCGTGGATCAAGGTTAACAGAGGTAATCCGTTTCGGGTCTCAGGTCCAGAAATGAGAGCCGGCCTTGCCCCATCGTTTTTGGGTTGGGAAGCAAGCTCAGAACAAAACCGGCCCGGTATGGTCTGCCGGAGCCTGTTTATTTATAAATTTTCAGTCAGGTATTCCGTGTTGTCCAGCAGAAATCCCCGCGACCGCATAAACCTGACTTCAGTCAAAACATAAAGTTGACTTCAACGTCATGTCGCAGTCGAGATAATGAAGGTTACTCATTGAAAATACATAGGTTATCGCATTGACAAATATTTGCCTGGGTGCGTACGGCATGAACTAAAAAAATGAGGACTGCCATTTTGGCTAAGTCCGTATAATAATACTGTTAGGAATCTACCGAGGGAGTACTTATGGGATCGCTGAAGTTTCGGGATAAGGCCCTTCTTGAAGAGTACCTCGGGATGGGAGGCGGCTATGTCCTGAACTTCAGCGACCGCACGTTCGCTGACTTCTTTCGAGACTTTGACATCGACATTAACAGCCCCCAATACGTACACGGACACAGCGGCTCAAAGGCGAATCGGATGCGAAGCTTCTGGGACTCCGCACCCGATGAGCTCGTTGGAAGAGTGCTTGAGGAGCTCGTGAACTTCGCCGAGTCATACCGCCTGGGTCACCCCGCAGCGGATCAGTGCCGAGCTATTGCGAAACGCCTATACTCGAATGAAATACCAGTAGCCCACAGTGGGTCAGTGGTCCATCACGTTCGGAAGACGCCCAGACCCTCAGCGACCAATTCTACAGGCTCGCAGACCGTGCAGCCGATCGAGATCTTCTTTTCGTACGCGCATGAAGACGAAGCGCTAATGGACGTCGTCCGCCTTCAACTCGTGGTCCGCGAGCGCTTGGGCGAGATTGTGAAGTGGCACGACCGGATGATCCCGGCAGGCGACGCTTGGCGTACTAAGATCGACGATCGGATTGAACGTGCTAACGTAATTTTGCTCTTCATGAGTCCCCACTTCCTTGCATCGCGCTACTGCTACGAAGTGGAGGGGGCGGTCGCGCTCCGGCGTCACCGCGAAGGGACCGCGCGCGTAATCCCTGTGGTGCTCCGCGCGTGCGATTGGACGGTAACGCCATTTGGCGAGTTACAGGCGCTTCCGAGGGACGCGATTCCGATCACTCAATGGCCTGATCGGGATCAGGCATCTCTCGACGTAGCTAGGGGCATTATGGAGACAATCCTGAGCGTGCCGAGGCCAAATTCCTAACAAGAGGCTTGCAGCGGACCGGCGGCCCACCAATAGATTGGAAGTCGGCTTCGCCGCGGCCGCCGGCCGCTGAAGCCCGGCGTTAGATTCCTATGTTACCAGCTTACTTCGACAATATAACGGTTCGATACCTAGAACCGAAAGACTATGAGCCTTATGCAGCATTAGAAACGGATGAGGAAGCCAAGCTCTACGTTGGGGGACCTATCAAAAATAGGACGCGCGAGCAGATTGTTCAGTTTATGAACTATCAACCTACTACAAGTCTGTTGGCTCTTGCTGATCCATTGCTCGACAACTATGTGGGCAGGTGCGGATTTTTAGATCAAGATGGCACTAGCGAAACAGAAATTCACATTGTTCTTGCCCGCGAAGCACGCAAAAGAGGAATAGCAAAGACTGTTGTACCGCTACTCGCCGAACTGGCGAGAAGTCTGGGGAAGATCCCAATGGCGATAGTCGATCCTGAGAATGTCCGAAGCCGGTCGTTAATGAATGCGTTGGGATGGAAGGAGATTGGCATCATTGACAAAGAGAACTACCAAAAGGGACACATACGGTATGAACCTGATAGCATCTAACAAGGCTCTCGTTCGGCTTGAAATTTAGAAAGGATAAATTATGGTTGCCAGGCTTAAAAAAATCACGATTTCCCTATTGATGGCCATTGTTACAGCCATAATCAATGGTAATCCACAATCAAGCGGAATCATGTGGATATACTTTTATATTATGGCAACCATTTTTCAATCAATGGCTATTGAAATGGACAGACCTCAATACAAAAAAGTATTTAAACATAGTATATGGCTTACAGCAATTTTTGTTATCCTCTTTATTGGCTTATTCATATCAACTCCAGATATTGCGACCCAAAAATTTGGACTCGATTTTTCTAATGGCGGTATAATTCTAATTGTATCCATCTGGGGATATTTTATGGCGTATGCAACCAATACAATAACAGGGTTACTAACAGTCTTTTGGCTGACAAGAGCTAAATTTACAAAATAACTCGATAGTGCAGCATAGTAATAAAGTAAAAGGCATCGAATACCGCACATCACGTTTTACTCGTTCAGGTGATGCGCTACCGCTACGCACCGGCCTGTAAGCGTGGGCGTTAGGCAAGAGAAAGCGGGGGTGATGGAATGGGGCTGACCAATGAGGACTGGAAGACGCTTGCCGCCGTGCTTAGCGCGATCGCCCAAGTAACGGCGGCGATCGCGGCGGGTGCTTTTTTTTGCGATGAAGTGGCGGCGCGGCTGGCACATCACGAACCTCGCCGTGTCAGCAACCTCCGACCGAGCCAAGTGCATTGAGGCAGGCTACGACTGGCTGGTCATCAGAGTGTCGCTGAGAAAGTTGGATCGCAACACGCTCACGCTGCACGACGCACGGGCCCGAGTCACGTCCAACTCGGGGGAGTCGCTGCATAGGATGGTCTCGTTCTGGGGTACGGATCGTTTCGCCCATGTTGTTAGCGGCTCCGATGGCCACCATCGAGTCGTCTGGGATGTGGCCGACCCCCGAGACCCCCGGTTGAATCTCACGCCGGGAGAAGAGGCCCAACTGGCAGCTTTTGTTCGAGTGCCGACAGGTGAACCGTGCCATGTGGACGTCGTTGTGCTGGGTGCCCATTTCGACCAGAACCTCCATTGTGGGCAGTGGAAAGCTTCCGCCGTGTCGCTGCCAATCGCCTAACCGAATGTTGGACTGGAGCGGCGCAACGGTCCTCGGTGGTATAGTTGGTTGATCGCCCGCCGCCCGGCCAACATGGTCGTTAACTCTTGAATTAGCAGGAGGTGCATAAATGCTCCGAATGAGTGGTCTTGTTCTAATTCTTGCATTTTTTCCATGTGTCTTGGGGGCTCAACCAGCTCAAGACAGCAAATTTCAGCAATATAGCCTCAAATACGGGGTCTCTGTTCAAATACCGAAGCATTGGCAAATTATTGAGAAGAGAGTAATGGATCAGATTGATACAAATACCGAGATACTCACTGGAACACCACAGGGTAATAACGAGATTTTAGTTGCGGCAAATTATTATGGTATAGACTTAAAAAAAGCATCTGCGACCGTAAGATTGAGCGTCAGGCATAAAAAAACAATTGATCAGAGTGAATTATCGTCAATGACTAATGATGATGTTGAATTCGAAGCCATAGTATGCAAGTCTTCACTTAAAAATGCATTAAGAAATATTGATTCTTCCATATTGGTCACTGAATATAAAATGGCCAGGAAAAAAATGAAATCCTTTGTCTGTTTCGAAACAGTATATGCTCTAAACAACAACGAGAGACAGATACTTTATGTAATCCCATTGGGGGTCAGAAGTATAAAGTTTCACTTATCATATAAATTGGCAGAGGAACATTATCTTAAGCCGACTATAATGCACATAATAGACTCCTTCTCGGTAGGTGTAAAATAATTGATGCTATAGAAAGGGAAATATGGGTTTTACAGATGTCAAACTATTTAATAACTATCCTTGTTAATTTCATTTTCTACATTTCAATTCCAATAGTCATACGATATGTAATTTTGAGAAGGCCAATCAAAAGCAAGTGGATTGCTATTGGAATTCTTTTGCCCATTTTTATTGGTTTTTCTATTCTCATCAATATTCAAAGAGATGAGGGGCAAAAGAAAATTTATCAAGAATTGAATATGCCGTACAAGTCAAGACTTCATATGATAGACTCCCCAATACTTTATGTGGCTATGGCACTTTCATACAGTATTTTGCACAGACGGAATAAAATTTCAGAAACAATAAAAAACGAATCTGTTCAAATAATGGCGGAGACATTAAGAAAACAGCTCGTCTGTCCCAATTGTATAGCAAAAATTTTAATAAAATCTGCTTATTGTAATAAGTGTGGGAGTAAGATTGCAAAAACATACGACAGTGAAAAAAAGCTAACAATCGCATCAACCCGGACTAACAATTGCGCTGCACTCCATTGCCAGCCGGTTATGCGGAGCGTTGGCTCAGGGAGACGAAGACACGATGGTTGGAACACAGGCTGCTGACAGGGCGAATCGCATCGCGGTTCTGATTGACCGAAATGTGCGTCAAGCCGTCAAACTGCGGGCGTACTTCTGCCGTGGTGCCTACTCCGGGCATGACGTTCGCACACGCTTTGACCAGTCGAAGGCGGCTCCCGGTTTCAACACCATCTTGGACTCGCTGTACTTCGAGTTCGTCCTGACGATGGCCCGCCTTTACGACAACCCCGATGACCAAAGAATGGCGGAGAAGACCGCCTCGATCCCGGTCTTGTTTGCTCTTCTATCGGCCCCCGAGACCAGAGCGGAATTGCAAAGACGTTCCGTCGAGAGGAAGACACCCAAGGACCTTCGCGACCAACACGGACAGCCGGCCCCCAAGGAATTCGTCGCCGAACTCCAAAAGGACGCAGTCCGGGCCGCCGAAGCCGAAACGAATGAGATCGAGGCCCTCAACACTGAGTACGGCACTCTAAAGGGCTCGCACCTGATTTGCAGAATCCGCAAAGCACGCAATGAATTCCTGGCCCACACCGCACTCGATCCAAGTCGGAATAACCTTGCAGACTACGGCAATGCCGAGGAACTCCTCGGTAAGACCATACCTCTCGTCACTCGCCTGCAATTGGCTGTGCGGAGTTGCCACACTTCCCTTGCCAGTGAGAGCACGATCTGGGAGGAGCATGCCGACATCTTCTGGCGCGCATTGTGTTGCGGAACAAACATGGAGCCAACAACGTGCCGCACCACTACAACTTGCCCTGCGGACGGGTTAAATTGATGGTGAGCGCGGGCGTTGGCTTCATAAGCAACACTTCCTCTCGTTCATAAAGGAGTCCGGAATGCGCAAAATAATACTTTTTACCCTAGTGGTTTTTATCCTCGGATGCGCAAGCAATAAGAACCTTAGGATTTCCGTGGTTGATTTTAAGCAGAATTACGCCACCGACAGGATTGTTTTCGAGCATGATCAGGACTATCGGACAATATATCGCAGATTATTTCAAGCAATGCAAGATTGCTACAACCAGCCAGGCTTTGCGAGCCTTATTATCTTTGGTTCTTCACCAAATATAGTTGTTTCTGGTGAAATATATGAGGATATAAAACAAGCTCAAATTATTTACGGCATTAACAGACCGACTGCGGGTCAACAGAAAGATGTGTACGTTGAAATAGAAATGATAACACCTACGAATGCAAGAGTCGGAATATATTCGTGGAATACAAACGTGATTGATGCTGATAAGATCGCAAAATCAATAAAAAATTACATTATCGGTGACAGCAGAGATCTCTGTGGACAAAGCCTTGACAAATGAAAACGTGGGTACAGCCTACAAATCGTTCCCTCGGGTCGCTAATGCTCCCGGTGAACGCGACGTTATGCTCAAGGATTAATAACGGACAAAAAAGAATTATTAGAAATTGCAAATACTAAATTGCTCAAAGTCACAAACAGGCCCGAAATTGTGATGTGCAAAGGGCAAGACACGATTGGGGAGCACCTCTGAAATGATCTTGTTAATAAGTGTCTCTAATGTGGGCTGCTAATTAACGCCCCAAGAGACGCATCGATTCGCCTAATGCCGCCATTAGTGGTGAAAGAGAAAGAAGTTGAAAAACTTATAGCTCTGTTGAAAAGCAACCTTAAAAAACGAAAAATTGCATAACAAAAAGTTCCACTGGAAATTTTTTCCGCTGCGCACCAAAGTTTCCAGTGAACTTCACGTTAGTAGGTGAGAGAAATTGAACATTACTAGGAACTCGGCGACTCTTTGGTATCACGTTGTCATCCACGCATTGATGGTGAGTGTCGTTCTATATACCTCGATGTCTTATGCGAGCGACGTCGCTTCAATCAAAGTCCGGGGCAAGATCGTGAGAGTCAATAATACCGCAGACGAGGTGTTTGAAATCCTGACGAAGAGCGACATGGTAGATCAAAAAGTCCAAAATGACTGGAACAATCCGAACAGCTTATTGATCGAGAAGAACTATAACGTCGATGGCAAAAGGTTCACACTTTACTTCGCAAGGGTGCAGGACCCGGGGCCGTACAGAGTCATTAGAATCAGGGCAGACTAGCTATTCAGTATATATTTGGACCCGGCAAGGACCGGCCTTGTAATTCTGAGAGGGGGTGTAGTCATGAAGAAATCGGCCATGCTTTTCGCTGTACTCATTTGTTGCCTTGTTCCGTTGGTCTCTCTTGCATGTGATCAAGATGCATCACGGAATGTACAGGCTATGCTAGGAGACATGGGTACATGGCAAGAAGCAGGTGGGCAGCTCACTTTCACTTGGGGTAGCGACTGGGATCATGCAAACTCACTACAGCGTTTAGACTTGATCAAAGTGTTTGCCGATTCCGACGCCTGCCTGACAGGTAAAGCGCGACAAATCAAGTACTACCGAAAAGGAAAGCTTGTGGGAGAAGCGTCACCAGTCACGGGGATCAAGCTATTGGACAAATAGTTCTCTAACAACGGCATGAAGTAGATCATGGCACTTGGCTGGCCACTCCAGCTTATCCGGAGCGCTAGGTGACATACAACGCCATGGAGACAATAGCGTGAGTTCAACTGACTGGCTGACTCTTGCACTCGTAGTAATCACTGCCTTCTATGCCTGGGTGACGTCCCGCATACAGAGAGCCAATGAACGCGTTGTAGAGGCGATGCAGCAGCAGACAGAAGCCCAGCTTCGGCCATATGTAGTCGTCGCTCCGACGGTCCGTGCGGGAACGACCCTTGTATGCCTTGAAGTCCAGAACACAGGAAAGTCCCCGGCGCTTGGCTTGCGCCTGCACATGGATCGAGACTTCTATTCTCACGCAAAAAAACGAGAAGGCGAGAACATCGCCAAGCTACCGGCCTTCACGGATCTCATTGAGAGTCTATCTCCCGGGACTCGCCTTATCTTCATCCTCGGCGTTGGTGGCACCATCTTCGCTCCCGGCATTGATGAGGCTCTCTGCCCCAAGGTCTTCCGCGTTCGCGCTGAATACAGCTTTTCGGGCAGAACCTACTCGGAAGACAACATCATTGATGTCCGCCCGATTCTTCACAGCTCGGTTGCACATGACCCAGTAGCCACCGAGTTGGAAAGGCTCCGCAAGTCTTTGGAGGGGCTGCTCAAGCACCGCAATGCGGGCTAAGCAGAAAGCAACCATAAACAGGTTAGCAGGTAATTTCTGCTTACGGTAATTGCAGGATAGGTTTGACGTGTAACATCGTCTTTTATCCGCGATTTAAGCCCGGTGATCGGCATCGTCATGCTGCATCAACCCTACCATCACCCATCGACAGGCCTTGCCTCAAGGCGAACGCCTAAGGCGAGACATACCCTATTGATGGTGTCAAATCGCGGGCTCGCGTGTGGCCGCAAGGCTTTGTACAAAGCTTCGCGGGTTATCCCCGCCGCCTTGGCCACCTCGCTCATTCCTCGCGCTTTCGCGGCAATGCCGAGGGCATGGGCAAGTTCTGAGGCATCCCCTTCCGCCATGACCATTGTCAAATAATGAGCGATGTCTTCTTCGCTCTTCAGGTGCTCGGCAAGATCAAAGTCCGGCAAATCCGCAATCTTCGTCTTCTTGTCCATTACTCATTCCTCCATGGTCGCCGCTTTTTTGATGGCCTGGATTATGTCGGCAGGTTGTGTCGATTTGTCACCTCCACCAAGCATAACGACAACCACTTGCCCATGTCTTGCGTAATACATCCGCCACCCTGGACCGAAGTGTTCTCGCATTTCAAACACGCATTCGCCAACCTGCCTCACATCCCCGAAATTGCCCTGCTGCACCCTATCGAGGCGGCGAGCCAGCCTGATTCGCGTCACTTTGTCCTTTATTCCAGCGAACCACGCATCAAATTCGGGAGTTGTTTTAACGGTAATCATTGGAATAAATGTAATCGTTTGTTCACACTTAGTCAACGAACGATGAAAACCGATTGGTTCAAACCGGCCCCGGCGCATTCACGCCGGGGCCGGTTTGGGGTCGGTTTGGTCTTTTTACGTTGCGTCAGATCTGAAAACCCAAGGAACCGTCCATCTCATCCACCACCAGCCTCTGCCCGTCATGCAGGCGTCCTCCGATGATCTCGCGGGCCAGGGGCGTTTCCAGATGGTGCTGCAGATACCTGAGCAGGGGGCGTGCGCCATAAACCGGGTCATAGGCTTCGCGGGCGATGAACTCCTTGGCCTTTGCGGTCAGTTCGAGAGTGATCTTGCGCTCATCCAGACGCTTCTGCAGATTGGCCAGAAGCAGGTCGATGATGCGCGTGATCTGCTCGATGAGAAGCGGCTTGAAGAGCACAATCTCGTCCACGCGGTTCAGAAACTCGGGCCTGAAGTGCCCGCGCAGCACGCCCATGACCCCTTCGCGCACGCCGTCGCGCAGCTCGCCCTGATCGGTGATGCCCTCAAGGAGCAGATGCGAGCCGATGTTCGAGGTCATGATGATGATCGTGTTCTTGAAGTCCACGGTGCGGCCGTGACTGTCCGTCAGGCGGCCGTCGTCGAGGATCTGCAGGAGCACGTTGAAGACGTCCGGATGCGCCTTCTCGATCTCGTCGAAGAGAACCACGCTGTAGGGCTTGCGCCGCACGGCCTCGGTCAGCTGGCCGCCCTCGTCATAGCCGATGTAGCCGGGAGGTGCGCCGATGAGCCGGGCCACGGTGTGCTTTTCCATGTATTCGCTCATGTCGAGGCGGACCATGTTCTCCTCGGTGTCGAAAAGGCAGCGCGCCAGGGTCTTGCACAGCTCGGTCTTGCCCACGCCCGTGGGGCCAAGGAACATGAAGGAGCCGATGGGCCGCTGCGGGTTCTTGAGGCCCGCCCGGGCGCGCAGCACCGCGTCGGCCACGGCCTGCACGGCCTCGTCCTGGCCGATGACCCGCTCGTGCAGGATATCGCCAAGTTTCAGAAGCTTCTCGCGCTCCCCTTCGACCAGCTTGACCACCGGGATGCCAGTCCACTTGGAGATGATGGATGCGATGTCGTCGGGACCGACCTCTTCGCGCAGCAGTCGCTGCTCGCCGTCATGCCCGGCCGAGAGCGCCTCAAGCTTGCGCTCGAGTTCGATCAGGCGACTGTATTTGAGCTCCGCGGCCTTGTTCAGGTCGTACTCGCGCTCGGCCTTGGCGATGGCCTCCTTGGTCGCCTCCAGGTCTTTCTTGAGCTGGCTGATCTCGTCGATGCCGCTCTTTTCCCGCTCCCACTGGGCGCGAAGGCCAGTCTGGGTCTCTTTGAGCTCGGCCAGCTCCTTTTCAAGCCGCTCAAGCCTCTCGCGGGAGGCGGCGTCGGTTTCACGGCGCAGGGCCTCACGCTCGATCTCCAGCTGCATGGTCTTGCGGTTGATCTCGTCGAGTTCCGTGGGCAGGGAGTCGATCTCCGTGCGGATCATGGCCGCGGCCTCGTCGATGAGGTCGATGGCCTTGTCGGGGAGCTGCCGGTCCGAGATGTAGCGGCTCGAAAGCGTCACGGCGG
>Ga0180016_100357_pt1 | contig 10467 bp, 8 predicted proteins | sample KR46_M_MetaG_FD_129673 | JGI IMG/M metagenome (GOLD analysis project Ga0180016, IMG submission 129673) | Groundwater microbial communities from the Olkiluoto Island deep subsurface site, Finland - KR46_M_MetaG | ecosystem: Environmental > Aquatic > Deep subsurface > Groundwater | place: Finland... | reverse complement strand
TTCACGCAGAATGCCGACCATCTGCTCTTCGGAAAATCGTCCCTTTTTCATCAGTTCCCTCGTGGTTGAGGGAGAAACCTATCTCAAGTTTCGACTGGTCTGAAAAGAGCCGAGCAGGTCAAACCATCCTCCGGGCTGAGCTGAAACGCCTGTTCCGTTTCCTGAAAGATAAGGGAGTCACCGCTGTTATCACCGGCGAGCAGGGAGAAAAAAGCCTGACCCGTTTTGGCCTGGAGGAATACGTCGCCGACTGCGTCATCTTCCTCGACCACAATGTGGACCAGCAGATTGCTACCCGGCGTTTACGGATCGTCAAATACCGCGGAACTGCACATGGCACCAACGAGTATCCATTCCTGATCGACGAAGAAGGATTTTCGGTCATGCCGATCTCGTCCCTTGGTCTTGACCATGCCGCTCCGACTGAGAGGGTTTCTACCGGTATTCCACGTATGGATACCATGCTCGGCGGCAAGGGGTATTTCCGAGGCAGCAGCATTCTGGCTACCGGCACCGCCGGCACCGGCAAGTCGAGCATGGCCGCCCACTTTGTCGATGCCGCCTGTCGGCGTGGCGAGCGATGCCTTTTTTTTGCCTTTGAGGAGTCCCGCAACCAGATCATGCGTAATATGCGATCCATTGGCCTTGATCTTGAGCAGTGGGTGAAGAAAGGAGTGCTTGAATTTCGCAACTCGCGGCCAACCCTCTACGGCCTCGAAATGCACCTGGTAACCATGCACAAGGCGATAGAAATGTTTAACCCGAGCATAGTCGTGGTTGATCCCATATCCAATCTCGTCGCCGCGGCCAACGAGATGGAAGTAAAATCCATGCTCTCGCGACTGATCGATTTTCTGAAGATGAAGGAAGTCACCGCGTTCTGCACCGACTTGACCTCTGTTGGCGGCAGCCTGGAGCGCACTGATGTGGGCATCTCCTCACTCATGGACACCTGGATCCTGCTCCAGATCATAGAAGGCAACGGTGAACGCAACCGAGGCCTCAGCATCCTTAAGTCCCGCGGCATGGAGCACTCCAATCAGATCAGGGAGTATTGCTTGACCGATAACGGCGCCGATCTTGTGGACGTGTATGTCGGCGCGGGTAGGGTGATGACCGGTGCGGCCAGAGCGGTCCAGGAAGCAAAGGACAAATTTGAAATCCTGGAGCGCAACCAGGAGATCGAGCGCAAGCAGCGCGACATCGAGCGAAAGGAGGCCGTGATCGAGGCCCAGATAACGGCGCTTCGGTCCGGTTTCGAGGCGGAGAAGGATGAGGTGGAGCGAGCCATCACCAGGGCAAGTCAGCACCAGGAGATCATCATCGAAGAGAGCCAGGCCATGGCACGGACACGCAAAGCAGACGCGCTCCTTTCAGGATCAGCCACAAAGACGGGAAAAAGAGGCACCAAATGACTGCCAAAACCCAGAAAATGACATCAAAGAATAGCCCAGCAGGACTGGATGAAGAAAGGTGGCAACTGCGGCTATATGTTGCTGGCCAGACCCCCAAATCCATCGCAGCCTTCGCCAATCTCAAAAAAATATGTCATGAGCACCTGGAAGGAAAATACTCCATAGAGGTGATCGACTTGATGAAGAACCCGCAACTGGCTCAAGGGGATCAGATCCTGGCCCTGCCGACCCTGGTGCGAAAATTACCCGAACCGATGAAGAAAATCATTGGCGACCTTTCTGACACGGAGCGGGTGCTGGTGGGGCTGGATATCAAACCGCTCGCCTAACTTCATGAAATTTTGGGAACGGTTACCATGAAAAAGACAAAAAATGAGCGCACTCCAGTCGTGCAGGACGCAACCAAGGACTTTGAGTTGGCGTTGGATACTGAGCAAGGGCAGTACGTTCTGCGCCTGTATATATCCGGCATGACATCCAATTCCAGGAAGGCCATCGAGAATACAAAAAAAATATGTGATGAGTTCCTTGAAGGGCATTATGAGTTAGAGATCATCGACATTCATCAGCAGCCTATTTTTGCCAAGGAGGGACAGATAGTCGCGGCTCCCACCCTGGTTAAGGAACTTCCCCCACCGCTCAGAAAATTCATCGGTGACATGTCCAAGACTGAGCGGATTCTGGCGGGTCTCGATCTGCGGAAAAAGAATTAGAGTCGGCATGAAAAGGGGTAGCATGGTAACCGACACCAGGTCCCGCGAAGAACTTGTTGCTGAGAACAAAGAGCTCCGTTTTCGGCTTGAAGAGGCTGAGGAGACGCTGCATGCGCTCGGAAGCGGTGCTGCCGACGCTCTTATGGTGTCCATGCCTGATGGAGGGGAGCAGGTCTTTACCCTACAGGGATCTGAACATCCCTACCGGGTGCTCATCGAAACGATGAACGAGGGTGCAGTAACCCTTACTTCAGACGGTACCATCGTCTATTGTAACAAGAGTATGGCGACCTTGCTGCAGGTGCCTCTGGAAAATCTCATCGGCTCCATGCTCCTTTCGTATGTCGCTCCTGCTGATTCTGCCTTATTTGCCGCTCGACTGGAATCGAGTACGCGGGAACCACAAAAAGGTGAAATATCTCTGTTAAGCGGAGCAGACAATCCTACACCTGTTCTGTTCTCCTGTTGTTCCGTCGAGATGTCTGGTAGAAAAGGAATTAATGTGTTGTTCACCGATATCACGGAAATCAAAAACGCTGAAAGTCAGTTACAGATAGCAGCAGAACGTGAACGTGCTTCAAAAGCGCTGAGCGATAGCAATGAGCGATACAGGTCTATACTTTTTAATATTCAAGATTCATATATCCGTTTAGATACAGAAGGGATTGTGTTAATATCAAGTCCTTCTGCGGCTCGAATGTTCGGATACAATTCACTTCAAAATAATATTGGGCTTTCAAATCTCATTTTTTACAAAAATTTAGAACACAGAGATCTGTTATTTGAAGAACTTAAGATTCATGGAAAAGTCGTTGATTTCGAATCGTTCGTAAAAAGAAATGATGGCACATCCACTCCAGTGTCTGTGAACGCTCAATATTATTATGATGCTCACGGTAAAATTCTAGGTACTGAAGCTTTTATTCGTGACATTACCGAGCGCAAACAGGCCGAGGAGGAGCTGAAGAAAAGCGAACAGCGTTTTCGGCTCGCTACCGATGCCGCCCAGGTTTCCCTGCTGGAAAAAGAAGTAATGCTGAAAGAAATCCATCACCGGGTTAAGAACAATTTACAAGTCATCTCCAGCCTGGTTAACCTCCAGGCCAATACCATCGATGATCCAACCGTGCACGAGCATCTGCGCGACGTGAGCGCCCGGGTGCGTTCCATGGCCCTGGTCCATGAGAAGCTCTACCAATCTGCGAACCTCTCGAGCGTACCCTTCGACGATTACGTAAGCGCACTCTTGCAGTACCTCATCCATGCGCACGGCAACTCCAAGGTTGCCATCCGCTTCATTAAAGATTTACAGCCGGTATTCTTTTGGGTGGAGACGGCGGTGCCCTGCGGCTTGATCCTGAATGAACTCATCAGCAACACGCTCAAGCATGCCTTTCGGGGGCGTTCCCAAGGAGAGGTCAGGATCTTACTCCACCGGAGTCCAGACGGCACGGTCTGTCTGTGCGTCAGCGACGACGGTGTCGGTTTGCCCCCTGAACTTGATTGGCGTCAGTCCGAATCTTTAGGACTGAGGCTAGTGGAGATGCTCACGCGGCAATTAAATGCCACAATGGAACTGAATTGCGACAACGGCACAGAATTTCAGCTCACTTTCAAGCTGCCGGAAGTTAAAAAAGACGGAGAACGAGAACGTGAGTAAAACACGAATTCTCATCGTTGAAGATGAGATGATTGTCGCCGAGGACCTTGCCTGCAAATTGGGTCAGCTTGGCTATGAAATCAGCGGCACGACAAGATACGGTGAAGATGCGATCATCCAATCGCGTGAACTGCGTCCGGATCTGGTTCTGATGGATATCCAGCTGGCTGGAACCATTAACGGCATAGAAGCAGCGCGAATCATCGGCCTGGAATACGACCTGCCTGTCATCTACCTGACAGCTCATTCGGATCGTGCGACTCTGGAACAGGCCAAGGTGACCGAGTCGTTCGGCTATCTGCTCAAGCCGTTTGATGATCGCGTGCTCGGAATTCACATTGAGATGGCGCTCTACAAGCACCAAGCCGAACGTAAATTGCGTCAAGCCCACGACGAACTGGAGCTCCGGGTAGAGCAACGGACGAGCGAGCTCCAGGTTGCGTATGTGGAGATTGAGCAGCTCAAAAACCGCCTCCAGGCTGAGAATATCTGCCTGCGGCAGGAGGTTGAGGGCGAGTACAACTTCGGAAAGATCATCGGTCAAAGCGACGCCATCTTGAGCATGTTCAAGCAGATTGAACAGGTGGCGCCACTGAACGCGACGGTTCTCCTTCTGGGCGAGACCGGCACCGGCAAAGGTTTGGTCGCACGGGCCATCCATGGCTGCAGTACTCGTAAGGGCCGGTCAATGATCACGGTCAACTGCGCGGCGCTACCGGCCAATCTCATCGAGAGCGAACTTTTTGGGCGGGAGCGGGGCGCGTTCACCGGGTCCAACGCCCAGCAGTTGGGGCGCTTCGAACTGGCCGACGGCGGCACCATCTTTCTCGATGAAATAGGGGAGATGCCGATTGAGCTGCAAAGCAAGTTGCTGCGAGTCATTCAGGATGGAGAGATGGAGCGGCTGGGCAGTCCCCGCACAATCAAGGTTGATGTCCGCATCATAGCGGCCAGCAATAGAAATCTGCAGGATGAGATCCGCAAGGGCAGGTTCCGGGCAGACCTTTTCTATCGACTCAATGTTTTTCCCATCTCGATTCCGCCGCTTCGTCAGCGCATAGGCGACATCGCATTGCTCATCAATTTTTTTGTTGCCAAATTCAACAAGAAAACCGGCAAGAATATCGAAACCGTGCCCAAAGATACCCTGGACGCACTGCAGGAATATTATTGGCCCGGAAATGTGCGGGAACTGGAAAGCGTCGTTGAGCGCGCGGTCATCACCAGTCCCGGAAGCTCCCTCCGGATATTGGACAGGTTTGAAACATCGAGGAAGACGGTCCCGGGTGGTGAAAACGTCAAAGCCCTGGTCGATCTGGAACGCGACCACATCCTGCAGGCGCTCCGGCAGACCGACTGGCGCATTGAAGGCAAAAGCGGAGCCGCGGCGATCCTTGACATCAACCCCAGCACTCTGCGCGCCCACATGCGCAAATTCGACATCCGGCGTCAATAGCAGCGCGAATTGCGATCAAGACGGGAGAGGGGCCCGATCGCCTGTCGTGTTCCATTGGAAATATTGCTGATGGCGCGGTATTAGGGGGTCATTAGGGGGTCACATTAGGGGGTCAAGTCTCGCGTTGACTTATTTTAACCCTTCGTTTAGGAGATTCCCATGGCAAGACCCTTACGAATCGAATACCCCAACGCCTGGTACCACGTCATGAACCGTGGGCGCAGGCATGAAGAGATTTTTGTGGATACCAGGGACCATCAGGCGTTCATTGATCTACTCAAAGCTGTCTCTGAAATGTTCAACGCCCAGATCGCGGCATATGCCCTGATGGCCAACCATTACCATTTGCTCCTGCGTACTCCCGAAGGCAACATCAACCGCATCATGCGCCATGTCGGCGGTGTGTACACACAGACCTTCAACCGACGACACGATCATGACGGCCAGCTCTTTCGCGGTCGATACAAGGCCATCCTGGTGGATGAGGACGAATACTTGCTCGGTCTTGTCCGCTACATCCATCACAACCCCCTCAAGGCGGGCATGGTCAAGAAGCTCGAAGAATACGATTGGAGCAGCCACCGCGGGTATCTTTCCGACGACGAGGCTTGGCAGTGGCTATATCGTGAGCCCGTACTAAAGGAATTTTCCACTCATCTGGACGAGGCTCGGAGAGGATATCGCCGCTTCATGGCCCAGGACGATGACGGGAGCTTGGAAGATATTTTCTCCAAGATGAATTTGCCTGCGTTCCTTGGCGGAAAGGAATTCATCAACAAGATCAAAGACCGGTTCTTTGTGGCGAAGGCGAATCGCGAAGTGCCTACCGCAAAGTATCTGGCTCCGTCTGCCCGGGAAATCATTGCAGCGATCCTCACAATTTACGAAGTGGAAGAGTCGACTTTGTTCATTTCCAAGCGCGGTTCCACGAATGAACCCCGAGATGTGGCGATTTATCTGCTGCGCACTCTTCGTGGGCTACCACTTCAAAAAATCGCTGAAATCTTATCGGTCCGTAACTACAGCACTGTAAGTACCACCCTGACCAGAGTTGAACGACGGATGGCCCAGGATGAAGAGTTCAAAATCAAAGTGGCGAAGGTGAAGGCTGTGGTGAAGAAAAGCCAAAGCGAGACTTGACCCCCAAAGACAAAGTGGCGAAGGTGAAGGCTGTGGTGAAGAAAAGCCAAAGCGAGACTTGACCCCCAAATGAAGAGGCCAAGGTTCGGATCTTGAATTTTAGTTCTCGAACGCCCCTGCCCCCTCACCCTGACCACCTCGATTCGTAGCCGAAAAACTCCCTTTTACAGAATTCTGACCTTGACGATCCGATTTCAATATGCACTAATTGGAATCTGCCTCATTTTGAAATGCCCTAGAATTGCCGTCTGCCAAAATGCTCATGGCAAGAGTGTTAGAGCGCGGAGAGTGGGCGCGATGAGGCGGTGAATGGTCAACTTCTGCACCGTTAAAATGGATGGGTATCACAACTGCCGCTTTGCGGCATCCGGAGGACGCATGAAGATAGTTTCCCTGGCTACGAGCCTGAAGAAAGGCACACGCAAAACCAGAATGGACGAACTGCGCCTGGTCGAGGACCACGGGGTGGAAGGAGACGCTCACGCCGGCCCCTGGCATCGTCAGGTAAGTTTCCTGGCCGCCGAGCAGATTACAGGCTGCATCGAACAAGGACTGAATGTCGATTTCGGGGCTTTTGCCGAGAATATCGCCAGCGAAGGCGTGGACTGGAAGACACTGCCCGTAGGCACGCAAGTCGAACTCGGCGACGAGGTACTGGTCGAGATCACGCAGATCGGCAAGGAATGCCACAAGAAATGCGCCATCTTCTACCAGGCCGGAGACTGCATCATGCCCCGCGAGGGCGTTTTCGGACGAGTCCTCAAAAGTGGCATGGTCCGGGTTGGCGACGCAATCAGGATTGAAGAAGCGCAGCAAAACTGAAAATCTTCCTGCGTGGATTTTTCGCCGAATGAGCTTTTTTAAGAAAAGTTCACGCATGGAAGAAATGCCGACAAACGCTTCAGGCCTGTTCCAAAGAAATTTGCCGTACGTATTCCACCCATCCATCTTCTGCCATTGTATATTCGTCAAATGTTGACGTGATAAACCTGTCCTATCGTATCGTTGATCGCGTCGCTCGAAATGATTCCCCAACGATTGAGCCGTGAACATGGCGAACGCCGCCTATGTCCGCGATGCTCAGACAGGCGGGCTGGCCCAGAATTTCGGCAAAATCGACGCACGCCGAATCATGAACCATTTCGATTTCGTATTCGTAGGGTTTGCGAACTTCTTCGGTTCCGGTGGAGGAGTAGACCCTGAAGCCGCTTGCTAAAGGGGTCTCGAACGTGAACCATCGTCTGTCTGCTGTAGGATGCTTCAACATCCCTGCGCCGTGCCATGGGGTAAATTTTTGGCTCACTGTGCCAGTATCGCCACCTCAGACAAATTCAGAATCATCCGTACTTTTTGTGGAATGAATATAAGGAAAAAAAGCCGGTGAGCACCGGCAAGCCGTACGCAATTGACGGCGGATCACCCGCAGAATTTCCGCACGATGCGCAGCTTGAAAACACAGGACAACATTGGCTGGCCAAACGAATCTCATAAGACTGTAATGACTTGACTTCCTGTGCGATGATCACTTCTTCGGGCCTAAATTCTGCCGATGGACCCCTTGCATGGCTTTTGACTCTCCATGCCTGATCTGGCAGAGAGAGGCAGCTAAACCATCTTATAGAGCAATAATTGAGGTGGTCTTACCCGGCCGTGAGCTGAAAAGGGGATGACATGAAAAGATATATGTTGCTGACCATGATGGCGGTGCTGCTTGTCGTGAGCGCGGCTCACGCGCAACCCGCCTACGTGACTGACGTTTTCGAGATAACGCTGCGCTCTGGACCGACCAATAGTAACAGAATCCTGAAGATGCTGCCGTCCAGCACTCCAGTGGAAGTGCTCAGGACCGACAAGGACTGGTCCCTTGTGCGGGTCCAAGGCGTCGAAGGATGGATACTGGCGCGGTATCTGACCAAAACGGCTCCGGCCGCCCTCCAGGTGGAGCGGTTCGCCCAGGAGAATGAAACCCTGCGCGCCACCATGGCCGAGATGACCGAGAAGACTTCCGCCACGACCGGAGAAAACCAGGCGTTGCTGGACCGCCTGGACCGCGCCGAAACCGAACTGGCCTCCTTGCAGCAGCAGTATGCCGAACTGGAACGGGGATCAAAAGCCTATGTGGACTTGAAGAAAGCGCATGAAGAACTCATTGTGCTGCAGGCCGAAACGGCGAAACTAGCAGAAGCCTTGGAGATGAAGATCAAGAACCTCAGCGGTGACACGCAGTTCCGATGGTTCCTCACCGGCGCGGGCGTCGTCGGCGCCAGCCTGCTCCTCGGTCTGGTTCTGGGCCGGTTGCAGCGAAAGAAAACAGGCCGCATGTTCTGATGGCTTGTGCTGCCGCTCTTCGTGGAGCTTGCAAGCAAAGCCGCGTCCCCGCAATTTCGCGGCTCTTCGTAATCAACCATTCCCAACACGGTCGCAATCATCCCGGTCGTTTCGAAATAAAGCCCCCCTTTACGCCTCCATCGGCGATGCACAAGCAATTGCGCCCATCATCTTTTGGCGCAGCAATCTTGAAACCTGTAAAGGGCAGCGTCCCCCAGGCACACAACAATGAGTCATAGCATGAGATCCGCCAGATCAAGCACTGCCGTGCTGTTGAATCGTAAGGGACAACAATTGCCTCTGCAGAATGGAGTGCGATTGCAGAACAAAGGGCACCGCCGGATGGCATCAAAAAGGTAGATACATGAACATACGAACTGAAAGAACTTCCGACATCGCGACCATATCGAACCTGCACTACGCAGCCTTCAAGGATCACCCGCAGCACCCGCCGGGAGCGCAGCCCGTCGAGCATATCATCGTGGAGCGCCTGCGGGCGTGCGGCGACCTGACCCTCTCCCTGGTGGCGGAGGAGGACGGCGTCGTGACCGGGCATATCGCCATCTCTCCCGCCACAGTAGGAGATAACGCGAGCAACTGGTTTCTGCTCGGGCCGGTGGGCGTGTTGCCGCACCGGCAAGGTCACGGTATCGGCTCCGCCCTTGTGCGCGAAGCCGCTGACCGGATGCGTAAGCGCGGCGCGGCAGGCATCGTCCTGGTGGGCGACCCCGGCTTCTACTCCCGACTCGGGTTCAATAATTACGCAGGCCTGACCTACGCGGGCGTACCCCCACAGTATGTCCTGGCTGTGCAACTGGGAGACACCGCGCCATGCGGCGATATCGTCGCCCACGCGGCCTTCAGCCCCGACGCTGTCTGATCACCCCGCAATACTGATTCGCCATCCCAGATAAACGCCCCGCGCCCTGGCCCCCGTCATTGGGAAAGCCTGGACACGGGGCGCATTTATATCGTGCTCACTCAATTCGAGGCACAACACACAGACGATCCATTCCTTGTATACTAATGACACGCTCGCGAGACATTATGACCCATCACTATGTCTTCTATTCTAAGCACCAGACACAATCACTGAATACCCCTCGTAATCCTTCACATATTTTGAGCTTACTAAGTTCTTATCAATACTGGAGAAATTGAATTAGTCTCATTTGCGCATATTTATTACAAATCATCACTATTTAAATTCATAAAAAATGATGCAATATATTGTTTATGGTCTCAATTTTGCTCAATATGAATTTTGATTATATCTCAAACTATCATAACCAGACATACTCATTGTCGTTTTTTTTGCTTTTATATGCTTCATCCAATAATCAAGCCATGTTATCCAAAATTCATCAAGGATCATCACTTAAAATTCAACAAGGAGGGACACATCACTCTTGCGATGACCAGGCGGTTTTTCATGTTTTTTCAATTTCAAGCATGTCTTGATTGAAAAAATTTATCTCAGCGACGGAGGAAAAAGTAATGACTTTGGTACTACTTGTGACAATTGCCATGTTGTGGTTTCCGATCGGACTCTTTTACTTTGGCCAGGGGGATGCGAAAACCTGCGGCGCGATAGCCGGCTTTGTGGGCATAATAACGTGTATCGGCGGGATAATTCATGCGACTCCTCTTTTTGGAAGCGACGCGTTTACGGCGACATTACTGATTCCCTTTGGCATTGTGTACCTTACAATCTCGTACTGCATGCTGAATGGAGTCGAAGACCTGCGCTCTCTG
>Ga0180016_100352_pt1 | contig 10581 bp, 9 predicted proteins | sample KR46_M_MetaG_FD_129673 | JGI IMG/M metagenome (GOLD analysis project Ga0180016, IMG submission 129673) | Groundwater microbial communities from the Olkiluoto Island deep subsurface site, Finland - KR46_M_MetaG | ecosystem: Environmental > Aquatic > Deep subsurface > Groundwater | place: Finland... | reverse complement strand
TGCCTTCAGGATCTTGACGATCTGGTACTCACTGAACTTCGATTTACGCATACAAAACTCCTGTCCCATTTTGGGCCAGAAGTCTCTACTTGGCAATGGACCTAGTTTACGGGGACTTTACAGTCTGTCAGGAGTCTATCGATGGATTGCAGATACTTGTCCAGAGGGGTCATGTGTTCCAGGCAATTGAAGGCAATGACCACATCATAAGACTTGGGCTGAACAGGAAACGCCCATCGGGTTTCGGTACTCAAGAGTATGGCTGAATAGGTCACCCCCCACTGCTCCAGTTGGTTTGAGGCAATGTCAAGGCACTCAGGCGCGACATCCATGATCGTGTAGTGATCCGGACGTGTGTTCATGTATCGGAGATGATCAATCCTGCCCGGACCAATCTCCAGAACGTTTTTCCCTTGAAAATTTATTTTCGAGACAACATCGTAGCATAAATCGTGAATCTTGCCGAGGGTACCCCTCTTCAAATACTGGTCATAAAACGCGTGGTATCGCTGCTGCTGCCACTTGATCCACTCTTCGTCGTTGGAGTTGGCAAGCGTTCCGTAACGGCGCCGATCTCCCCAAAGAGCGGATTGTAGGAAATATGGAAGGATTGCACGTATCATTTGACAATATCTGCATGGTTGCGAGCCGTTACCACCCACATGGCTCCAAGCCACGGCATATTAAAGTCAATATATTTTGCCGCCCCGAAGAGGGCAAAGCCAAAGCCCACAGGGACAATGCTTACCGCGGCGAAGGCACTGAACGCATCATTCAATTCCTTTCGCGTGTAGGAGTTGAGAATGGGCACTTCAAGACATTCATGCAACATGGTCCCCAGAAGATGGTCTGTACCAATTTTGTCGAGCATTCTACGAACGGAATCGTGAGCGGCGAACAGGCGGACTCCAAACCTGACAGGAAGGCGAAGGGCATATGCGCCAAGCAGTTTGGGGGAGAACAGGCGATACAGAGATATGACAGCCAGACCGTCGGGCCGGAGCACCCGTCTGACCTCGCTCAAGGAGTTCTCGAGGCTTGGAGTGTGGTGCAAGACACCAGTTGAAACCACGCAGTCGAACGAACTGTCATCGAAGGAAAGATTCTCCGCGTTCCCTTGCACGAGCGTTGGCAGCACGCGCAGGGTGCTGCTCATGGTGGTCACTGCGCTTTGGGCGTTTTGGACGCTGATGGGTGAGATGTCTATGCCGGTATATGAAGCACTTTCGTTCATCCTCTGGCAGCAGTAGATAGCGTCGGTGCCTTGTCCGCAACCTATTTCGAGTACGTTCTCGTGCTCGGCTATCTCATCGAGCAGAGGTGGAAGCCAAGGCTCTTTTCTATAGCGAAACTGCATGCGCCTCCGAGTTTCCGATTGCCCATCGCAGGGGTTCGCATCCCAAAAATCCCGAGTTTGTGACAATTTGTCCTGTACCATGACTGCTCGCATATCTTCAGCTGTTATCGGTTTCTGATCTGCAGTTCCTAGTTTTAGCGTCCACCTGAGGAGTCCTTGGGATATGCCGATCGACACCTTCTATTATCCGCCCCTGTACGACAAGTTCATCTCCGGTCCAGTGCTGGCGCAGATCCTGAGCGCGAAAATATCGAGCAGATGCCATGTATACCGAAGAGAAAAATCCTCTTTCCTTCAAGGAGATGAGTTCGTTCCCCTCTGATAATGCGAAGCTGTCTCGGATGTGAATTCCCGAACTGTCAAAACGAATCTGTCTGCACACATGGCCGAGGGGGGGTGTTCGCCGCTTGAGAAAAAAACCGATTATAAGATGCTTTCTCACGAGATCGTTCACTCGTCTTATCCTGCCGATCGTATGGTTGAACAGCCTGAAGAGCAAGAACCTCAGGGGCGTGTTCAGTCTTGATGGAAAGAAATGGAATAAGGGCGCTTGCACTTCCACAAGGGATATCGGACTGCCCGATGAGCAGCGATCGTCTTGAGCGGGACTGCACGCCATCTGGTGGCCGACCGAATGCATGAGTGTCGTGACGTGTTTTTTCTTGGTGGTGATGCCCGTATAGCCGCAGCTTGAAAACACCAATTGCCTGGTAGTCTTGTCATAAATTTTGACGACTCCACCTTTTGAAGCGCCGAATACCGTATAGTGTGTCGCATCGGATCGGACACAGATCCCGGCTTCTGCCCAAACTTTGGAAACATTCAACTCCATGGGCAGTTTTGCGGAGTCGCTTTCTGTGATGGTGTCGTCTGGCGCGGAAAGAGCCCATGCGTAGCTTGTCGCAAGCGGGATGAGGTTGCGAATGTCCGCATCATGCACTCCGCAGGAATCTTTGTTGTAAAGACCGTGAGCGCATGCTTCAGCAGCTCGGTTCGCAAGTGGAATATGGCGAGCGAAGACTTCCATTCCGCCGGGGAAAAAATGTGGACATCCTCGGCTCCCGTAATCTCCCCCGATACTTCCATCCGGGTGAATAAAGTGGCTGAAAAAGCCTATGGACTTTCTCGCGGAGTGAAGGACTTCCGGCGATTTCCCGCTTTCTACGTAGAGAATGGACATGTAGTGCAGGCCCAGGGTTTCATATCCCGGATCGGCTCCGCCATACTCCACAAACCATCCCTCCTCCGACTGTTTTTTAAGAACTCCAGCAAAGAGTGCGGCGGCTCTATCGCGATATCGGCTATTTCCTGTTTCGGTGGAGAGCATCATCAGGCCGGCGGCAGCTCCGAGCCTATGGTTGCTAATGAATCCATGCTCTTCATCTCGATTGATCAAGCAGTCCCCTGCGCGCTCCATTGCACGTAGCCATTTCTTTTTGAATGAGTCGTCAAAGTTGTCGGCAACGAGGCGATACGCGAGCAGCATGTCGACCAATGTGAAGGCTGCGGCCATCCAGCTTTTTTCGTGGAGATATAGATGGTCGAAGCTGCCATCACTCTTCTGACTACGCTGCCAGCAATCCACACCATAGCCGATCCAGTCGATCAAGGTTGCTTCGTTAAAGAAGACATTGCCTTCAAAGTTTTTTGAATAAACAAATGCAAGTATATAGCAGCCGCGTTGAAGGTCCATGTTGGCAAAGTCCTTAGTCGCCCACCCCCAAAATTCCCGATCAAAACTGCCACAACTGGCGGACACAGGGCATCTGTCTTGAGAGGAGAGCAATTGATGGCTTACGCGGAGGATTTCTTGTCGGTACAAGCTTTTCCGGCTTTTCAGGGAGAGGCCGGTATTGAGATTTGTCACTGCTTACGACCTCCCTTGCCCCATTATGAATCTGTCCAACCACAGCTGGAGACTCAATAAGGCCCACAGCTTGCGGCCATTGTCCTGCCTGCGCTCCATGTGCTGTGAGATCAGGCGGTTGACGGCCTGAGGGTTGAACACCCGTTGTCTGGCAATTCTGTCCGGGGAGAATGTCTCGATCAGGGTGGAGCGGAGCGGGCCGCGCAGCCAGGCCGACGAAGGAGGGCCGAATCCCTTTTTGGGCTTGTTCACCACTTTGCGAGGAAGCCGGTTGACCATGATTCGCTTCAAAAGCCCCTTTGGTTTTCCGCCTAGCATTTTAATTTTTGCCGGTAAGGAGTTGACGTATTCGAGCAGTTCGAAGTTCAACAGGGGAACGCGTGCTTCAAGTGATGCCGCCATGGAAATTCTGTCCAGCTGAAATAACCCATTGCCTTCCATGAAATAGCGGCTGTCCAAGTGGAGAATGCGGCTGATGATGTCTTTTTCAGGTAAAAACTCAAGCATCCTCTCGATGGGAGCAAGCGCTGTCTCGTGCTGCTGGTTAAGTACATCTGAATGCAAGAGGGCGTTCACTTCTGCGTTGGAAAAATAGCCCATCCAAGAGAAATGTTGCAGTTCGGGAGGCAGGTTCATTCCGTCCACAAACCGTTTGGCTTTGAACTCAAAGCTCATGTAGGCATCGGAAACAGGCAGTTTGCAGACCAGCCAGGGGACGAGACGTTGTCCGATGGCGTCGGGGATCTTTCGATATGCCTGGGCCAGCAGGTGTGCCTTGTATGTAGGGTATCCCGCAAAAAGCTCATCGCCGCCCCAGCCTGTCAACACGACCTTTACGTCTTCCCGCGCGTATCGTGAAAGCGCCAGCAATGGCAGGACGGTGGAGTCGCCGAAGGGTGCGTCCATGACATCGGCAGTGTCTTGCAGACTTTGGACAAGCTGGGAGTTTGAGAAAAAGTACTCCTTGAAGGGGATTCCGATGGTGTCGGCCACGAATCGGGCATCGCCCGACTCGTCATGCGTGGTCTCCTCGAACTGCAATATGTAGGAGCAGAATCGCTCGGGCGATAGTTCCCGAGCATAGGCCGCCACGGCGGACGAGTCCAGTCCGCCGCTCAGAAATAAACCCACCGGGACATCGCTCATTAGTTCCAGCTCGACACTGCGGCGCAGAAGGCGTTCCGTTTCGGCTTCGGCCTCTTCGGCGGTCACCCCTTCCAGGCTCCCGTACGTCGGCTCCCAGTAATGGTGTATGGCGAGCGTGCCTTCCGCATATTCGGCCCAGTGTCCGGCGGGCAGAGCAGACACGCCGGAGAAAGGGCTGTCGGGCGAGGCGATGTAGCCTAACTGCAGATAGCGAGCAATCGCAGTCCAATTCGGCGTCGGACTGTTCTCCATGCACGGGATGAGCCCTCGTTCTTCAGAGGCGAAGCACAACCTTTCCTGTGAGGTTATGTAATAAAGAGGTTTTATGCCCAGCCTGTCGCGCGCCATGAAGAGGTTGCGCTCGCTCCGGTTCCAGATGGCGAAGGCGTACATGCCGTTGAACCGGTGAAGGCAGCCGGGGCCGAACTCCTCAAAGGCGTGCAAAACAACCTCAGTGTCTGACCGGGAAGAAAACCGATGTCCCAGGGCCGTCAGTTCGTTGCGCAACCCCTGGTAGTTGTACAGTTCCCCATTATAAATGATGACGAGGTTGCCGTTTTCGTTGAAAATGGGCTGGCTCCCGGTATCGAGGTCGATGATGGCCAGCCGGTTCATTCCCAGAGCCGCGCCGTGTTCGCTGAAGCGCCCACTGTGGTCGGGGCCGCGATGGAGGAGGGCGCTCTCCATCGCCTCTACCATGGAGTGCTCCACGGGAGAGCCTGAGCTGTGGATGATCCCGAATATTCCGCACATTTCAGGACGTCTTCCTGATGTCGATCATCATGTACATACCCGCCTCGGGCGGGAGCACGAGCGCGTGTGCCTTCTCCCATGCGGACCCCATGAGATAAATAAGCCTCGCCGGTACCTGCATCCAGCCCTCCGGCCAGCCGAGAAAAAAGCCCAACGCACGGAGCACGAAGCTTCCTTCCACATATTGCAGCTTGGTTGGCCCCAGCCTGCGGGCCATGGCCTGGAGTTGTTCCGGCGTGGAGTTGCGCATGCCCCGCTCGACCGGGTTGACCAGCATGAACAGTCGACTGAGCAGCCGCCGTCCGTGGGACTCGAGAATCACGATCCTCCCGCCTGGTTTGAGCACTCTCCATGCCTCATCCAGCACAGTCTCCCTGGCGAAATCCACATGGTGCAGCAGGTCGCGAAGGTAAACTACGTCAAAGGTCGCGTCGCAAAACGGGAGGGCGGTGGCATCTGCGCACACCGGGGTCACCTTCGGGACCCCAGGGCTCATGAAAATGACTTTTTCTTCAGAAAAATCCACTCCCGTCAAAGAACATCCAGAGGCATGGCGTGCGAGGTAAGCCAAGTTGCTTCCTTCCCCACAGCCGACCTCAAGCAATTTTCCGCCCTGAGGCAGGAAGTGGGCAACCTTGGAAGCCAAGGCATGTTCTTTGATCTGCAAAAAAGGGTTGCGGAGTCGATTGTGGTAGCGTTTGGCATCCGCGCCGGAATGGTAGTCGAGCTGGGCGCTCCTTTCACACATCTGAGACGTCCTCGGCCTCGCTGTAGTGTTTGATCAGTGTTTTCCGCCATGCAGTGTCATTTAGGTAGCTTGTCATGGCTTCAAGGTGCAGCCCGAAGAATGGACACAGGGTTCCAACCAGCACAAACCAGCATCCCAGTCCGAGCAGAATCGCAGACGATGCCCCTGCCGAATCGAAACCATAGGCAACGGCAAGCCAGAGCCCCAGGAGGAGAATGCCGATCACGCTAGAAGAGAAGCCCATCTCCGTGAATACGTGAAACGGCCGGGTTTGCGTGCTGCGGATGGCCGAAAAGGCGAACACATCGAGCAGCCCCCGGTGCCTGACCAGCCGATACTTGGATACGCCATATCTGCGCGGCGCGTGGTCTATGGGCACTTCTCCGAACCGCGCGCCGGTAGTCACCGCCAGCAGGGGCATGAGCCTGTGCATGTCTCCGCGCAGGTCAAATCGGGAAGCCACGTCATGCGTGAATGCCTTGAAACCACAGTTTATGTCTTTGAAGTGGGAGCCGGCCAGCTTGTAGACGAGCCAGTTGAAGAGCTTGGAGGCGATCCATCTGAGCTTGCCGTCCTCGCGCGACTGCCTGCAGCCTCCCACCATGTCATAGCCATCGACGAGCTTGGCGAGAAATTTCGGGATATCCTCGGGCTGGTCCTGCAGGTCGGCATCCATGGTCACCAAAATCCGTCCGCGCGCCACGTCGAACGCCTGCATCAGGGCCAAGGATTTCCCGTGGTTCCGGTAGTGGCGCAAGATCGCTATCTGTGGGTTCTCCCGTCTGAGCTCCATGAGCCTCTCGGCGGTTCCATCGGTGCTCCCGTCGTCCACGAGTATGAATTCGTAAGTTACGTTGAGTTCGTCCATCACTTTCTTCGTCCGAAGAAAAAGCTCCTGGACGCTTTCGGCTTCGTTGAATGCCGGGACTACTATGCTGATGTGGGTTGTGTTCACTATTTCTTGCCACTCAGTGAGAAGTGGAAAATGTTCGTTCCGGCCACGATCAGAGTCATGAGTTCGTCATAGCTTTCGATGCCGCGCAGCCGTTTCCAGATGTAGCCGGGGCGCAGATAGAAGCTCCGGTAGCACCTAGTCAGCCACTTTGACAAAGTGTCACCGGAAATACCACAAACGGACTCGGAATAAAAGCCCGACACATGAAGATTGCTCATGTTGGAGGCCGAGCCGTCCTTGATCTCGGAGTGTTTTGCGGCCACTTCCTCAAACAGTTCCGTGCCTGCGTAGGGGGTGAGAATGCCGAAGCTCGCCGTGGTCGGATCAAGCTCTTTGACGAACTCGATGGTGTGAGCGAGCGTAGCCTCGCTCTCTCCTGGCCCCCCCACCACGAGGTGGGCGTGGGTATCAAGCCCCACCTCCTTCGCATATCTGAACGCCTGGCGGGCTTGTTCCGCCGTAGTGCCCTTTTTGTATCGCCTGAGGATTTCGTCGCTGCCGGTCTCCACGCCGAACTTGATCATGTGGCATCCAGCCTTCTTCATGGCGGCGAGAGCCTCACTGTCCACGAGGTCGACCCGTCCGTTGGCAATCCAGCTCAAATCGAGACTGTCCTTGACCATCCTGGCGCAGATTTCGATATTTCTCTTTTTGTATGCGGTGAAGGTCTCGTCGCGAAAGAAGACCTCGCGGTAGCCGAGACTTTTGATCTCGTGCAGCTCCTTCAGCACGTTGTCCGTCGATCGGCAGCGGATTCTTTTGCCGTAAAACTCGGGCGCCGTGCAGAAGATGCACTTGCCGGGACACCCCCGCGACGTCTGGATGGTGGTGTACGGCATCCGCTTGACGACAGGGTTGAAATAGTCCACCCGGGCGGGCAGCAGCCGTCGGTCGGGAATGGGGAGCTCGTCCATGTCGATGAACGGCCGCGGCGGCGTGAGTTGCACCGAGCCGCTTTTGTCGCGGTATCCTATGCCTGCCACCTCCCCGAGGTCTCCACTAGAGTCGATGGTTTGCAGTAGCTCCCGTATGGTGTCCTCCGGTTCGCGAATGACTATGAAGTCCACGGCGGGAGAGGACAGGCAGTACTGGGGCATGAATGTCGGGTGGGAGCCGAAGAGAATTGTGCGAAGCTGCGGAGCTCTTCTCTTGAGGTCGGTTAACAGGGCGATGTCGGCCTGGAACGACTGCGTGGAAGAGAGTATGACGACGGCACCGAACCCTCCGAGCTCAGTGCGCAGCAAGTTTTCGTAGCGCCCCATTTCGAATTGGGCGTCGATAAATACGCTTTCGATGCCGTGCTCTCTGGCGTGCGTGGCCACGTATAGGTCGTTGAGGGGGGGCATCTGCATGCCGCCCACCCTGCGGCCGTTGCACCAGCAGCCATAGACGAAGTCTCTGACCGCGTTTCGGGTGCCGCTTCCGAGCGGGGGTTTCAGAAAGAGGGTTTTCATGGAGCTCCTGCGGCTTCATGCCCGCACGGGGCAGGGTGTTGATCGGGCGGCGACCTGTCGGGTGTGGGCGCCTGGGGGGCTATACCACTTGCCAGTGGGGTCTTCCAAGGAAAACTTCCCGGCTGTCGTTGAACTCCTCTGGGGTCACGTCGAACACGCGCACCTTGCGTTCCAGCTTGCCCTCGACAATGCGGCGCAGTTCGTCAAGTCGCCCTCGGTCTATGTCGCCAACGATCAGGACGTCGATCAGTCCGGAGTCTATGCCGCGTGCATAGTCGTCAAGGATGAAGACGGCATCGACTTTGCCCAAGCTGTTCATGACCTCGTCCACCAGTCGGTCGATGCCGATGGATTTGCGGACCATTGAACTGATCTCGGGAAAGCACGGGTGGTTTTTGTTTGCCCGAAAATAGATAGAGCGCCCACCTTGCTCCCGCTCCAGGTATCCGGCCTCGTAAAGATGATCCAATTCGCCTTTGAGGGCGTTGGGGGAGAGGTTGAATTCCGACGCGAGCTGCCTCAGGTAGCAAGCCACATCAGGGTTAAGGAATAGTTTGAGCAAGACTTTGATGCGTGTCTTAGATGTGAAGAGCTCCTGAAGCATGAGGAGTTCGTACACATTTGCTGAACATTTGTCAAATTCAGTACGAACCTCTGCACACAGCGAATGGGCAGTAGATTTTACGCCTCATCACTCCCCCTCGTCCGGGATGAGCGGGACTTTCTCCCGCGAAAAAACACCCACAACGGGAGCCTCCCCTATTGCTCAGGGGGCAGGGATGTGGTCTGTATTGCACACATGCCCGGCGTTCCCCGCCGGGTCTTCCTCGGAAAGGCCCTGATCACCGCCACAGGGCCTTTCTTCTATTTTCCGGCCAGCCCGTCGAGCATGGAGCGCAGGACGAACCAGGCGTTGGCCGGGCGTTCGCCCACCCGGCGGACGGCATAGGGGAACCAGCTCTCCCCAAAGGGCAGATAGAGGCGCAGGGCGCGCCCTTCGACCGCGAGTCGGCGCTGATATGTCGGCCTTACTCCCAGCAGCATTTCCACCTCCCACTGGTCCGGCCGCCAGCCGTGCCGGGCCGCCAGAGCCGCTCCGTACCCCACCATCCTGTGATCGTGGGTGCCCAGCACCGGATACACGCCGCGCTTGAGTGCAACGGGCGAAAACAGCTGGTCCAGGCAGGCCCGGTAGGTCGCGTCGCGGGCGGTCCGTCCGGTGGCGGCCACCTCCGGGCCCTCGGCAAAGGCGCCTTTGACCAGCCGGACCATGCCCCCGCACTCCACCAGCCGGTCAAGGTCTTCCCGGCTCCTGTGCAGGGACGACTGGATAGTCACGGCCACGGGCAATCCCCTGGCCCGCAGCTCGTGGTAGAGGTCAAGGGTGCGGTCAGTCACAGAGGAGTCCTCCATGTCGAGCATGACCACGGCCCGGCCCGATCCGCGCAGCCCGGCCACTCTCTGCGCCAGGGCGGTCACGTTCTCGCGGCACAAGTCCCACGAGAGCATGGCCCCCACCTGGGTCGGGTCCACCGACAGGTGGATGTCGAGGCTCGCGTCCGCCAGCATGGGAGCCACGCCCTCGAGTTCGGCCTCGTTGCGCCGGATCAGCTCCGGGTCGCGCACATATTCGCCGAGATAGAAGAGCGAGGCGGCCATGCCTTCCGCCCGCAATTGCCGAGCGCGCTCCAGCACCGCAGCCGCGTCGCCGCCGCCCACGAACATGCGCGAGAACCGCCGCATGCACCTCGCATCCTGCATCCGCGCCGTGAGCCGGTCGTTCCGCGCCAGCCCGATCATCATCTTTTGCCACAGTCTCATGATTCCTCCCTGGTTGAGGGAGGGGTGTAGCCCGTTGCGGGTCAGGAGTATGGAAGGAAATTGCGCGGCCCTGGTCAGACGTGCGTCCCGGCCTGATACTGGCGCGGCGTGGCTCCGGTGAACTGCCTGAAGACCCTGGTGAAGTGGCTCTGGTCCGCGAAGCCGACCTCCGCCGCCACCTGGCTGATGGGCTCGCCCTGGGCCAGCAGCACCTTGGCGCGGACCACGCGCAGCTGGTTCTGGTAGGCGTGGGGCGGCAGCCCGGCCTCGCGGCTGAAGACGCGCAGCAGATGATAGCGGCTGATGCCGACCAAGGCGGAGAGATCGTCGAGGCTGACCCGTTCGTCGAGCCGGGCGGCCAGATGATGGCGCACGGTTTTCACCGCATCGGGCACCCGGCCGCACTGGCGCGGGCTGCCGAGGCGGCCGTGGCGCGTCAGCAGTTCGGCCAACCCCTGCATGAGCAGGGACTGCTTTTCC
>Ga0180016_100349_pt1 | contig 10685 bp, 10 predicted proteins | sample KR46_M_MetaG_FD_129673 | JGI IMG/M metagenome (GOLD analysis project Ga0180016, IMG submission 129673) | Groundwater microbial communities from the Olkiluoto Island deep subsurface site, Finland - KR46_M_MetaG | ecosystem: Environmental > Aquatic > Deep subsurface > Groundwater | place: Finland... | reverse complement strand
TCTCGGCTCCAGGGCCATAAAGAAGTGAATAAGATCAGTAGCGTAGCATATAGGCGGGGAGTCTGCGGAAAACGGCACCTTAGGAAGACGCTGCGGAATCTCATCAATTCCGGTCAGCTGACATCCGCCGATGAAAAACGAGCGACATGGCTCATTCCCTCTATAAAGAGCAAAATGACTGATAATGCAATCTTATCACACATAGTCATGTGACGACATGCTGTGCGGATAGCCGTAATTTGGGTAGCCTAAACCGCACAATCGATTTAGCGTCTTCCGCATGGATTCGCTGCCGGCTGCCCCTTCTTCATTGCCTATTCTCTTGTCTGGCCTGCGCACGTGGGTCGGGCCGAACGGCCGTGATGTGACCGAGGCGGACGCGGCCTTCGCCGCCGGCATCGCCGTGAAATCCTTGGATGATTTGGTTCGCTCCGACCCCGCCTGGGCCGGTTGTTGGCGCTCACGTCAAGCGCTCAAATGCGCTGCCGCCGCCATCCGGCTGATGGGCCGCACCGAGGACGAACACGCTTTGCGTGACGCGGTTTTGCTGACAGCGGCCGGCGACGATCCTGGCCCGGCCGGGAAGGTGCTTTTGGCGTTCAATAGGGTTTCCACGCGAAAACCGGCATTTTCCGCGAAACAGGTGGCCGAAATGGCCGATTTTCTAGGCCTCGTCTGGAATGAGCCGCTGTCGATTACCGTCGCGAATGCGACTGACGACGCGCTTCAGTCAGGCCGATCGCCCCCTTTTGCCGCTGCAGAGCTGGTGACAACACTCTGCGCCGCCCGTCCCGATGCCGAACCGCTCGCCTGGGCGCTTGCCGATGGTCTCATCGCGAAACAACTCAAATGGCCGTTTCCGGTGCCGCTGCTGATGGCCGAACGGTTTGGGCCCGCCTTCCGTACACTCGGGGGAGGGGGGCGTGTGCGCCCCGGCGAAGTGGCATTCGCCACGGCGGTGTGTTTGGCCTTGGTCGACGGCACAGAGGCAGCCTTACGGTCAGCAACGGAAATTGCCCGCCGAGCCGATCAGCTTTTGGCCGTAGCGCCAAAACTGCGCACCAAAGGTGCGGAGCCAGTGATCCAGGCATTGCTCGACGAGGATGCGATTGCAGCGTCGGCACCCGGCAGTGGTCTGTCCCGTTGGGCCAGTACCCGGCTGTTCGAACGATTGGAGAGTTTTGACGCGGTGCGCGAGCTGTCCGGCCGATCATCGTTCCGGATCTATGGATTATGACGATGACCGGAGCAACCGCAGCAAAACCATCCCGAAAGAAAGCAAACGCCGGAGAAGACCTTCTCCTGGATCGAGAGCTAGAAAATTTGCCGGCGGATCTGCGCTGGCGGGAATGGATGCTGCGGGTCGAGGCAGTGATCTTTGCCTCGGCCGAGCCTGTGACGCGTGAAACCCTGGCGCGCGTGGTCGGCAAGGATTGCAGTATCGACCTACTGATTGAAGATCTGCACGAGGAGCTCCGATCCCGGCCCTACGAGCTGGTTTCGGTCGCCGGCGGCTGGCAGCATCGAACTCGTTCGAGTTACGCGGAAGCGATCCGGGCATCGCAGACGCCAACACGGGGCGGGGCTGCGGCTCTGTCTGAGTTCGAGGCGATGGTGCTTATGGCGATCGCGTATTCCCAACCAATAACCCGCAGTGAAGTGTCGAAGATCTTTGGCAGGGAGGTCAGCCGCGACACCATCGGCTCTCTGCGGGGCACTGGGTTCATAACATCTGGACCACGCAGTCCGACGCCGGGGGCACCGTATACCTATGTCACTACCGGGCATTTTCTGTCGGCGTTTGGATTGGAGACGCTGCGCGATTTGCCCGACATCGAGGCGCTAGAGGACGCGGGGTTGCTCAGCCGTCGCGCCGTGCAGACAGAAGCACTATCGGCCAAGCCGGACGATGATGACGAGGTGGCAGAATAGTAAGAAGTCTGCTGCCGGCTGCCGCATGGAGTTGGCGTATCGCTTTTCATGATCGCGGCAGTAAACGACAAAACGGGACCGGTGAAAAACCGTTTGTCAACAAAGAAGTTGAGAAAGCCGACCTATTCTGAGCATACAATCGGCGGAGGGGACGGGACAGCCGTCGAACCTTCTCTTGGATGTAAAGCATTGATATTATTACATCAACTTGCAGTTTCGAATCCCACGTGATACAAACGCGACTGAGGTCCAACCCATATCTCTTCGACCAACCCGCGCCAGTCTGGCGCGGGTCCGAAATCGTTTCTGCCGAAGCTCCTACGCAACGACGTGCTCGGCAATCTGACGGGCAGTTCCGATTTTGGCGGCTTTTGGAACCCGCAGCAGCCGCATGCCGTTGGCGATCACGATCAGCACCGAAAGCTGGTGGATCAGCATCCCGCCCGCCATGTGGATCGAGCCGGTATAGACCCCGAACAGCAAGCCAATGACGGTCAGAACCGCAATGACGAGGTTCTGGCGCATGTTGGTCAGCGTGGCGCGCGAGATCTCCATCGCCTCGGCGATCTTGCCCAGATCATCGGTCATCAGCGCAATGTCCGCGGTCTCGATGGCGATGTCGCTGCCGCCGGCCCCCATGGCAATGCTGATGTCGGCCGCCGCCAGTGCTGGTGCATCGTTGATACCGTCACCGACCATCGCGATACCAAGGCCTTCAGACTTGAGCGAACGGATACGGTCCAGCTTGTCGTCGGGCATCATCTCGGCATGCACCTCATCCACCCCTACCGCTCTGGCAATCGCCTCGGCTGCCGGGCGTTGATCGCCGGTCAACATTACCACGCGGCGTACCCCAAGAGCGTGCAGCCGGTCGATCATCGGCTTTGCACTGGCGCGCGGCATATCGGCCAGCCCCAGAAGGCCCACGACTTCGCCATCGCGCGCCACGATCACCACCGTGTGGCCCAGCCCGTGCAACCGGGCGATAGCGTCCGTCGTGCCCGCGTTGAACACGATGCCGAGATGATCGAACAGGCGGTGACTGCCGACGGCAATCTGATGGCCGGTATGGCGAGCAATCAGACCCATGCCCGAGATCTCTTCCAGCGCCTCGGCGGTGGGCAGCGGGCCCTGCGCACGTGCCGCCTCGATGATCGGACGGCCCAGCGGGTGGGTCGAGCCGGTTTCGGCAATCCCCGCCCATAGGAGTACGTCTTCCCTGCTCTGACCCGCAAGCGCCACGACCTCGGCCAGACGCGGCCGACCTTCGGTCAGCGTGCCGGTCTTGTCGAGGGCAAGTGCGGTGATGCGCCCGGCATTCTCAAGATGCTCGCCGCCCTTGATCAGGATACCCGCACGGGCCGCCCGTCCGATCCCGGCAATCACCGACACCGGGGTCGAGATCACCAGCGCGCCCGGACACCCGACAACCAGCAGCGTCAATGCCAGCTCAATATCGCGGGTGACAAGGTAACTGCCGATCGCCAGCAGGAACACCGCCGGTGTATACCAGCGCCCGAAGCTCTCGATCATCCGCTGCGCCGGGGCCTTGGCCTCTTGCGCCTCTTCGACACGGCTGATGATGCGGGCCAGCGTGGTGTCGGCCCCAACGCCGGTGGCGCGCAGGTACAACAGCCCGTTTTCGGCCAGTGTTCCGGCGAACACTCGCGAACCGGGTGTCTTTTCCGCCGGGATCGGCTCGCCGGTGATGGCCGCCTCGTTGACGGCTGCCGCGCCTTCGATAACTTCGCCATCGACCGGCAGGAGTTGACCAGCCTTCACCAAAACGGTTTCACCAAGTTGCACAACATGTGCAGCCACCTCAACTGGTTCGCCACCCCGCAGCACAGTTGCCGTGACGGGGGCGGCGTCTATCAGCGCCTTGAGCGCGCCACGGGTCCGGCTCATGGTACGGCTTTCCAGCCAGGCCCCCAACATGAACAGGAATGTGACGGCGGCGGACTCCCAGTAGTTATCGATGAACACCGCACCCGTGGCCGCCACGATAACCAGCAATTCGATGCTTAGATGGCGCAAGCGCAGCGCGACCCAGGCCCGCAACGCGATGTCATATCCGGCCAGAATGGCAGCCGTCGTCATCAGCGGCGCCCAAGGGCCGGCCAGCCCGAACCCATACCAGGCGACCAGCGCAAAGGTGATGAACGCACCACTGAAGATGGTCAGCCATTTGCGCCGACTGGTGGGGTGCCTATAGATGCTTGTGATCATGGAAAACATTGGTCTCTCCTTTCATGTCGAAGCCCGGCCGCCCGAAGGCAGCGGGGCGGTTGCAGATCTCAGAATGCCGACGGCTTGGCGGTATAGCCGGTCTTGGCGATGGAATTCACCAGAGCGTCCACGTCGCTGAGTGCCGGGTCATGCTCGACTTCAATCCGCCCGCTTGCGAACTTCACCTCGGCCTTTTCCACGCCGGGTAACGCCAGCAGCGCCTTTTCGATTTTCGGGATGCAGGAGGGGCAGGAAAGCTCGTCGCTACGCAGGGTCGTCCGGGTTGCTGTCTTGGTCATGGCTTGATCCTTTGATGTGATCATTGTTGCGTCTGAACAAGATATAGATGCACAATCAGCGCACAGGGATTGGCAAATAGTGAAAGGCGGCGTTGCATGAATGCACAGCTTGCGAATTGGGACGATCTGCGGGTGTTTCTTGCCGTGGCGCGAGCTGGCAGTCTTTCGGGCGCGGCACGCAGTCTTGGCGTTAATCATTCCAGGGTGTTCCGCCGGATTGCCGGATTCGAGGAGACGCTGGGGGTGCGGCTGTTCGACCGCCTGCCGACCGGCTATGCGCTGACGCCGGCAGGCGAAGAAACGCTGCGCATTGTCGAGTGTATCGAGGCCGATGTCGCCACGCTTGACCGCACCGTGACCGGGCAGGATCTGCGGCTGAGCGGGATAGTGCGGATCACGGCGACCGACATGCTCGCGTTCTGGCTGTTGCCGGATCACCTTGCGCGGTTCCGTGCCGCCTACCCGGGGATCGAGGTGGAAGTGGTGGTGGGCAACGAAGCGCTCAACCTGTCGCGGCGCGAAACCGATATCGCCTTGCGGATTGGCAACACCCCGCCCGAGACACTGGTGGGACGACGGGTTGGGCGGCTGGAGTTTGCAGTCTACGGAGCGCCCGATTACCTCAGCGCCAACCCCGGCAACGTTCTGGCACAACATGACTGGATCGGCCTCGACAGCGCCCATGCGCCGCCGCCTGGCCGGTTTTTACTCCGCCGTTGATGAGGTGGAACGACCCGCTACCGAAGCATCAGAGTGCTAAGAACTGGTCGTTATTTCAACGCCACAGGGTAGGAGCCGTTCCATGAAGCAGATTACCACCATCGGCCTGGATTTGGCCAAGCAGGTTTTTCAGATCCACGGTGCCGACGCCGAGGGTTCTCCAATTGTCAATCGAAAGCTCCGCCGCGCGGAGGTGCTGCGGTTCTTCGAGAAGCAGCCTGCCTGTCTGGTCGGAATTGAGGCCTGCGGCAGTTCGCACTACTGGGCTCGCGAGATCGCTGCGCTTGGTCACGAGGTGCGTCTGATCCCGCCGGCCTATGTCAAGCCTTTCGTCAAGCGTGGCAAGACGGATGCCGCCGACGCCGAGGCAATCAGCGAGGCAGTGACACGCAAAACCATGCGCTTTGTCCCCATCAAAACGGCCGAGCAACAGGCGGCAGCGATGGTGCTGAAGACGCGCAGCCTTCTTGTCCGACAGCAAACCCAGGCGATCAATGCGCTGCGCGCTCATCTGGCGGAATTGGGCATCATTGCCGCCATCGGTACGACGAGGGTTGCAGGGCTGATCGAGATCGTACGCGATGCGACCGATGCTCGCTTACCGAAGGCTGCGCGCTTCGCGTTGACGGCCGTAGCCGATCAGATCGAGGCTTTGATCCGACAGATCGGTGATCTCGATCGGGAGATTGTCGCCGGGGCAAAGCGCGATGAGGATATGCGGCGTCTGGCCACTATACCGGGCGTCGGTCCTATCACGGCGGCGTCAATCAAGGTGCTTGTTCCAGATCCCGGCGGGTTCAAATCCGGTCGTCACTTCGCAGCTTGGCTGGGATTGACACCCAGGTCCCATTCGAGTGGTGGCAAGGAGCGGTTGGGAGGAATCTCAAAGATGGGCAATCCGGAGCTCCGCTCATTGCTTGTCCTCGGCGCGAGCGCCGTCCTGCGATACGTGCGAGGCAACGACAAGGCGCCGAAATGGCTGAGCGCGCTTCTGATGCGCCGGCCTTATAAGGTCGTGGCTGTCGCGCTTGCCAACAAGATGGCACGGGTCATATGGGCGCTTTTGACCAAGGGCGGGACATATCGGGGCATGACGCCGGTAAACGGTGCAGCAAATGCTTGAACCGGAAGTCGGCTAAAACGAACTGTGCGGCGCGGTAGCCGGCAGAGGTGAGGTGCAAAAAGCAGACGATGATTCCGTGGGACGAAATCCCGAGGCGAGAGAGGCCGCTAGTGTCAACGCGCTCAAAGCGCGTGCCGTTGATTAGCCACTCGTATCGCGAACTTCATCGAGGCCAGCGGCCCAAAGCCGCGCTCAAAGGCCGAACATATGACCGCACCATTCCCGCGTGATCAAATGTCTGAAAAAGCCCTTGCAAAGTGGGTCGTTCCACATATGACATGTGGCTCTCTCCTTTCAGTGCAAGCCCCACCGCTTGGGGCGGTGGGGGAGATTTGATAAGCGGGGTCAGAACGCCGAAGGTTTGGCAGTATATCCGGTCTTGGCGATGGTACTCACCAATGCGGCCACGTCACTGAGCGCCGGGTCGTGCTCGACCTCGATCCGCCCGCTGCCAAACTTCACCTCGGCCATCTTCACGCCGGGCAGCGCCCGCAGCGCGCTTTCGATCTTCGGCACGCAGGAGGGACAGGAAAGCTCGTCGCTGCGCAGTTTCGTGCGGATTGTCTTGTCGGTCATGGTGAAACCCCTTCATTGATTGTTGTTGCGTCTGGATCAAATATAGCCTCTCATTTCACGCACAGGCAGTGGCGAAACCGGAAAGGTGTCCTTGCATGAATGCACAGCTTGCCAATTGGAACGATCTGCGGGTGTTTCTGGCCGTGGCGCGGGCGGGCAGCCTGTCGGGGGCGGCGCGCAGCCTTGGCGTCAACCATTCCACAGTGTTCCGCCGGATCGCGGGGTTCGAGGAAACCCTGGGTGTGCGGCTGTTCGACCGGTTGCCGACCGGCTATGCGCTGACCCCGGCGGGCGAGGAAACGCTGGGCATCGTCGAGCGGATCGAGGCCGATGTCACCACGCTGGACCGCACCGTTACCGGACAGGATCTGCGTCTCAGCGGCACCGTGCGGATCACGGCGATCGACATGCTGGCTTTCTGGCTGCTGCCGGACCATATTCAGCGATTTCGGGCCACCCATCCGGGCATCGAGTTGGAAATCGTCGTCGGCAACGAGGCACTCAACTTGTCGCGCCGCGAAACCGACATCGCCCTGCGGATCGGCAATTCCCCACCCGAAACTTTGGTCGGGCGAAAAGTCGGCAAGCTGGAGTTTGCGATCTACGGTGCCCCTGATTATTGCGCGGCTCATCCGGGCGCGGATCTGGCGCAACATGACTGGATCGGCTTTGACAATGCCCACGCGCCGCTGATCCGCCAGTTCGAGAAACTCCTGCCCGGCATGCGCCCGGCGGTGCGGACAAACTCGGTGGCCTGTGCGGTGCGGCTGACCAAGGCGGGTCTTGGTCTTGCACTATTGCCCTGTGCCATCGCTAATCTGAAACCAGACCTGATCCGCGTCGCAGAACTGCCTGAGTCCTTCGGCCTTGATCTGTGGCTGCTGACCCACGAAGACCTGCGCCATACTGCCCGGATTCGCGCCGTCATGGATTTCATGACGCCGGCACTGGGCGAGGCTCTCACGCCCAATACGAAGGCGGTGTAACAGGCGCGACGATAAACTCGCCTTTGCGTCGCCCGTCGGCAGATCATTGTATCGCCATCCAGCTATCTCACACACCATGAAAATCTACCGCTGACGCCACCCGCGGCCGGCACGTCGCGGCACGCCCCGAAAGCTCAGGCAAGGTGCTTAATGCCCTGGGAGAAGTAGGGTGCGGATGCTCCTTTTCCCCCCAGCCTCCAAGAGCCGGTGGCGCTGAATTTCGAGATTCTGATCCTCGGCAGCGAAGCGCGCGGCTGACATGGGGCGACGCAGCGCATTCACGCTCCATCGCCCCCTTTCATATCGGCTGGGTGCTTCAGCTACGGTCAGTGACCGGCCAGGGTCTCACGATGCTAATGACCGGCCCCGGCCTTGACCAGATGATCCGCCTCCTCGGCGAAGTGCGTGAACTGCACGTAGGCCTCGATGTACTCGCGGCCCTGCTCGATGGAATCCTCCGCCGTCTGGCGCTTCTCGTAAGCTACCGCAAAGCGCTCCTCGGTTCCGTGCTGGATCGCCGACGCGAGCTCGTCCGCCAGCCGCTCGATGTTGCCGTCATTCAAAGCCTGGTCGGCGGCTGCGATGATCGGCTCGACGCTGCCGGTCGGCTTGAGTCCGGTGAAGGCCGCACCCTCGCTCGCGCGGTGGACCCGGACCAAGGTTTCGAAGAAATACTGATCGGCAACGGTCTTGGCGGCGTTCGATTCATCGCGAACCGCCACCGTCATATCGAAAGCGCTTTTGATCTCGTCCTCGTCCTCCGCGGTGACCCACTTGAGGACCGGCGTCACGTCCTGCGCCTCAAGCGCGCGTTGCGCGTCCTGGACGACGGGGCCATCCATGCTGTCGCAATGAGCGAGAGCGGGGCTGGCGAGAAAGCCGAGGGCTGCGGTTGCCATGATTAGTTTGCGCATAGTAATGCTCCTTTTCCTTACTGTTCTGGGGCGCGGCTGCCTTGGCGCCTTGCCTTGACAGAGAAACTACGCTGTTCAGCCCGGCACAGCGATTGCAAAAAACGACAATTTCATTTTGCATGGATGCACAGCGCGGGTCGTGTCGCGATGGTGGTGGAAATTCGAAGGTGGCCCAATCTCCGGGTGAATATCACGCAGATCGCCAAGGCTGCCGAAGACGACAACACGCTGCGCAGTGTGCTTCCGTCCTGGGTGGTCCGGCACCACGATCTGCGGCGGTAGGTGCGCCGATGTGCGATCGCGCATTGGTAGTAATGATCTAGAGATTCGGCCCATTGCCGGCTTTGGCGCAAGACGCGGCGAACGGCAGGTCTGTGCCCTTCTTGCCCGATGCTGCAAGCCCAACGAACTGGTAGAATGCCGACCTTGCGGACATCCGATCGTTTTGCTCGGATGCCCGGTGTCTGATGCGAGCCATGTCTATCCAATTCCGTAGTCGGTTTCCGAAAATGGGCCGTCTACGTGGCCATAAATGGCTGCGGTCTGCCATCAGTTGCAGACAGCTCCGCGATGTCGAAACCCCGCAGACTTCATGACTTCTTTTGCCGATCGTGCTATGTGTAATGAACAGCCGACCTAAAGTGGAGACTGGCGATGCGTTTGCTTAGTGTCTCAGTTGGAACGCCTCGAACTATTCTGCATTCCGGTGAGGAGGTCTCTACCGCAATCTTCAAATTTCCAGTATCTGGCTCGGCGATGGCACGGCGCCTTGGAATTGACGGTGACATTCAGGTCAATCAGCAGGCCCACGGCGGCCCGGACAAGCCGGTGCTGGCGTTTCCGATCGAGAGCTACGATTTCTACGAGTTCGAGTTCGGGCAGCCCCCTTCAAACACGGTCATTTCGGCGAGAACCTGACCACGGAAGGAATGGTTGAAAACGAGGTCCGCATTGGGGATCGATTCCGGATCGGCAGGGCGTTAATGGAAGTAACAATGCCACCGATGCCTGCTGTTGCTTGGCACTTAATTGTAAGAATGCGCCGAATTGGCCAAAGTTTAGAGTCCCCGTTAGGGGATCTGTAAACCCCTCGCCTTTAGGCGACGGGATGCTGTAGCATCCGAATATGCAATTCAACAAACGCGGTAGCCATACCGTTTGGGACTGCAAGTACCATTTGGTTTGGACGACAAAATACAGATTTGATGTTTTGGCTGGCGATATCGGAGTACGTTGCCGTGAGCTGTTGCGTGAGATTGCGATGGCGCATGAGATGCATATTCATGCAGGATCGATCAACCGGGACCATGTGCACATGCTGATCTCGATCCCGCCGAACCTTTCGGTGGGGAGTGGGAAAAAGGTGTGGGTCAAGCCGCCAGGGCAAACTTAGCTTGCTTGAGCCGACCATCGGCAACCGCTGCCCGAACCTGCAATACCCGATGGGCACCGGCAGGAGACCAACGCATCTGCCGCTTCTTGTTCATCCGAGCGTTCACGAGGCTATTGGCGGCGCTTTCGGCCGGAGAACTCGATATCGGCTGACCCGACCAATATCGATGGCAGTAGTCGACAATCGACGTTGTATTCTGGACCAGGTAGGACCGGAGATTGCTGATCAATACGGACAATCGCTTGAGCTTTTGGTTGGCGTCACGAAGCGTGGCGTGCTGCTCCAACTGGTAGAGCATATTCTTCACGGCTCTCGTCGCCTCCCTGACGTAGCCGCTCCAAAGCAGATGGCGAAGCCTCGGTACATCAACCGCAACATCTCGAAGGTAAGTGTTCAGATCGCCGATATGCCTGAGGCCTTGCCACGTCTGTTCTATGTGCCGGAGCCGCATCGACAAATGGAACCAGTCAAGAATATGCGTCACGGGCTCCCTTGTTGCACTGAGCACGATGC
>Ga0180016_100347_pt1 | contig 10766 bp, 10 predicted proteins | sample KR46_M_MetaG_FD_129673 | JGI IMG/M metagenome (GOLD analysis project Ga0180016, IMG submission 129673) | Groundwater microbial communities from the Olkiluoto Island deep subsurface site, Finland - KR46_M_MetaG | ecosystem: Environmental > Aquatic > Deep subsurface > Groundwater | place: Finland... | reverse complement strand
TCGTCCCATATCTCTATCTGGGGGTGGTCCGGGCCCAGGTGGCACTGGCCGCAGGTGTCTGGCTTTCTGGCCTCGCTCACCGCGAAGCGGTGGCGGGTGTGGCAGGCGGCGCAGGAGCCCTTGCTGCCGTCCAGGTTGATGCGCCCCACGCCCACGTTGGGCCAGGTCATGGGGTCCAGCTTGCCGTCCTTGTCCACCTTGAGCACCGTGCCGTGGCAATGGAAGCAGCCGTTGACCCGCTCCAGATCGCTGTTGAGCCCGAAGTTGAGCCAGGGGTCGATGGTCCAGATGATCTGCATGGTGTTGGCGTGCTTGCTAACCGAGTACTGCTTGGCCTCGTCAGGGTGGCAGCGGGAGCAGTCCTTGGGGCTCACCACCCCGGCAATGGGGGCCATGTACTCGCTCTTGGACCAGGGGTTGTCGCCTTTCTCATAAACCGCCCGGTGGGCCTTGGACAGGTCGGGGTCGGTTTCCTTGGCCTGGTGACAGTCCAGGCAGCTTATGTTGGCGCTGGCGTGGCGGCTGTTGGCCCAGTCGGCGAAGATGCCCGGCGACACGATCTTGTGGCACTCGATGCAGGCCTGGGCCTGCTTGGACATGCCGCGCACTATGCGGAACTCTTTTTCCTTGGCCTGGTTGGGGGCGGTCTTGTCCAGGGCCGGGGCCCAAGTGGGCGCCAGACACCAGACCGCGGCCAACGTCAAGGCCAGCCCCGCCAGGGTGATCGCCTTTTTCATCTCCCTCATCCCTTCCCTTGGGTTCCCTGAAAATCTAGCGAAATCTCAACTGCCGTAAGTGTAAAGCGGCTTGGGCATGTGCACCAAGGGCTTGTGGCACTCCAGGCAGCTCTTTTCATATCCGGGACGCGCGTACAGCACGCTACGGTGGGCCAGCATGGCCCCGCGCTTGTAGGGCATATACAAAATGTTGCGGTGGCACTTTAGGCACTGGTCGTTTTTGATGTTGGCCCAGGCCTTTTTGCGCTGCTCGGCGCGGTCGTACTCTCCGCCCATCAGGTGCACCACCACATCCTTCAGGCCATGGGCGGTCTTGGCATAGAAAAAATTGAAGGTGTCGTGGGGGGCGGGCAGGTGGCAGTCCATGCAGTCGGCCACAAAGCCCCTTTTGTTGACCGCGTGGCTGGAGGTGCGCCAATCGTTGTACGCGGCCTCGATTTCATGGCAAGAGGCGCAGAACTCCGGGGTGGAGGTGCGGTACATGCTGTAGTAAGTGAGGCTGAAGAGAGGGAAGGCCAGGATAAGGCCCATTATGATGAAAAACGCCGGTTTGAAAAACTTGATGCGCCAGATTTTTTTGAGCCAAGACTCAGCCATATCCCCACCTCGCCCTTAAGCCGCAGCCACCTAAATCATAGGGCTCTGCTGCGCTTACTTATTTAGTATGCCCACGCGCCGCCGGTCGAAACAACCGTAATTACTTAAATAAAATAAAAACATACAAAATATTCATTCCTGATTGGATCGCTGAAAACCTCAGTGAATATCAAAAAGTTAAAACACCCAAAACAATATGGTGAATAATATTTTCATGGCCCTGGAATCAAAAATTAATCTCTTTGGCTTAAAAAGGGCGGCGATCCCCAGATATTCCTGATTGAAATGGGTAACTGCCAATCAAGATCAGTACTGGCTCACAGCAGTTGCTTGACACCTGTAAGGCTCTGGCTCATATTATTTAGTAATTATTATCATCAGGCGGAGGTCAACATGCCCAACCCCGAGGAGATGTACCAATGCCAGGGCAGCAACTGCGGCTACATCTACAATCCCGAACGCGGCTGCAAAAAAGGTAGGATCGACAAGGGTGTGTGCTGGGACGACATCCCCGAGGATTACAAATGCCCCAGCTGCGGCGCGGGCAAGAAGCTGTTCCGCCTCATGGCCGGTCCCGGTTCAACCGCCGGGGAGGGTTCATAGCCTTGGAGCCGGCGTTTCCTTTATACTTTTAACAAGACACTCACGCGCCAAAGCGCCAGGCAAAAACTTGAATACCCGGAGAGCGAAATGAGCCAGATTCCCCAGGTCACCTGGAAGTGCACCAAGTGCGGCTACACCTACACCGACGTCAAGCCCGCCGAGGAGTGCCCCTCCTGTCATGAAAAATGCGAGTTCATCGACGTGAGCTGCTACACCCCGGACTGCGCCGGTTCCGGCACTGACGACCGCCTGGTCTAGAAGCCATGCTGGTTCTGGGTATCTACGGCAGCCCTCGCAAAGGGGGCAACACCGACACCCTGCTGGACGCCGTGTTGGAAGAGGCCGCCAAGGCCGGGGCCGAGGTGGAGAAAGTCTACTGCCGCCGCCTCAAAATCAGCGGCTGCCTGGAGTGCGGCGGCTGCGACAAGACCGGCCAGTGCGTGGTGGACGACGACATGCAGAAGGTCTACCCCTTGCTGGACAAGGCCGCGGCCGTGGTCTTGTCCGCGCCGATTTTCTTTTACAACGTCCCGGCCCAGTGCAAAGCCCTTATCGATCGCAGCCAGGCCTGCTGGTCCGGTAGGGTGCTCAAAAAGACCACCCCCGAGGCCAGGCGCAGCTTTGACAGCGGCCAGGGCTACCTGGTGGCCGTGGGTGCCACCAAGGGTAAGCGCATGTTCGAGTGCATGGAGCTGACCGCCCGTTATTTTTACGACGCCCTGGACATGACCTACGAAGGCGGCCTCTTGTTGAGCGGTGTGGAGAAAAAGGATGGGGCGGCCCAGATGCCCCAAACCATGGACCAGGCCCGCGCCCTGGGCCGCGTGATAGTGGAGGGGGCTGCCTGAGCGGCGGCGCTCTGTGAGGAGTATTTAGCAATGTCCAAAGCCCTGATCGTCTTTGCCACCCGCAGCGGCCAGACCGAGCGCATCGCCGAGCTTATCGCCGAAGGCCTGCGCATGACCGGCATGGAGGTGGAGTTCAAGAACGCCTCGTCCATCAAGGACCCGGCCGACCTTAACGGCTACGACGCCTATTTGTTCGGCTCGGCCACCTATCACGGCGAGATGATGCCCTCCATGAAACAGCTTCTGTTCCTGGCCGAAAAGGCCGAGCTGGAAGGCAAGTGCGGCGGTTCCTTCGGCTCCTACGGCTGGAGCGGCGAGGCCCCGCCGCGCATCTACGACACCATGAAAAACATCTACAAGATGAACATGGGCGGCGACTGCCTGCGCCTGAAGACCGCCGATCTGGAGGGCGGCATTCAGATGGCCCAGGGCTACGGCAAACAAATAGGCAAGATGGCCGCCTAGTTTTCGCGCCCTGCTAATTCGGCGTCCCCGTCCCGCCCAGGACGGGGATGTTTATTTTTGCAACGAATTTGGTTGACATTAACAATCATTTGCATCTACCCTGCATTCAACTGCCTTAGGGCAGGGCATGGTGAATCGATAGTTTGGTTGGGGCGTTAAACAGCTTTCTTCAGGGGCCGAGGGTGCGGCGCTCGGGAGGTTGAGATGCTCCGGTCTGCTCGTTTCACCAGCTTGATCTTCTGCTTTGCCTTGCTTGTAGGCCTCGCCGCGCCCGCCTCCGCCGAAGTGGCCCTGTCAGGTCAAATAGGCACCTTGGGTCTGCAAGGTCAGGTTTCCTTCCCCATGGGAAAACACTTTGCCGCCCGCCTTGGAGCTAGCGCTCTGCCCAGTTGGAGCATCAGCACCGACGTCGCCGACCTTAATTTCGACTACAGCATGGCCCTGTACACGGCTGGCGCCTTCCTGGATTGGCACCCCATGGCCGGAGGCTTCAGGATCACCGGCGGGGTCATCCTCAACAACCACGACATCAACGCAGACGTGACCCCCGCGCCCGACAGGGACTACAAGATCGGCAACACCACCTATCCCGGCTACGCCATCGGCAAGCTCAACTCCAAGGCCGACTTCAACACCCTGGCCCCCTATCTTGGGGTGGGCTACAACGGGGCCTTCTATGCCCAGGACCGCCTGTCCTTCACCTGCGACGTGGGGGTTATGTTCTGGGGCGCCCCGGACATCACCCTAAGCTCCAGCATGAGCAAGATCGTGCCTGGCCTGGAGCAGAGCCTGAAGCAGGAAGAGAAGGAGATCGAGGACAACCTGAGTTACTTGCAGTACTACCCGGTGGCCTCCATGGGCGTGAGTTGGGCCTTCTAGCTTAGGCTACAATCAATAAAGCGCCGCCGGCTCTCATGGAGGGCCGGCGGTTTTTTGCGCCCCGGGTCGGCGCGGCCTATCAGTACGAGGAATATGGCTGGTGGATGAGGCGGTCGATGGCCATGTAGGCCAACACCCCCATGGCGATGATCCCCAGGGAGACCAGGAACTCCTCCACCGAGGGGAAGTAGTCGAACCCGGACCGGGTGGTCAGGGAGACCAGGCTGGAGTCCAGGCGGTTGAGCACCACGCCCGCGATCACCAGCAGGGATCCGGCGAACAGAGCCGGGCGGCTGCCACGCACCCGGCGCAAGGAGAACAGGACCAGGGGCAGGGCAAAGCCCAGGGAAATTTCCGCCCAAAACAACAGGTCGTATTTGCCGGTATTGCCAAGCAGACCCAGTTTGCCCTCCCAGGCCAGTGCCCCGAAGCGCAGGGCCAGGTACAGGCCCAGAAGATAGGGCAGGGCGCTGGCCAGACCGGACAGGACCGGCAGGTCCGTGCGCCGGTTGCCGGGTTTGCCGGCCAGGGCGTTTTCCGCGATCACCGCCGCCAGGCCCACCGGTATGGCGGAGAGAAAGAACAACACGGGCAGCACCGGGGTGAACCACAGGGGATGCATCTTGTAGGGCACCAGCAGCAGGGCCGTGCCCAAAGATGATTGATGCATGGTGGCCAGGGCGATGCCCAGAATGGACAAAGGTATTTCTATGGCCCGGATCAGGCCCAGCGGCGCTTGCAGGTTGAAGCGCTCAAAAATTTCGGGGCTGAACTCCAGGGCCAACACCGCAGTGTAGAGCATAACGCACCAGCCCACCTCGAACAGGGGGGACTGGGGGTTCCAGAACACCATGATGTGCCACAAGCGCCAGGGCTGATCGGTGTCTATGGCCACCCCGGCCACGACCATGAGGTAGCCCAAAAAGGCGCTGAGCACCGCGGAGCGCACCACGGGATAATATTTTTTCAGGCCGAAGACGTATACCGCCGCGGTGAGAGCGAACCCGCCCGAGGCCAGGGCCACGCCGCTGTAAACGTCCAGACTGATCCACAGGCCCCAGGGGCGCCCATCGTTGAGATTGCTTATGGCCCCAAGCCCGCCCACGAAACGCCAGAGGATAAGGGCCAGGCCCATCAGGGCCAAGGCTCCCCACAGCCAAAGCGCGCCGGCGCTGACCGAGGGGCGCTCCTGCCTAGGCAGGGCTCTAGCTGTTCTCGTCATTGGAGGCATCGGGCTTCCGCTTATCTTGTTTGAGTTCCTCGCGCCGTTTGGAGACCCAATAGACCGCGCCCAAAGCGGCGGCCACCCCCACAAAGGCCAAGGGCACCTTGTCCATCACTTCGGAAGAGTAATGACTGACCGGCGTCCGGCCCAGGACCGGCAGGCCAAGACGCTTGAAGGCGACAGGGGAGAGGTAGAGCACCGAAGCGCCGCCTGCCTCGTGCTCGCCGTAAATATGCTTTACGTAACTGTCCGGCTCCCGGGCCAGGGCAAGCATCTCTTTCCTGGTGCCGAAGGCCAGCGCCTCGTTGGGGCAGGCCTGGGTGCAGGCCGGGGCCAGGCTTACCCCCAGCCGGTCGGCGCACATGGTGCATTTGCTTATGTAGGGCACGCTGCTGTGCCAGTCGAAACGGGGGATGGTGTAGGGACAGGCCACCATGCAGTAGCGGCAGCCGATGCAGCGCTCTTTGTGGTAGATCACCGGGCCGGAGGCGGTCTTTTGCATGGCCCCCACCGGGCAGGCCGCCACGCAAGCGGGTTCCAGGCAGTGCATGCACTGGCGCTTGCTGAACACCCAGGCCGGCCGCGTCTCTTCCTGGTTTTCGAAAAAGCACAGCCTGGTCCAGGTATGATCGCTGAGGTGGAGCGGGTTTTCGTAGCTGCCCTCGTTGCGGGTCTTTTGGCCGGGCAGATGGTTCCAGGCCTTGCAGGCAACCTGGCAGGAGCGGCACCCCAGGCATTTGGTCAGGTCGTTGAGCATGGCCATGGGAGTGCTCATGCCGCCCTCACCCTTTCCACCTGGACCATGAAGGTCTTGGTCTCGGGTATGCCGGTGTTGGGGTCGGCCACCGCCGGGGTGAGCAGGTTGGCCGCATCTCCGCCGTTTTTGGGATGCACCCAGCCGAAGCAGTAGGGCAGTCCCACCTGGTGCACCGTCTGGCCCTGCACCATCAGGGGGCGCAACCGGGAAGTGACCACCGCCACCGCCTCCACCTTGCCCCTGGCCGAGGATACCCGGCACATGTCGCCGTTGGCGATGCCCCTAATCTTGGCCAACTCCCGGCTCATCTCCACGAAAAGCTGGGGCTGGCACTCCAGCAGCCAGGGCTGCCAGCGGGTGAGCACCCCGGTCTGCCAGTGCACGCTGACCCGGTAGGTGGTGCCCACCAGGGGGAAGCGCGTACCGCCGTCGGCCAGGGCGTCGGCCTGGGTGTGATAGGAGATGGCCAGGGGGTTGTGGCGGCGGGAGGAAAAAGCGTTCACCGGAGCAGGGCTTTCCATGGGCTCGTAATGCTCGGGAAAGGGCCCGTCGGCCCGGCGGGGGCCGAAGATGGAGGCCACCCCGTTGGGGAGCATTAAAAAGGGAAGCATGCCTCCGTCATGCTCCAGGGGAGGCCAGCCGCCATCGGGCACGTCGCCTTGCCACTTGCCGCCTTGCCAGGCGATGGCGCTCTTGCCGGGGGACCAGGGCGCGCCCGAAGGGTCCACCCCGGCCCGGTTGTAGAGCACCCGGCGGTTCACCGGCCAGCACCAGGCCCAGGCGGGATACATGCCCAGGCCGGTGGGGTCCTTGGTGGAGCGCCGGGCCGCCTGGTTGCCGTCGGCGTTGTAGGACTGGCTGTAGAGCCAGTTGCCCGAGGAGGTGGAGCCGTCGGCCTGCAAAAAGGCGAAGGAGGGCACCGGGTCCCCCCGCTTGAACTTCTTGCCGTTTACGGTGACGTCCTTCTCAAAGTAGCCGTTGATCAGCTTGGCCACCTGATGAGCGTCAAAACCACCGCGGCCTTCCCAACTCCAGCGCAGTCTGGTTATGGCTTCGGGGGCCTTGGCTCCGGGCGCGGCGTAGCGTCGGCGTAGGTGTTTCCATAGCTCTACCATGATCTCGCCGTCAGGCTTGGCCTCGCCCGGCGGGGCGGCCGCCCGGTAACGCCACTGCATCCAGCGGCCCGAGTTGGTGATGGAGCCTTCCTTTTCCACCGAGGCCGCGGCGGGCAGATAGAACACCTCGGTGCCCACCGTGGCCGGGTCCAGGTCCGGTCCCTTCCAGAAACTGGTGGTCTCGTTGTCGAACAGGTTCACCGTGACCAGCCAGTCCAGCTTGGCCAGGGCCTGGCGGGTCTTGTTGGAGTTGGCCCCGGAGCAGGCCGGGTTTTGCCCCCAGGCGAACAACCCCTTGATCTCTCCCCGGTGCATGCGGTCGAAGATGTCCAACCAGGCGTAGGTGCGGCCCTTGTCCAGCTTGGGCATCCAGCCGTAGCCGAAATCGTTGTCCAGCACGGCGGCGTCGCCGAACATGGCCTTGAGCAGGCTGGTCATGTACTTGGGGCCGTACTGCCACCAGTTGGCCGACCGGGGGTTGGCGTTGGCCGGAATCTTGGCGGCCTCATATTGGCCCAGAGTGGCCAGGTCGGCGGTGGGGGCGGGCAGATAGCCGGGCCATATGTCGAACAGCAGGCAGTGGTCCGTGGAACCCTGCACGTTGCTCTCGCCCCGAAGGGCGTTGATGCCGCCGCCTGGTACACCCATGTTGCCCAGCAGGAGCTGGATGATAGACATGGCCCGGATGTTTTGCACCCCCACCGTGTGCTGGGTCCAGCCCATGGCGTACATGATGGTGCCCGCCTTGTCCCGGGCTCCGGTGGACGCGAAGGTCTCGTACACCTGGGTCAGAGCCTCGGGCGGGGTGCCGGTGACCCTGGAGACCCCCTCCAAGGTGTAGCGCAGGTAGTGGCGCTTGAGGTGCTGGAGCACGCAGGAGGGGTCGGCAAGGCTCAGGTCCTGCTGGGGCACGCCCTTGGCGTCGCGCGCAAAGTCCCAGGAGGCCTTGTCGTAGCGGCGCTTGTCCGGGTCGAAGCCCGAGAACAGGCCGTCGTGGAAAGCGTAATCAGCCCCCAGGATGTATCCCGCGTTGGTGTAGGCGGCCACGTAGGGCTTGAAAAACAGCTCGTTGCTCAGGATGTAGTTGATCATGCCGCCCAGAAAGGCGATGTCAGTGCCCGCCCTCAGCGGCGCGTAGATATGGGCCTGGGAGGAGGTGCGGGTGAAGCGCGGGTCCACGCTTATGACCTTAGCCCCCTTTTTCTTGGCCTGGCTGATCCACTTGAAGGAGACCGGGTGGTTGTCCGCCGGGTTGGCCCCCATTATCAAAACGCAATCAGCGTTCTTGATGTCCACCCAGTGGTTGGTCATCGCGCCCCGTCCGAACGACTCTGCCAGAGCCGCGACCGTGGCGCTGTGTCATATTCGGGCCTGATGTTCGATGTACACCAGCCCCAGGGAGCGCATCATGGCTTGCAGCAGCCAGCACTCCTCGTTGTCCAAGGCGGCAGAGCCCAGATGGGCCATGGCCGTGGTGCGCATCACCCGCTGCCCCTGAGTGTTGGTCGCCTCGAAGCTGTTGTCCCTGGTTTGCTGCACCAACTCGGCGATGCGCTCCAGGGCCCAGTCCCAGGATTTCTCCTCCCACTTGTCGCTGTGGGGCTCGCGGTGCAGCACCTTGGTCATGCGGGCCGGGTTCACCGCCATCTGATAGAGGCCCGAACCCTTGGCGCACAAGGTGCCCCGGTTTATGGGGTGCTCCGGGTCGCCCTCGATGTGGATGATCTTGCCCGAGGCTCGGTCGGTGTAGACCAACAGGCCGCAGCCCACCGCGCAATAGGGGCATATGGAGGTGGTCTTGCGGGCGGCGGCCAGGTCCTTCATGGGCGGAGGCGGGGAGGCCTGGGCCTGAGACGCCTTGCCTGCCGCACCGCCAACCGCGGCCGTGCCCAGCAATTTTATGAAGGAGCGTCTGTCCACGTGCCCACCGTTATGTCGTGCGCCCAATGCTGCGGGCTCGGTTTTCGCAGAAGTGTCCCGGAGGGGCTCCGCAAAAGAAATCTGAAGGCTGAACCGTGAATCGCATAGCCTGAGAAAGATGCGCTTGCCGGATGCCGCTTTGCGCACGGTAACCATAAAGTTAACGTGTTCCCGCCGCGTTGTGCAAGATTTCTGTTCAAAAGATTTATTACGAGATCGTAATGGAAATGCCTCGTTAACTTTTCAGCGAAAACCAGTTCACAAACCTCGACAAGAAAACATTTCCGCAACAAGCGGTATTTACGGCGTTTATGGGCCTGGGGGCCCGATGACGCGCGTTGCCCCGCGCCTGGCATGTATGTTGCTTAATTGTTTTGGCTATCAGGGAACTCCCTTGCGTCCGCCTTGGGAAGGGTCTGTTGTAGCTTAGGTATTCAACTCAGGGGATAGGGGGCGCAAGATGAGACGAATAGTGGTCAGTTTGCTCAAGGGTGGCGTGGCCAAGAGCGAGACTGCGGTCAGCCTGGCCCACGGCCTGGCTCTCAAAGGGCACAAGGTGCTTTTGGTGGACACCGACGTGCAGGCCCAATGCAACGACATGCTGGGAGTGGAGCCGGAAAAGGGGCTGGCCGAGTTGATCGCCGGGTGGGCCTCGCCCGAGGAGGCCCTGGCTCAGGCCCGGGAAAACCTCTGGCTCTTGGCCGGTGGCGTGCCCCTGGCCGGGGTCAAGATGGAGATAGCCCGCCGGGAGATGGCCCCCGAGGCGGTGCTGGACGAGATCCTGTCCTGCTATGAGGACCAGTTCGACGTGATGGTCATGGATACCGCGCCGGGCTGGGACACCCTGTTGGTCAACGCCCTGTACTGCTCCCGGGAGGTGATATCCCCGGTCTCCATGGAGCCGGTGGCCCTCAAGGGCCTGCGCCGCTTCGAGGAGCGCCTGGGGGTGATCCAGAAGTACCAGCCCGCCCTGTCCCTAAAATGGATCGTGCCAACCTTTGTGGACGGCCGGGTGAAAAAGACCGCCCACATAATGGAGCAGCTCCAGGCCGAGTTCGGCGACCGCCTCACCGAATCCATCCGCTACTCGGTGAAACTCTCCGAGGCCCCGGAATTCGGCAAGACCATATTCGAGCACGACCCGCGCGGGGCGGGGGCCAAGGGCTATCGGGCCCTGGTGGAGCGGGTGCTGCGCGACGCCCCGGTGAGCGAGACCTTTATCATGCCTTCCAAGATCGAGCAGGCGCCACCGCCGCCGGTCACCGTGCGCCCCCCGGAGCCTGCCCCCCAGCCCCAAGAGCCGGAGCCATTGCCCGAGGCCGCGGTTGCCGCCCAGAAGGAAGTCGCCGAACCGCCCGCGCCGTCCATTGAGCCGGAACCGCCTGCGCCTTATCGCCAGCCGGTCATCCCGCCCCAGGCGCAGCCATGGGTTGTGCCTGCGGCCGCCGCCGCCCCGCCGTTGGAAGAGCCCGCTTCCTGGGAGCCCAGCCCGCCGGTGATGGAGGAAGCCCCCGTGGTTGAGCGGCCGGAGGTGCGTGCGCAAGGGTTGGAGCCTCCGGCGGGGGAGGTCACGCAAGAAACGTCAGCTTCCTTAGGCGCCGAGGATTTTCCTGAAGAGAC
>Ga0180016_100345_pt1 | contig 11027 bp, 9 predicted proteins | sample KR46_M_MetaG_FD_129673 | JGI IMG/M metagenome (GOLD analysis project Ga0180016, IMG submission 129673) | Groundwater microbial communities from the Olkiluoto Island deep subsurface site, Finland - KR46_M_MetaG | ecosystem: Environmental > Aquatic > Deep subsurface > Groundwater | place: Finland... | reverse complement strand
GCCCGGCTGGCCCGTCCGGGCGTGCTGATCCTGTCCGGCATCCTGCGCGAGCAGGCCCAGCGGGTGGTGAATGCCTACGTTTCGCAAGGATTGTCCGCCCCGCAGATCTCGCATTCCGGGGAGTGGGCTCTGCTCGTCTTTCGCGCATGAAGCGGCAGGCGCTGCTCCTTGAATACTACCATGCCATGCGCGCCGGACTGGGGCCGAGCGGCTGGTGGCCGGGGCAAACGCCGTTCGAAATAGCGCTCGGCGCCATTTTGACCCAGAACACGGCCTGGGCCAACGTTGAGAAGGCCCTGAACAATCTGCGCACAGCAGGGCTGCTCGAGCCGCAAGCCCTTTTCCGGGTGCGGGAGGAGGAACTGGCGGCGCTGATCCTTCCGTCCGGATTCTTTCGGATCAAGGCGGTGCGGGTGCGCAATTTTCTTCAATTCCTGGACAGGGCCTGCGGTCTGGATTTGGAAACCCTCCAGGACCGGACCGTGGAACAATTGCGCCCGGCGTTGCTCGAAGTCTCAGGCATCGGACCGGAAACGGCGGATTCCATCCTGCTGTATGCCTTGGGGCTGCCGTCCTTCGTGGTCGATGCTTACACGCGGCGGATTTTCAGCCGGCACGGTCTGGTTCCCGCAGACATCGGCTACGGGCAGCTGCGGGAGTTTTTTATGGACGCGCTGCCGCAGGATGCATCCCTTTACAACGAGTACCACGCCCTCATCGTGCGCACGGGCAAGGGCTGGTGCGCCAAACGGGAGGGAAAATGTCCTCTCTGTCCCCTGGCGTCTTTTCTGAAAGAGCCATGCCCCTTGACCTGCGTGGGAAAAAGCATCATCCCAGACCCATGAATCGACCGTCGCCCCGCCTCGCGTCGCGCCTTTGTGCGACTGCCTTGATGCTCTTAAGCTGCCTCGTCCTGACGGCTTCATTCTGTTTTGCCTCCCTGGAAAAGGAGATGGCCGCCAAGAATAAACAGCTGGCCGCGCAAAAGAAAGCCATCGAGAGCCTGACCGCGAAGGAGCGCACCCTGCACAAGGATCTGGCCAAACTCGAAGGCTCGGTCAAGCAGGCCGTCACGTCACTGGACAAATTGGAAGATGAGCTGGCCGCGCACAAGAAAGAACAGGCTGAAGTCGCGGGGCGTCTCGACACCTTGCTGGCGGAGCGGGAAAAGACCACGGCTCGCCTGCAGGAGATGATGCAGACCTTGTGGCCCATTTACCTGACCGCCAAGGAAGAGGGTTTTGCATCGGCCGAGCAGTGGGCCGAGGCCAATCGCCGGGAAGAGTGGCTGACCTCCCTGTATCGCGAGGCCCAGGCCCTGAGGGTGGAAATCGAGCGGCAGAGCCAGATCGTGGCCGACCAGCAGTCGGTTCTGGACCAGAAGACGGCCCAGGCCGAGAACAAGCTGAACAAGATAAAGGATTCCCGGACCGATCTTGAAAAGAAGAAGACCCAGTACGAGCGTCAGCTGGCCGATGTGCGGGTCAAGAAGAAGGAAAGCGAAAAGCAGGTCCAGAACCTGATGGGCTCCATCGCCAGCCTTCGTCACAAGATCAGCTTGCAGTCCTCCAAGCAGATTTCAAAACTGCAAGGGCAATTGACCTGGCCGGCCAAAGGCAAGCGGGTCGTGTCCTTCTCCCCGAATGGGAATCCTTCCAGCAACGGGGTCGGCCTTTCTCTGTCGGCGGGCACCCCCGTGCGCAGCATGTCCTGGGGCAAGGTCGTGCATAACGATCAGCTGCGCGGCTTCGGGCAGGTTGTCATTGTTTTTCACGGCGAAGACTATTATTCTCTGTACGCCTTTTTGTCCGAGGCGCCCCTCCCGGTGGGCCGGGAAGTGGAGCGCGGAGAGCAGATCGGCGTGTGCGGATTCTACCCTGCGGCCAAGGGCGAGGGCTTGTATTTTGAATTGCGTCACAAGCAAAAAGTCGTTAATCCTTTAAAGTGGTTACAGTCAGGATGAAGAGCGGGTTAGCGTTTTTTCGACTGTGCCGCGCCACGGTATCCGCTTTTAAGTGATTCCAACAATTTCTCGCCATTCCCTCAGGGAGGACATCATGCGTCTCAGCCATCTCCTTGGCACGATGATTCTTCTGGCCGGCCTGTGCGGTACCGCCTCGTCCAGCCAGGCTCGGGATACGGACCATTATCAGGCATTGAAGCAGTTCAGCCAGGTTCTGGATCTGATCGAAAAAAATTACGTTCAAGAGGTCGACCGCACGGATCTGATCCACGGGGCCATCGAGGGAATGCTCAATTCCATCGACCCGCATTCCACATATATCGATCTTGATAAGTTCAAGATGATGCAGGAGGAATTCCAGGGAGAATTCGGAGGCATCGGTATCCAGATCGGAGTGCGTGACAAGCGCCTGACCGTCATCGCCCCCATCGAGGACACGCCCGCCGACAAGGCGGGGCTGCGGGCCGGAGACATCATTCTTGAAATTGACGGCGTTTCGGCCCTCGACATTTCCCTGGAGGAAGCGGTCTCCAAGATTCGCGGGCCGAAGGGCAAGGCTGTGGAGCTGATCATCCTGCACAAGGAATCTCAGGCGCCGGAGAAGGTCAGCATCGTGCGCGGGACCATCCCGCTGGTCAGCGTCAAGGTCAAGGAACTCGAACCCGGCTACGTGCATCTGCGTCTGACCGACTTCAAGGCCAACACCACCGACGACATGCACCAGAAATTGCGGGAATACTCGGCCAAGCAGGAGCTTAAAGGCATTGTCCTTGATTTGCGCAACAATCCCGGGGGCCTCCTCAATCAGGCCATTTCCGTGACTGACACGTTTTTGCGCGACGGGCTCATCGTCTATACCCAAGGCCGGGATCCCAAAAGCAGGAAGGACGAGATGGCCAGCCGGCAGGCCACGGACGTGACCTGTCCGGTGGTGGTGCTCATCAACTCCGGATCCGCCTCGGCCTCGGAGATCGTGGCTGGCGCGCTGCAGGATCGCAAGCGGGCCATCCTGATCGGGGAGCGGACTTTCGGCAAAGGCTCGGTGCAGAGCATCATGCCCCTGTCCGACGGTTCAGCGGTCAAGCTGACCATCGCCCTTTATTACACGCCAAACGGCAGGTCGATTCAGGTTGAAGGCATCGATCCCGACGTGGAACTCCCCTTTGTGACTGTGGACGAGACTGAGGAGCCGGACAGAGATTTCCGGGAGGCCAATCTGTCCAAGCACCTGGATAATCCCAACGGCGATGCGGAGCTGAGCACGGAAGAACTTGAGGCCCGTGAGGCTCTGGCCAAGGACAACCAATTGCGCATCGGTCTGAGCATGGTCAAATCCCTGCCGCGCTTCATGCAGCTCACCAACTAATTCCCATATTGCGGGGCGGAACCTTCCGCCCCGCCCGTCATACCTTCATGCCTCCCAAAAAAAGCAAAAAGAAGAAGTCTGCGGCAAAATTGCCGCGTTTTCCGCTGTTCAAATCCCTGCTCTGGGTTTGTGTGGTTTTGTTCACCGGCCTGACCCTTTTCGTGGCCATGCATCTGCCGCTCAAGGACGATCTGCGCAAAACAGGTACCGTCCATCCGCCGGCCGCGCAGAAGGCTCCTGAAAAAAAGGCAGTCCGTGTCCAACGGGAACCGGTTGCGCCCCAAGCTTCAGAGGGCGAGGTGCTGGTTCAGAAGAAACAGGAGCCGGTTTATGAGGCCCCGATCGACGATTTTGACACCAAGGTCCGCAGTGTGGATCTGGCCATACTCATGGGGCTGGCCGCTCAGGGAGAGACTCAAAATGTCATGCGTCACCGGGCAGTGGAATTTCGCCGTCACCGGGGGCAGGAATTTTATTATCAAAACATGACCATCAACCTGGGACATGATGTATTCCCTTTTCTCGCGGAATTGAAAAAGAATCTGGACCAGCTGGGACCGGATTTTAGTCTGAAGACCGTGAACAGCAACCCGCGCGACCTGGAAATATCCATTCTCGGCGAGCCCACCCACCACCTCTTCCTGCCGCTGTCCATCGTACCCGAGCCGGAAGCCCCGACCGTGGCTGCACCCCGGCTTGTGATCATCATTGACGACATGGGCGAGAGCATGGCCGTGGCCAATCGTCTGGCAGCCCTTCCCTTTCCGGTCAGTTTTTCGGTCCTGCCGTACAACACCAAAGCGCGGCAGGTGGCCGAACTTGCGCGGCAAAAGAATCTCGAACTGCTGCTGCATCTTCCCAGCGAACCGGAAGGCTATCCCGCATCGGCCAATTCCGGACCGGGCACCCTGCGTGTGAACATGAGTCCGGCCGTTCTGGAGCAGACCCTGGCGGAGAATCTGGCGCGACTGCCGGATGTGGACGGGGTCAACAATCACATGGGTTCGCGTCTGACCCAGGATAAAACGGCCATGACCGTCATTCTGGGGCACCTGCACGGGCGGGGGAAGTTCTTTCTGGACAGCCTGACCACGCCCAAAAGTTGCGTGCGCGAAGTGAGCAGATCCGTGGGCATGCGTTATTACAGGCGGCATATCTTTCTCGACAACACCGCCAAGGAGCACGCGATTCTGTTGCAGCTCAAGAAGGCCGAGTCCCTGGCCAGGCGCACCGGGCTGGCTGTCGCTATCGGGCATCCTTATCCGGCGACGCTCTCGGCGCTGGAGTCATGGGCAAAAAACCGCGACATGAGCGTTGTCATCTGCAAGATACAAGATATTTGACAAAATGCCTCTTTTTCTCCAAGTAATGAAACCTGAACATAGATACGTATTTCTACGCAGCAGCAGGAGCCGGACATGGAGCCACTTACCCCTTCCTCATGCATAAACGTTCTCTTGGGTATTTCCCGGGGACTTTCGCATCGAACCAGTATCCAGAAAACACTGGAGGAAATCTGTGTCCATGTGGAGAGTTTTTTTTCTCCCAAACATCTGGCTTTTTTGCTTGTGGAGCCGGACACAGGCGACCTGACATTCAATCATGTTGTGGGGGAGAAGACCGAACTTGTCAGTGGTAAGAAGCTCCGCAAAGGCACGGGGCTGGCTGGATGGGTCGCTGAAACAGGCGAGCCGCTCCTGATCGAGGACACTGCGCAGGATCCGCGCTTCGCCACGCAGTTTCTGACCGCCAAGACCAAGGGGTGCTCCACGGTCATGGTTGTTCCCATCAAAAGCGGCGATCTTGTCTATGGAGTGATGGAGGTCATAGATACGCGGCACGGCGAGCGTTACACCACGAGCGACCTTGCGGATTTCGCGGCCATCGCCGAGGTGACTTCCGTGGCGCTGGAGCGGGCGTACTATTTTCAGGCCATGAAGCGCATGGCCGAAACCGATCAACTCACCGGCGTGCCGAACAAGCGCTCATTCGACCGATACATGGAGCGTGAGATCGAGGTATGCAAGCGTTACGGCACGCCTTCAAGCGTGGTGACCGCCAAGATCGACAATCTGCGGCGGCTCAACGAGGAATATGGGCCGTCCAGCGTGGACAAGATCATCCAGATGCTGGCGTCGGTCCTGGGCGAGGAAGTGCGCAAGGTCGACATGCCGTGCCGGATCGCATCGGACAAGTTCGCGGTGATCATGCCCAACACGGCCAAACCCGCCGCCCTCGATGTCAGCCAGCGCATCAATGCCAAGATCGCCCAGCAAAGCGCGACCAGGCACATGCCCTATTTTTCAGTGACCATGGACGTGGTATCCGGTGTTCAGGATGATATAACGCCGCTGCTCGGGATTTGCGACACAAGCAGAACCGCAATCCAGGGCTTCCGCAAGTTTAGGAATGTAGCCGCCAATCTGGTGCTCTTGCTCAACGAGGAGCGGCAGGCCATGGAGAGGCGTCAATATTACCGCAAGAATGTGCAGCTAGCCGGAAATTTCGAAAATCCGGATACGGGCGAGGCCGGGGAATTTTTGCTCGAAAATCTTTCCCTCAACGGAATCGGCTTCACGACCCTGCTTGGCCATCGCCTGAGCCGGGGGATGTTGGTCAAGGTCCGCTTCCGACTCGATGACGCTCGGCGCACGGAAGTGACCCGCCTGACCCGCGTCAAATACCTGAGCGATCGCTATGTCGGGTGCCAGTTCGCAGATCAGAAAAGCTACGACAGTGACCTTGGCTTCTATCTGATGCGCTGAAGAGTAGACATGTTTGTTCCAAGCGGGCCTTGCGCCCGCTTTTTTTTGGCCAGGCGCGATGTTTCCGGTGTATCGACATGGGATGGGAAGGATTTCTTATGGCCGCGCGCATGTTGACATCAAAATATTAAGGATTAAAAAAACCCTATTCAAACTATAGGAGGAATCTATGTTTACTCTCCAGTCGGCTGCCAAGGCGCAGCTGGATGAGCATTTTGGCGGTAAGGACAAGGAACCGATTCGCATATATCTGGCTTCTGGCTGCGGCGGGGCCCGTCTTGGTTTGGCCCTGGACGAGAAGAAGGATAACGATCAGATCTTCGACGTGGACGGATATTCCTTTCTGGTGGAAGGGGAGCTGTTCGAGCAGGCCAAGCCCGTGACCGTGGTTTTCGACCAGAATACGGGCTTCACCGTGGAGTCGAGCATGGTCTTCCCCGAAAGCGAAGGGGGCTGCACTTCATGCGGCTGCGGCGGAAGCTGCGGCTGAGGAGCCGGTAAGGCGCGTGAAAAGGGTGGCTCAAGCCGCCCTTTTCACTTTCATGACGGAAGGGTTTTCGCTATTGCTTCCCCATGTTCATCACACCCCGAGTACATATAGACGATGAGGACATCCGCCTCGAGTTCATCCGCGCTTCGGGCCCAGGCGGCCAGAATGTGAACAAGGTGGCGACGGCCGTACGCCTGCGCGTGCGCCTGGACGCCATTCGCGGCCTGGACGAGGACGGCATGGCCCGCCTTGAAGCCCTCGCGGGCAAGCGCCTCACCGTGGACGGCGAACTGATCATCCGCGCCGAGGCGCACCGCACCCAGGAAGCCAATCGCAGAGCCGCCCTGGAGCGATTTGCGCACATGGTCGCGCAGGCCGCCGTGCGTCCCAAAGCCCGCCGAGCGACAAAGCCCACCCGCGCTTCCAAGGAACGGCGGCTGGCCTCCAAGGCGAGGCAGTCGCGCCTTAAGAGTCTGCGCCAGGGGACTGGGGACTAACCGCTTTCTCTTCGATTTTCCCGCCTCTTCTGCACCGCAGATTTTCCGCATTCAGCCGGCCCCGGACATAAAGCCCGAGGGCTCGAACGGCCCTGTCCGCATCCCTGAACACAGGCATGCCCTTGGCGCGCAGCATGGCCGCGAAGGGGTTGTACATCTCGCCGCCATCGACCACGGCAACGATGGGTTTGGGGCTCTGCCTTGCAATGGCGCCGATCCGTTCGGCGAGGTTCTGGCTGGTGTTCATGTCCAGGGAAGACAGGGACGGAGTCAGTGGAATCATGCCGATAACGGCCAGATCCACATCAGGATCCTCGGCCAGGGCCTCCACGACCTCCGTGAAAAGTCCATCCGTGGCCGCAGGGTTCATGTCCAGGGGGTTCTTGACTTCCACCAGTTTGGCCAGCCCACAGGCGCTCAGGGCCTGAAAAATGCGCTGCCGGGTCGTGGGCCGAAAGCTGGCCATGCGCAGCTCGAAGTCGTCGCCCGCAATGTTGTCGGCCATGCCAACCGCTTCATAACCGGCCGTGGAAACGGCGGCCAGACGGTTTCCGGCAATGGTTTTGCCGTGCAGCCCCTTGGCCAGCATGTAGAGTTCCGTGAACTGGTTAAACGATCTGACAACTATGGCCCCAGCCTGGGTCAGGCAGGACTCGCACACGGTGTAATCCCCGGCGAGGGAGGCCGTGTGGCTCGACGTGGCGGTCTTGCCCTCGGGAGTGCGCCCGGCCTTGTAGAAGATGATTTCCTTTCCGGCCAGGACCGCCTGCCGTGCGGCGCGGGTGAAGTGCACCCCGTCGAGGTCGTTGAAACCCTCGCAGTAGACGCCGACCACGTCCGTGTCCGCATGGCTCTTGAAATAAGCCATGAAGTCGCCGAGGGTCAGATCGTTCTGGTTGCCGATGGAGATGAGATAGGCCGGGTCCAGTTCCGGAGCGCGGCTCATGCGCGTGGCCATGAAGGCTCCGGACTGGCTGATGAAGGCGGAGTTGCGATGCTGTTGCCCGCGGCCTTTGGGCAGTTTGTTTTCGGGGATGAACCAGGTGTCGTAGTTGCCCGGATGGGAAATGACGCCCATGGAATTACCGCCCAGGAAGATGGGACCGTCCCCGTGCAAATGCCCCGCGTCGATCCAGCCCATGATCGTGTCGGCCATGGCCTTGCTGTCCGGGGTTTCGCCCAGTCCGCCGGGGATGAGAAGCACAGAGGTCGCCATTTTGCATTCCATGATTTCTTCGATGAGCTGCGGCAGATTTTCGGCCGCAACCGCGACCACAAAGAGATCCACCGGCTCGTCCAGGAGGGACAGGCTCCGCACGCAGGCCACGCCGTCGACCTCCGCCGCAGCAGGATGGATGACGGTTACCCGGTCGGCCGGGAAACCATGGGCCAGGATGTTTTGCAGAATGACGCGCCCGAAATTCTGACGCGATGTGGAGACCCCGATCAGGCCGATACGCGCCGGGTGCAACAGGGTGTGGATTTTTTCCACGGGGCGCGGGGCCGTATGTTTTTTCTTGGGAGAGGAGAACCGGCACATCCCGTCAAGGGGCACCATCATGAAATCCGAAAAGGCGAAGGGGTTGATTTCGAGTTCCTCGATGATGAACGGGGCCTTGGCGGATGTGGGCGAGAAGTGATTGCCGACCTTGATGAAGGCGGAGAAACATTCAATGAGCTGCTCGTCGGCGACAACGCGTTTCTGGCCGCGCGTTTTTCCGGCCAGAACCTTGTAGGCCACGGTGCGCCTGAAAAGCTCGAAAAAGGACTCGCCATCGTTTAGCTCAGTGGACGCCGAGACGATGCTGCGGTTCTTGCGGAAGTTGTCGGCCAAAAGCTCCGTGTCCGTCCCTCCCACTCCGGCGGTGAGAATCATGCCAAACTCGCGGGTCGCGCGTAAACCGACAATGAGTTCGTTGCCGAAGGTGGTGGCGTCCGGCGGGATGAACTGGACCAGAAGCACGCCCTGGATGTCCTGCGATATGGCCGAGACCAGGGCGTCGCCGGTCAGGCCCTGGTAGCGGACCGGAGCGTGGCCAGGGCGACGCTCGATGCGGTCGGCGTAATTTTCGGCGACCTCGTACATCATGCGCCGCCAGGTGGAGCGGATTTTGTCCGGGTGCTTGGGGATGATGCGTACACCGCCCACATCGCTTTTATGCACGATGCATGGCGAGACGATCTTGAGCACGACCCTGTCCCCGGGAAGGGCCATGAGTTCCTCGTCCGTCGGCCTTGTGCCGGCCAGGAGCAGCAGGGTGCGGGGCGGCGTCTCGGAACCGAGATTTCGCAACAGATTGTAGACCTCATGCTCGTAGAGGATGTCGCGCTCTTTGCGGGCGGCCTGTTCAAAGATCCTGGTCATGGCCTTGAAATCGATATGCGTGGCGACGGTGGCGCTCATGGGATGCTCCGGGGGTTGATTTGACGAAAGCGTAGCGCAGGGAAGGGTGGCAGGACAAGAAGAGGATGCTCCGTTCGGATGGGCCAGCGTGTCTTGAAGCAGTCATGCACCTGCAAGGGACGTGAAGGCGCAGTGGGTGTAAAAGGCTGGACATTTTCCTTAAACGCGGCATGTTGCCAGCCATGAACTCCAAGTTTCGTCTTTACGCCTTCTCCGTCCCGTGGAACATTTTCCTTTTGACCGTCGGCAGTTTTTTCGTGGCCATGGCCATAAAGTCCGTGGCTGTGCCGCATGGCCTCGTGTCCGGCGGCGTCTCGGGAATAGCTCTGCTGATCTACTACTTCACCAGCGCCCTGACCCCGGGGTTGTGGCTTTTTCTGCTCAACATTCCCATCGCCGTGCTCGGCTGGGTCATGGTCAGCCGTCGGTTCGTGCTCTATACGGCCTACGGCATGGCCTCCATCACCCTCTGGATGGAGCTTATCGCCTTCACTCTGCCCATCGACGACATCCTGCTGGCCTCCATCTTCGGCGGGGCGCTGCTCGGCGCCGGTGCCGGGATCAGCATGCGTTCCCTGGGTTCTTCCGGAGGCCTGGACATCATCGGCATCATTCTGCACCAGCGCTTCGGGTTCCGCATCGGACAGATCAGTTTTCTGTTCAACGCGGCCCTCTTCGCGGTCAGCTTCGCCCTGCTGGAAACGGACCTGGTGCTCTATTCCCTGATCATGGTTTTCGTGACGGCCCAGATCATGGATTATGTTCTCAGCATGTTCAATCAGCGCAAGCTGGTGTTCGTCATTTCCGATCATGCCCAGACCATCGCGGACGCGATCATGAAAGAGGCCAACCGGGGTGTCACACTCCTGGAGGGACGCGGGGGCTATACGGGTCAGCCCAAGCAGGTGGTCATGACCGTGGTCAACAACGTGCAGCAGAAAAGGCTCGAAGAGATGATCTTCACCCTCGATCCCGAGGCGTTCGTCATTTTCGAGAACACGTTCAATGTCATCGGCAAGGGTTTTTCCCGGCGCAAGGTGTATTGAAGGTTGCTGAGCATTACAGACATCTCAACCCATGGGTGGGGCATGAAAAGAATTTTGCGCGGAATTGGTTTCTGGCTGTGTGTGCTGATGGTGAGTCTGATTGTTTGCGCCTGTGCGGGAAAGCCCGGGCCGGACCCCTCCGGTCAGCCCGAATCGCCGCCGACCCAGACTACGGAAGAGCCTCGCGGGCCTGGTCTCTTTTCAGAGATTTTTCTTGATGTGCCGCAGCGGGTCGGACAGGCCGTGCCTGTTTCGGATCATCTGCTCATCCCCGTGGCAGAGCAGGCGGCCCTGCATGAACGCCTCGTGGAACGCTTTTTCGCGCCGTGGAATCAGGCGGGGGCGTCTCTGTCCGCGCACGACATCACCTGGGGGGTGAGAAGCCTCGGCTCCAAGCAGGGGTATGCCGAGAATCTGCAGCCCTACCCGCAGGACCGCTGGGTGCATGTCGTGGCCCTGCAGGACCTGACGAACTATCCGTCTATGAGCGCTCCGG
>Ga0180016_100344_pt1 | contig 11130 bp, 6 predicted proteins | sample KR46_M_MetaG_FD_129673 | JGI IMG/M metagenome (GOLD analysis project Ga0180016, IMG submission 129673) | Groundwater microbial communities from the Olkiluoto Island deep subsurface site, Finland - KR46_M_MetaG | ecosystem: Environmental > Aquatic > Deep subsurface > Groundwater | place: Finland... | reverse complement strand
GCCCCGGGCGAAAGACCCTGGCCGTGGCTTTGCGAGCACGCCGCCGCAGACAAGGTCGTCGGCCAGGCCCTCGCACGGCGCATCAACACCCCGGTGTCTTCCAGCTGCGGCCGCCTTTTTGATGCGGTCTCGGCCATGCTCGGCCTGTGCGAACGCATTTCCTACGAAGGCCAGGCAGCCATCCGGCTGGAAGCGATACAGGACAAGAACGAAAAAGGGGTTTATTCATGCCCCATGATCGAATATGAAGAGATCACGGAACTCGACACGCTCACGCTTTTTGCGCAGGTTCACGCCGAGTGGCAGGGCGGGGAAAGCGCGGCCAGAATCAGCAGGCGCTTTCACCGCGGCCTTATCGAAGGCCTGACCAGGCTCAGCGTCCGGCTGGCCGAAAAAAGCTCCTGCTCCACCGTGGCCCTGAGCGGCGGAGTCATGCAAAACCTGACCCTGGCAACGGAGCTGCCCCGGGCCTTGGCCGAACACGGCCTCGCCGTCCTGGCCCACCGGGACCTGCCGCCCAACGACGCCTGCATCTCTCTGGGCCAGGCCGCTTACGGCCGCCTGGTCCTGCAACCCTAACCGGAGCGCATCCCGTGGAAATACTCGCCCGCATCAAGGCAATCTTCAGCTTCTTATGGAAGGTTTTAAGCACCACCAGAACCGTTCTGGCCAACGTGTTCTTTCTGATCGTGGTCATCATATTCGCTGCGGTATTTTTCACCGACAGCAAGGAGACGCTGCGACAGAACTCGGTCCTGGTCATCAATCCTTCCGGCACCCTTGTGGAACAGAGCAGCGCCCCGGAACCAACCCAGGCCTTGCTAAATAAAATGGGACGGGAAACCGCCAAGCCTGATGAAACCAAGACCCAGGACGTCATCGACGCCATCCGCCGGGCCGCCACGGATTCCAGAATCCTGGCCCTGGTCATCGATCCCCGCGACCTGCAGGGCTGCGACACAACCAAACTTCTCGACATCGGCAAGGCCATCCGGGACTTCAAGGAGACAGGCAAGCCCGTGCTGGCGCACTCCATGGTCTACACCCAGGGGCAATACCTGCTATCGTCGTATGCCGACACGATCTCCGTCAATCCGCTGGGCGGGGTGCTGATCACGGGATTTGGCATGTATCAGGCATATTTCAAGGGCTTGCTCGACAAGACCCGCATCAATTTTCACGTCTTTCGCGTCGGCGATTACAAGACCGCCGTGGAACCTTTCGTGCGCGAATCCATGTCCGAAGAAGCAAAAGAGGCCGGACGGGAATGGCTGGGCGGACTCTGGCAGGCCTATCTGGACGAGGCGGGCAGGAACCGCAGCGTGTCCCCTGCCGACATCATGTCCTATGTGGAGAACATCGACACCAAGCTCGAAGCCGTGGGTGGCGACGCCGCCCGGTTGGCCGTGACCGCGAAGCTGGTCGACGAAATCAAAACCTCTTCCCAGTTCGACCAGCTGCTGGCCGGCAAGACCGGAAAAAGACTCCAGGACCTGCACCGGGTCAACTTTCAGGATTACCTGGCAATTCTGGGTCCGGCTCGTCCGGCGGGCAAGGAGAACATCGCCATCATCCGCGCCCGGGGCGCCATCCTGCCCGGCAAACAGCCCGAAAACATGACCGGAAGCGAATCCATCGCCCAACTCTTCCAGAAGGCGCGCCAGGATCCGACCATTCTGGCCGTGGTCCTGCGCCTGGACAGCCCCGGCGGCAGCGCGGCAGCCTCCGAGGAAATCCACCACGAGATCGCGCGCACCCAGGAAGCGGGCAAGCCCGTAGTAGTCTCCATGGGCAGCGTGGCCGCCTCGGGAGCGTACTGGATCGCGGCCGGAGCCAACCGTATCGTGGCCGCCCCGACCACCCTGACCGGCTCCATAGGCATCTTCGCCGCTTTCCCCACCTTCGAGGACACGGCCAGAGAGCTTGGAGTGACCTCCGACGGTATCGGCACGACACCGCTGGCCGACCTCGGCAATCCCCTGCGGCCCCTGTCTTTCCAGAGCGAACGGGCCATCAGGCAATTGCTGCGTTTTGGCTACGACCTCTTTATCACCCGCGTGGCCAACGGCCGGCGCATGGCCCCGGCCGAGGTCGAAAATTCGGCCCAGGGGCGGGTCTTTCTGGGACAAGTCGCCCACGAGCGCAAACTGGTTGATCAGATCGGGGACCTGGACGACGCCCTCCTGACCGCCGCCAGCCTGGCGGGCCTGACCGTGGTCAACAGCATCGAATTGCGTCGCGATCCCTCTTCCCAAGAAAAAATCATGGAAGCCCTGTTCTCTTCGGCCCAGGCGGTCTTCATGCCGCAGTCACCGGCCATAAGCAGATTGCTGAACGTGGTCGAAGCCCAGGCCCGGATTCTGGACAGTTTCGTCGACCCCAACCATATCTACGCCCGCAGCCTTGAGTGTGAGGCGTCGCTCTTCTGATTCCATCTCCCCGCCCGGCGCAGGCCGCCGGGCGGGACCCCGCTTTTTGTGCCTTGCCAACCCCTCGCCTTGTGTTTAAATTTTAGTTTTGCCTGACGGCGAATTCTTTTTCGCGTCATTCCAAACAGCAGCAGCCGCTTGCCGGCTTCACATACGGAAAAAACCACCATGCCTCAGAAAGGACCACATATCTCCCTTGCCCCAGAACGCCTGGTCAAACGCGTCCTGGGCCTGCCCCTCGAAGAATTCCAGACCTGGCCCGAATATCTGCAGCAGCTGGCCCTTGATCTGGCCGAAGAGCTGTTCATCATCCGCTACAACCCCTTCATCCCGGCCAAGGATGTGCGCCAGAGCGTCGATGCCCAGCTGCAGGCCGAGCGCGCGGCCCTCTCGCCCGAATACTATCGCGAGCTTTCCGGCTGTCTGGAGCGCTTCTGGCAGAGCTACGAGGCCGATCAGAAATTCAAGGCCGGGCTGATCTCGCGCCTGTCCTCCATAATGGACAAAGAGCAGATCGTCTCGGCCTCCAACAATCTCATCGAATGTTCCACAGACGCCACGGACCTGCGCATGGAGCTGCCGGCCCTGGTCGTCTTTCCTGAAAACACGACCCAGATCCAGGGCATCATCCGCCTGGCCAACGAGATGGGCTTCCCCATCGTGCCCCGTGGCGGCGGTTCCGGCCTGACGGGCGGGGCCGTGCCCGCCAAGCCGCGCAGCGTGATCTTAAGCCTGAGCCGCTTCAAGGGAATCCTCGACATCGACGTTCAGGCCCGCACCATCACCGTGCAGTCCGGCGTGATCACCCTGACCGCCATCCAGGCCGCCGCGGCCAAGGGCCTGCTCTTTACCGTGGACCCGGCCTCCAAGGCGGCCTCGTCCATCGGCGGCAACGTCTCGGAGAACGCGGGCGGCCCCTTCGCCTTCGAGTACGGCACTACCCTCGACAACCTGCTGTCCTATAAAATGGTCCTGCCCACGGGCGAGCTGATCCAGGTCAACCGCGTAGGCCATCCCCGGCACAAGATAATGCCCGATGACACGGCGGTATTCGAGATCCTCGACGAGTTCGGCAACAGCCGCGAAGTCATCAAACTGCAGGGGGACGAGATCCGGGGCACGGCCCTGGGCAAGGACGTGACCAACAAATTCCTGGGCGGCCTGCCCGGGGTGCAAAAAGAGGGCGTGGACGGCATCATCACCGAGGCCACCTTCACCCTCTACCCGACCCTGCCGCATTCGCGGGTCATGTGCCTGGAATTCTACGGCAACTCCATGCGCAACGCCATGTACGTCATCAAAGACATCGTGGCCCTGCGCGACGAGATCCGCAAGGAAGGCGACCTGGTCAAGCTCTCGGCCCTGGAAGAGTTCGGCATCAAGTACGTGCAGGCCATCGAGTACTCCAAGAAGTCGAACAAATTCGACGGTATTCCCATCTCGGTGCTCATCATCCAGCTCGACTCCACGGACGAGGACGCGGTCTTCGATGCCGTACGGCGCATCGTGGACATCAGCGGCAAGTACGACAACGTGGACAGTTTTGTGGCCGCGGACGCCCAGGAGGCGGAGGTCTTCTGGCACGATCGCCACCAGCTCTCGGCCATCTCCAAGCGCACCAGCGGATTCAAACTCAACGAAGACATCGTCATCCCCCTGGAAGTCATCCCCGACTTCTCGGACTTTCTGGAGGAGCAGAACCTCTACTACCTGGCCATCGCCTATCGCGAGGCCCTGCAGCAGGTGCAGATACTGCCCGGCATCGAGGTCGACGACGAGTTCATCCGCATGGAGATGGACGTGGCCTCGTCCATCATCAAGGGCAAGACCTCCAAGGAGGACCTGCCCGAACAGGAGCTGGAGCTGCAGACCTCCTTCTTCTTCCAGCATTTGAAATCCAAGTATTCCAAGCTGCACGAGGAACTGACCAAGATCTTCGAGAACATGCAGAGCAGCCGCGTGATCATCGCCAACCACATGCACGCGGGCGACGGCAACTGTCACGTCAACCTGCCGGTCAACTCCAACGACCCGCGCATGCTGGGCCTGGCCGAAGAGGCGGTGGAGAAGATCTTCCGCAAGGTACTTGAATTCAAGGGTCAAGTTTCGGGCGAGCACGGCATCGGCATCACCAAGATCGCCTTTCTGGCCGAGGAGAAGATCGCGGCCCTGCGGACCTACAAGAAGAAGGTTGATCCCAACAACATCTTCAACCCCGGAAAGCTGACCCAGCGCGACCTGGTGGTCGTGCCGTACACCTTCTCTTTTAATCGACTCATAAAAGACATCAACAAGACGGCCCTCCCCGGCAAGGAGAGCCTCATCAACCTGCTCTTAAACGTGCAGACCTGCACCCGCTGCGGCAAGTGCAAGCAGGTCTGTCCCATGTACCTGCCCCAGAAGGGCCTGCTCTTCCACCCGCGCAACAAGAACATCACCCTTGGCGCGCTGGTGGAGGCCATCTATTATTCGCAGCTGCAGAACGGCGAACCGGAGACCCGTCTGCTGGGCGAACTGCGCAAGATTCTGGAGCACTGCACGGCCTGCGGCAAATGTTACGCCGTCTGCCCGGTGAAGATCCGCACCCAGGACGTGACCCTGCAGATGCGCGCCTATCTGGAAGAAAAGGGCGCGGGCGGTCATCCCTTCAAGAACCGGGTGCTTAATCTGCTGAGCCAGGATCCCCAGACCACGCTGCCCCGAATGGCCAAGATCGCGGGCATCGGCCAGGAGCTTGGCAACCGCGCCGTGGGCCTCTTGCCGGCCAAATGGCGCGAACGCCTGGACAGCCCGCTGCTGCGCGGCAAGGGTCCGAGCACAGAATTCAAAAACCTCAAGGAAGGGTTGAACCTTTCCAAGGGCAACATCATCACCGCCGAAAAGATCGGCAGCAAGCGCGCGGTGATCTATTTCCCGGGGTGCGGCGCGGGCCTCTTCTACCGCTCCATCGGCATGGCCAGCGTACGACTGCTCGTGGACGCGGGGGTAAGCGTGATCCTGCCGCCTGACCACCTCTGCTGCGGCTATCCGCTCCTGGCTTCGGGCTGCAAAGACCAATTCGAACGCATCGGGGCGGACAACCAGAAGGTCATGGAAGGACTTATCCGCCAGGCCGAGGCGGCGGGGTTTGTCATCAAGGCCGTGCTGACCTCCTGCGGCACCTGCCGCGAGGGGATCAAGGGCTACCGGCTCAAATCCCTGGAGACGCGGCAGGTGGAATTCATGGACGTCGTGCAGTTCATCATCCAGCAGGACAAGGACGGATTCGGCCAGGGGCCAAAACAGCTGCTCTACCATGCGGCCTGCCACCACGAATGGACCGGGGTACCCCCGCTCAAGGCCGGAGATATCTACGCCTCGGAACTGGGCAAGCTGGTCGGTGCCGAAGTAACTGTTTCACCCTTTTGCTGCGGAGAATCGGGCCTGGGCGCACTGACCTCACCCAAAATATACAACCGCCTGCGCATGCGCAAAAAAGAGCAGCTTTCAAGCGAACTCGCCGCCTACCCGGCCGACAATCCCGTGGTCGTCGGCTGCCCGTCCTGCAAGATCGGCATCAGCCGTACGCTCCTTGAGATGGGCGTTGACCGAGAGGTTCTGCACACCCTGGAATTTCTGGCCAGGCTCAGGCACAAAGAGACCTGGCGCAAGGATTTCTACAAACAGCTGGCCGCGGCCTCGTCAGAAAACGGGGTGCAGACCTTAAGCCGGATCCCATGAAGATCCTGGGCATTGATTACGGACAAAAAAGGATCGGATTGGCCATCGTCCAGGGAACCATGGCCTTCCCCTTCAAGACGCTGGAAAAGAGCACCCGCGACAAGCTCTTTACCGACCTCATGGCCATCATCGAGAGCGAAGGCGTGCAAGCCATTGTCCTGGGCCTGCCCCTGGACATGGAAGGGGCCGAAACCCTGACCACACGGCAAACCCTCAATTTCCGCGACAGCCTGGCCCGGCGCACCAGTCTGCCCATCCATCTGGTCAACGAGGCCCTGACCTCTTTTGACGCCAGAGAGCGGCTGCGCGAGGCCGGGGTGCCACAGCACAGACACAAGGAGATGCTTGACCAGATGGCCGCGGTCTGCATCCTGGAAACCTATCTGAGGAATCAATGAAACTCTGGCTCAAGCTTTTCCTGGCCGTAACGACGCTGCTGACGCTGGCGGCCGGGGCTGCCCTTTTCATGGCGTGGCGCTTCGTTGAGACGCCCATGGACCTGTCCTCCAACAGCACCGTGGTCTTCAACGTCAAGTCGGGCGAAAACCTGCTCACCGTGTCCAAGCGCCTTGAAGAACAGGGTTTGGTCCGCTGGGGCGAGGGGTTCCGCACCTACGGCCGCTATCGCAAGGCCGCCCTGCAGGCCGGGGAGTTCGAACTCTCGGCGTCCATGTCGCCCAGGCGAGTGCTTGAGGTGCTGGCCTTTGGCCGCCCCATCCTGCACCGCCTGCATTTCGCCGAAGGCCTGACCATACGCGAGGTAGCCCTGGCCGTGAACGCCACCGGGCTGACCACCGCCGAAAAATTCCTCGCCGCCTGCAACGACCGCGACTTTCTGCTGTCCCGCGGCATAAACGCCACCAATGCCGAAGGCTACCTGTTCCCCGAGACCTACTTTTTCCCGCGCTCCCCAGGTCAGGACCCCTATCCCATCCTGGGGGCCCTGCTGGACCGTTTCAGGGCCACCGTGGCGGACCTGCCTCAATCCGCTGACGCCAAGGAGCTGCATCGTCTGGTCATCCTGGCCTCGCTGGTGGAGAAGGAGACGGCCGTTCCGTCCGAACGCGGGACGGTGGCCGGTGTATACACCAATCGTATGCGCGTCGGCATGCTTCTGCAGTGCGACCCGACCATCATTTATGGCCTGGGCGAGAACTTCGACGGCAACCTGCGCCGCTCGCACCTGAGGGATCCGGCCAACCTCTACAACACGTATGTCCACCCCGGCCTGCCCCCCGGACCCATCTGCTCACCCGGCGCGGCGGCACTGCGGGCGGCCGCAAACCCCGAAAAGCACGACCTGTACTATTTCGTGTCCAGAAATGACGGCTCTCACCACTTCAGCCGCACCCTGCGCGAACACAACAACGCGGTCATCAAGTACCAGCGAGGTGGACGCCCCTTCCCCGAGTCGCGTACTTCGACGCAGGACTGAACCGGACGGATCTCGGGCAATGCCCCGAAATCCGTCCATCTCCGCGGACAGGAATACTGACGCGCCCCCCTTTCTGCCTGTCGAATAAGGCTGCACGCGCACGCCCCTTTCTGCCTGTCGAAAAAGGCTGCACGGCAAGGCCGTTCTTAAATCTCCCCCTGCCAAGGAGGAGTACCCGGAGGGGGAAGGGGTTTTCCCTTGACTAGGTCTACCCGCTCACTGAAATCCCTGCCGCACGCGGCGGGGATTTTTTTTGACACCGTCAAAGATAATCGATTTTTACTTCCAAAATTCCCGCTTCAATTATGCTCAGTAATCATTTATATAATCCGCCGCACACTTGAATACTTATTATTAACCGTGCGGCGGCTTTTTTAATCACTATTGGTACTTACTCCCCGCTCATGTGAAAACCCAGCCGGGATGTTCCCGGCGGGACGGAATATCGCTTCATCATCCAAGGAGGTTCTTTGTGAAAAAACTGCTCTTTTTCGCACTGGCATTCGTTTTTCTGGCCACGGCCGCCCAGGGCAAAACGCTCAAGATGGCCCTCGACGCCGACCCCGAATCCATGGACCCGCATGTCCAGCTTTCCGGCGGCATGCTGCAGTACACCCACCTGTGTTTCGATCCGCTGATCCGCTGGACCAAGGACATGAAGTTCGAGCCGCGCCTGGCCTCCAAGTGGGAGCGCATCGACCCCCTGACCGTGCGTTTTTATCTGCGCGAGGGCGTCAAGTTCCATTCCGGCAACACCTTCACCGCCGCCGCTGTGGCCTGGACCATGGACCGCCTGAAGAAGAGCGAAGACTTCAAGGGCCTGTTCACATCATTCGCCGAACCCAAGATCATCGATGACTACACCATCGACATCATCACCACCGAGCCCTACCCGCTGGTGGAGGCCATGGCCACCTACATCTTTCCCCTTGATTCCAAGTTCTACACCGGCGCCGACGACAAGGGCCTGCCCAAAGACGCCATCGTCAAAACTGACTACTCTTTCGCCAACCAGAATCAGTCCGGCACCGGCCCCTTCTACGTCGAATCCCGTGAACAGGGCGTAAAGATGGTCTACAAGCGTTTCGCCGACTACTGGGACAAGGACAGCAAGGGCAACGTCAGTGAGATCATCCTGACCCCCATCAAGGAAAACGCGACCCGCACCGCAGCCCTCTTGTCCAGCGGCGTCGACTTCATCGCTCCGGTTCCGCCCCAGGACATGGATCGCCTGGGCACCAACAAAGACCTGAATCTGGTAACCATGGCCGGAAGCCGCGTCATCACCTTCCAGCTCAACCAGAAGAGAAAGCCTGAATTCGCCGACCTCAAAGTCCGCCAGGCCGTCATCGCGGCCGTCGACAACGCCGGCATCGTAGCCAAGCTGATGAAGGGCACCGCCACCGCCGCCCAGCAGCAGGCTCCTGAAGGGTTCGACGGCTACGTGGCTGATCTCGCGCCCCGCTTCGATCTGGAAAAGGCCAAGCAGCTGATGAAGGAAGCCGGTTACGAGAACGGCTTCGAAGCGACCATGATCGCCCCCAACAACCGCTACGTGAACGACGAAAAGATCGCTGAAGCCGTCGTCTCCATGCTCTCCAAGATCGGCATCAAGGTCAGCCTCAAGACCATGCCCAAGGCCCAGTACTGGGACGAGTTCGACGCCCAGGTGGCCGACATCCAGATGATCGGCTGGCATCCGGACACCGAGGACTCCGCCAACTACTCCGAATACCTGCTCATGTGTCCCAACAAGGACACCGGCAAGGGCCAGTACAACAGCGGCAACTACTGTAACGCCAAACTCGACGAACTGGTCAACCAGGCCAACGTCGAAACCGACAAGGCCAAGCGGATCGCCCTCTTGCAGGAAGTCGAGAGAATTGCCTACGATGACGCCGCCTACGTGCCCCTGCACTGGCAGAACCTGTCCTGGGCAGCCAAGAAGAACGTGGACCTCGAACCCGTGGTCAACATCATGGACTTCCCGTACCTCGGCGACCTGGTCGTGGAATAACCCGTTTTGACGACTTGATCCATTTGCCAAGACTGTGTACGCGGGGCAGGCTTTTCACGAAGCCTGCCCTTTTTCGAACAAACACCCCCGTCCCTGCGGTCCCATGCCCCTTTGGTCGCCGGAACGGCTACGGATTCAGCCATGTTTGCATTCATTGTCCGACGTGTCCTGCAGGCCATCATCGTCATGCTCATCATCAGTTTCATCGGTTTCGCCCTCAAGCAGAACGTGGGCGACCCGGTGCGCGAACTGACCGGAGTTTCGGTTTCCGCCGCCGAGCGTGAATCCATCCGCGAAAAACTTGGCCTCAATGACCCCTTCCTGATCCAGTACGGCCGCTTCCTCAAAGGCGCTGTGCTGGAAGGAAACATCGGCCAGTCCTTCTTCTACAAGAAGCCGGCCATGGAGGTCATCCTCAGCAAGGCCCCGGCCACCATCGAACTGGTGCTGTGCTGCTCGTTCCTCATCGTCGTCCTGTCCATACCCATGGGCATCTACAGCGCCATCTACCCCAAGCGACTGCTCTCAAGGCTGATCATGGGCCTGAGCACCATCGGCGTGTCCGTACCAATTTTTCTCATCGCCATCCTGCTCATCTATATCTTCGCCATCGAACTGAACTGGTTGCCGTCTTACGGACGCGGAGAAACCGTGAACGTCTGGGGCTGGGAGTCGGGACTTTTGACCCTGGACGGTCTGCGGCACCTCATCCTGCCGACCACGGCCTTGACCGCGCTCATGCTGCCACTCTTCGTGCGCCTGATCCGCTCCGAGATGATGGAGGTGCTGCAGACCGAGTACGTCAAATTCGCCTGGGCCAAGGGCTTGCCGCGCGTGCGCATCTGGTTCGTGCACGCCTTCAAGAACACGCTGCTGCCTGTCATCACCGTGGGCGGCGTGCAGATCGGGACCATGATCGCCTTCACCATCCTGACCGAGACCGTGTTCCAGTGGGGGGGGCTGGGCTTTTTGTTCCTCGAAGCCGTGGAACGCGCCGACACCTCGCTGCTGGTCGCCTACCTGATCTTTGTCGGCATCATCTTCGTGGTGGTGAACACCGTCGTTGACATCATCTATGGCCTGGTCAATCCCATGGTCCGCATCACAGGAAGGAAATAATGAGACTCTGGAAGCGATTCCGCAGCTCGTACTTTTTGTACAGTTTTCTGCATGACCCCGTGGCCATGGGCAGCTTCGCAATTCTGGCCTTCCTGACCCTGGCCGCCTTCGGCGCGCCGGTCATCGCGCCGCACAATCCTTACGACACCACGACCATCAACATCATGGACTCGGAAATCCCGCCCGTGTGGATGGAAGGGGGCGAGCAGAATTTCACTCTGGGTACCGACGCCCAGGGCCGCGACATGCTCAGCACCATGCTCTACGGCATGCGCATCTCGCTGATCATCGGCGTGGGGGCGACCCTCATGCAGGCTGTCATCGGCATCGTGCTGGGTCTTCTGGCCGGATACAAGGGGGGCAGGGTCGACAGCTTCCTGATGCGCATGGCCGACGTGCAACTCAGCTTC
>Ga0180016_100341_pt1 | contig 11217 bp, 7 predicted proteins | sample KR46_M_MetaG_FD_129673 | JGI IMG/M metagenome (GOLD analysis project Ga0180016, IMG submission 129673) | Groundwater microbial communities from the Olkiluoto Island deep subsurface site, Finland - KR46_M_MetaG | ecosystem: Environmental > Aquatic > Deep subsurface > Groundwater | place: Finland... | reverse complement strand
CTTTCCCGACCAGGTCGAGCCGTTGCTGCTCCACGCCCAAGTCGCTGTGCGGGCAGATGATTTCGAAACGGCGCTCGCACGGTTTGAACGGATCACGTCGCGTTTTCCCGGAAACTACGAGGGGCAGTCAAACTATGGAAAGATGCTCTTGAGACTAGACAAAACCGAGCTGGCTGAGGTCCATTTCCGAGAGATGCTCGACCTGTTTCCCTCACGGCCCGGCCCAACGTTGCACTGCGCCCGTCTGGCCTGCAAGAACGGGCGTCATGAAGAGGGCCTCGCTCTGATGCAGGCATTGCAAACGCGCTTTGTTGGCGGATATCCCGGTCAGGTTCTATCTGGGCCGTTCTCTCCGACCCGCCTCGACTTCGATCATGAGGAGACGTTATTTACTGTCCTGGCCGACCAATTTCCGAACAGGGTGGATATTCACCTCAGTTATGCTCGAATGATGATGTAGTCATTGCGCCCGGCCCGAAGAGGGCCGGGTTGTCCTTGAGGAAACGGCTTCCGACGAGTGAGCGCATCGGGGTTCCGCTCTCCCAGAAGGGGATGCCGTTGGGGCTTTTTTTCCCTCTTACCGAGGATTCAAGCTGTTGCCTGACGCGTGTTTGGCGGAGCCTGTCCTCTTCGGTTTCGGTCCATACGCCGGACAGGTGGTCATCCATTTCCAGACAGGCGTGGAGCATTTCTTCGGGTGTGTTGGAGACAAAGGTTACTCCGTAGTTTTCCCAGCGGTCTCCAGGGGGCTGGTCCAGGAGGGCATACTCAGCAAGGCTTAGGTGGGTTTGGGTGTTCTTGTTGTAAAGGTGCGGGAGCAGGAACAGGATATTTTCCAGCCAGTGCTGGGTAAATTTTGTGTAGAAATAGTTGGAAAAAACAATGGGGCGCCTGAAGATGGATGCGATACTGGTCACACCTGATGGAGGTGCTGCAAAAAAACGGCAGGTGGCTCCGAGATACAGGTCCATGAACTCGGAGCGGTATTTGCTGGCGTAGTCGATTATCCGGGGATGGGAGGAACACAAATCCAAGTCCGAGGCGGCTCCCATCCTCAGAACAAAGTAGCCTCGATCAGCCAATGCCATGGCGGCGAGACTGAACTGGTCGAACCCCGCGTCCCTAGAGTTGCTTGTCTGTTTGAACTTGTTGGCGTTCAGGATCGTTTTCCTGTAGGCCGATGTCCTTTCCCCGATGCACACATATTCGCTCTCCGGCTGAATTCCCATGCGTTCAAGCTCACTGCGGGCATAGCGAAGCTCCTCTTCCGAGAAGCAGAGGTGCGGTTCGGTCTTTCTCCATATCTGGGCCGAGTCAGCTCCCTGGTTGGCGAAGACCTCCTTAGTGATCGAATGGGGACTGTCCCAAGGCATCATGGAGGCGAACACGGTCGCAGTCTGGGAGGTATTGAGCACCTCGTCCCATTTTCGTTTGAGTTGTCTGTTGATCACGAATTGTCCGTACCCAAAAATATCGTATGAATCCGTGAAACCTATGCCGACGTCGCGTCGGCTCAAGTAGTTTTCCGTATTCATTGACATGTGTCCGAAGTACGAGCTCTGCATTGCTCCGAAGCGCACGAGCAGCCAGGGGCGGAGTTCTAGGGCCAGGGCCATGAGCAGCGACAACTCGTCTTGGGCGCGAACATCCAGCCTCACGTCCTTCAGGTACTCGTTCATGGTCGAGTAGCAGTCGAACCGTGAATGTTTTCCTTCCTGACTGGCTGCGTGTTCCGGCCAGGGGGCTATGTGGCGCTCCAAAGAATCCATATACTTTTTGACCAGGGATTTCCCCAGCCTTTGTATGTCCGTCTTGCTTGGCTCCAGACTCTGGCCGCAACCGGCGCAGGCAGTCGTTTCCCCGGGTGCGAGTTCGTCGAGCGCAAGGGACATGGACGCGCCGCACTCGGAACAGAGGCCAGAGGCGTGCAAGGTGAGCTTGGCTCTGCCGAAATCCATGCTCGGCGTCAGCCACTGGACATGGAGCCGGGGCCGAGTTTCTTGCATTGATTGTGAGGGCATGACTATTTTATTCGTCTCTCTTTGCGGAGATGGTTTATTGAGGATGACCGGGTGTCATTGGCATGAGTTCAAGGACCTTTCCAGCTTCGGGCAACAGGAGGTTGTCCGACCTGTATGCTGCGCAGGTCGGGCATGCCAGTTTGCTGGCCACTTCGAAAAAGGGCGCGTATCCGGCAAGCTCCCCGTTGGTCGGGATGATGGCTAGGTCGTAGCGAGTGCGGAGGGATTCTGCCGAAAAAGTCGAAAAGAAACTCTCTGCCGAGAACCGGGCGGGTTCGACATAGAGCCTTTCGGCAAAAGGGAATCCGTGATCCAACGTGCTTCCCTTCTGGATGACGACATCTGCCTGGACGCCCGGCCAAGTGCGAAAGAGGTGTGCGAACAGGTCGATGCAGACCATGGGCGGGGCAGACCGAAACACGAGAACCCGGGCGGGTCGGGGCTGTTGAGCAAAGGGGGCTTCGGGCGGCAGCACCGTGTTTTCCCGGGCCGTATCCGTGCGCAGGGCGGGCGGGCAGTGGGCCAGATACAGGGCCAGGGTGTCCGGGTTTTGCAGTGCATGAGTCTGGAAAAGATGGTCGCGCAGTTCCTTCCGGTTTTCGACGTTGGGTATGCCCGCAAACAGGACCTTGGCCGCACTTGGTTTGCCCTGGGCCGACAAGCCCAAGGCGAGCAGAGCGGTTCCCGCGTCCCGCAAGGTGGCAGCATGGGCCTCGGCCTTGCGTATGGTTTCCTTGTCCCTGTTGGTTATTCTGCCGACATGGTTCCATTGTTCATTCCATATCTGACCGGTGATCTCCATGGCCTTTTCCACTGTCAAGTCCGGCAATTCGGCGCTGTTGTCGGCAGGAGCCGGATCCAGGAAAAGCCGACCATCCTGTCGGCCGAGGAATGTCCTGGCCACATAGGCATTGCTGGCTTCGAAGCGCTGAAGGAATTCCCTGGCTCCCCTGGTGGAGGTCTTATAGTGGGTGGTCGGCGGAATCGAGTTGTGCATCATCCTGCCCAGATGAAGAAATGCCGGATTCAACTCTCCGCGCACATGGCTGGGCAAATGGCGGAGCATGTGGCGCAGGAATTCCATCTGGAAGCGGTCGATGGATTTGTTTTTGTCGGGTATCGGGTCGAAGTCTTCTTTATCAAGTCCGAAAATCGAGAGAAAATCGGAAACGATATCGGCATTGACAAGTTGTTGTTTTTCAAAAGGGCGGACAAGGACGTTCTCGGCTCCGAAAACGTCCGCCCATGTTTTGGTCAGCCCTGCATAATCAAACCAGCGCATATTCGAGCCCGATTCGCCGAAGCCAAAAGCCCCTTCCGCGGATTCGTAGGAAAAGGGGGCGTCCGGATCGTTGAAAAAGCGGCCCTGGTAAATGAGTTCCCCGTAGAGGCTTGCGTAGAGGGAGTCCTGGCGCCGCAGATAGATGACAATCTGAATTTTATCGCAAACGGTGCCGAGCTGGTCGGCGAGGCGTTCCACATCTTCTTTTTCGGGGAAAAACAGGGGCAGCCCTTCCCAGGAAAGAATGCAGGCGTCTTCACGCAGATTGTTAAAGGTTTTCTGGAGCGCTTTCTGCGCCTCCTCCGCAGAGGGCAGCGTGGCTCCCTTTGCTATATGCGTTTGGGACTGTTTGTGGAATTCGACAACTTGGGGGTTGCCCACGGCGGTTGAGAACCTGATGGGCATGAGCGCGTTTCCCATGAGGGAGGGGATGGCGACCCCCCGCTCGGAGAGTTCTTTCGCATTGTGCAGCAAAAAATGCTGCAGGGTCGTGGATCCGGTCTTGAAAGTGCCAATATGCAAGTGCAGTTTCATGAATTTCCGCCTTCATGAGAGGAGGGTTCCATACCGTGCGCGTCTAGCATGTGCAGTCGTTTGTCACAGTGTGAGACCATGATGTTTGCCGAGGGGTAGAGGGAAATGCGCCGTGCGTCGAGCCGTTTTGCCGCATGGATGAATTCGATATACCCGGAGCGCTTGCCGTTGGTCGGGATCAGGGCGAGGTCATACTGTCCGGAGAGTTTTCTGTCTTGGTGGCGGGCCAGAAAAACTGTTGATGAAAATGGGCCCGGATTCATTTCGACGCGAGTCAAGGTGCGCCAACTGTATGAAACGGGGTAGTCTTTTTGAACGACCGCAACGAGTTCGCACCCCGGATTCAACTCGTAAAGCTGCGCCAGGAGGTCGTCGCAAACGGCTTTAGGCGCCGAACGGAAAAGCAGTATTCGCCGGGGGAGTTGAAGCCGGTCCACAGGCACGCTCACCGTCGCGGCACGAAGCCATCGGGACAGTGGGCGTCCATCCGTATGACCGAGGTAAAGCCTTGTGAAGGCTCTGGCGGCCTCTTGCCCGCCCGCCGCAAATTTGCATAAAAGATGCTCCCAGATATCATCGTTGTCGGCAAGGCTGCGCGGAATAGGCATAGCGTCATCCGTTCTGTGCAGGCTGACATGATATAAAAAATCGACAACCTGCTGGTTCAAAAGCGCTTCTTTTTGGAGTTCGGTGACGGTGGATCGCGCCGCATCAAGCTTGGCGGTCACCGCCTTGTTCTGTTCCATTTGGAGCATCCAGACGTCCTGTAACAGCCTTGATGACTGGGGCGTTGCGGCAGAGTCGAACGCGCTGGAGCCGTTCCCGTTGAGAGTGAGGTCGGGATGGATTTCGTCAACGCTTTCGTTTCTGTTGAATCGGTTCCAAGCGTCAATCCGTTTGCACTCCGCGTCCTGAATTGCCTCGGAGTGACGCGTGGTGATTTCAAGGGAGGCGAGCAGGCTCCGGTGGTACATGTATTGCGCCGCCGTATCCCTTATGCCCTCGATCTGCTCGTCAAAGTCCGACTCAGTGAGGGTTCCCGCACATGCCTGATCAAAGACACTAACGAGCAGGCCCAGGTTGTAGAGATGCATGGGCATTCCGTGTTTGACAAAAGGCACTCGCAGTCTCACGAGCCGTTCGTGTTTGATGCGGTCAACGTGCATTCTGTCCGGGCGATAATAGGGATCATAGGAAACATATATCCGCTTGGCGCTAGCCGATTCAACCGCTCCGTCGACGAATTCGCCTGTCCAGTCGAAACTTTTGCGCAAGGGAATTTCCCAGGGCGTGAGGGTGGGGCATGCCGTGGTCTGCGGGTTGTGAGCGATAATGACCGGACTCTCCGCCACAGAGGAAAAAGCCAAGGCGCCGTATCCGCCCATGGAACCGCCATAGAGAACCGTCTGTTTGAATTGCGAAAAGAATTTATCCTCGCGCAGTTGATTCATGAAATCATGAAAATCCTTGCCGCGGAAGTAGTCTGAAACCGCACACTTGACCCCAACGATGGTATACCCGCGACGGTGCAGGAAATTGAATCCCCAGGGCAGGGTTTGCTCAATGTTTATGTGCGGGTCGAAGTATTCCGAACTGCCGAAGCTGACTACGGCCGTTTCGTTGCCAGGAATCAAATCGCAGCAGTAGTTGCCGCCGATGCTTTCCTGGAAGAACACCGTCCCGTTGGAATAAACGCGTTTGTTTGAAAACATCCACCCTCTCTCGACACACATGTGCGGACACGCCAGTGGCGCATTCTTACGATTTGGCAACGACCTTCATTGAGTGGCAAGTGAAAAGTTCCCTGTATCCGTCGGTGGACGACATCATTTCGTCATAGAACTGGATCACGCCGGGCCATGACTGGCAGTAGTCGTGGAAGATGATGATGCCTCCCTGCTGCACGAAAGGAGACCACAGCGAAAAATCTGTTTTGACGCTGTTGTATTCGTGATGGCCGTCGATGAAGAGCAGGCGGATCTGACGGCCATCCCAGGCCTCGGCCGCCGACCGGGAGTCGGTAACTATGGGAGAGACGAAATCCTCCACTCCGAATGTACGGATATGTTCCTTGAAGAAGGGCAGGGTCGATCCGGCTTTGGCAATGGCCTGGTCCATGGGATCTTCGCTGGTAGCCATGAAGGTCATGGGCTTGAAGTAGTCTACCGCGGTGATCGCTTCCCGCCCAGCGGCCTTGGCGCCCAGCGCCAGCCAGCAGGTGGATTTGCCCAGGAAACTGCCGATTTCGACGACCGCGCCCTCGCCGGGGCCATATTCGGCGAGCAGCATGAAGCGCGACGCCTTTTTCGGGAGCCAAGTATCCGCGGATGGTGTCCGGGGTGTGCTGCATGGCCAGAAGCCGCTTGCAGCAGGCGGATGCGAACGAGATTTTGTCGGATAGGTCAGAGAGTTGTTTGTTTTCAAGTGCATGCATGGCTTGCTCCTACGTGTGTTTCTAGCGGACATCCAGATAATTGACTCGCTCGAAGATCGAGAGCTTGCCGCCAACGCCTGCGTTGTATATGCGCCGGCCCCGTCCTTCGATGAACCGCCGGGCCTCGATGTAGGCCTTTCCCACCAAGTCGAGTCGGGGATGGTGCCAGCGTTTGCCGGGGCCGAAATAGTCGGGATGGAAGTGGTTGGGGTCTGCTTCTTGAGAGGTGATCTCCGGGCCGGTGGCGTAGCCGGGCACGGCGTAGTCGAAGTCCACGCCGATGAGGTAGATGGGGTCGCATCCCATGTAGTATGCTAACTGGATGGCGAGATAGGTGACGGTCGAGCCCCAGTAAACCAGTTCTTCGGCATCAGGGGAGAACCGGGGAAATGTCTCGTAACGCCGCAAGAAATCGACCCAGCAGACATTTTCGCCGCCGCCCAGGCAATAGTTCAAATCTTTTGGCAGGAATTTGCAGTAGGGCAGGGCGTTGATTTCTTCCGGCGTGTCCTCGGCGACGAAGTTGTCCTCGACGGTGTAATATTTCGGTGTAAACCCGAACTGGTCGATACCGAGGTAAATTCTGTTCATGCAGAAGTTCACCTTGCCGTCGAGGAACCGGAGGTCCATCTGGTTCAGGCTCGGTCCGTTGCCGACTATCCAGGCGGCCTCGCCAAGGTGGGTGTCTTTGAAGTCTGTGATATTCAGCATGAAAGCTCTCCCGGAATGATGTTGTGTGGCTGAGCCGCCTCATGGCTGAGCGGCAGGATTTGCGAGTCGTGCTCTGTGTCCAGAGTGAGTGTATGCGTGGCTAGGCGGCCTTTGTCCGTGCTTATGAATAGGCGATAGCTGTCGCCGTCCCGTAATACCTGGAAGGTTCTCGCATGGATGGGCAGTTTGCCCACCACATCGGGTATGTGGAGCGAGTGTCCCATGTGATCGGCCGCGAGATCGTAGACGAAGAGGTTTGGCGGGTAGTTGAGAAAAAGCAGGTCGCCGCAGATGGAAAAGCCCCTGATGTTTGAGTTACAGATGGGCAGTTGGACCTGCCCCCACGAGCCGTCCGCCAGGGAATACTTGTTCAGGATCGCGGTTTTGCTAGATGGAAATATCAGTTGATTTCGCCAAAGCGCCCAACCCTCGAAAGGAAAGATGCCGTGGTCCAGATGGAAGAGAGTGTAGGGAAGCCCCTCGGGAGGGATCTGGATGACGACTGTGGCGTCATTTTCGCGAGTCTGGCAGGCGAGAAGGATATGGTCGCCGAGAAGGAGGAAATCGCTTGGCTCAAGGGTGTCGCCATTGGCAATGGCGGAAAGATCAAGGTCGGTTTTTTCGACAAGATCGCCAGCGGTGGAGAGGCGGAACAAGGATTTGGCCGCAGGGTCGAGCAGCCGGATGCCGTCGTCATCGGACCGCATTCGCCCTATGGATTGACAGGAGCTGCTGATTTTCCGCTGCACGAGCCAATCCTTGAGGATGAAGAGCGTGTTGGTTTCGGGCTCGCTGATGCAGTGTCCGCCATCCTGCAAAGAGGCGATGTCACCGGTTCCCTGTAACGGGCCGAAACCGAAAACCGTGCTGCGACTGATGACCAGGCGCGGGCGTCCACTTGTCCTGATGGCCGGAATGCGACGGAAGCGTATGTCCTGCAACAGGTTCCACGCCTGCCGTGTCTCGTTGACAAATGTGGCAAGCACGCTGTCCAGCGGAGTCTGCCTAGGCCCGACAGCTTCCACGAGTTTCTCGCGCAAGAGGATCTGGCCTTCCATGAGTCTTGGCCGCAAGCGTTCTTCGGCGAGTTCCAGACGTTCCTGCAGGACTTCAACTGTTGTGTCAGTGACGGTGTCTGGCGAATGCTCAACCAGGAAAACGGCGCTGTCCACCTCGCGGACGAAATCGCACAACGGCGGATTCTGGGTGGAGTTTTTATTTTTTTCAAACTGCTTGCAAAGCAAAGCGTAGAGCTCTTTGGAAGAATGCTCCCGGGGAGTGTGGCCCGAGTGCACGAACACGGGGGGCTGAGCCTGCCTGCCGTGGCACGAATCGTTTTCAACTCGACCGAAAATAGTTTTTGTATCGCATCCTTCTGATATGTCGTGGCATTCAAACGATACCTGATGGACCCAGCTGGCCGCCCCTGTGCAGGTTTTTTGCAGTAGGATGGCGCCCAGATATGCATTGTCGCAGTCTGGCGCGAGGCCGACAGGGCAGTCTGGATCCATGTGGGCAGGGATGTTGTAGAAGAACTCGTCGCAGGCCCCCGGTGCCGCCAGAGAGGCGCGGTACAGGCAGAGTATGCCCGGCATCGGCGGAGGTTGTATGCGGAGGAATATCTCACCCCGGCCTCGAGCGTTTCTGCGGAATGAGAGAAAGGCCTTGCTCGCCGACTCGTACAGCGGGATGGCCCAGGGTTCTCCCCGAGGGGTATTGTGGAAGTCGTCCGGCTGCAAAAGGCGGCGAGCCGTGTTGTTGGTGGGAGCGTCGTAGCGCAAGGAGCCTATGGCGTACGTCAGGTGCGGGTGCAGGGGGTCAGTGGCCTTTCGGCAAACGCGCAGTAGCCTTGATAGAACGATTTGCTGAAACCGATGAGGCCGCAGTTGACCACCGGCAACGCCTGAAATTTCCAGTGCTGGGGGAACGGACAGGAAAAAAGAGGATCGTCATCCTTACGCGGGTCGGGCATAGGGGTAAAGAATGCGGCCTGAGTGATGGCAAAGCCCACGTGGATGGAGAGTGGATGCGGGACGCTGAGGGAGCTTCTCTCAAGAGAGTAAAGGGTTCCCTCTTGCCGCTTGGCGCGTTTGAGTGCTGTCGTATGCTGCATGGCTTGTTCAGGATGCAAGAGGGTAAAGATTGTTTTCCAGAATGTACCGGGCAAGCTCAAAGTCGAGTTTCGTATCAATATCCACCCGTTCCGCCGGGTCGTTGATACCGTGGACATAAGTACCCCATGTTGGGCGCAGGGGCGAGATCCAATAGCCGTTGAATACTCCGAGGAAAAAGAGCGAGCCGTGCAGGGAGTTCGGCCAAACCGGTGTCAACGGGCGTTCGTCCTGTCCGTCGCAGATGTAGTAGCGTGTTGCATTGCCTGAGCTGGTGTGGGCTGTTCGTACGCTCTTGTATCCGGCGTCGAGCTTGGAGAGCAGCATTCGCAGCAGATCGGGTGTTCTGAACGGGCTGGTTGGATAGAGTTCCGCGCAGAGGTGAAAGGATTCCCCGCGGTTCTCGAACTCCTTGAAGGCGTGATTGATGGCCCCCGCCAAAAGGGAGTCGTCCCGGGCATGCTCCTTTGGGCGCAGAAACGGCACATCGGCACCAAAGCTGCGGCTCACCTCGGCAATCTCTTCGTCATCCGTAGATACGAACACGCGGTCAAACCCCCCGCAGGCCAAGGCGGCCTGGATGGTGTGGGCAATGAGAGGTTGGCCGCAAAGATCAAGGACATTTTTACGGCGCAAGCCCTTGGAGCCCCCCCGTGCGGGAATGAACGCCAGGCGTTTGACCCGGGGAAACAGGACGGGAGGATCGCTGTTCTTGAGCGTTGCGTTCATCTTTACAGTCCAGGGATGTTCAATTCTAAAAGCATACAGAGCAGGGCTGCTCGAAGCTCATGCTGCCGTGGTCCTCTTCAAACAGTAATGGGAAAGAGCCGCCATGACAGGTCTTGGGAGCGGGTTCCCGCGTTGAGAGAAGCAACATGCATGCCACATGAGTTCCGTTCTTCAGGGGAACTCATCATGACTTGCGATTGGTTCAGGTGTCGATTCTCACGAAACCTCCCGTCGATGGATAGAGAAAGGCAATGAAAACGAGTTGTTGGTCATGACGACTTGGGCTTGCCAAGCCTTGTTCACTTGGTGAATAAACGAAAGATGGAACTTTTTGCAAGCGGCATCGGTTTCGTCCGGTGGTGACAGGAGACGTTGGGTGTGGGAAAAAAGTGCCATTATTCAGTCTTCTCTTTGGAGAAAGCCCGGATGCCCGGTCATCTCGTTCCTTGGCATGGTTCTTTCAAAGGGAGATGCGGGGAGTCAGATTATTGCCTCCGTATTAAGTAATTGAACGAATTATCCGAAGAAACGATGCAGGTAAGAAGGTTGGCACAAACCCACGCGCCTTTGTCGCGCCTCGACAGGCATTGAGCTTGCTGACCGGTTCATGAAGCCAGAAAATTTTTGACGAAGGGGGAGAACGTGAGCATCATGAGAGTATCTGATGAAGAGTGCGAGCTCTGCGAATACGCGACGTTGTTGGCGTCCAAGGGGTTGTTTCTTGAGGCCCGCGCGATTCTGGACGGGCTGCGGCTAGAATATGGGGTGTTGTCTCCCGAGGCGCAAACACTGCGCGCTCAGATTCTGCCCGAGGCCGGGGAGGGGGGGCTGGAGGCATCTGTTGCCCCTCGTCCAGGGGCGGAAGAGTCTGACGTCCCTTGTCCGGCTTGCGGCCTGCCCATGGTCGAGCATGAGCAGGCTTTTGAAAAAGACTGGCTGCTCTGTCCAGCCTGCTCCCTGTTGATGGCCAGGACTCCGCCAGGTTTGGTGCGCGCCCTTGACCGGGGAGAGGCGGCCGGGGCCATGCAGCCCGGCCATGCCCTGGTGCATCGGCGCGAGTACACTTTTTGTCGTCGATTTATTGACGGTATGGGCCTGCGCGAGGTGTTGAACTACGGGGTTGGGTGGAGTCTCGTTCCTGAAGCGTTGCGGGCCCAGGGTGTTGACGCTGTTGGCTGTGATCTTTGGCGGCCGCTCATCGAGCAGCGCAAGCGGGAGCTTGGAGAGGAGTGCTTCTTTCACCGGGATGAATTGCCGGATCGTCGTTTTGCCCTGATTTCCGCCTTTGAAGTGTTCGAACATTTTACCGATCCCATGAAGGACGTTGGTGTGCTTGTCAGACATCTGGCCGAGAGTGGCGCCATCGTCGGCAGCACGGATTTCTGGCATGGCGGG
>Ga0180016_100339_pt1 | contig 11250 bp, 15 predicted proteins | sample KR46_M_MetaG_FD_129673 | JGI IMG/M metagenome (GOLD analysis project Ga0180016, IMG submission 129673) | Groundwater microbial communities from the Olkiluoto Island deep subsurface site, Finland - KR46_M_MetaG | ecosystem: Environmental > Aquatic > Deep subsurface > Groundwater | place: Finland... | reverse complement strand
CTCGAATTGGCGGCTCTGGAGGGCGTCTTGGATGGACTCGCCTGGTTTGAGGGACTCAAACTGCGGCCCAGATCCAATTGGGTAAGATGCGGCAGCTGAACTTTCCCGGCCAACCTTATGTTTAGCCATGGCGGCCTGCATGGACTGGAGGCTATCCAGGCGATGTCGGACTCGGCCAGCCAGGAGTTGTTCCAGGCGTTTCTTACCGAGAGCAAAACGCTGGTCGCCATTGACCTCCAGAAGCAGCCGGTCGGCCTTAATGGTTATAGTACCGAGCAGTCGGGCGGAGCCTGCGCCGGGTTTGCCGCCAAACATCTTGTCATGCCCGGACCGGAAGCCAGCCTCCATGGCCCGGATCAAGGGAACTGTCTCGCCCTGATCCAGCCAGACAAAGTGCAGCTCATCTGCTTTAGATGGATCTTCCCCGGGATCATCCAGGTCAAAATCCTGGGTGCCCTGGAGGGCGGCTATGGCTGCACTTCGGTCCAGGAGGTCGTAACGGGCCTGGTGAAAAGCCGGCTCTTCCCCGCTGGTGGTGACCAGCTTGGGGCCAGGGAAGGCCTGCTCAGCGCTGGCCAGTAGGAGCGAGTTTAGGATGAAGCCGCGCTCCTTGAGGAACCGCTGCATACCCGCATCGGGGGACTCATTCTGAAACTCTTGCAGGGCAGCCTGGATATTTCTTTCCAAAGCTGGCCAGACCTTGCCCTCACACAGGCCCACTGCCGGGGAAGCATGATACTCACCCATGACCTCGGTCAGCCGGGTAATGATGATATAGCCTGGCTTGGCCCTGTGAGACAGGGTCTCGTCAGAGAGGAAAAACTCCTCCTCTGAAAAAAGGTCTTTGGCCTGGAAACCCTGCCCTGGCTGGACCTCACCAATACGGTAGACCGAGATATAGCTCTCCTGGTATTGCCGGAGCACCTGCATCTCTTCGGCCGGCAAGGTGGGTTGGCTGGCCAGGTAAAGCTGGGCAATGGTACGGCCTTCCTCCGGCATTTCGTAGTCATGGACAAACCATTCTATGAAGGCCACGAACTCATTCTCATCCAACTCAGAAGGACCTTGGGGATCAATATAGGCCAGGTAATAGAGCTGGGCAGGCTTGATTTCCTTGAAGTAGCCGGCATTCTCGGCAAAGCGCATGATCCTGTCCTGCAGGGAGTCCAGGATCCCGACACAGCGGTCATGGTGGCTTTTGGAGGGATGCTTGGACAGTGGCGAGGCTGCCTGCTCTTTCCTCAAACAGCACTTCTTATATTTCTTGCCGCTGCCACAGGGGCAGGGATCATTGCGGCCGATCTTGGACATCAAAGAATCTCCTATCTGCGCATTATGGGCCGCCCCTCTACGGCCGGCCTCCGCCATCATAGCAAACCCGTCCCTTAATTGAAGAGCAGAGCAAACTGCAACTAGGGCCCGCCCCGTCTCAGCGGATTTTCCCCTTACTGAGAAAATCCACTGGAGGTGGCGCAGAAAATGGAACCAGATTCAGGAACAAAACAGGAGGGCAAGGCAGAACTGGTTTTCACCTGCCTGCTCTGCCAGCGGCCGCTCAGTACCAAGGACATGGAGCTGGGCTTTGCCATGTGCGAGGCCTGCCGGGACTACTACTGCCCAGAGCCAGGGCCGGCCATGGAGATCATCCACACCCCCAAGGGCCCTAAACTGGAGCCCCTGATGCCGGCTCGTCTTGAACATCGTGGCTGCACAGCCAAGAGCCTGGCGGTCATTAATACGCCGGAGCTGTGGATCCCCATGGGTGGCTGCTTTGATGTGTACTGAGCAGTGGCCGCCCCGCCCTGCTTCCAAAGAGCAGCAGGCCACACGGCCGGGACTCTGGCCGGCTGCGTGCCAATCTGGTCAGAAAAAAGCAAATATTGAAAAGGCCGGGCTGGTTGCCCCTGCTTGGCGCGGGGCAACACGCCCTGGCCGAAAATTAAGAAATGGAGGTGCAAGAAAATGGCACAAGAAGAAAAAGAAAACAAACAAGCCGTGAGCGGCACAGAGCAGAAAAAAGAGGCCGGAATGCCGGCTATAGGTGAGTCAGGCTGCCCAACCTGGGACAGTCTGGGGGGAAATGGCGGAGGAGACATGCTGCCCTTCTTCAGCCCCAGGGAGGAGCTGAAAAGAGAGGGCTTCAAGGTCCGCTTCCTGAGCAACGGTCCACGCAGGGAGACCCAGAATCGCTTTAAGGAGGATGCCCGGGACCTGTGGTTTGACATCGAGCATCAGGGGGAGACGTACACCTGGACCATCAGCCAGATCAGCCTGCTGGTGGAGCTCAAGAGGCATGAGCCCCTGGCAGGCAAGGAGTTTGAGATCACCCTGGTGCCGGTGGACGAGGAGTTCAAGAAGGACCGCCCCAACTACAAGGGCAAGGACCGCTACCAGGTGGAACTGGTCTCGGAGAGTGGCTCGCTAAGCAGGGCAAGCCCGCCGGCCGCAGAGGCCGGCTCCGGCCCTCTGCCCAACGTGGTAGTGGAGGAAGTGGTCGAGGGATAGGCCGCTGGCCGGGAGCAGGAAGATGGATGAAACCATCGAGCCAGATAACCTGGAAGAGATCAGCCTGGAGCTTGCGGAAGATGGTGGTGTGCTGCACGAGCTAGCTGCTCTGAACCACAACGGCAAATGCAGACAGGCCACCCTGGAAGGATTCATAGAGGCCGGGGCGGGCTGATTTAGGAAAGGTTGGGGGGATGAACTGGGCTCTGGGGACCGGAGATAGCGGGCCGCCAGGGCCCTTTTTAATGCCCTGGGAATGGGGCAAGGGGGCTGGAAGGAAGAAGCCGGTCCGATACTGGGGGAAAGCTGGGGGAGGTTGTGGGCAGTAACGGGGACGCTAAATGGACCGATGGCGGTCCCAATAAAGGAGATAACGGGGCCCTTATAGGGAACAGACCGGGCCCGGTTTGGGCAGGGAAGTGGGACGTTTTGGGTTGGTTCAAAGGAATGATTGGGGAGCACCGGCGGCGCCCCTTTTAGAGGAATTGAGGGCTGGGCCATGGTCATGGGAAGTGCTGGGGAGGAAGGGCGAGACAGGGCAGTGACTCGGCAGGTCTGGGCGAGGGAGGGGCGAGTGCTGGCAGGGTCTGGGCCGGATTGGTCGAAGCTGGGGAGGTGCTGTGTTGGAGGCAGAGTTCTGGGGGGATTTATTTGGGATATCGAAAATAATTCCGAGGCGACAAATGCGAACACCCTGGCGCGGGCCGAATTTCATTCAGGCCCGCGTAGAGAGGGGGGAAAGGATTGAGCAGGGCGTGGGGCGGCAAGGGCAAGTCTTGGGAGATCTGGGGAGACGTGGCAGGGTCTGGGCAGGATTGGGCGTGTGAGGGCAAGGATAGGGCAGTCAGGGCGGGTTCTGGCGGTGTCTGGGCGAGGCTTGGCCGGGCGCGCTCTTTAAAGGAAGGGGCGGGTGTGGCCAAGGCAGGGGCTGGAGGGTCTTGGTAGGAGGAGGAGAGATGATCAAGGAGATTGAGGGTGAGGAAGGATGGGGCAGGACTGGGCAGGGGGTGCGGGTGAAAGGAAACAGAGGGATGTGCTGGGAGGTCTGGGGAGAGGAGTTGGGGTTGGGGTTTTTGATTAAGAATAAAAAAAGTGACAAATGCTTGCGACGTGGCGCGGGCCGAATTTCATTCTGCAGGCCCGCGAAGGCAAGAAAAGCTGGGAGAGCGGCGGCAGGGGCCGGAAAGCCGGGAAATGGCGAAAAATGGCGAAAATGAGAGATATGAGAAGCATGGGAAGAAATGAGGGGCAAGAAGGGGAAAAGGGGAAGAAAAGATAAAGGAGATAAAGAAATAAGGGGGTAAAGGAGGTTGAATAACCCCCTATCCCCCGTTTGCAACGGCCGACTGATCAGGCTCATTCGGCGGGATCCGGCTCCTCGTCCTCGCCGTGGCGGGCCTCGTGGATAAGGTCCACTATCCGGTCATAATCCTCAGGGCTGATCCGATCCTGTTGGCTGAGTTCCAGGATTTGTTCGGCCGCCCCGTTGGGACCAATTTCCGCGATCCAATCCCTGACAGCCGCCTCGTGCTCCCAAGGATCGTCATGCGTCTCGACAATCTCAGGCTGGGGCTCACCGATGTCTTCTAACAGGGGTTCGGGTTCCGGGGGTAGGGCTGCGGCCCTGGCTTCGGATTCCAGGGGAGGGATGCGGTGGTCATACTCCAATTGGCGTTCCAGGTCAGGGGTCTGCTCACGATCATGCCTGGCGGGCATCTCCTCCTTGGCATCCAGGAGGTGCTTGGCCAGGTAGATGGCATTTTCCCGCTGAATGGGATCCTCAATTCTTTCCAGGTCCTCCTTCCATGCTACATCGGGGATGTCTGGTGATTGCTCTGGAGGTTGCTCTTCAGATTCCTCTGGGTTTTCTATCTCCCCCTCCTCGGGGCCATCGGGGTATTCCCCAAAAAGCTCATCATCAATCCAGCGTCTCATGACTTCCTCCTGGTTAAGGGTCCCTATTTCTGATGTCGATCAGCGCACCGGCTTATGCAGGAGGAGGCCGGAAAAAACCGAAAAATATTTAAAGGAGTACTACTTCCCAGTAAAAACAAACGTCCCGAGGAAACCAAAATGCTGCCCGAAATAAACTCAATGACCCCGCCGGTGTTCCCAGCTGGGGACCAATACGGCCCCTTTGGGGCCCAGTATTACTACCTGTATGGGACCCAGGATGGTCCGATTAAGGATCAGTATGGGGTCCCGAATGGGGTTCCTGATGGGTACGCAACGGTGCCGGAAACAGGCCTGGGCCTGGACCTTTTGTTGGAGCAAAAGAAGGAGCTGGTGGGCTACAAACTGGAGCTTTTAAGCTCAGAGCTGTACCAGCGCCGGGACATCAAGGAGCGCAATCTGTACCGCATGGACCTGGATCAGTGCGAGTTCAAAAACATGATCCTGCTGCGCGGCGAGGACATCTGGGACAAGTATCGGTTCAAGCTGGAGGAACAGATCCTGCGCCTGGAGGAGGAGAAGAGGAAAGAAGAGGCCAGCTATTTTCGGGACGTGTTCTGGCTGAAAAAGGAGATGCGGGAGTCCCTGTTGGAATCCCGAGAGGAGCGGCACAAGACCGCTCTTCTGATGTATTGAACGGAGGTGCTTACATGAAATCAAACCACAAGACCGCCATGGGGGAGGTGAGGCAGCTGATCAATGATCCCCTGTCCTTCGCCTTCCTGATGAGCGATGAGGAGCTTAAAGAGGTGTTGGCTCGCTTCATGTGCGAGCTCAACAGACGTAGAAAAATGCGGGGTGATCAGGATCGGATTTAAACGCATCCTCAGCCCCACCGCCATCAACACCTACCTGGACTGCCCCCACAAGTTTTATCTGCGCTACATAAAAAGGCTTAAGACCAAGCCCTCGATCTACCTGATCCGGGGCAATGTGGTGCACCGGGTGCTGGCCCGCTTCAACCAGCACAGCCCCCAGACCGGGCATTCACTGGCGCTGGTCCAGATGCAGCGGACCCTGCTCCGAGACTTGGCTCAGGAATGGCAAAGGTCTTTGCCCTCCTTGCAGGCCTTGGGCTTATCGGAGGAGCAGCTGCGCCAGTTTGAGCTGGAAAGCCAGCTGATGCTGATCAATTTCGCGGCCTGGAAGCAGCGTAACCCTACCCTGCTGGTGACCCGCTATGAGGCCAGATTGGTATCCAAGAAGCTGGGGCTGCTAGGCATCGTGGACGCCATCCACGATATCGGCGGGGAGCCCATTGTGGTGGACTACAAGACCTCCCGGAGGCCGGAGATCACCCCAGAGATAGAGAGGCAGGCGGCCATCTACGCTCTGCTCTACGGGGAGTTTTTTGGGCGGCCCCTGGAGGAGGTATGGATCCACTTCCTGGCCAGCGAGGGCGATCCCGAGGCCATTCGGGTGGACGATGCCCTGCTGCACTACGCCCGCACCCTGGTGGAGTCCACCCACCAAAACACCATATCTGAACAAGAGGAGGACTACCCCTGCACCTGCGGCGGCAGGTGTGAGAGGGATTTCATCAATACCTGAAAATGGATTTTGTCGAGGAGAAGCTGAGGCTCTTGCAGCCGCTGATGCCGGCCCGGCAGTGGGCCGGGCTTAGATGGCAGTATCTGTTTGAAAAGGACTGGCGCAAGAAGAAGGAGATGGAGTCCTGGATGGACCTGATCTTGGCCCAAAAGACGCCGGGCCTGCAGAGTGAGCAGATCCTGCTGCCCCCTCCCCAGGGTGCAGAAATGGCCGGCGAGTACACCGTCGGTGAGGTGCTGTACCCCAACAAGGCCATCTCTAGCTTTGGCATCCGGGGACCAGAGTGGCTGCGCCACTGCGGCATCTTCGGCAAGACCGGCAGCGGCAAGACCACCCTGGTCATGAACCTCATCCGGGAGATCTGCCGGCATCAGAAGCCCTTCTTGATCTTCGACTACAAGCGCAACTACCGCGACCTCTTGGGCCATCCCGACTTCAAGGATGAAGAGATCTTGATCTTCACGGTGGGCCGCAACGATGTGGCGCCTTTCCTCTTCAATCCCAAGAATAAGCCCCCGGGAGTGGAGGAGCATGTGTGGATCAAGCAGCTGGCCGAGATCATCGAGAAGGTCTATCTGCTGGGCCCCGGGGCCAATGACGTGTTTATGGAAAGCTCCCATCACGGCACCTTTCAGGAGATGAAGGACTCGGTGGTTAGGCAGAAAAAGAAGGCCAGGGAGCTCTTGTGGTGGGCCTCGGTCAAGAGGACCCTTAACGCCATCAACTACCCTGGCCTGGGCGAGATGGTCAATTGTGCTGAGGGCTATTCCATCCCCGATCTGCTCAACAAGAAGGTGATCCTGGAGTTGGACGGCCTGTCCGGCTCGGACCAGGCCTTTGTCATCGGCACCCTGCTCTTGTGGATCTATCACTACCGGATGAGGCAGCCGGAGAGGGAGGTATTGAAGCACTTCATCATCATCGAGGAAGCCCATCATCTGTTTTTAAAGAGCCGGCGGGAGGAGGATATCGCCGACGTCATCTGCCGAGAGATAAGGGAGCTGGGGGAGAGCCTGGTGATCATCGACCAGCATCCTTCCAAGATGAGCGTCTCCGCCCTGGGCAACCTGGCCACCAAGTTTTGCCTGTCTTTGTCCCTGAATCAGGACGTCATGGCCGTGGCCGACTCCATGCTGCTGGACAAGAACGAGCGCAAATATCTGGCCATGCTTACCCTAGGCAAGGCCATCTGCCGCTCGGACCGCTTGCTGCAACCTCTGCTTTTGGCCCTGCCTCCTTTTCCCCTGAAAAAGGGCTCGGTGCGTGATGAGGACCTGCAAGAGCATATGCAGGGGTATTTGGCCCAGCTGAGGCCGGAGGAACCTCAGCCAGATCAGAGGAGCAATCTTCGGGATATTCCAAAGCCAGAAACTCTCTCCCCCCTGGGCCGCATTTTGCTGGAAAACCTGGCCTCATATCCCTTCCTAGGGCTGGTGCAGCGTTTCAAGAAGCTGGGCCTGAAGACCGCCCAGGGCTACCGCCTGCTGCAGGAGCTGGAGGCCTTGCAGCTGGTCATGCCTCTGACCATTGAAGGCAAGCGACTGTTTGACCTCGGCCATAAAGGCTGACAGGAGCTGGGCGGCAAGTGGCGCCAGCCCGGCCGGGGCGGCCTGGAGCATCGCTACTGGGTGGAGGCCATCAAGCAGCATTATCTAAAGCAGGAGGGCTTCACTTTTATAGAAAAGGACGACCTGGACCTGGTGGTGGAGTCCTATGAGCAGACCCTGGCCATCCAGGTGGAGACCGGCAAGTCCGACCTGACCGGCAACCTGCTCAAGCTGGGCCGCTACCAGGCCGAGCTCAAGTACATGATCGCCACCAACAAGGAGACCGAGCTCAAGCTCAAAAATCTGCTGCGGGACCTGCTGGTCCCAAACCGGGAAAATATTCAGATCAAATTGGCTAAGGATTTTTTGGCTGACCCACCTACCCTTTAATTCCCAAATTTTCCATCATCACACTCATCCCCAAAATGGGACCCGTGCGGATTAATCCACAGCGCCAGGCGCGCGGGCTCTATCCCATTATCAAACCCACCTTAAGCGGCTGATCACTTAAGCAGCGATTTGGATGCCGTCCTGTATGCCTGCTCCCCTCAGGGAGCGGGTTTTTTCTAATCCTACCCATGTCCCTCCCCAAGGGCCCTTCCGGGCCCGATTTCTTAAAACCCAAGGCCCTTCAAACCGAGAAAGGAGATTTCTTATGGCCAAGACCCGAGACCTAAGAGGCGAGCTGACTGCCCTGGAGGAGCGGCTGATGCAGTGCTTTCGCCGCACCTTTCCCAGCAAGCAATTCCGAGCCGAAATGATGCTGGGGGTCATCTCCCTGGAGCTGACCCTCAAGCAGTTATCGCGCACCCGTGACCTGGGAGAGAGGAGAAAGCTGACCCAGGAGTTTGACCATGGCCTGGAGGTGATGGGCCATGGCATCAAGCTGCTCTGGGAGTCGCGCTGGGGAGCCAATGCTCCTCAGGAACCGCAAACCCCTGAAGCCAAGGCTGCCCAAATGGGCGGCCTTTTTGCTGGCGTGGCGCCTTCACCTCCGGTGGCGGGGTGAAGTCGCCCCTCAAAAGCAAAACTAAACAAGGAGGTATTAACCATGTGGAATGAACCAACCCAAAACCAGCTAAACCAGCTGCCCAAACTGTATGAGACCGAGGAGACGCCCCTCAAGGACAAGCGCATAAGCATGCACTTCTTCCTGCATGGCTGCGACTGGTACGCGGCCGAGTTTGACGGCCAGGATCTGTTTTTCGGCTACGTCATCCTCAACGGGGACAGAGACATGGCCGAGTGGGGCTACTTCAGCCTCAGAGAACTCAAGCAGCTCAAAGACCGCCTGGGCCTGGAGGTGGACCGCGATCTGCACTGGCGGCCCATGCCAGCCAGCCAGATACCGGGGGTGAAGGTCTATGACTGAGTTTAAGGAATACCGGATCACCTGGGAGATCGACGTGACTGCCGAGACGCCGGAGCAAGCGGTAAAGCAGGCAGTCCGTTTCCTGGAGCCCATCGAGCCGGCCAAGTGGTGCTACCTGGCCCAAGATTTCAAGACCGGGGAGGTGAGTCGCCATGAAGGCCAAGACCTGTACTGAGCCAGTAGGACCAAGGCAGCGCTACGACCAGTTGCTGCGCCAGGTGGGTAGGGCATCAGTCCTGTCCCTTAACCAAAACCCAGAGGAGCTTGATCTCCTCACTCAGGCCCGGCAGGAGCTCTTGGCCCTGCAGGAAACCCTGGCGGAGCTGCGCCTGTTTACGCCCGAGGTGCAGGTGGAGATCGCCGGGGGCATGGTGCAGGACATCTACCTCACCAATACCAGCGCCATCCCGGTCAAGGTGGTGGTGCGTGACTACGACAATCTCAAGGTGGATCCGGACGGCTATCGCGACGCGATCTGGTCCCTGGGATTAAGGAGGCAGTCATGAGCAAGAAGGTGTTTTGCCTGGTCTCCGACCTTAACGATTCAACCTTGCTGGCCCTGGCCGGCCGGGTGGGTCAGGAGCTGGAGCTGCGGGGATTGCCGGATGTGTCCTTCAAGCAGGGCTACAAGGCCGGCTTCCTGGCCGCCCTACGGGATGAAAACCTGGGGCTTTGTCAAGTCTGGGAGGCCTCTGAGATTGAGGCGCTGTATCAGGACCTGGAGCGACGTTTCGCGGCCTAAGCCTTCGCCCCCAACAACCCACGACAGACGCGGCCACCCCCTTGGGGTGGATTTTTTATGCCCAAAAACAGGCCCACGGGCCTCTCAGCAGAGAGAGGCCCGTGTGGCCAAGGAGGTGATCAAAGATGAAAGGCAGGGGTAATGCCTATCAGATCGTTAGCGATCGTATCATAGAACTACTTGAACAGGGAACCGTGCCCTGGCAAAAGCCGTGGAAGGGCGGCGGCCTAGCCATGAATTTGGTTAGCAAGCGGCCCTACCGAGGCATCAACCGCTTCATGCTCAACGTGAGCAGCTATGCCAGTCCATACTGGCTTACCTTTAACCAGACCAAGAAACTGGGGGGAAGCGTCAAGAAAGGGGCCAAGAGCACCCCGGTGGTGTTTTGGAAGTGGCTGGAGGTAAAGGACCAGGAGACCGGCGAAAAGAAGGAAGTGCCCTTCCTGCGCTACTACCGCGTCTTCAACCTGGAGCAGACCGAGGGCATCGAACCGCCCAAGGAGGACCAGGCACCGGATCGACCTTTCAGTCCCATCGAGCGCTGTGAGCAGGTCATGGCAGGTATGCCCAGTCCACCGACCTTACAGCATCAGGTGCAGGCTGCCTGGTACAGCCCGCGCAAAGACCTGGTAAATATGCCCCGGCCAGAGACCTTTGTCAGTGACGAGGAATACTACTCCACCCTCTTTCACGAGATGGTCCACGCCACTGGCCACGAGTCACGCCTGAACCGTCCCACCCTGGTGGACATGGCCCCCTTTGGCTCCACCAACTACTCCAAGGAGGAACTGGTGGCCGAGATGGGCGCAGCCATGCTTTGTGGAGTGACTGGCATAGTCAATAAGACCATCGACAACTCGGCAGCCTATATTCAGGGATGGCTGAGCAAGCTCAAGAAGGACAGCACCCTGGTGGTGCAGGCGGCAGCCCAGGCTCAGAAGGCGGTGGATTGGGTGGTTGGGAAATCCAAGCCAACTAGCCGGGGGTCTGAATTTTAGGAAACTTTTCCCACAAATCGGACCAATTTCTTTGATTGGTCCGATTTGTGTTTAATACTTTCCAAGGTTTCTACCGCCTTTTGAATTATTGCCTCTATTACCTCAGAAGACATATGAGTTAAGTATAAATCTAGATTGGCCAATTCAGGTTGAGACAACCCGCCATCGAATATCGCTGATTCAACCCACCAATTACTATCATAATTAAACACCTCTTCCAAAAAGTACCTTATTCGATAAACAATAGTTGCCGACACAATCAGATGTCCAAATTTTGGCTTTTTCCGTTTTGTTTTATTTATAAGCAATGAAACAATTTCCAAATAAAAAACAATGCCTCCTGGCAATATATTTTTATCCCGGATCAAAATTAACCCCAAAATGGCGTTTTTAATAATCATATGGGCGACTTCATCTTCACTCCAAGCGCGCGTCCATCTATTATTCTTATCGCGCTTTTCTTTTAAATAATCATCCAACTTTTCCTGTGTATGCTTAATGGTCTTTTGTACCTCAATATCATCACGGGCGGCGGCTCCAACACAGTCAATCAAATGATCAACATTAAGCCCATCTAGATCT
>Ga0180016_100336_pt1 | contig 11430 bp, 16 predicted proteins | sample KR46_M_MetaG_FD_129673 | JGI IMG/M metagenome (GOLD analysis project Ga0180016, IMG submission 129673) | Groundwater microbial communities from the Olkiluoto Island deep subsurface site, Finland - KR46_M_MetaG | ecosystem: Environmental > Aquatic > Deep subsurface > Groundwater | place: Finland... | reverse complement strand
GAACAAAATTCTCCCCCGGGATGTACCCATCACTCGAATGGCCTTTGCTAGCGATGCACCGGAAAAAGAGCTTTCCTATGCTGAGTATGAAGAAGGGAAAAAAAAGCAGCCTGAGAAAAAACTTCGTACTATGGGTCGCAAGCAACTTATCCCCTACGGGCTATATCAGGGAAAAGGGTTTATCAGTGCGCATCTGGCTGAAGATACCACCTTCAACGATCAAGATCTTAATGTGTTTTGGGATGCCCTGCTGAACATGTACGAGCACGACCGGTCTTCAAGTAAAGGGCACATGTCCACCGTCCCCCCGGTAATTGTTTTTCGCCACATTGGCACGGACACCGATTTGACCCAGAGAGCCAGACAGGCTAAACTCGGATGCGCACCTGCACACAAGTTATTTGACCTCGTTGCAGTAGAGAAGAACGCAGGAGTGGCTGCGCCTCGCAGCTATCGTGACTATTCCTGGGTAGTTCAGATCTCCAAGATGCCGCCTGGTGTGGAAGTGGGATTTGCCGTAGTGGATGCGGGGAAAGCAAGCATCTCCTGGGGAAAACTTCCCGACGGTCTGGAGACGATTAGGCTCGTGTAAGGCAGGTGCACTCTGGATCAATGTGTGGAGAGAAACCTCAGGACGACGAATACATCCCCCTGTCGTTCATTGCGCAGTATCTGTATTGTCCTCGCCGGGCGGCCTTGATAATGCTGGAACAACAGTGGAATGACAACATTTACACTGTCGAGGGAGCGATACAACACGATCGTGTTCATGATGATAGGCGGGAAATGCGTAGGGATATCATCAGGCTAACCAGCGTACCGGTGATATCAACAAAACTCCGGCTTAGTGGAAAAAGTGATTGTGTGGAACTCATTGGCGATGACAGTGGTATCTGCATACCAGGATTTAGCGGTAAATGGTGTGTCGTGCCGGTCGAGTACAAACACGGAGTCCGCCGTGATGAACTGGAGTATGAAGCTCAGGTTTGTGCTCAGGCAATATGCCTGGAGGAAATGTGGGGATGCACAATCCAAGAAGCGTTCATTTTCTATGCGGCAGAGCGAAGACGGAAGACAGTGGAGCTGACTGTCGACCTTAGGTACAAAACCCAGGATGCGGCAAGAAAACTGCAAGACATGCTACGAAGCGGTACTACACCGGCACCGGTGAAAACCCGCAGGTGTAAGGGCTGCTCAATGCGGGATCAGTGTATCCCAGAGTTGAACAGGAAAACAAGCGTCTATATTCAAAATTTGGTGAAAGCCGCTACAGGAGATGATGATCTTTAAGCATCTGCTGAACGTGCTGTACGTTTTAACGGAAGACTCCTATCTGCATAAACAAGGAGAAACCATTTGTGTACGAGTGGGCGGAGAGGAGAAGGTCAGAGTACCCGTTCATACCATTGATTCCATCGTATGTTTTAGCAACACGACTGTGTCGACTCCCCTTCTCGCTTTTTGTGGGGAAAAGGGAGTCGGTTTGGCCTTTTTCAGCCCTCAGGGGCGGTTTTATGCTCGGTTGGAGGGGCCAGTCAGAGGGAACGTATTGTTGCGCACAAGACAATATGAAGTTGCTAGGGATCCAATGCGCACTTCGGAAATCATCTGGCTTCTGATAAACGCCAAAATAGCCAATGCCAAGACCGTGCTGTTGCGGGTAGCTAGGGAGCATGGCGACACGGATGCCGCTACCAGGTTACGCCAAGCAGCTAGTAACATGTCTATGATGGCCAAGAAAACGGGACCAGAATCCGGTGGGGAACAGCTTCGCGGTTATGAAGGTATGGCAGCAAACATTTACTTCGGACAGTTTGACGACATGATAAGGGCAAATAAGACTGCTTTCTATTTCAGAAAACGCAGTAAGAGACCCCCTGAAGATAACATGAACGCCATTATGTCATTTCTGTACAGTCTACTCACCAATGAGGTTAAGTGTGCGCTGGAAGGCGTGGGTCTCGACCCGGCAGTCGGATATCTGCACAAGCTCCGACCCGGGCGTCCTAGCCTAGCACTGGACATTATGGAGGAACTGCGTGCACCTTTGTGCGATCGTTTGGCATTAAGTCTTGTTAATCTAAGACAGGTTAAAGAAGACGATTTCCGACGTGAGGTTGGCGGCGTTTATATGCGGGACGAAACACGGCGAAAGATAATAAGCGCTTGGCAGAAGCGTAAGAAAGAAGAGGTGGTGCACACCTTCCTACGTACCAAGATGCCAATTGGACTCATACCGCACGTTCAGGCTTTGCTGTTTGCCCGTTTTCTAAGGGGAGACGTAGACTATTATCCACCTTTTATGTGGAGGTAACTACCATGATGGTGCTAGTAACATACGATGTCAGCCTTGATGAGGGTGGAGCCAAGAGATTGAGAAAAGTTGCCAAGGCATGCGAAAACATAGGACAGAGGGTCCAGAAATCAGTTTTCGAGTGTATAGTAGATTCAGCCCAGTTTGTACGGCTAAAAAGCGATTTACTAAGAATTATAGACCCCCGTAAAGACTCCTTAAGGATATATCTGCTCGGTAAGAACTGGCGGCGGCGAGTGGAGAATTACGGAGTTGCTTTGCGATTCGAGCAAGACGGTCCGCTAATACTGTGACGCGTACCATAAGCATACACGAAGCGGAGGGAGGTTCGCGTATGGTAAGAACGTGTGAATAACGAGATTGCATGTGACGTTGTTTGTTCAATTCTAATTATTCTAGCTCTTCTTCTTGGGATCCGCGAAATACAGTCTCTTAACTGAGCTGTGGTACCGGTTTGAAGCACATACGGTCGCCCCCCGCACGGGGGCGTGGATTGAAACATTTTTCCCAGGTGGAAGGATAGAGGTAAAGCCTGTCGCCCCCCGCACGGGGGCGTGGATTGAAACAAGGTACACAACATCTTTGATCCTCTGCCAGAGGTCGCCCCCCGCACGGGGGCGTGGATTGAAACAAAAAACTGACAGATGCTGCACCGGAAAATAAATGGTCGCCCCCCGCACGGGGGCGTGGATTGAAACTAATCACACGGGTAAACGGGAACAGCGAAATATCGTCGCCCCCCGCACGGGGGCGTGGATTGAAACAGAATAGCGTTGTTGCCCCCATACATAGACGATTGGTCGCCCCCCGCACGGGGGCGTGGATTGAAACATTTTTCCCAGGTGGAAGGATAGAGGTAAAGCCTTGTCGCCCCCCGCACGGGGGCGTGGATTGAAACAAGGTAATTAAAGGATTGTCAGATAGAATTTTATGTCGCCCCCCGCACGGGGGCGTGGATTGAAACACTAAACCTCCAGCATAAATGTGTGTATCATCCGCGTCGCCCCCCGCACGGGGGCGTGGATTGAAACCGGTTGGCGTTTGAAATAAACACCGGAAAAGAAATGTCGCCCCCCGCACGGGGGCGTGGATTGAAACACGAATGTCAAGGTGGAGCGGGTGAGGGATATAGTCGCCCCCCGCACGGGGGCGTGGATTGAAACATCTATAACGAAAAAGCATACACCAATGAGGAGAAGTCGCCCCCCGCACGGGGGCGTGGATTGAAACTTGTTTGGGGGTACGGGCACCGCGCCCAGCGGGGGTCGCCCCCCGCACGGGGGCGTGGATTGAAACGCGTAGTCAGCATGGCCGATTAACTTCTGAATCCGGTCGCCCCCCGCACGGGGGCGTGGATTGAAACTAACAAAGCGCGAGCAGCAGCAACTCCGCAAGCAAGTCGCCCCCCGCACGGGGGCGTGGATTGAAACTGTCTAAGTTCTATGCTGATGAACTCGCACTTTTGTCGCCCCCCGCACGGGGGCGTGGATTGAAACTTATGTGCGCTGCCTGCGCTTTGTTGCGGCATCCGTCGCCCCCCGCACGGGGGCGTGGATTGAAACCACCCGTGAACTAACTAACAACCTTCGGATGATGGGTCGCCCCCCGCACGGGGGCGTGGATTGAAACTTTAATGACGCTACAAGATCTTTTAGACTCGAAGCGTCGCCCCCCGCACGGGGGCGTGGATTGAAACTTTAATGACGCTACAAGATCTTTTAGACTCGAAGGTCGCCCCCCGCACGGGGGCGTGGATTGAAACTGAAAATACTCTTCCCGCAGTCTGGGCAATTGATTGTCGCCCCCCGCACGGGGGCGTGGATTGAAACAACCAACCGGGGAATCTCGCCGCGAATGGCTGCGGGTCGCCCCCCGCACGGGGGCGTGGATTGAAACTGAATATCTACTATGACTTTACCACAAACAACCGCGTCGCCCCCCGCACGGGGGCGTGGATTGAAACATAATCGTTGCGTCGATATGACATTTATTTACTAGTCGCCCCCCGCACGGGGGCGTGGATTGAAACATCCAGCACAGCGTTGATGCCATTACCTGGGTGGATGTCGCCCCCCGCACGGGGGCGTGGATTGAAACTAGACTCCTTTGTTATGCCGCCGAACAAAAGGAGTCGCCCCCCGCACGGGGGCGTGGATTGAAACAGATTCACGTCAAAGAACGGTAATAGCTAGAATAGTCGCCCCCCGCACGGGGGCGTGGATTGAAACTAATTGGCGGGCACTCCTGAAACTGAAGAAATTGGTCGCCCCCCGCACGGGGGCGTGGATTGAAACAGAAATGAAGCCTAGTTCTACCAGGCAGGACGTCAGTCGCCCCCCGCACGGGGGCGTGGATTGAAACATATCAATACTACTTTTTGGATTCCTGCAGTTTTGGTCGCCCCCCGCACGGGGGCGTGGATTGAAACCAAGATGCACACGGAAGCCCGGAATGACCAAAAAGTCGCCCCCCGCACGGGGGCGTGGATTGAAACAGATATACCCCGATTGATTTTGAATGATTCTGGAGTCGCCCCCCGCACGGGGGCGTGGATTGAAACATGTGTATAAGGATATTTGGTTTATGATTAAACGTCGCCCCCCGCACGGGGGCGTGGATTGAAACAAGGCGTTTAACAGGGTGATGCAAGCACGGGGGGTCGCCCCCCGCACGGGGGCGTGGATTGAAACTGGATGAAATGAATGAAGAGGAGAGTGGCCTACGTCGCCCCCCGCACGGGGGCGTGGATTGAAACTGGATATGCAGTTCTGACCTTTTTAAGATAAGCTAGTCGCCCCCCGCACGGGGGCGTGGATTGAAACAACACGGTTCCCCCAACGTCAACACCAGTGATTTTGTCGCCCCCCGCACGGGGGCGTGGATTGAAACAACACGGTTCCCCCAACGTCAACACCAGTGATTTTGTCGCCCCCCGCACGGGGGCGTGGATTGAAACAAATCCAAGTTGGAGAAGAGCGTGCCCGAAAGGAGTCGCCCCCCGCACGGGGGCGTGGATTGAAACTCAGCAGGGCCAGATCAAGGACGTCGGCGGCTTGTCGCCCCCCGCACGGGGGCGTGGATTGAAACAACCAGGTGTGGGCTGAGGCCGTGGACGCCTGGAGGTCGCCCCCCGCACGGGGGCGTGGATTGAAACTTTTTGTTTACGAGTATGTCGGCGAAAAGATTGGTCGCCCCCCGCACGGGGGCGTGGATTGAAACACCTTGTTTTGCAGTTTTCCCACCGCCTTTTTGAGTCGCCCCCCGCACGGGGGCGTGGATTGAAACCGACGACGCAGCGATCAGATACCAGCACGAAAGCGTCGCCCCCCGCACGGGGGCGTGGATTGAAACAGTTTATGCGGTCCTGGGACACCTTCGCCAAGGTCGCCCCCCGCACGGGGGCGTGGATTGAAACAAGCAGGAGTTTGCTGGCCAGGAGCGGCAGGAGCAGTCGCCCCCCGCACGGGGGCGTGGATTGAAACTGGCTGGCCGTTGGCGTCCAGGGTCTTGATCTCGGTCGCCCCCCGCACGGGGGCGTGGATTGAAACAAATACTCCCTGCGCCCCTATTTGGTGTGTTGGGTCGCCCCCCGCACGGGGGCGTGGATTGAAACATGGAGCTGCTCAAGCACATTGACGACATCGCTGTAAGTCGCCCCCCGCACGGGGGCGTGGATTGAAACTGGTAAAACCGACGGTGCACGATGTAACTGTAAAGTCGCCCCCCGCACGGGGGCGTGGATTGAAACTACATCCTGCCATGCGTCCCAGGAAATGCCGTCTGAGTCGCCCCCCGCACGGGGGCGTGGATTGAAACTGACAGATGAACTTTGATGCATTCCTTGACAAGTGTCGCCCCCCGCACGGGGGCGTGGATTGAAACCTGGCTGGTTGTACCGGCTACGACGGCGTTCATAAGTCGCCCCCCGCACGGGGGCGTGGATTGAAACTGACAGATGAACTTTGATGCATTCCTTGACAAGTGTCGCCCCCCGCACGGGGGCGTGGATTGAAACTTGTGCATCTCGCTGAACGCCGAGAAAACACGGACGTCGCCCCCCGCACGGGGGCGTGGATTGAAACGTAACTTCGAGGGATAGGATCTCGGCATCGTTCCGGGTCCGGTCGCCCCCCGCACGGGGGCGTGGATTGAAACGTAACAGCCAGTAGACTTGTGAGTGTATTCCAATCGTCGCCCCCCGCACGGGGGCGTGGATTGAAACAGGGCTGGGAGAAGGTGTCGCATGGTGGGTGGTGTCGCCCCCCGCACGGGGGCGTGGATTGAAACAGGAGGTTCGTCGTCCCCTCCTCCACCATCACCGCGTCGCCCCCCGCACGGGGGCGTGGATTGAAACTTATCTGCGCGATACATTCAAACAGGCGCTTGTAGTCGCCCCCCGCACGGGGGCGTGGATTGAAACCTGCTGTCCGGCCACTGGGTGCAACTGCGGGCCTGTCGCCCCCCGCACGGGGGCGTGGATTGAAACCCTTGTCGCCTTGCATGGTGTACAGTTTTCCATGTCGCCCCCCGCACGGGGGCGTGGATTGAAACAGTTCGCTAACGGTTTGTAACCAGGCTGCAACAGGTCGCCCCCCGCACGGGGGCGTGGATTGAAACAAACTCAGAAAAATACATGCGTCGCTCAACAGGCGTCGCCCCCCGCACGGGGGCGTGGATTGAAACATGTCCATCGGGAAAATCACCTTGCCCGTGCCACGGTCGCCCCCCGCACGGGGGCGTGGATTGAAACTTCCAGTTGCCGGCTGAACCGCTTCACGAATATCGTCGCCCCCCGCACGGGGGCGTGGATTGAAACTGATTAAGGTAGTGGTGGGCACAGCTGTAGATCAGTCGCCCCCCGCACGGGGGCGTGGATTGAAACACATCCGGGGGCACGGTACTCCTGCAGGGGGGCAAGTCGCCCCCCGCACGGGGGCGTGGATTGAAACATTCTGTGAGCGGAACTCAATGGGTAAGGCTCTACAGTCGCCCCCCGCACGGGGGCGTGGATTGAAACGGAATCTGGTGCTCCGACACCGAAGCAGCCAGCAGTCGCCCCCCGCACGGGGGCGTGGATTGAAACTGGAAGCGCAAGGTTCGATACTATCGAGCATTCTGTCGCCCCCCGCACGGGGGCGTGGATTGAAACAAAGGGATGAAGAGCGCCCAGGAAGAGGCCCTCGAGTCGCCCCCCGCACGGGGGCGTGGATTGAAACTTACCCTTTTTCAGCGGATACCCCAACCACCAAGTGTCGCCCCCCGCACGGGGGCGTGGATTGAAACAGTTCGCTAACGGTTTGTAACCAGGCTGCAACAGGTCGCCCCCCGCACGGGGGCGTGGATTGAAACAACTTCGGCCTCGTAGAGTACACCGAGGCTGAGCGTCGCCCCCCGCACGGGGGCGTGGATTGAAACAAACGTGCGGGGCCAATAGTAGGTGTCGCACGTTTGTCGCCCCCCGCACGGGGGCGTGGATTGAAACAAGCATGACTATGAGTTTGCCAAAACCGAGCGGGTCGCCCCCCGCACGGGGGCGTGGATTGAAACGAGTTGGTCAGAGAGCACACCGAGCTGTTCAGCGGTCGCCCCCCGCACGGGGGCGTGGATTGAAACCGATGAGGACCTGTACGCTAAGCAGATGTACTGCGTCGCCCCCCGCACGGGGGCGTGGATTGAAACGGATCCTGGCAGTCGAGCCCGTAGTTTACCAGGCTACAGGTCGCCCCCCGCACGGGGGCGTGGATTGAAACGGATCAGCTTTTCGCCGGTGCGAATAGCTTCCAGCGTCGCCCCCCGCACGGGGGCGTGGATTGAAACACATCTCGCCGGGATAATCCCGGTTGACAAGGCTTGTCGCCCCCCGCACGGGGGCGTGGATTGAAACAAAAATCAAAAAGGAATCGGTTCTTCGTCCTGCCGTCGCCCCCCGCACGGGGGCGTGGATTGAAACTCCTTCTTGGTCTGCTTGATTGAAGGTTTACGCAGGTCGCCCCCCGCACGGGGGCGTGGATTGAAACGAGTGTCCCAACCGGTCAGCCACGGACTTAACAGGTCGCCCCCCGCACGGGGGCGTGGATTGAAACATTTCCACTCTCCACTTTCCCGGCGTATGCCTCACAGTCGCCCCCCGCACGGGGGCGTGGATTGAAACAAAGGGTGCGCCCAGTCTGACGCACATGTTCACGTCGCCCCCCGCACGGGGGCGTGGATTGAAACGAATTAGCTACTCCCAGCCACGCCCGCACCCGTCTGTCGCCCCCCGCACGGGGGCGTGGATTGAAACACACTGAAATATCAGATCGTATAAGGCCTCCAGCAGTCGCCCCCCGCACGGGGGCGTGGATTGAAACGCTTGGAGGGCACGTGGGATGGTGATTATCATTTGTCGCCCCCCGCACGGGGGCGTGGATTGAAACCGGTTGGAAGAACTTGAAACTGAAAAGGAAAGCCGTCGCCCCCCGCACGGGGGCGTGGATTGAAACTGGTTCGGGCTGACTTGGTCGCTGGAGTTGTACCGTCGCCCCCCGCACGGGGGCGTGGATTGAAACAGCAAGTTCGTTTGCAGTGGCTTGGATGGACTGGTCGTCGCCCCCCGCACGGGGGCGTGGATTGAAACAGGGTGGAGGGTTACTACCGTAAGGATGGTACATAGTCGCCCCCCGCACGGGGGCGTGGATTGAAACACGATGTCACTCGTAATTGGGTAAATAACTCAGTGTCGCCCCCCGCACGGGGGCGTGGATTGAAACTGCTTCGTGTTGTTCATCGTCGCCCTCAATCAGCGTCGCCCCCCGCACGGGGGCGTGGATTGAAACAAGGCGTTATATGGCTCGGATTCAGTTTCGGGCCGTCGCCCCCCGCACGGGGGCGTGGATTGAAACTTGATCAACGCCCGGGGCCCCGAGGGACTGAGTCCGTCGCCCCCCGCACGGGGGCGTGGATTGAAACATTGTCATATGTTAATGTAATTCTTTTCCACCCCAGTCGCCCCCCGCACGGGGGCGTGGATTGAAACTTGGCATCCCCCGGGAAGGCTCCGTCATCACTGGGTCGCCCCCCGCACGGGGGCGTGGATTGAAACAAGACAGCGGTTGAGACACCGATTAGAACCGTAATGTCGCCCCCCGCACGGGGGCGTGGATTGAAACGCAATAAGATCGTTGATCAAACCTATCAGCGGATGTCGCCCCCCGCACGGGGGCGTGGATTGAAACCTTGTACCGCCAGCACCGCCGCCAGCACTACCGCCGTCGCCCCCCGCACGGGGGCGTGGATTGAAACAAGTTTCCGGCGAGACAGATACCGATTGATCTATCGTCGCCCCCCGCACGGGGGCGTGGATTGAAACTTCAAAAACTTTTGTGGTTAACATCTTGCTAACACGTCGCCCCCCGCACGGGGGCGTGGATTGAAACCTTAAAGATAATCCATGATTCAGCCAACCCATAAAGTCGCCCCCCGCACGGGGGCGTGGATTGAAACTTTAATTGTTTTATTGCTTGGCATATGGCTAATCGTCGCCCCCCGCACGGGGGCGTGGATTGAAACGTTACAAAAGATGGAGCAACATTAACAGTATAATCGTCGCCCCCCGCACGGGGGCGTGGATTGAAACAGTAGATGATAAACATATAGGGTCAGTGATAGAAGTCGCCCCCCGCACGGGGGCGTGGATTGAAACCAGTCACTGATAATGGCGCAGCGCATAGCGGATAGTCGCCCCCCGCACGGGGGCGTGGATTGAAACTACTACAACCACGTCCCAAGCATCGAAGCCGTAGAAGTCGCCCCCCGCACGGGGGCGTGGATTGAAACAGACGAGGGGATCGTTGAGAAGCACATCGACCGGTCGCCCCCCGCACGGGGGCGTGGATTGAAACCTGCTGGTTTTGAGAGTTATCGCATATTCTCAAAGTCGCCCCCCGCACGGGGGCGTGGATTGAAACAAGGCCGACCTGGTAAGCAATCGGTTCTCTAATTAAGTAATTAAGGGGACACCGCACTTAATTATGCTTAATTGTGGGCTTTTCTCCTGTGATAGAATACCCGTAAGGTTTCAGGGTACGGAATCATGGTGCAGCCGAGAGGAATGGGTGTCATTGCTGGGTGATCGGCGCGGTGACCCGGGCGCGGGTAGGCTACTACAACCAGACGGGGCGCAGCTACCATGCTTTGGAATGGAATGAGCATCTGGAGATCCTGTGTTTGGTGGGTAATGTATCGGTTAAGGACGGCGCGCCGTTTGTGCACGCGCATGTGACGCTGTCGGACCGGTTCGGTGGGGTGCGCGGGGGGCACCTATTTGGAAGGTACACCTGTGTTTGCGGCCGAGTATGTACTCCGGGAGCTGGTGTCCCAGGACGGAACTCTTGAGCGTGCGTTTAATAAGGAGACTGGCCTCTTCCTCTGGGCGTAGCGGCCGTCCAAAATAATTGAGTGCGGTGTCCCCGTAATCCCAGAACCAAACAACGTGGGTTTAATGGGCCCTCCCCGGCATAGGTTTTACGGGGAGGGTTTTTCTATGGCTTGGAGTGATGTGCGCCGGAAGGCGCGTCGAGCTGTGGCCGACATCTTTGAGATACCAGGTGAGGTGGCGCTGGACCTCCCCAAGATCGTCCTGCTTGGAAATGTGCAGGTCTTCATCGAAAACCATCGCGGGATTGTGGAGTACACCAACGAGGTGGTTCGCGTGGTAGTGCCGTCGGGCGAGGTTAGTGTCCACGGTCAGGGCCTCATACTGCGCAATATTCAGAAGGACGAGATTTGTGTGGAGGGTGAGATTGAGAGTTTGAGTTTTGTCTGATGAAAGCGGTCTGCTGAGAGGCTTCCAGGTTGTACTTTAGGGGTGAAATTGAGAGCTTGAGCTTTGTCTGATGAGAGGGGCCCGGGGGGTCCTAGGAAATAGAGGCCAATGGGCTCATGTGGTGGACAATGCTGACGGGCTCTCTAGTTTGATTTTTGCCGGGGGAGGGTGTAAACTTTGTTTGTCCTGAGAATGCTGTCGTTTCTGCTTGGCTACGTGACAATGGTGGTGCGTGGTGATGCGCTGGAGCGCTTTATTAACATGGCCAACAGCCGGGGCATCCGGTTCTGGGATATCCGGCGCATCGGGCCCG
>Ga0180016_100333_pt1 | contig 11518 bp, 7 predicted proteins | sample KR46_M_MetaG_FD_129673 | JGI IMG/M metagenome (GOLD analysis project Ga0180016, IMG submission 129673) | Groundwater microbial communities from the Olkiluoto Island deep subsurface site, Finland - KR46_M_MetaG | ecosystem: Environmental > Aquatic > Deep subsurface > Groundwater | place: Finland... | reverse complement strand
CCGAATCGCTCATCGCGGACTATCGATACGGGTTCATCAGCGGCCTGCTCAAGGACGGCGTCGTGACCAGGCCAACGACCCAGGCGCGCTTCGACCTCACAGACAAGCTCGACACCGTGCTGACCAACCGCCTGGCCGGTCCGCTGCTCATGTTCGCAATCATCTATCTGATGTTCGAACTGACCTTCACCCTGGGCGAGGTGCCCATGGGCTGGGTCGAATCCTTTTTCGGCTGGCTGAGCGAGAAAGCCTCGGCCACCCTGCCCGAGGGCCTGCTCAGTTCACTCATCGTCTCCGGCATCATCGACGGCGTGGGCGGTGTGCTCGGCTTCACGCCGCTCATTCTGATCATGTTCTTCTTCCTCTCCTTTCTGGAGGACTCGGGCTACATGGCGCGCATGGCCTATATGCTCGACCGCGTATTCCGCATTTTCGGTCTGCACGGCTGCTCGGTCATGCCGTTCATCATCTCCGGCGGCATTCCCGGCGGCTGCGCCGTGCCCGGGGTCATGGCCGCACGCACCCTGCGCAGCCCCAAAGAAAAGATCGCCACAGTGCTTACCGCGCCTTTCTTAAGCTGCGGAGCCAAGGTCCCAGTGTTCCTGCTTCTGGCCGCGGCCTTTTTCCCCGGCTCCGGGGCCAGCGCCCTGTTCTGGATCACCTTGGGCGGATGGGTCATGGCCCTTCTGTCGGCCCGCATCCTGCGCTCCACCGTGATCAAAGGCGAGGCAACCCCCTTTGTCATGGAACTCCCCCCCTACCGCATGCCCACCTTGAAGGGCATGTGCCTGCACACCTGGGAGCGGGTCTGGCAGTATATCAAGAAGGCCGGCACCGTGATTCTGGCCATCTCCATCCTGCTCTGGGCGGCCATGACCTTCCCTGGCCCTTCTGAGGAACAGACCGCGCGCTTCGAAGACCAGCGCGCAACCACCCAGGCCATGGCATGGGACAGCGACGAGGCCCTGGAAGAGGCTCTGACCGGGATCGACAACGCCGAGGCCCAGGAGGCCCTGCGCACCTCCCTGGCGGGCATGATCGGCACGGCACTGGAGCCTGTGTCCAAACCCGCAGGATTCGACTGGCGCACCAACATCGCGCTTCTGGGTGGATTTGCGGCCAAGGAAGTCATCGTGTCGAGTCTCGGCACGGCCTACTCACTGGGTGAAGTGGACCCCGAGGAGAGCGTCGGCCTGTCCGAAAAACTGCGCTCCGACCCGGCCTGGAACGTTTGGGTGGCGGTGAGCCTTATAGCCTTTGTGCTGCTCTACGCGCCGTGCTTCGTGACGGTAGCTGTCATCGGCCGCGAGATCGGCTGGAAATGGGCCGCCTTCTCCGTGGGTTTCAATACGGTCCTGGCCTACGGGGTGTCCGTGACAATCTACCAGGTCGGCATGAAGCTTTAGAAACCTGTCCCTCCATCACCCTCCTCCCACCCGGAGCGGCAGAGCATCGCCCTGCCGCTCCGAACTCTTTTCCGGCCCCCACCCGTGCGTTTCGTCGGCACAGTTGACCGCTTTTGCATCAAGAAATACTCTGATGTATTCTCGGAAAACGTATACGGAGGGCGGATGCAGAAAAACACCATTGTCAGATTCGATCAGGACACGCTTGCCCTGCTTGATCAGCTTGTCCACACCCTGGGGCGGCCACGCTCCAGGATAATCAACGACGCCGTGAACAGATATCTGGAGCAAGAGGTTTGGTTTATTGAAGAAGTGCTTAAAGGTCTTCGCGCCTCCGAAGGAGGCGATCTCGTGACCCACGAAGAAGTCAAGAGTGCTGTGCGGAGCCAGGGTGTCGCTGTCGACTAAGTAGCCAGTAAAAACGCCCACTTCCAATCGAAAGCGGGCGTCAACGCATGAACTTCCGTCCCTCTACCGCATGGCCTTCCTGGCAGCCTCGGCCAAAAAACCGGAACGACTGAGACCATGGTTGGCGGCGTAGGTGTCAATCTTGGCCAGCAGGAGTTTCGGAAGAGTGATATTGAGTTTGGCTGCCGGTCCGAAATACCTTTCCACAGGAGCTTCGACTGCAGCCCAGATCCAGCCCGCGAACTCCGGCCGGGCCTGGTGATCGGTTATGGATTTGAAGGCCGGGATATCACGGCCAGCCTCGATAGCGGTCTCACACCATAAATCAATGGCATCCCGTGCGTTATCCATGGCTTCTTCCAGAGTATCGCCAGCGGAAAAACAGCCCGGCAGGTCCGGTACAACAACACCGTACGCCGTAGTTTCAGAACCCGGTTCAATGGCGATGACAAATTTCATACGTCCTCCTACTTGAGCCCGGCGGCTTTCATTATCTGATGCGCCAGCCCTTTTCCCAAATCCTTTCGCGGGTGCGGCACAACCACATGCCCTGATTTCTCGGGATGCACAAACACATGATGGCTCCCCTTGGCCCCGCGAAACAGCCACCCGTCGGCTTCCAGTTTCCTGATAAGTTCGGCACTTCCCATAGTGGTTATAATAACCACCACCCTTGCACCGTCAAGCCCTTTGATGACTCTATAATCCGGAGAACCCTGGGTCCCCTTCTACATGGCAGGGCGGACCTTACCAAAACAAAGACCCCGCGCAAAAAGCACAGGGTCGTCAAATGGCGTTCTTGTAACGCGGGTTGTCCTCAAGCGCGGCGCGGATCAACCCATGGAGGAAAAAACTATGGCCGCATGCACGCCCACCACACAGGCCGCGACCGCCAGGCCCAGAACCAATCTCTTACCAAAATCTGCAAGCATTTCTGCTCCTTAAAATGCGCATAAAAAAACATTGCCTTTGCCAGGGCGGCTGCATCCGCACTCCGCCGACCAACCTCGGAACTTCTAACGCGCCCGAGGGAGGCTGTCCACGAAATTCGGACGTCTTGCAAAAAACCCTTGCCGGATGACTCCGGCAAGGATTTTCGCGGTAGTTTTCAAGGCAAAGAACGCCTTGTTTTCGGTACTTATTCGGTCTGAGCAGCGGGATCCTTGTACAGGGCCGGATCAACGCCGAGGGCGGAAACCAGGTTGCCGGACAGGGCCATGAGCTTGTAGGCCGCGATCTGCTCGTTGACGCTGGAGGTGACCAGCTGGCTGGAGGACTGGAACACTTCGTTCTCGGAATCAAGCACGTCGAGCAGGCTGCGCTGCGCCACGCCGAACTGCTCCAGGTAGACTTCCTTGGTGTTGCGGTTGTACTGCACGGCAGTGTTATATTCCTTCACCTCATTCAGGGAGGACTGATACTGAGCCCACGTGGTTCTGGTCTCGTTCTCCACGGCCAGGGTCAGGTCGTACTTGTCGGCTTCAGCCTGGCGCTTGCGGGCTTTGGTGGCCTTGTGGGCCGCCACGTCGGAGCCGCCGTTGAACAGGTTCCAGTTGAAGCGGACCATGGCCGCGTCAGTGCGCTCCCAGTACTCCTGATTCTCGACGCCGTCGGAATAGGAGGAGGACAGCTCAAAGTAGACATAGGGATGGTAGTTGGCCTTGGCGATGTTCACGCGCTCGGTTTCGGCGTTCACGTCTTCACCTGCGGCGTTGATCTTGGGGTTGCTCCCGAGGGCCTGGGCGTTCATGTCGTCCAGGGAGGCGGGAAGCATGTTCTGTGGATAGGGGGCCATGGCGATCTTGCCGGGCAGCACGCCGGTCAGGCGCTGGTATTCGTTCAGCGCAGCCTGCAGGGCTGTGCGGGTCTTCTCAATGGAGGCCTGAGCCATGGCCAGACGGGCCTGGGTCTGGGTCACATCGGCCACGCTGCCTGCACCGCCCTCCTCGCGCTCACGCAAGGAAGACAGGATGTCGCGGTGCGCCTTGGCGTTCTCTTCGGCCAGGAAGAGCAACTCGCGCTGACGGAACACTTCCAGATTGGCGATGACCGCGTCCAGGGCCAGGGATTCGGCGTTGTCGAAGACCCGGTGGTCCAGGGAAGCGGCGCGGCGTTCGTCGAGGCGGATCTGGCTGAAACCTTCGCCGCCGTCATAGAGGCGCTGGCTCAGTATGGCGGATATTTCGCCGCGGCTCATCCAGTCGCCTTCATCCGGGGGACTGCCTTTTGAGTTATAGGAATCAGAACCATAGCCGCCGCGGATGTCGAGCTTGGGGTACCAGCGGCCCTTGGATTTATCCAGGTCGTGGGCCACGGCTTCACGGTTGTGCTTGATCATCTCCAGACGCGGGGCATAACGCAGTGTGTCGATGACGCTCTTTTGAAGAGTTATGCCATCATCGGCCACCGCCACGCCAGCCGACAGCATCACGGACAGTGCCAGGGTAAGACTCAATTTTTTTACATTCATAAACTTTCTCTCCTTGCTAGGGTACAACTCGGACTTTATTTTTTTGTAACTATGGCAGGGGTGTTTGTAAATGGGAAAAGGGAGCTTTGCACTCCCTTTTTGCTAAAAAAACAACTGTCTTACAGGATATGTAAGACGCATTATGATTCGTATGAGGTCCTGATCACATGTTCAAGCAGATCAGAGGTGAAATCCCCGCCTCCAAGGTCCAGGCCCGGATCGGAAATCAAATATCCCCCGGCCGAAACCGCAGAAAGCTCCGCCACCGGACCAGGCAAATCCACAACCAGACCCACGGCATCCTCCAAGGCCAGGATGTCATCCATGGACCAGGACTGGAAGTCAGGCATGGCCTCCTCCGGAGCCTGTTCGCCAAGGGCGAACGAACCAACGGTGGTTGTACCGTCCAGGGCTTCGACAACGTAACTGTAATGCGTGGCAACCATGGACAGCCCCCCGTCTTCGGACATGGGACAAGTAAAAGCATACTGCCCATCGGGCCACACGGTCAGTTCACCGCCGAAAGGCGGAGCCAACACCAGCCCGTCCTCGGGAACCTCAAAGCCCGCGAATTCGACGACGCGCTGAAATTCGGGCGCGTCGGACTGAAGGCGGAAATGGCCGGTTTGGGCGTGCAGGGGCTTGTGCGAGGAGGATGCCGTCATGGTATTTCTCATTAAACAGGTTGTCTTGAATTCTCATCAAGGAAGAAGGGAGGGGAAAAAACCCCTCCCTCCAACCCGTTGTAGTTACGGCAACTCTGGGTTGATTGTTGTAAGCATCGTGTCAATACCATCCTCGAAATCCGTGATCGTATCCGCACCGTTTGCAGGCTCGAACGAATCGCTTCCAGCCCCTCCGGTCATGACATCATCACCCGCGTTTCCGACCAGGAAGTCGTTTCCGTCTCCGCCGAGCAGGATATCGTCACCGCCTCCGCCGAACATGGCATAATCCTGATCATCACCAGCGACCATGACATCGCTGTCAGTAGGATCGATAATACCGTCCACAGTTTCCATAAGGATGGCATCAACTCCCGAGGCAACCACAGACACATTGGAGCTGGAGCTTTCATTCGTGACGTTTGTCACCGTATCATTGCTGACGTCAACAATGTTTCCGCCGTCATTATAGTACACATACGTATTGTTGACAGTTGTTATCGTCGAGCTTGACTGCAAGTCAGCATTGCCGACGACCGTATCCGTACCCACAGCGTGCATGATTCCGTCATTGTTCGCGTCGATGGTGACATGGAAGTCGCTCGATACGTAATCATTGTCGCCATCAGTCACGCCAACCTTGTAAAGCAAAGTAATGTCATAGGCCGTGTCTTGGATAGTTGTCGTCTCAGTCGTCACAGTCGTTGTCGTGACAACAGTCGTTGGAACTTCTATCACATAAGAGTAGTTAACCTTGATGCCAACACCTGGATCGATGCGATATGAGCTTCCATCACTGGCCGTGAATGTTACTTGCGCTGTAGAACCGCTACCTAAAACAATGTTTACGGGGATATCGTTCGCCTCATTGGCGCCATTACCAATGCCGCTAATTGAACCATCATTTGCGGATCCTGGCGACACGTCCCATCTTGCAGTTTCATCACTACTAAGGCTGTCAAACACCAGACTAATGCTGTCAATTTTAATTCCGGTCACGCCACTTGGAAGGTTCGTCGCAGAAAACACCAACTTCAACGACTCAGAGGGGTCCCACTTGGGATTGTTTATGAAGTTATTACCAACCCCAATGCCTTGACTAGACCAGTTTACGAAGTCCGAATTCTCACCATTTGGAGAAATATTATCACTACCTGTCGCCTGAATATTTAACGTGATTCCTGTATCGGCATCAACCTTGGATATATTGAGAACCTGGGCCTTGCCGCCACCACTGTTATCAGCACCATAAAAGGTCAAACTGTCTGTCTTGGTCAAAGAGACCGGAAGGCCAGATGTTTCGGAGGAAGTCTCTGAAGTGCTACTCGTTGTATCGGGTGCGCCTGGCACGACATAGGGATCCACCGTACCAAGCATGGTAACCGTGTACGTCCCAAGCGGGGTGCCATCTGGCTGCTGATCCAGGGTCACCTTAAAGACGATCTCCCCGGCTTCGTCGTACGTCTTCGCGACAAGGCCGCCATTGCCATCATCTTCATAGTACAGCTTAACTCCGCCCGATGTCGCAATGATCGGACTTCCATTGGCAGCAACGGCAGTGACAAATCGCACACTACCAGAGCCATCATCCATTGTCGCAACATCGGAAATCAGAGCGCTGCCCCACCCATCGGCACCGATGGCAATTCCCAGATCTGCCGTGGCGGACACCGGCACAGGAGGCCCTGTAACTATCGTGCCTTCCAAAAGGTTGAGCATGTTACTGGTATCCGTAACCGCCACAATCTGCGCCGTCCCTCCACCAAGCGGAGTAACCCCGTTCACAAGATTCACCAAATCCAGATCCGTCACGCTTGTCTGCACCGCGATCACGAAAAGGTGGTTAACCGTCGATGCAACAAAGTTCTGCCAAGCCGTGACAAAACCAGAATCCACCGCAGTTCCAGACACATCAATCACAGTCTGGGAAACTCCGTAATCGCCTTGGTACTCTCGATTAGGGGCCCCATCAGTCACAAAATAGGCAACGGTCTGGTCCGCAGTCGGATACGGATCCGTCTCCACCCCCGGGTCGTTACTATCACCAAGAATGGTATGGAATATTGCGGCTTCGTAGTTGGTATACCGGGCTTGACCGGTAAATACGCTCAAAGAAGCAAGCAGGGCCTTGGCCGCGCTCGCATCGAGCCAAGCCGAGCTCGGGCCAGCATTGGTTCCAAATGTCGTAAGCTGCACATTGACGCCACCGTTGGCCTGATACTGGTCAATCAGGAAAGTCATCGCATTGATGCTGTCCGTAAACTTGGCGCCTGCCATGCTACCAGACAAATCCAGCGTCATAATCAGATTGGTCACAGTCGGAACAGTTTCCGAGGTTCCAACCGCATTGGCTATTACAACATTCTGCGCACCATTTGCCACAGGAAGGTCATCAATAATTTCCACATTAAGCTTGATACCGCCAGGAACAGCGTCCCCATCAGCATCCTGGGCCTGAATCGCAAAACTCTTGATCACCTTGTTCGTGTCAACCAACAGGTTGTCCAACAAGGTGAACGTGTACGTACCATCCGCCTTGACCAACAGACTTGCGGCGGCTTCGGCAGAACCGGCCTGAACGGCACCTGATTCATCAAGATACACCGTCACAGAACTCTGTCCGTCAGCAATCGATGCGCTACCGCCGTCCCAAGTTACACCTGTGACCTTCCCAAATCCATCAGCACCCCATTTCACGTTGTCCTTAATATCGCCACCGATCTCCAAGGCTTCGCGCGGAGGATTGGGGTCGTTTCCATCATATTCTCCCTCTCCACGAGTAGCCAACAGGTCGTTTTCGTTCACACGGACAAACTCGGCTTTTGAGGCGGCAACAGGAGTATCATCGATCACCTTGATGTAAAGCGCGTCACCCAGGGTGATGGTGTCACCGTCAAAATCCGTAGCTTTGACGAACGCGGAGAGATTCAGCAAAAGCAAATTCTCTCCCTTTCCGGGCTCGTGATCAATGGGGCCCTTCAATGTGAACTTAAAATAACCGTTGCTGCTCAACTGAAGGGTGAAAATCTCAAGATCTCCCGCCTTGGCGGTGAGCATGGTGTTGACGATTGAATACACTACCGGTTCGCCATTCGAAGAGATTGCCGGCAGCCCTTTGCCTTCGAGGGAAAGAGCAAAAGAACCCTTGTCATCCGCGCCAAAAGAAACCTGAGAAGCCAGAGAACCTGTTGCAACTTTGAAGTTGGTTCCGTCTCCCCACTCCTGATTGCCACCGGGGAGCATCTCTTCCTCGACAAGGCCGTATACGGCGCGCCCAGTCTCAATCGGCACATCATCGGTCACATTGATGGCAAAACCCTTGGTCAAGAGCAAGACGTCTCCATCGCCATCCGTTGCCATAAGCACGGAGGCCAGATGAATGGGCAAATTGTTTTCACCGCCGCCCTTGGGGTGATCCAGTTGATCAAAAAGACTGAATTTATAGTCTCCGTCAGCTTCCAATTCCAGGGTAAACACCATGCGGCCACCTGCGGACGCAATCAGCGTGTCGCCGGCCTCATTGAGGGAATACTCCAGTGCATCTCCCTTGGAGAATAATTTCTGACTCTCCAAGGCCTTGAAATTGTCCGAAAGGCTGAAAGTCCCGCCGTCAGCGCCAAAAGACACAAGATGACTCACACTCCCCGACACGTTGGCCGGGCCGCCAGTGGCGTAAGCGGGATTGCCGGTATACGAGCCATCTGCGTTTCCGTCATCGGGATAGTTGCCCTGCGAAAGCTTGGTCTTGATGTCGTCCTCGTCAACCTTGACTTCTTCAACGCCTTTCACTGCCACAGGCACGTCATCCTGCACCTTCAGATACACCTTCACATTGACCTTATCGCCATCGCCATCCTGGGCCGTGACGGTGACCGTATCCAGAAGGTTGATCTGCTCGCCCTGAACGCCCTTGCCCAGCAGCATGTTGTCGAGCAGCTTGAACGTATACGTGCCATCGCTGTTGACCACCAAGGATGCCGCCGCGCCCTCCGGAATTCCCCCGTTGTCTTCGTAATCCTGGGTTTCCGAGACCGCTCCCTCCAGGTAAGGAGGAACACTCAAGAAGTTGCCATTCTGGTCCCAATAGACAATGTTGCCGACAGGGAATTCATGTCCATCAATGGTGAACGTGGTCGCTTCGCCGAAACCGTCCGCGCCCCAGGCAACGTTGTTCACGATGGTGCCCTCAACGTAGCCCTTCAAGCCGTCCCACTTTTCGTTATTGCCGCCCTCCATGGCTTCATCTTCGACAATGGCGATGTCCGGGACGGTGATGCACAAGGGCACATCGTCCTGAACCTGCAAGGCGACGCCCACGCCTATCTCATCGCCGTCATTGTCGACGCCGGTGATCACGACCGTGGCCAGTTCGTCGATCTGCTCTCCCTGTTCGCCTTCACCAAGCAACATGTTGTCAAGCAGCTTGAAAAGATACGATCCGTCACTGTTGACCGTCAGGGATGCCGCAGCACCTTCCCCTCCATCTTCGCCCAGAAAGCCACCGTCTTGCTTCCAGAAAACTGTCTTCACTGTATCTTCCGGCCCGAACGTGAACTCCTGTTTGCCAACGCTGAATTTGGTCACGCCGCCAAATCCGTCGGCACCCCATTTCACGTTGTCGACAATGGTGCCCTCGAAATAACCCTTCAAACCATCAGGCTCATCCGTAGCAAGGCGCCCCAACCAATTCTGCATCTTTTCGTCTTCGACAATGGCCGTATCGGACCCCATTTGATCCCGGATTTCAGGCACATCGTCCTCAACATTCAGATTCAGGGGAATCGACACCGTGTCGCCGGTCGTGTCGGCCCCGATGATCTGCACGGTGGACAGAACATTGATCTGCTCGCCCTGCACTCCCTGACCGATCAGCATGTTTTGAAGCAGCGTGAAGGTATAGATGCCGCTGGTGTTCACAATTAAGGACGCGGCAGCCCCTCCGCTGGAAGTTCCCAGAAATGCCCCGTCTTGGCCCCAGAAAACCGTGGTTCCGGGAGCAAAAGACGCTCCGCCAACGTTGAAACTGACCACTCCGCCGAAACCGTCGGAGCCCCAGTTCACATTATCGACAATGGTGCCGGTCACAAAACCGACGCCACCGTCGTCTTCGTCGTTGCCTTCGATCATTTTTTCGTCTTCAACCAGCACGCTTTCTCCATCCAAAAGCTCCGGGATGCTATTGATATCGTCAGCATCCAGGGCCTCCACACTCACCGAAGTGAACTCCCGCGGATCCAGCACACCCAACTTGGCAACGCCCTCAAGCAAATCACCGGCACCTTCCCGGTACTGGCCCACACCACCGCTTCCGTCAGCACCACCCTCGGGGCCGGCTGCGGGCTCTACATCGCTTTCGCCCAGGGAAGCGAGAAACTGCTCCATGTTCAGGACCGTGCCGTCAGGCATGACCACGTTGGGAGCCTGGGCGGTGCCGATGTCCGAGAAGTCGAGGACGACCTGTCCGCCGTTGGCGAACTCGAAAATGACGTTGCCGCTGTCCAGTTTCACTTCGGCCTGATCAAATGCTGCCTCAAGCACAATGTCCTGACCCGGGATCGCGTTGACGATCACGGTCTGTCCGGCCTGAGGGGCCTGTACGTTCTGTTTGGAATTTTGCGTTTCAGCCATGGAGTCCTCCACCTGCGGGGTTATGAAAAATATTGGCTCATTTCCTATTTACAACCACTTTAACTAATATTGATTACTCATATGGGATGTTCGATAGCTAGGGTCAAGCATGAAAGATTTTTTTCGAGGTATGAATTTATAATATGGAGCAAAAACAGGTTTAACTAATCATTTATAGGTATTATGACGTAGATAAAACTATCCTTATGCGTAGGTGTACCGAAAATGGTGCTACCGACTCATACTTATGCATGACGCCCACGGTTCCAGTCCTCGAAAAATTCCTCGCCAATTCCCCTCCTGCCAAGGAGGAGGGCCGAAGGGCGGGGTGGTTGCCTCCGTTCCCGGAACGTCTGGGACTGGCGGAACGGGGAGGCGGCCACGCAGGGCCGCCCCTACGGATGGGCGACGGACGGATCATGGCGGTTGATTACAATATTGTTCGCTGCGACCCTCATTTTGCGATTTTGCTTTGACACAAGACAAAATGACCATTAAAGTAGTCACTAGATAGCTTTAAGGCCATAATAATGATCATCTGGTGGAGACATGGCAAAACTGAGAACCTATTCGAAATATGCACTCGACGCCGCCTTGCTGCTGGGGCAGCAAATCAGGCTGGCCCGTAAGAAGCGCAGGTGGTCAGAGGCGAATCTGGCGGAGCGCGCGGGGATTTCACGTGCGACGCTGCAAAAGATTGAAGCCGGCGAGATGTCACCAGCCATCGGCCTGGTGTTCGAGGTCGCGACGCTGGCGGGGGTGCCCTTGTTTGAGCAGGACAGCCAGCGCCTGGAAACCAGCATCGACCTGACCCAAAGCAAGATAGCCCTTCTTCCGAAACGGATCAGAGCACAAACAAAAGTTGCCGATGATGACTTCTGAGCAAAACAAAGAAGCCTATGTCTGGATATGGCTGCCGGGGAAAACAACGCCAGTTGTCT
>Ga0180016_100332_pt1 | contig 11621 bp, 13 predicted proteins | sample KR46_M_MetaG_FD_129673 | JGI IMG/M metagenome (GOLD analysis project Ga0180016, IMG submission 129673) | Groundwater microbial communities from the Olkiluoto Island deep subsurface site, Finland - KR46_M_MetaG | ecosystem: Environmental > Aquatic > Deep subsurface > Groundwater | place: Finland... | reverse complement strand
TTTTACTGTATCGTGGATAACGGGCCATCACCGCAGGCCAACATTGCTATTTAATTTTAGAGATTAGCCCCAAATAATAGGTTGCTTTTTGAATCTATTATATGGCGATACTAATGATATCCAAAAAGATCCGCGTCTAATATTGTCCCCTTGGCAAGGAGGCCTAGGTTTGGCTAGAAAATCAAAATGGGATGAGGTCGACCGCAAAAAACTTCTCAAGATGATCAACGATGGCGTGTCTGAACAGGAAATCAGGGGAAACTTGGCTTATAAAAAGAAGCCTATGACCTCAGTTGAATTCGCAGGGCAGTTGAAGATGGCCATGGTGGAATCAGGCACGATCAAGCAGGAAGCGCCCGCTGGCAAGCAGAAGACCAAGCCCGTTATCTATGCGGTTACCTCCAAGGGGCGGCTTACCGTCAGCGACTTTGCCGAGAGAGCAGGGGTCAAGCCGGGCGCCAAATTCACCCTGGAGAAGCCTAGGGGCAAGTCCACCGCCTGGAGGCTGGTCCCGGTCAAGTAAGACCAGAAAGCGCAATAACAAGCCTCATTTCTGTGCATGTAGAGGCTGGGGCTTTTTTTCATTAAGATGCCCCTGTGCCACTGGGGGGAGTGTGGCACAGGGGCATCTTTTAGCATTAGGCCGTCTGCCAAAGAAAATGATACCGCGCCAGAGATATTGACCAACCCCCACCCCATCTCTAAACTTCGTCCATGTCATCTGATGCCTTGAAATGCACTGAAGGCTACCGGGAACTGGCCGGACGCATGATCTTGCGGGCCATCCAGGATCTCCAGCACCCCAAGCACAGTGAAGAGGCCGTGGCCTGGCTCAACGGCTCCGACGCCCACCTTACCTTTCAGCATTGCGCCCACGTGCTGGGCTTTGATGAAGAGGTGCTGCGTCAGTCAATCCTGAAAAAGTCCAGCGCCAACTGAACCCCAGCCAGCGGCAGACATGGAAAGGTCCAGTTGCCTGGGTTTTCCGCCGCTTCCACTGCTTGACATAAAGAATTCAACCCCCTACCATCACGCAACAATATGATTACCTTGTGGGGGCACCCAGCTATGACTAAATCTGATTTGATCAAAGCAGTTGCCGAAAAAGAAGGGTTGACCCTCAAGATGGCCGAGAGGGCTGTGAACACCGTTTTCGACTCCATGGAGCAAGCCCTTGCCCAGGGGGAGCGGGTCGAGATTCGTGGCTTCGGCAGTTTTCAGGTCAAGAATTATGACGGATATGATGGTCTGAATCCCAAGACTGGTGAGACCGTCGTGGTTAAGCCCAAGAAGCTGCCGGCGTTCAAGGCGGGGAAAGAGTTGAAGGAGCGGGTGGACATTGTGGATTGACCCAGGGACCTCATCCTGCACTTCGGGTGGTGCCTGCACGATAAACACACGGCCCCAACTATCTGCTGATCAATTTCCCCTATCACCGTCCAGAAACCTGGCGATGATGTTGGCCGGCAGGGAAGAAGATATCTCCCGAGTGTTGCCATAGCGGCCCTTGGACACCACCCGGGCATTGACCAGGCCATAGAGGTCCAGAAAGCTGATCATGTCAGAGAAACGCCTCTGGGTCAGAGGCCGGGTGTCCTCCCGCTGGCATATCTCCCGGTAAAGGTCGTAGGTCTCGCCCGTGGAGGTCTTGCGGCAGCCGCTGTCCAGGGCCAGGTAGCAGGCCAGAAAGGCCAGATACTGCTGGCTGGCCAGGGAACGGATCATCTCCTCGGTCTTGTCCACCTCCAGGCGTTCCTCAGCAATATCCACCTCTTTCTCGGTGAGCCGGCCACTGCTCTCCTCGGCCACCCTCACTGCTTTGGCCAGAAGCTCCACCGCCTTCCTGGCATCACCTGTCTCCTTGGAGGCATAGGCGGCGATCTTCTGCAAAGCGCCCTCTTCCACCCTGTTCTGGTCCAGAGACTTTTCCACCCGGAGTTGGAGTATGGCCAGCAGATCAAGGGCGTCATAGGGCTCGAAGATGATGTCGGTCTTCTTGAGGCAGCTCATGATGCGGGGGTCCAGGGATTTTTCCCAGTCCAGGCGGTTGGTGAGCATGATCAGCATCAGCTGGCAGTTGACTCTTCGAGGCAGGGTCTTGGACAGATAGATCAGGAAGTCATCTGGATTGGGCTTGATGTTGTCCACCTCGTCGATGAGCAGGCATAGAAAGCCGTCATAGTCGCCAATGGAATCGATGATGCACTGCTGCATGTAGTCAATGGGAATGCCCTTGCGGTAGCGCTTGGTGGAGCCGTCCAGGGCGATGGCCACCTCGTTAAAGGCGCCAAACAAGGTCTTAGGGTGGGTCAGATCCACATACACATACCGGAAGCTGACCCCATGGCCCTGGGCCACCTTCTTGAAGGCCGAGAGGGTGTGTATCAGGGTAACGGTCTTGCCCGAGCCCGTAGGCCCATAGATCAAGGCGGATTGCGGATGCACCTTGCTCAGCAAGGGCGCCAAATGGGAGGCAGTGGCCTGCACCTGCTTCTCGCGGATATTGCGGTTGAAGATCTGGCTCAGAATGGCCCTGCGCTCTGCCTCAGGCAGGTTCTCGTCATTGAGGTACTGGGGATCAAGAACTATCTGGCGCTGGCAGCGGGCGGCGTGCACGCTCTCGATGAGCAATTCGGTGCTGTCGATCTGGTCCATTTTCAAGTTCCACCGGACATTTTCCGGCTCAGGATGCACTTGAAACCTACTAGTATTTATAATTTTGCCACCACTGGATAGTGGGAAGGTAAAAAGGTAGGTGGGAAGATGTCGCGTGGAGCTTAGGCTTGAAGATGCAGCCCTTTATCTATATATATATATTTATTATATATAAAATAATTAATAACTTATAAAGGTTTATAAGCGTCAGCATTCATCAGTGAAAAATGGTGACAACTTCTGGCAAATATCGTAAGCCTGTTGAGCCATCTCCAGAGGAAATCTTCTCACCTAGTTGCCTTGCTTAGTGCCAGGGGCAGGTATAACCGGCCTGCGGGGGGCGGGTAAACCCGCCCCCCATCAGCTCAGCCCGCCTGCCGGCCCTGCCGGGTTGGCTGCTCATCCTCGTTGAGCTCGAACTCAGGCAGATCGTTGGGATCCAAGCCCAGGTAGAACAGGATCACCATCCCGATCGAGATGAACAGATCCACCACTCCCTCGACTACCCCGAGCAGGGTGCTCATCAGCAGGGACCACAGCCAGCTGATCAGGGTGATCAGGCCCAGAATCGAGGCCCCTATGGCCACCCCCAGCACCAGCATAAACTTGGACAGAATGACCACACCCACGCCGGAAAAGAAGGTGCTTATGGCGCTTATTGCCGCCAGCCCTACTATGATCAATATCTTGGGTCCCTTTTGCCAGAAGCCTTGCTCCGGGGCCATGGGCATCTGCTCATCGCCCTGGTTAAGCAGGCCCATGAGCTGGGGATCAACTCCCAGTGAAGACTCAGAGCCAGCCATCTGGCTGATCTGGGCCTGCTGGTCCTTGATGGCGTTGGTGCTCTCCACCGCCTCGAAGCGCCAGTAGCCGGCTATGGCGGCCATGGTGACAATGGCAATGAGCATGCCCCAGGCGAACATTTTGAGATACTTTTGGGTGCTTTCTTTTAGGGCCTTGCACCAAGGAGCCAGGTGAGTCATGTCATAGAGGTCACCGAGTATGAGCCCCCAGAAAAGGGCCATTCCCATCATGCTCAGGGCGGCCAGTACGCTGCTTTCTATGGGGAGCTTCCAGGTGGCTGCGTCCAGACCCATGGCCTCAAAGGTGATGCCCAGGATGGCATAATCGGCCGCCACGAACACCGCAGTAAACAAGGTATAGAGCGTGCTGCCTACAATGAAGTAGGTGGGGCCGTTACCATCTACCGATTCCTTGGCCACTTGACCGAAGATCCACTGCTTCAGCAGGATGAGTCGCTCCCGGCAGTGGCGGTAAACTTCGTTTGCCGGCACGTAGAGCATGGCGGTCAGCCGGGCGAACACCCGCCGCAGGGGCTCGGCCACAAAGGCCGAGCCAATGCAGGCCAGAAAACCCAGTACCACCGCGATGCCGATCATAATCCAGAATTCAGGATTCAACATGATCTCTTCTCCTTTGGCCTTACGGCCGCAGCCGGACCTTGATTTCCGGAGGCAGGAACTTGATCGACTGGCCGTCGCAGTGGTTGGTCAGCTGCTTGGTCCAGTACTGCTTGAGCCGCAGGGACTTGGCCGGGTCATCACCAGCCTGCCAGCCCACCACCAGGATCTTGACTTCAGGCAGCTTGGGCCGGACCTTGCGGCCAACGTTGTCGCTCATGTCCGAGCAGATGATCATCAGCTTCTCGGCGCCGCCCTGCTCCTCCAGCTCGAAGCGCTCGGCAGCCGCAGCCACAAAGCCGTATATGTCGGTCTTCTTGGCCCGCGAAGGCTCCAGCCGCGATAGCTTTGTCATGGCCTGCAGCTTGACCAGCTTGACCCTCTTCAGCGAGGCCTGGTAGTTCAACCAGGCCCGGCGGTCCATCTGGTTGCTGGGGCGTCCCAGCGCCTGGGGAATCTCCACCTGGAAGATGTGGCCCTTGTCCCCGTAGCTGCTGTCAGTGATCCGTCTCGCGTACAACACGTCGCCGGGCTGCAACTGGGCGATGATCTGCTGGCTGATGGAGATGGCCTTGCTGCGCAGGGCATAGGAGCCAGTATCGTCGATGCCCAAGACCACTACCTGCTTCTGGGTTTGGGCGGTGGGGATTATCGGCTGGTTCTGGGACGTATGCGAGGAGGCCGTGGCCAGTGAGGCCACCACCAGGTTCGGAGTCTGGGCAGTGGGAGCCACCTCCAGGCTCTGGGTCTGAGCAGCGGCAGGCACCACAGGGTTCTGGGCCTGGGCGGCGGGAGCCGCTGTCTGAAGAAAGGCAAACAGGCTCAAGACCGCTGCCATCCACTTGGTCCAAGTCTCAAACTTCTTGCTCTTGGTCTTCGTGGCCCTCATGATCTTCTCCTTGTCCTTGGGCAGGGCCCCGCAGGCATTGGCCTGGGGGCCCTGCTGAGGTTCATTAGTTGTCCTGGGGAGCGGCCTTGGGCTGGATCAGCCGCAGAACTTCGGCATTAACCACAGTGCTGGGCAGTGCCCTCCAAGCCAGGGTCCCACCGGGCCACCAGGAGTGGATGTATCCCTCCACCCTGACCTCGTCGCCCGATTTGAGCTCCTTGGCCGTGGTGACCAGCTCTTCACCCCAGGCCATGACCTGGATCCACTCGGTGTTCGGCCTCTTGAGGTGATTGCCCAGGATAAAGGCAGCATAAATCTCCCCAGTCTTGGCCTTGCGCACCTTGGGGTCTCCGCCCAAGTTGCCGACCAACTTCACGGAGTTCTCTTGGCCGTTGGTCCGCCCGCTCTGTTCGTCCATCTTTGACCTCCTTGTAAGTGTTTGGTACCTACGAGGTCGTTCAGGGCACTGGGTTATAAAGCTCGGGCGCCCATTTTTTTAATAAAAAAGCAGATGGGTGTGGACAAGGCACCGATAGCCTTGTTATTTCATCTATTTGCTGGCTATCGGAAATTTTGATTATTCTACAAGACGATCAGTTGAATGGTGAGGCAATATGGACCACAGCAAGGCTGCGCGGATCTGGGAGCAGATATCCTCATCCCAGCTTTCTGATCTCAGGGAGTCACTGATTCAGCAGGCGGTCAGGTATTCAAGGTTTCGGGTGGACTGGGAGTCGGCGGGCATGGCGGAGAGGCTGGCCATGGACGCTGCCAGGACCAGTGCCCATGACAGATTCATCGACTCATGCAATATCCTGAGCAGGAATATGGTGGAAAATGGGGAGGCGACTGATTGGTGTTATGAGTTGGAGGATGACAGGAAAGAGATTGGCGATCTGGCTTGTTATATTAGTTTATTTTTGGGGTTGCGGGCGCGGTAGGAAAATTTTTACAAACATTATGTTTTTAACTTGGGGACAGACACTATTATGGGAGAATTTAGGTCACTGACTGACCGAGGACAGACCATTGACAGGGCAAAGACAACCGCATAATTCAGGTTCATTCAGTTAAGGAGTACTTGATAATGATTAAATTGTCTAAATCTTTATTGGATAATGCTAAAAAGACAGCTCAAATTAAAAAACCCTCTGAGTTGATAATTGAGATAAAAGAATATCCTGGATTCTATGTTTCTAGTTTTCATGAAGTTGATGGTTATTTACCTTTAGATGCGTTTTTATATAATAATAAAAAATATTATATTTTGCAGGTTCTTCGTCGTTAGCTGTGGAATTTGATTAGTTCTCCCAGCGGCGCGGCGATGAAATAGATCATGGTGATGAAGGTGAAAGAGTTGCGGTACCCACGCGCTCTCGCCCTGGCGGCTTGGAAGATGCCATTGAGGCCCTCCAGCCTGGCGTTGGAATAGGTCGAGGCCCATCTCCGCAGGATGAAGGGGGCATGTCGCTCCAGGGTGGTCAGGGCCTTTAGCACCGGGGCCAGGTTTTGCAGGTCATAGGCGATGCACTTGAGGGCGTGACGGCAGAAGCGGGTGATGCGCCATTGAGCCGCCCTGGGGGTGCTGGCCTTTCTGACCCAGCGGAGCATCTCCTTGAGCCGCCAGGCGGTGGCGGTGGCAAAGCCGCCGGACTCTAGCTCATGGAGAGCCTTTTGCTGCTTGATGGTCAGCCTGCCGCCATCGGCGGCCTTGAGCACGGCCCACCTGGTGGCCTTGGGCAGCTTGTTTTGCTTGGCTTCGGCCTTACGGACCTCATCCACGGCGGTGGTGAAAAGCTGGACCACATGGAACCAGTCCACGGTCACCTTGGCGGAGGGGAAGCTGTCCGCGATAGCGGCCAGGAAGGCGGGGGACATGTCGCAGACCATCTCGGCGATGTTTCGATGGTCTCCCCCATGCCCGTAGAGAAACTGGCGGAATTTGGCCAGGCATTGCTTGCCCTTGCCGGGGGTGACGAAGATTACCGGCTTCTGCTTGCGATCCAGGTCGATGAATACGGTGACGTAATTATGCCTGCGCTTGCAGGCGGTTTCGTCCAGGGCCACCGCCTTGACACCGCTGAGATCCAGGCGGGCAAGAGCCTGGGCCACGTAGTAGTGGACCACCCGCCACAGGCGCGTGTCGCTGATACCGATGATGCGGGCCGCGGCCAGAACCGGCATCTCCCGCACCAGGGTCATGGCGGCCTGCTCGAAAAGCAGGGTGAAGCGGCTGCCTTCCCGAGCCCATGGCGCCTTGACCCTTTTGATACCGTGGTCGGGACAGTCCACCCTGGGCAGCCGGGCGGTGACATAGCAGTGATGCTGGAAGAGATTGAGATGGCGCCAGGTGAACTCCTGGAAGTCGTGGGCCTTGCACAGCACCCCGCAGACCGAGCAGGGGTACTCGGCTCCCCGGTCGGCGGTCACCTCCAGAAAGACCTCGTGAGGTGTCTTGCTGGTGTCCACCCGCTGACCCACCAACCTCCAGGGGGGCTGCAAGCCAAGGCCCAGGGCCAAAAGATCGCCGGCATCCATGATGATCAACTCCAGCTACAGGCTCAAATGGATCGGCCAATCATCGCATCGCAACTACACCAATTCCACTCGTAACGACGAAGAGGCATTTTGCAGTTAAACACTCTGTTTTGTTAAGGTTATACAAGTGTAATACGGTGAGTAGTGGACAGTAAGAATCGATAGATACTTCGAGAAATATAATAAACTATAGTAAATATTATATTTAAAAATACCGGTCTTGTTTATGGTTTAACCAAACTATAAGTTGACTGCACAAAAATTTTACTCACAAGTAATTAATAAAACTGGTGTGTCCTTTACGGGGGACATACCCGTTAACATGTTGTTAATTCGGTCGTATACGGTAGACTTGGCGCACTCTAACTTGTCGGCACTCTCTTGTTATGTGAGACCGCGCTGTATTCGCATTCATTAATTTAAATTTTGCTCTGCGCCCAAACCGCCCATGAGGCGGATTCGGTTGACCGTTGCCCGGCCTGGCTTTATGCTTACTCCTGAAAACATGCAGTCAGGACTTTCCAATGGGAGTAATGCATAAAATGCATTAACTCCTCTTTCTGATTTGCCTCCAGCGATTGGCGATCTGGGCATCAACTTCATCCGCAGACTGGCAGTACCGCTTACGCGAGATGGAACGTAGTTCTTCGGCCCAATTAGGATTACCTTCACGGAGAGAAGGCACCGTAGCCAAATTGAAAGGAGGAATGTTTTGGCCTCCAGCGTGAAGCTTCATGTAGCCTTGCCAGTTTGGTAGCTCGAGCAGGTCTACGGCCCCAAAGGTTGGTGCGTAGACTCCTGCCAATCGGCTGGCATCCTCAAGCCCGACTCTGAAGCTCATGATCATGCCCACATTGCCCAAGATTGAGGACAGCATGGTATCTATTCGGCCCACAAAGCCCCGCCTAAGCTGTTCAGTATATTGAGTGGCCAATACCAGTCCAAGCCGATATTTCCGCGCCTCCGCCAGCAGGTCTGCAAACCTTTCATCCACAACGCTATGGAACTCGTCGACATAAAGAAAGAAGTCCCGGCGTTGGCTCGCGGGAACCTTAGCTCTGGACATGGCGGCATGCTGGAAGCGCCCCACCAGTTGGCTAGCCACCAAACTGCTTACGGTTTCTCCAAACACACCCTTGCCGAGATTTATGAGCACCACCTTGCCTTGGTCCATTGCGGTGACGAAGTCCACAACTATACCTTGGGCGCCAAATATACGCCGCAGGCGGTTATCATAGGTGAAACGGTTAAGCTTGCTGGTTATATAAGGCGCTAAGTTGTCAATGTCAGCATCCCGGCCCGCACTCTCCACCTCTTCCATGAAAACCTCGAGGTGATCATCTTTACACCGGTTGAGACACCAATGGCGAAATTTACTACTCGTAAAAAGCAAAGGGAACTCCAGCAAGGTTGGAATGAAATCCTCACCTGCCGCAGCCATGAAAACCATGAGCATACCTCTAAAATACTTCTCAAAAATTGGGCCACCAGTTTGACGCATGTCATACAATCGGTCTAGAGTTGAATAAAGATCGTCAATGATGCGAGCCATCTCCTCGCTAGAATTGTGAGTCAGCAGGTTGAGTGGGAAGGGATGGCTACTGTCAGTTAGATCAAGGAGGACCAAATCATCGCAACGCTCGGCGGGGAATTGCCTAATAATGGACTCCACCAGTTCACCATGGGGATCCAACAGACAAAGCCCTCGGCCGGCCTGCAAGTCCTGCAAGATTAGACTCTCCAGGAAAGTGGACTTGCCCACGCCGGTCTGGCCAAGTACAAACATGTGCCGCATGCGATCGGTACTGGAGACTTGGACCTTTTGCACCAAGCCACGATGGTGATTGTGCCCTAAAAAAATATCGCTCGCCTCCGGATCCGAGCAATCCGGTAGATCGGCAAAGGCGGTACGCCAGCGTTTTACTGCTATTCCTGGAAAATCGTTACACGGCGGCCAGGGCAGGCGGCCCCCTCCCGCAGCCTCACTCAAACTAAAAGCAGCTTCGTCGGGGAAATGGAGAGGTTTGTCTAGCAGAGAAGGCTCCACCGGTAACCACTTCCCGCCACCTTGCAAAAATGTTTTAGGACTATCCCCGCCGCCCGGAGATAAAAAGCTATTGGCCACGGTTTGGGCTAGGCTGGGGTCCAAAGCGGAACGTGCCCCAAGATAAAATGCCACATTGGCTTGCCCCAGGGATTGGATGTCGGCCAACCTACGCCATGAAAAGTCTTGCAAGGCCTGGGCTTGAGTCATCAAGGTAACTTCCGGAGATTCTTGTCCATGCACTAACAATTTCTGGCACTGATCAATCACTCTTTGTAAGCGCTGGATTTCTACCTGGGGGAGGGGATGGGCTTTCGCTCTTACTATCAATTGAGTAGGGTCAGGATAGAATAATAGGAAACTGGCCAGACGGGAAAGGGAGTCGGACCAGGCAGGTTGCCAGGGATACATGTGTTCCACAAAGGCTTCTGATGAAACTGCAGGAGTTGCTGGCTCCAGCTTATTAGTGACGAAACCCATCACCAGGGGAGAGGCGGGAAGCGGCTGGGATAGGCACAGGTGCTGGCGCCGCCGCACCAAGGCCCAGACCTCCTGGCAGGTAAAAGGGCTTAACCTTAGTGCCAACGCCTGTGAAGAGGCAACAGGTGTAAAAATCGTCCAGGGAAAGTGACTAAGTAATATTGACTGCAGGGGCTGGTAGCGGGCTAGAACTTCGGTCCTGGCCTTGGCCTCAGTTTCCCCCCAACAGTTCAAGGTTAGGGTGATCTCCAGTCGACCACGCGGAGGCTGCTCCAGATTTGGGAAGCTGCTCCATCGCAGTTCCAGGTAGGCCTCGTCTCCCCAAGACAGCAACCCTTGCCAACCGTTAATTGTCTGATGCCAGAGATGAGTTAAGGTTTCCTCATAAGGCCTGCTAGACACCTCCTCGCTAGACCCCCCTGTTTGCTCATTCTCCCATAATGATGCCTGTAGCAATGAGTCGAGGTTAAAGCCCAAGGAGGCCAGCCAGGTCCCATTGACCTCGCGTGACCAAGCGCCGGGAAAATACATGGTATTCGGCATGACTGCACCTTCCTCTTTAGATTTTTTCACTGAGAGCACCACGTACCCAAACCAGATCTTGACGGATCACGCGGGCGATGTTCTCAGGCGACAGGTTGTGCCGAAGGCGAAGTTCACATGCCTGTGCCTTTAGGATCGACGCGTTGTTACCGCAGGGGCCCTCCTCAGACCATCCCCTACAAAGCCCTTCCGGACGAAAAAGAGACTCGGAAACCGATTCCCTCTCTGGGCAAGGCTGCTCCGATTCTGGCCCTCGCGGCATGTTGTTGCTTATGGGCATGTATTTCCTCCAAATAGCTACCTATGGTTAAATAATAATCATTGCCATGGTGGCCCCATCATGGGGCATTAGCTTTACAGCTTTTTCGAGCCAAAACGCCTTATCAAGGGCCATCAATTTAGAAGTGCCAGCCGCTGATCTCGCTTATGCAGGAGGAGTTCCGCTCCGGCCCTCCGATCAACATGGACAAAACCGCAGTCCAGGTGCTTTATGCACCGGGATGAAAGAACAGCAGCAAATCCTACGTGTGGGTGGCCCGCCTTGGACCGCCCGGCCAGCCTGTGGTGCTTTTCCGCACGACCCCAGTCGGGGCGGTAAGGTGGCCGAGGAACTGGTTGGCGATTTCAAGGGCTATCTGCAGACCGATGGCTATGCCGGCTACAACGCCCTGGGCCAGCGCAAAGGTATCATCCATGTGGGCTGTCTGGCCTATGTGCGGCGGAAGTTTCTGGAGGTGCACAAAGGCAGCAGGGAAAAGGACAAGACTGCCTTTGTACTCCTCCCACAGAAGGGCCAGGGTCACGCCCTTTTTCCTCAGCTCCAGGTGCAATTCCACCTAGTCGGGTAATGGGCGTATCAGATCAGGAGGGGGCGGAGATGGAAAAAGAAGCTACACACCCCAGGCGGGAGTCGTCAATCGAGAGGAGGGGGTTATCTAGGTCCTCGGCTTCTGTTCCCAGGCGCCGGAGCCCGGCCGGACTAGAACCGACGGGAGGCTGATGGCTTAGTCGCCGCCTCCGTCACCCATGAGGGCCTCCCTTCTGACTATTT
>Ga0180016_100328_pt1 | contig 11778 bp, 6 predicted proteins | sample KR46_M_MetaG_FD_129673 | JGI IMG/M metagenome (GOLD analysis project Ga0180016, IMG submission 129673) | Groundwater microbial communities from the Olkiluoto Island deep subsurface site, Finland - KR46_M_MetaG | ecosystem: Environmental > Aquatic > Deep subsurface > Groundwater | place: Finland... | reverse complement strand
GAGGCGTCCGCCTTCCTGCATCCTCGCGCCCGGGCCGAAGCCCAGGCCAGAGTGCAGTCAACTGCGGCGGCGATCCAGCTTAAGGGGGCCGAGACGGAGCGCGGTCGGGCCAGCCTCGATCTGGCGAAGCGCAACTTCACGCGCCTGGACGTGCTGCTGCGCGACGGTGCCATCGCCAGACAGGAATGGGATACTGCCAACAGTCAGGTGCGCGTGCTTGAGCGAGAACTGCAAGCGTCGAACTTCGCGCTGCAGGTGGCCCGGTTCGAAAACGAACACGCCAAGGCCGCGCTGACCCAGGCCGCCACGCCGGGACAGGCCGAGGCCCTGCCCATCCTGGCTCCGGTGGACGGCTATGTCCTCTCCGTGCTGGAAGAAAACGCGCGCAGCGTGAGTGCGAACACGCCCATCATGGAAGTGGGCGACCCGCGCGACCTGGAGATCGAGGTCGAGCTACTCTCGACCGATGCGGTGACCGTGGATGAGGGCGCGGAAATTCTGATCGAGCACTGGGGCGGAGAGACGGCGTTACGCGGCCGTGTCGTGCTGGTCGAACGGGGAGGATTCACCAAGGTTTCGGCCATCGGCGTGGAGGAACAGCGGGTCAAGGTGCGCGCCGAACTCCTGGACAGTCTGCCCGAAGACCGGACCCTGGGCGACCGTTTCGGTGTTCAGGCCCGCATCACCACGTGGCATGGTGATAGAGTGCTGCAGGTGCCGACGGGGGCACTGTTCAGGCGCGGCATGCAATGGATGGTTTTTGTGCGGGAAGAGGACGTGGCCCGACTGCGCGAGATCGAGATCGGACACGACAACGGCCTGGCCGCCGAGGTACGCGCGGGGCTCGGCGAGGGGGATGTGGTCATCCTGCATCCCCCGGACAGCCTGCGCGAGGGGATGCGGGTGACGGAGGCGAACTAGATCAGAGGCTGTGCACGAAGACCCGATCCTCCCGCCCGAGCGACCGGGCCATGTCTGCGATCTGGGCCTGATGCGTGAACATGATGATCTGGTTTCGATCGGCCATGCCTGCGAACACGCCAAGGGTCGCGTTGGCGCGCTCTTCGTCGAAATTGATCAGGATGTCGTCCACGATAAAGGGCATGGCCTCCGTGCTTTGTGAACGCAGTTGCAGGCTGGCCAGGCGCAGGGCCAGATACAGCTGATCCCTGGTGCCCGAGCTCATGCCCTCGACCCGGACCAGCAGGCCATTTGAACGCACGCCAATGAGCACGGGACTGTCATTCTCGTCGATATCCGCGCGCAGCCCGGCAAATGAGCCAAGGGTGAGGTCCCTGAAGAGGTCCGAGGCGATGGCCAGGAGCGGATCCTGATTGGCAGCCCGGTAACTCTCGATCTCGGCCCGCAGCACCCGGGAGGCGAGCTTGAGCCGGATATAGCGGTCAGTCATGCGCGAAATGCGGGCCAGCACCTCCTGCATCTCATCGGCGATACGGGCCGCGGCGTCATCGCCGTTCATGCGCGCCAGCTCGTTCTTCTCCTGCCCGACCCTCTCCGCGAGAGGGCCCATTTGCGGTTTGACGTGCTCCTCAAGGTCCGCGCGCAGGGCTGCGATCCTTCCGGGCAGGGCGTCGGCGTCCTGCCCGGTGGCCAGGTCTTCAAGATCCTCCAGAGTGCCGCCCTCGGCCATGCCGATCAGATGAAACTCAACCTCATTCAGTTCGCGGCGCAGCCCGGCGTACTCAGTGAAGCACCTCTCGGCCAGGGTCATGCTCTCGTCATCCGCGCACCGGGACAGCTGCCGCAGCGCGGCCATGCCCTCTTCGAATTGACACAATTCCTCGCGCAGACCGAGAATCTCCCGGGTCAGGAGAGCCTTCTCCTCCCCGTGGCGCAAAAAGACAGCCTGATCCCGGACGGCCTGGGCCAGAAGACCTTTGAGCTGGCCAACAGCCAGCGCCGCGTCAAGTTTGGTCTCTTCGAGCGCGATCAGGGCGGCAAGCTCCCGCACGCTGCCTTCAAAAGCGCGCCCGTCGCGCTCGATGCCCTTGATGCGCTTGCGCAGCACATCTTCCTCATGGAGTTTGGCCAGGCATTCCTGCACCGTTTCCACATACTCGGCGGCCTCGACCGGGGAGGCGCTGCCCGGCAAACCCAGATACCCGAGCGCCTCTTCCCATGCCTGCCGCCACTCGTCCTGCCCGAGCCGAGCGTTCTGCAAAGTCGTTTCGGCCTTGTCCAGCGCCGCTTGCAGCTCCGTCAGGGATCTGGCCAGCGATTCACGCCGGGTATTCGCCTCGCGCAGCTTTTCAGTCACAGCCTGGGCTCTGCGCACCACTTCTTCGAGTCCGTCACCGGACAGTGTCGGCTCTTCGCTCAGGACCGCCAATTCACGCAGTAAAATTTCGCGCAATTCCCGGCGTCGTGCCTGCTTGGTGAGCAGGTCGGCCTCGATTCTGCCAAGCTCCTCAACCTGCAGGCGCAGGGCCTCGAAATTGCCCGACCAGGCGCGCATCTCGCGCGGGCCAAGGGGACTGATCGCGCAGTCGACCCAATGCCCTTTCCAGCGTGCCAGAAGATCGTCCCTGCTGCGCAACAATGCCTGGATTCTACCGCGCAGATCGAGCAAAGCGGACTCGGCGGCCTCCATGCCGGCGAGAATCTGGGCGTGCTTCTGCACGCGATCCGCTTCGCGATACATGCGATCGGCGGTCTGATCGGCCAGATCCACACTCTGTTCGTAGGCCTCGGGCAGCGTCAGCTCCGGAGAATACAACTGGCTCGCACGCTGCACGTTCTCTCCGTGGATCCAGTGGCGACGCAACAGGCTCCAGCCCTCTTGGCGACGACCGCGGCTTTCGGCCAGCTCCGCTTCCGTCGGGACCACGGCGGCCTGTTCAATGGCCCGCAAGTCCCTGCGCAAATCGGCCAGTGCCTGGCCCGTCTTTTCCTCTTCACCGCAGAGTCGCCGATGTTCCTCGTCCACAGCTTGCAGCGCCGTTTCGAACTCGCTCACGGTTTCTGGCAGTGGCAGGCGAAGGAGCTTCACCTCTTCGAGGGCGCCCTCCCACAGCCCCAGGCGCTGCAAGGCTGCCTGACAATTTCCCCGGGCCCGCGAGAGATCCACACCGCGCACCCGCAAGTCCTCATCCAGGTCGCCGGATTTGAGCACCAGATTCAGGGCCTGGACCAGGGAAGATCCATCCGTCGGCTTGCCCTGGGCGGACAGCTCGGATTTCCTGGCCGCAAGCTCCCGCTCCAATTCACGTACCCGCGCCCCGGCCTGCCTGACCTCCTGCACAACCGCTTCGTACCGCTGCCCAAGGGCCTGAACCGTCTTGCGCTTGGCCAGGCCGGGACGCAGGCTCTCGGCCTGCTCCACATCAAGCTCGGGCCGAATGCGGCGCAAAAGCTGGGCGGCTTCGGTCTTGTAGGCCACGCGCATGCCATCAAGGCCGGAGTAATCCTGTTGTCCTTTGCGGTATGCGCCCAGACGCTGGTGCAGATCTTCAATGCCCTCTGCATGATCCAGCACAGTTTGATTAAGCCGTATGGCCAGTTGCATGTTCTCCAACTCGGCCAGGCGTCCTTCGGCGCTGTCGAGCCGGACTCTTGCCACTCGCCGATTCTCGTCAAGCAACCGGCGCTGCGCCCCGAAATCGTCCGGCAACGCGACAACTTCACCCATCGCTTGAAGTTTCTCGCGCAGCAGGTGGCGACGCCCAAGGGATGGCAAGGCACGCCGGACGCGTTCGAGCAGGTGAATCTCACGATCAAGCCCGGAACCTCTGGCTTCAAGGTCGCGCAATTGCTTTTCGGCGTGAGCCAGGGCCTGGCGATGCCTGAGCCAGTCCTGTCCGCCCAGGCTGACCTGGCGCAACCGCGACTGCAGTTCCTTGTACTGCGCCACGGCCACGGTGATCTCCCTGCTGGTGGCCCGTGGGCGGAACAGGACATCGGCATCGGCTTCCAGACCGTCGATGACGGACTTCAGAGAAGCGAACCCGGCGCCAGCGGCAAACAGGGCCTGCCCGATCTCCCCCTCCTGCTGCAGGATGCCTTGCCCGCCCCGCACCAGGGTTTCGTGATCGATACCGAACTGGCTGGAAAAAATATCCTTCCCCACTCCCTGCAAAAAGGGAACGAGGGTGTCGGCTGAAAGAGGCTGATCATTTGCGTCAAAGAGGTCATTCTTGTTTTTCTTGCGACGAAAGAAACTCAGCTCGCGTCCGTCGGCACGCAGCAGACATCCACCAACAAGAAGCTGGTCGTAGGCATGCAGGAAATTGTCACCGGTGCGGGGCGGAAATCCGAAAAGCAGCGCTTGCAACGCGCGCAACGCGCTGGACTTGCCCGCCTCGTTGGGACCGTGGACAATGTGCAGGCCGGGCAGTGAGGAGGCAAAATCCAATTCACGGTCGCTGAACGGACCGTAGGCCTTGAGCAACAGACGCCTAATCTTCATGCGGCCCCTCCTGCAGTCTGGCCATGAGCAGGTCCCTGACCTCGTCGCGCAAGACGGTCAGCTCCGCCTCGTCAGGGCTGAAGGGATCGGCCTCCCCCAGCAATTCGGCCGGCAGTCTGGAACGCAGATTCTCGAATTCCGGCGCAAGCCCGGTCAATGAAGGGAAATGACGCATTTCCTCCAGGGCCGACAGCAGGCCGGCCAGAGGAGACTGCGCATCAACGGCTTCATTCACGGCAGACAGAGGACTGGTGGCGATGCGCAGCTTTTCAAGCCACACATCGCCCAGGTCCGCGGCCACGGCGCGAAAATTTTCGCGCAGACGATCCTCCTGACGGAGCGCTTTCCCGTGCACCGAGCTCTTGCCCTCAAGGATGATCCGCACGGCAAGGAAGCGCCCTTCGGTGTCGCGACGCTCAAGCTCCATGGCCTTGCGCACCCGGTCCGTAGCCGCGTCCAGGTCCTCGCAGCCTTCCAGATTCACCCGGCACAGGGCAAAGCGCAGCACGTCGAGCTCCCGGAAATCCACTTCCACGATTCGATCGTCCTCCACGGTGACCAGCGCGCACCCCTTGCTCCCGGCCTCACGAATGTGCCGCCCCTGGATGTTGCCGGGAAAAACCACCCACGGATGCTCATGCACAACCTCGCGCTGATGCACGTGCCCCAGGGCCCAATAATCGTACCCCTTGGAGATGAGGCCCTCCAGGGTGCAGGGGGCGTAGGGTTCATGCCCTGCGCGTCCGGTCATGCTGGTGTGCAGCAGGCCGATGTTGCACAGACCGGGCAGAGCCTGGGCAAAGTCCCGGCTCAGGTCATCGGTGATGCTGCGCCCGGCAAAACTCTGCCCATGGATTGCCACGCCCAGCTGATCAAGGACTTTTATCTCGGGTTTCTTGTGGGAAAACAGGTGCACATTGTCCGGCAGGCTCAAGGCCCTGGTCAGTGGACTGGCCGCGTCGTGGTTTCCGGCGATCAGGTACACGGGAATCCCGGCCTCGCGCAGGCGGCCCATGCGGTGAGTGAAATAAAGGCCGGTGTTGTAGTCTTTCCAGTCCCCGTCGAAGAGATCCCCGGCCAGGAGGACGAAGGCGGCCCCTTCGTCCACGGCCAGGTCCACGAGGTTGTCGAAGGCGCGCCTGGCGGCGGCGCGGATCTGCTCCACGGGCGCGTCGGGATAGGATTCAAGCCCCTTGAGGGGGCTGTCAAGATGGATGTCTGCGGCATGCACGAATCGGAACATGGACGTCCTCGTTGGTCTGTCGCGACGGCCCCGGCCGTCAGAAAAGGGGCACGGCCTGGCCGTTCACCGCCAATCTGCCGTTGGCAAACATGGCATCGGCCTTGATGACATCCCCGTCGCGCACGAGCAGGTTCTGCGCCAGCAGCGGCTCGATCTGTTCATTGTAACGCAGCTGCACCAGGATCTCCATTTCGTCGGAACCCGGCTCGCCGTCCTGTCCGAGGCTCATGCGCAGGAGACCCTTCAGCAACTCCTCATGCACGGCGACCTGGGCCCCGGCTTCGAGGTGCTGCAGGAGCAGGAGGGGATTGAGCGCCGCCCCTTCCACCGGAGAGGTCAGCTTGACCGAGAACGCCCCCGTCATTTCGCCCATGGGCGTAACCACCTGCAAGCGCGGCATGTGGATTTCCGGCGTCCCGGCCAGCACCTGGGCGAACAGGCTGCCGTAAAGCTCCCCGACCCGGTCGTAGAACAGGTCGTCCGTATCGGACATCGTGCGGTAAAGCTCCTGCAGGCTGGCCTGAAACTGGCTCAAGGCGTTCGCGTCGATGTTCTTCCCCGCCAGTTCGCAAAAAGCCGGACCATAGGCCGACTCACCCACGGTGATGCTCTGAACGCCGATGGTTTGCGCATACTGGTACAGGGAATCCTCGCAGCTGCTGTCAGAAGACAGGTTCAGCTCGCTGACGCGGATGGCGTCGCCGTCGGCGGGAGTGATGTCCATGGCCGCGATGCCGGCGTTGATATGCCCGGCATAGACAAGGGGCATGACCTCGCTCAGATCAAAATTCGAGGACACGGCTTCAAATTTTATGCTGCCCTCCCCGGTTTTGACGACCAGACCAGGCATGTTCAGCTCGCCGCGCATGGACCGCGAAGAAGGAACGATCTCCGCACGCAGGGTCAAGCCCTCCCAGATGACATGCTCGCCGTCGATGCTGCGGTCCACGGCGGGAATAAGCACATCCCCATGCACCCGGCCTTCAAAACCGACATGCACCTCCGACGTGGCCCGGGCCAGTTCGGGATACTGCGTGAAAAGGTTATCCGCAGAACCGCCGACAACCCAGGGTTCGATGGTGCTGTCCACCCGCGCAAGTCCCGGGTTGCGGAAAAAATCGCCGCCTTTTCCGGTCAGGGGGCCATGCTGCATGGCATGTCGCACGATAAACCGCGACACTCCAGCCTCGCCCGTATCATCCAGATCCCCCGAAACCCTCACTTCGACCAGGGTCTGAGCCGTGGAGGACAAAAAACCCCGCTCATAGGCGTGATTTGAAAGTGAAACAATGCCGTACCGCTCGTATTCTTCCAATACCGAAAAATACCGCTCCCGGACCTGTCCCCCAAGTATGTAAGCCGCCCCCGCGTATGCTCCCGCAAGGATAATCAAAACTGCCAGTAATTTTCTCACTCGCCCTCCAGGCGTGCTCCGCCACCGTGCGCACTATTCATCGTCACCGCCTGTGTGCTGGCACAACATGGTGAAGAAAACAACTCATATCAATCACATCAAGCCACTGCCGGCTGCTGACGCACCGGCCTTGGGCCCAAAAAAAATGCACCCCCCCGGAAACACGTTTCCGGAGGGGCACAAGGAGGGGGGAGGGACTCTTTTCTAGTTCAAAACGCTCAAGGTCGCCCTGGCGATGGCCAGTTCCTCGTTGGTGGGGATGACGAGGATGGCCACCTTGCTGTCGTCCGCATGCACCGCCGTGGCGACCTTCTTGCGTCCGGCGTTGCGGGCGGGGTCGATGGCGATGCCCAGATGCTCAAGGCCCGCGCAGACGCGGCCGCGGACAATGTCGTCATTCTCGCCGATGCCGGCGGTGAAAACCAGGGCGTCCAGCGGACCGGTCACGGCATAGTACGCGCCGATGTATTTCTTGATGCGATAGACAAACATGTCCACGGCCAGGGCTGCCTTCCGGTCGCCCTTCCCTGCGGCGCCATGAATGTCGCGCATGTCGTTCATGCCACAGATGCCCTTGAGGCCGCTCTGCTTGTTCAGGATGTCATCGATCTGGGCCATGCTCAGATCCTTCTCCTTCATGAGAAAGGGGATGATGGCCGGATCGATGTCGCCGCTGCGGGTGCCCATCATGACACCGGCCAGCGGAGTCAGGCCCATGGAGGTGTCGATGCACTTGCCCTGGCGCACGGCGGCCATGCTGCAGCCGTTGCCCAGGTGCAGGGTCACGAGATTGACCTTGTCTGCGGCCTTGCCGAGCAGAGACGCGGCCTGCTCGGTCACGTAGCGGTGCGAGGTGCCGTGGAAGCCGTAGCGACGTATCTTGAGGTCTTCGTAGAGCTTGTACGGGATGGGGTACATGAAGGCTTCGGGCGGCATGGTCTGATGAAATTCGGTGTCGAACACGGCCACCTGCGGCACTCCGGCGAAGAGTTCGCGGGCGACCTCGATGCCGACCAGGTTGGCCGGATTGTGCAGCGGGGACAGAGGACAGTTGGCGCGGATCTTTTCCACCACGTCGTCATCGATGAGGGTGCTTTTAAAGAGCGTTTCCCCGCCCTGGACCACGCGGTGCCCGATGGCGTCGATCTCTGAGGTCGAGGCGATGACGCCCGTGTCCTTGCCCGTGACCAGGTCGACCACGGTGTGCATGGCCGCGTTGTGGTTCGGGAAAGACATCTCCCGGTCCACTTCGGACTCTCTGGCCTCACCGGGCCAGTTTTTCTGGCTGACCTTGCCCATGGCGTCGCCGATGCGCTCCACCAGGCCGGTGGCCATGACCGCACCGCTCTCCATGTCGAGGAGCTGATATTTGAGGGAGGAACTCCCGGAATTGACGACAAATATTTTCATGATAACCTCTCTATATTAAACCTTTTTCGGCCTGGGCCTGGATAGCCGTGATGGCCACGGTGTTGACGATGTCGGCGACGGTGCAACCACGGCTGAGATCGTTGACGGGCTTGTTGAGGCCCTGCAGGACCGGCCCAATGGCCACGGCGTTGGCAGCGCGCTGCACGGCCTTGTAGGTGTTGTTGCCGGTGTTCAGATCCGGGAAGATGAAGACCGTGGCGCGGCCGGCGACCTGGCTGCCGGGCAGCTTCTTGGCAGCCACTTCCGGGTCTATGGCCGCGTCGTACTGCAGCGGACCTTCAAGGAGCAGGCCCGGGGCCTTTTCACGAGCGATGCGGGTGGCCTCGATGACCACGTCCACGTCACCGCCCGCCCCGGAATCGCCTGTCGAATAGGACAGCATGGCCACACGCGGTTCGACTCCGAAAATGCGGGCCGTTTCGGCGGAGCTAAGAGCGATCTCGGCCAGCTGCGGCGCGGTGGGATTCGGGTTCACGGCGCAGTCGCCGAAGACCAGCACGCGGTCTTTAAGACACATGAGAAAAACACTGGACACGATGGACGCCCCAGGCTTGGTCTTGATGATCTGGAAAGCTGGGCGAATGGTGTGAGCCGTGGTGTTGATGGCACCTGAGACCATGCCGTCGGCCTGGCCCTTGAAGACCATCATGGTCCCGAAGTACGTCGGGTCGATCATGCAGTCGCAGGCCACTTCCTTTGATACGCCCTTCTTCTTGCGCAGCTCCATGAACGTGGAGACATAGTCATTGTAATCCGGAGACACGCCCGGATTGACGATGTTCACGCCGGTGAGGTTGAGCCCCAGCTGGGAAGTCATGGAGGAGATGGCCTTGGGGTCGCCCAAGACCGTCAGGTCGACCACGCCTCGGCGAAGCAATATGTCTGCCGCGCGCAGGATGCGGTCGTCGCTGCCTTCGGGCAGGACGATGTGCTGCTTGTGCTTCTTGGCTTTCTCGATAAGGCCATACTCGAACATCTGCGGGGTGACCTTGGTCGATTTGCGGGTATCGAGGCGCCTTCGCAGCTCTTCGGTGTCCACGCTCTCCTCGAACACGCCGAGGGCGGTCGCGATCTTCTTCTGATCGCCCGGCTCGATCTTGCCGTACATATTGTAGAGGCGACGTGCGGTCTGGAAAGTGGCCTCCTTGCCGAGCAGCACGGGCACGGGCACGCCGGTCCAGCCCTCGATGAGCCGGTCCACGCTCTTGCCAGGCCGGATGCCGCCGGTCAGCAGGATGCCGGAGATGTCCGGATAGGACGATGACTGCCGCGAAGCCAGGCTGCTGACAACGATGTCCGAGCGGTCGCCGGGGGTGACCACCAGGCTGCCGCGCTCGATGTAGTTCAGGAAATTTTCAATCTGCATGGCGGCCACGACGATGTCGTCGACCTGCGCGCCCAGGTTATCCGCGCCGTAGAGCACTTCCGCCCCGACCCACTTCATCACGTCGCCCACGGTGGGCTTGCCCAGAATGGCGACCTCGGGGATGATGTAGAGCAGCAGGTCGGACTTGTTCATGGTCTTCTTGAGGGCAAGACGCAGGGCCTCGCGATCCGGCACGTCGGTGCGGTTGATGACCACGCCAAGGATGTCCACCGCCTTGTCCGCGAAGGATTCCACAGCCAGCTTGGTGGCGCTTATTATCTCGTGTTCGGTTTTCTGGCAGGCATTGGAGACCACCAGAATGGGGCTACCCAGGTTGGCGGCGATGTCGGCGTTGATGTCGAACTCAAAAGCCGGGCTGGTACCCTCGAAATCCGTGCCTTCAAGCAACACGAAGTCGCATTTGCTCTCCAGCTCCTTGTACTTGTTGATGATCTTTTCAATGAGCAGGGAGTGCTGACCCGCGTTGACCAGTTCTTTAGCCTGGCGCATGGTCAGCGCGTACGTCTCACTGTACTGTAGGCCGAGGTAAAACTGGGACAGGACGAGGTCGATGTCGTGATCCTTGCGCTCGGGCACATCGTTGATGATGGGCCTGAAAAAACCGACCCGCCGGATATCGCGCAGAAGCATCTGCATGACGCCCAGAATGATGGCCGATTTACCGCTTCGAGATTCCGTTGCCGTGATGTAGAGATTTCTGGCCATAACACTTCCCTTGAAAGCCGGTTTTTTGTCCGACAGCGCCGTGAAATTTCAAGGCGACCCATCAAATTGGTTGGTTACACAATCCACTTATTAGTGAAAAAAAGAGTCAGATTAGTCAATGCCTTTTTTTCAACAGAATTTCAACAAGCTGCAGCATTCTTCAAAAACATCGGCGCCGGAGTTGTACTCCGGCGCCGAAGCCGTACATTTAGAGCGTTTCCGCGTAGATTTCCATGACGTGTTTGACCGCGACGTTGTCCTTGTGCTGTGAGAGCATGTCGGACATCTGCATCATGCACGCCGGGCAACCTGTGGCCACCACCTGCGCTCCCGAGGCGACGATGTTGCCGCGCTTCTGGGTCCCGATCTCCTTGGACAGATCGTAATGCTGCAGATTGAAACTGCCGCCACAGCCGCAGCAGCGGTCGGCATCGGCCATTTCCACGAATTCCACATTGGGATTGGTTTTCAGCAGCGCGCGGGGCTGTTCGAAAACCTTCATGGACTTTTTAAGATGACAGGGGTCGTGATACGTGACCTTGGTGCCACTGCCCTGCACCGGCATGGACACCTTGACCACATCGACCATGAACTGGTTCACATCCATGACTTTCGCCGCCATGGCCGCGATGCGGTCCTGCATGCTCTGGGTCTTGTCCCCGGACATCAGCGGCCACAGCTCGTGCATGGTCGCCGTGCAGGTGGCGCAGGCGGTGAGCAGGTAATCGAAGTTCTCCTTTTCAAAGATCTCCAGATTACGCAGCACCAGTTTGTCGAAGGACTCCTTGTCCCCCGAAGCGAGGGCCGGAATTCCGCAACAACACTGGCCTGTCGGCATGTAGATACCGATCTCGTGATGCCTGAGGGCCTTCAAAACGGCCTGGCCGACCTGCGGGTAGATCTTGTCGATGACGCAGCCGGGAAAGAAGGCCACGCGATAGCCGCCCTTGCCCGGACGGGTGTTCAGGGACGGCTCCAGCTTGCGCAGTGGCTTCTTGGCGAGCGGCATGAAATGCCGTTCGCCGATGATCGGCGCGTTGACGATACGTGAACAGGAAGAGCCGATGACCTCGCTGGCGGTCTTGGTGAACACGCCCTGGAACTTGGAGGCCAAGTCCAGCACGGTGTTAAAAAGCGCAGGCTTGGTCAAGAGACCCTTGAAGATGACCTTC
>Ga0180016_100326_pt1 | contig 11854 bp, 8 predicted proteins | sample KR46_M_MetaG_FD_129673 | JGI IMG/M metagenome (GOLD analysis project Ga0180016, IMG submission 129673) | Groundwater microbial communities from the Olkiluoto Island deep subsurface site, Finland - KR46_M_MetaG | ecosystem: Environmental > Aquatic > Deep subsurface > Groundwater | place: Finland... | reverse complement strand
CCCTGTGAGGCCCATTCATCGGCGATCTCACCCATGGTGGAAGACGGTGTGATCGGATAAATCGCGGCCGTGTCGCTCAGCGCATAGGCGATATGCGTGACGGCGGTATTTCCATCCATGGTTTTCATATTTTTAGCCATGTATCTTCTCCTCAAAGCCAAGTTGTTGTTGTCAAGCGAGTTCAAACGCTTCTGCAAGCATGGACCGCTTTAACAAGTTTTGTGCCACCGAAAACTTTTTCCCTAACCGTTTGAAATAAAAAAATATTACAAGACGCCATTCATAATTTTCATAGCCTCCCTTCCGGTTTGTCTGAAAAAAAAGACAATTTATGTTTAACTCCGCTGATAGCACAGTAGTACGGGATTGCAAACAAACAACTTCAATCCGGTTAACGCGCGTAATTGGCTGGTTAATGGTCATACAACCATTCATGGGCAGTCTGTCCGAATTTTCGGACAATAACGCGCCGTGGTATTCCTGCCTCGCTTCCGAAACCTGCTGGACCGCTTGAATGCACACAAAACGTCACGACTGGCCTGCGGCGTTGATCTTTTATCAAATCCAGACACCACCCGCAGTCCAATTTTTCGGACAGCCGTCAATCCGGCCCATGTAATACATATTGGTTGACTAAACAACCACTTTTCTTCAGTCTCGATTTCTGGCGCTTGGTTCACACCCGGCAACTCAGCCGCCGAGGCGAGCACTATCTTTCAAATTTGGAAGATCCGTATCAGTTCGACGCGACAGGTGTTTCAATTTTGCACAGCGGATACTTAGCTGCATTGTGAACGGCGACCAGTGAGGGGGCGGGCTAAATTCGCTCAACTATCTAAAAATAATAATTTTTTTATAAAAACTGCCATTCCGCGAAACATGTACTCGGGAACGTTGGCAACAAATTTGCACTAAAAATAAGTCAAGCAGCTTGCCACAAGTGGTAAAACTGCATTATATAGGGACATCTGGAGGTATATCATGAAAGGAAAAAGCATCACGAACAATGGCGTGATCCGGAGATTATCGCAAAACGAAACCATGCAATTGTCGCAACTGCTCACCTCGATGCAGAAGCAGCGCATCAACGACGGCGACAGCGTCCTGGTAAAGAAGGAATATATAGTTGATTCCTGGAAGGAATACTGGCTTGGGAAGGAGCAAGAAGAAGAGTATTAGGCTTCAATATCGTGCTTTTTGAGCATGGCATACAGGTGCGACCTGGACAGCCCTGATACACTGAGCATCTTCTGAATATCCTTGCCGTGGCTGCCCACGAGCCTGAGCAGGTATTCCCTTTCCTTGGACGTCTTGAAGTCCTTTAACGTGGGCAGGGCCTCCTCCACCTCCATCTGTGCTTCTTCCGGCCCCGCCTCTTCTCTTCCCTGCCCCAGAATGGTCCTCGCGACCCGTATGCGCACCGCCTGCGGCAGGTGCTGGGCATAGACCGTTTTCTCCGCCCCCGAATGCACAAAGGCCTGTTCAATGGTATTGAAGAGTTCGCGCACATTGCCGGGCCATTCATAGCGCCTGAGCATACCCTCCAAGTCCGGATCCATCTCCTTGATCGGGATGTTCCTTTGCCTGCACAGCTTGTCGATGTGATAACGTGCGAGAATGAGGACGTCGTCCTCACGCTCGCGCAGGGCAGGCAGATGCAACTGGATGGTATTGATACGATAATACAGATCCTGCCGGAACTCGCTGGACTTGACCATGGCGGCAAGATCGCGATTCGTGGCCGAAATGAGCCTGAAATCGCTCTCAAGCTCCTGGTTTGAGCCCACCGGCCTGAACCTGCGTTCCTGCAGCACGCGCAAAAAAGTTTTTTGCGCCGAAAGGGGGAGTTCGCCGATCTCGTCCAGAAAAAGCGTGCCTTGGTCCGCGATCTTGACCAGCCCGACCCGGTCGCGGGCCGCGCCCGTGAACGAGCCCTTGGTGTGTCCGAAAAGGATGCTCTCCAATAAAGATTCGGTCAGGGAAGCGCAGTCCACCACGACGAAGGCACGCGAGGAGCGCAGGCTGTTGCGATGGATACTGCGGGCCAGCAGCTCCTTGCCGGTCCCGGTCTCGCCGGTGAGCAGCACTGTGGAATCGGAGCCCCCGGCTTGGGCGATGCGCTCGTAGCATCGCCGCATGACGCTGCTCTCCCCCACCACGTCCTTGAGGTCCAGGGTCATGGTCTGGCCGCTGGCCTTCTTCTCCCGGCGATAGGCCAGGGCCCGGTTCAGAGTCTCTTTGATCTGTTTGATGGGCGAAGGCTTGACCAGATAGTCCCAGACCCCGCCCTGAATGGCCAGTTCCGCGCCCTCGGGATCGCCCTGACCCGTAAGTACGATCACATCGGGCGGACTGGTCTGATTGCGGATCTGTCCCAGTGCCTGCAGACCATTTCCGTCGGGCAGGCGCACATCGAGGAAGACAAGATCGAACTCCATACGCCCCAGTTGCTCCAGTCCATCTTTCAAGGTGTGGGCCGCAAGGCACTCGTGCCCAAGACGGAAATTGAGACTCTGCAGGGTTTCGCAAACCTGCGGGTCATCGTCGATAATGAGAATTCTGGCCATCAGACTTCCTTGTCCAGAACATCGCGGATGGCTCTTCCGACCATGTCCTTATTGTAGGGTTTGCTCAGAAAAAATTTGATGTTGTCGGTCTGACCAATGAACTCCTGAGCCTGCTTCCTCCCGGAGACCATGATCACCGGCAGTTCGGGCCGACACTCTCGCAGCAGCCCCGCGACATCAAAGCCGTTCATGCCCGGCATATCATAGTCCGTGATGACCAGATCCAGGGGTAAGCCATCCCCGCAGATGACGGAGACGGCGTCGGCAGGATTTTGAAACGAGTGCACCGTATAGCCCAGCTGTTCGAGCACCCGGGGAATGAGCGTCAGTTGATCCTCGTCATCCTCGATGAAAGCCAGATGCTCGCTGCCGGTGACGGCCGCACTCACGCACTCGCCAGGCAGGAGACAGAGCTCGTTCATGGTCGGCAGCAGAATGTCGAAACGCGTGAACCCGGGCGTGCTGACGAGCCAGATTTCTCCCCCGTGATTGCGCACGATGCCGTGCACCACGGCCAGACCAAGGCCGGTGCCCTCGCCCTTGCCCTTGGTGGTGAAAAACGGGTCGTAGATCTTGTCCTGGATGGCCTCGTCAATGCCCGGCCCATCATCCTCGATGGTCAGCCGACTGTAGACGCCCGGGGCCAGATTGCCGAGCTGCGCGTCATCGCGGTCAAGCACCATCCTCCCAAGGCGAAAGGAGATGTGCCCTCCGCGTTCGCCCAGGGCCTGGAATGCGTTGGTCGCGAGGTTCATCACAATCTGGTGGACCTGGGTCGGATCGGCCAGGCACAGGTGCAGGTCTTCCTCGATGGTCGAAGACACTGAAATGTTGCGCGGCATGGACACGCGGATCAGGGTTATGGCTTCGGCCACGACCTCGCGCAGATCGGTGGGCACGAAACCCTCCTGCGTCGGTCGGCTGAACGTCAGAATCTGCTTGATGAGCCCGCTGCCGCGCACCGCCGCCTTGAGGCTGCGTTCCAGATCCTTCCAGACCAGGCTGTCATCAGGGATGTCCTCCATGGCAAGCTCGGTCGAGTTCATGATCGATGTCAGTATATTATTGAAATCATGGGCGATCCCTCCAGCCAGGGTGCCGATGGCCTCCATCTTCTGGGATTGCAGCAACTGCTTCTCGAGGTTCATGGTCTGGGTAATGTCCTCGGCGGTGCTCAAAATGCCGACCACCTCGCCATGCGGGCCGTGCAGGGGCACCTTGTTGACCAGCAGCCACATGCCCTCACCCGCCGCATTTCTGGTCTCCAGACGCAGACGATAGCAGGGTTCGTTGGACAGGAACACCTGGGCATCAAGGCGCCTTATCTCCTCGACTTCATGGGCGTTATGGACAATCTCTGCATATGTCTTGCCCAGAATGGCCGACATCTCCGTCTCGCCGACATAGGCCAGAAAATTGCGGTTCGCGCCGAGAATATGAAAACGCCGGTCTTTCCAGTGTACAAGCTGAGGGATGGTATCGAGCACAAGCTGCAGCATGGATTCGGAGGCCGCCAAGGCCAGTTCGGCGGCCTTACGGTCCGTGATGTCCTCCACGAAGCCTTCGAAATGACTGAACTCGTCACCCGCACCGCGCACGCCCCGCGCATTGAGGTTTGCGGTAATGACCGCCCCTTCACGGGTACGGAACAGGACTTCGAACTCGATGCTGCCCCTGGTTTTGTGGTACATTTCCACGACCCGCTCACGGTCGCTCTGCTGATAATACAGAGTCGAGATGTTCGGATTGTTTTCGATCAGCTCCTCTGGACCGGCGTACCCAAGCATCCTCGCCAGAGCCGGATTGGCCACGATCCAGGACCCGTCGGGCGTGGTCTGAAAAATGCCCAAGGCCGAGTTCTCAAAAATGGTGCGGTATTTCTCTTCCGCCGCACGCAGATTGTCCTCGGCCAGCTTGCGGTCGGAAATGTCGTAAATGACGCCGACAATTCCCGCGTTCTCACCGAGGGCGTCGGCGTAGGTGGCCTTGTGCAGCACGGTCGGGCGCATCGACCCGTCGCTATGGGGAATCCGGGTTTCGTAGGAGTCCATGCGACGGTCGAACAAGGGGGAGAAACGCGCATCAAACTGGCCGGACTTGAGGGTCTTCAGATCCTCGTCCGAGTCCCAGGACAGGCCGAACCACTGCCCGAAAGCACGGTTGATGCCGGCGATGGTCCCGTTTCGCTCGGTGAAGTAGATAGGCAGCGGCAGGGTGTCCATGAGCGTGCGCAGAAAGGACAGCTGGTTCTTGATGCGGATCTCGATCTGCTTGCGTTCCCAGATGTTGATGACCAGAATGACCAGCACCATGGACAGGATGAGCAGGCTGATGATGATGGTCCAGAATTGATGCCTGTTGATGGAGTAGAACGGGGACGGCCCGTTGACCACGATGCTGTCCGGCGGCAACAGCTTCTGGTTGATGCCGAGCTGCATGAGAACCTGGTAGTCGAACTTGGGAGGCTCTTCGGGGCTGGAAATGACCGGGATCGACGCGGGCGACTCTCCGCCCAGAACGCGCAGCCCCATTTCGGCCACAGCGTGGCCATGGGCAAACCCGCTGACCATTTTTCCACCCACCAGACCGTGGCCAAGCAAAAATTCCCAAGCCCCGTAGAGAGGCACCCCCGTGGTGCTCCAGACGATTTCCAGCAGATCCTGGGCCGAATACACACCCTCGCCGACATCCTTGTAGAAGGGGATGAAAAAGAAAATACTGTCCTCGGAAGCGGCCTGAACCCGGCCGATCAGTTCCTCAAGGCTGAAATCGTCCAGAAACTCGACCTGCATGTCCCCGGGGAGTTCCGGCACGCGAGCGCGAACCTGGTTGGCGATGGCCACGCCGGTCAGACTCTGGTCGCCGATGACCACCAACCGCTTCTTGCCAGGGTGAAAACGCATGGCCATGGCGATGTTCTCCAGAACATCGAATTCCTCCAGGACTCCGGTCATGCGGTCCCGCGTGGGCACGGCCTCCGGGGCCACGTCGTTCACACCGCAAAAAACGACAGGTACGTTTGGAAAGAGCTGGGGCCCATGCTGATTGATGAAATCATAGGCGTGATTATCGGAGACGACGATCAGATCGAAATCAGTGCTGCGGAATTTATACTTGTAATAATCAAAAAGGATTCTAGTAAGTCTTTCCTCTTCGTATCTTTTTGAATCCATGTATTCTACCTGAAGGTAGATATTCTTGCCGCTTTTTTGAAATGTTTCTTGAATTCCTTCAAATATGTTATCAGACCATGCATAGCCATTATTATACGAATTCAAATACAAAACGTTGATCTTCTCCTCTACTCCCGCATGAGCGGAAGCGAAGACAATCAGAACAAGAAAAAAAGCGGCTATGCTTCGCACACAATCTCCATGCTGTCAGCGGCAAAAGCCCGGTCCCGTCCCGGTCCCTGCGAAACAGGGATCAGGACGAGCCCAAGGGCCAGCACCCCTATTTCATCCCGTTGATATGCTTCATGGCGACGAAAAGCCCTTGCGTGCCCATGTTTTCAAGCCCCTGGGCCATGGCCGCGACATAGAGCTGCTCAACGAGCGCCAGGCCCGGCAGGGCGATGCCCATCTTTCTGGCCTCGGCCAAGGCGATGCCCATGTCCTTCACGAAATGCTTGATGAAAAAGCCAGGATCGTAGTCATCCTTGGCAATCTTGCGCCCCAGATTGTTGATCGACCAGGATCCGGCCGCGCCGCTGCCAATGACGTCGATGACCGCGTCCACGTCCAGGCCGGATTTCACGGCGTACAGCAAAGACTCCACCACCCCGACCATGGTCCCGGCGATGAGGATCTGGTTGCTCATCTTGGTGTGCTGCCCGGCTCCCGGCCCGCCCATGAGCCGGATGTTCTTGCCCATCTTTTCAAACAGCGGCACAGCCCGGTCGAAAGGCTCCTGCTCGCCGCCGACCATGATGGCCAGGGCCGCATTTTTTGCCCCGAGATCGCCGCCGGACACCGGTGCGTCCAAAGCGGCCAACCCACGCGCCGTCGCCGCGCGGTGAATCTCAACGGCCAGGGCCGGTTCCGAGGTGGTCATGTCCACAAGCACGGTGCCCGGCGCGGCGCTGTCCACCAGCCCGCCCTCGTCCAGATACACCGACCGCACATCCGCAGGAAATCCCACGATGGTAAAAACAAACTCCGAGTCCCTGGCCACCTCGCCGGGAGTGTCGCACCACTGCGCGCCAGCGGCGATAATGCTCTCGGCGGAAGCCTTGGTACGTGTGTAGACCTTGACCTCATGCCCTGCGGACAGCAGATGACCGCACATGGACCGCCCCATGACCCCGATTCCGATCCAGCCTATTTTGCTCATGATACCTCCACTGATACATTTCAAGATGAGTGCCAATTCCGCAACATAATACCGCAAGACACGATTCAAGATAAGTGCCAATTCGTGTTGTAAATTCGTGGTCAGGCCTGGGCCAGCCTCCACCAAACGGCAACATTGCGTACAATAAAAAAACTACAATTTCAGCATATTATAAATATATTTGCCAAATATCCAAAACATGCTTATAAGGATCGATTAATTAGGATTCAAATCAGACCACACGAGGTTGCCATGATCTGCCAGAAATGCGGAAGCGAAAGTGTTATCGAGGAAACCATCTCCTATCAGATGGAATGCCGTAACCACATGTTTTGCTTCGAGGATGTTCCAGCCCCAAAATGTTCCGAGTGCGGACTTTTCATCATAACCCAGGACGCCATGGGAATCATGCTCGCCAAGATCGAGCAGTTGTCGCAAAAAGCCACCATCTCCTATCATCGCTGCAGGTGGCCCAAGTCGCAAGTCCTCGAAGAGCAGTCTTCGGAGGATGTCGAAATCCAGGTTGCCGCCGAACTGGTAGAAACCATCAACAAAAGCTCACGCAAATAAATCCCATCCCGATACTTGAAAAAAGCCGCCAAGCGGCTTTTTTTTTGGGCCGGAGGGCATCCCAGCCGGTCATACGAAGTTCATTCCCCACGAAGACTTTCTGAATGAGAGCCAATGTTGATTTACCTAAAAAAAACAATTACTATTTTATCATCAAAATACCAGATTATAGGTATTATAATTACGGTTAAATCTATTTAATTGTCCCCACAAGCAACTCGATCAATGTCCGTGTTCAATCGTCTGAGAAAATTATAGTGGCTCGAACACACGGGACATTACAAACCGAAGCATGCGCCGGAGATTAAGGAGAAGTTCAAGTTACAGGGTCAACCCATCTTAAATAAAGAGAATCCGCATGACAAAAAAAAGAATCCTGCTCGTTGAGGACGACATCCTGCTTCGCATGGGTCTCAAATCCATGATCGACATGCACGGTCAGTACGTGGTCGATGACGACGTCGCCAACGGACGGGATGCCGTAAGATCTTTTCGCATGAAAAAACAGGAGATCGTCCTGCTGGACCTTCGCCTGCCCGACATTTCCGGAGTGGAAGTGCTCCAGAAAATCAGGGAAATCGAACCGGACGCCAAAGTCGTCGTCCTCACGGCCAGCGACGACAACGACTTCATCTTCGAGGCGCTGGAGCACGGTGCCAACGCCTATGTCCTCAAAGGATCAAACCCCGAAGAACTCTTCCTGGCCATAGCCTACGCCATGGAAGACGATCTTTTCATAAGTCCTCATCTGGCCAAGGTCATCGTCCGGGACTACCTTTTGGTGAACAGGCAACGAAAGGCCCTGCCGCCGATGCAAAACCTGACCAACCGCGAGAAAGAGATCGTCAGGCTCATCATTGACGGTAAAAAAAGTAAACAGATCGCCGAGTCCCTCTTCATCAGCATCAAGACGGTGGACAAGCACCGGTCCAACATTCTCGGCAAGCTCGGCATAAACAGTTGCAACGAATTGCGGCACGGAAGCCTGTTTTTGTCGGAAGAGGATGACGACAAACACTAACAAACCGGAAATGAAGTTCTCCCGAATGATCCGCGGGACTCGCACACAAAAAGGTATACCGGATGCAAAAAAAGAACGTGGACTGCGACCGAAAAACGGCCCTTGTAGTCGATGACGACGAAATATGCCGATGTGTCACCGCAGAAATCCTGGGCAATCTCGGCATAGAGGTTCATCTCTCCCCTGACGCCGAGCATGCCGTGAGCCTGGCTCAGGCGAACACCTATGACCTGCTCCTGCTCGACCTGCGCATGCCTTCCATGAACGGAGTGGAGTTGGCCGGCCTTCTGCTGGAAAACGGACTTGCCACGAAAGAAAGGATATTTCTGCTCACCGCAGAGGACCCAGACGACGCCATGAATCTCATGCCCACCGGCCTTGCCCTGCGCATGCTCCGCAAGCCCCTGGAACGCGCCCGGATCGAATCTTTTTTTTCCGGGCAGTCCGCCCCGACGCCCGCCTCAAACACGGCCGTTCACGAAACTGCGCGAATCGAGGGTTTTGACATCCCCCTCGCCCTGGCAAACTTCATGGGCTACGAATCCGCCTATTTCAACATCCTGCGCGAATTTCCCGATTACGGAGCAACATTCATCTCTGAGTACAGCGCGTATCTGCAAAGCAAAAATTTCAAGGAATGCAGGCGGCTGGCGCACAGTATCAAAGGCTCTTCGCTGATGATCGGGGCCACGGAATTAAGCATGCTGGCCACAAAACTTGAAACCGCGTGTTTGATTTCACCAGAATCGGAACGCATCCAACTCGCATTTGATATGATCGAAGAGAAAATTATCGAAGCATCGGAAAACGTCAAAAAACACTTCCATCGCATCGACAGCGCCTAAGCGGCGGCGTGTGACCTCCGAGCCGAAAAACTGTCGAACCCCAGGCGATCTCGTTGATCAAATCCGGCGCATCCGCTCTCATTTTTCCAGTGGGAAAAGGCGCGCCCCTGCGCAATGATCTTCCAAACGCAGCCCCGTGACCGCCAACTCGGCCCGCAGACTATCGGCCAGCACATAATCCTTTGCCTTGCGGGCCTCTTCCCGGCGTCTGATCAGCTCGGCGGCTTCCTTCGGCCAGTCCCGTACCGGCAGAGGCAGGCGCGCATGATCAAGAAAACCCAGCACCCGGTCGCAGGCCAGCAGCTGCTCGGCCACCAGTGCAGCCTCGGCGACGCTCAGCTTTCCGGCCCGGGCGTTGACGCTCTTGGCAAAGGCGAAGAGCACCGGCCAGAAATGGGCCAGATCGAGGTTGTCATCGAGGGCCGAGGCAAAGGCTGTCTTGAGGTCGTAGATGCCCTGCTCAAGCTCCGCCGCGACGCTCTCCCCCGTGCCGCCCAGTGACGCCGAAACGTAGGCGTCCTGCAGGCGGTTCTGGTTCTTGGCCCACATGACCAGGCTTTCGGGCGAACAGGCCAGGGATTTCAGGTACGAAGCAGAGAGAAGCCACAGGCGCAGGGCGGGGCCGGAGCCGGCCATGGCCAGCGCTTCGGGCAGCGAAGGGATCGCCTCGCCCTGATCGCGCGGAGTCACGGGCTGGGCCACCATCCAGGCCATGGGCCTGACCCCGGCCCCGGCGCTCCAGATGGCGCTGAAATTATCCAGATGCGGAAAGCGATGAGACTCCCCGGCGAACATGACCGTGACCGTGCCCAGGGCGTCCAGGGCCGTGGCCGCCAACTGCAGAAACCAGCTCGGCCGCACCTTGCCCCATTCGGTCTCCAGCACCTCGCCAAGCTTCAAATCCTGCAACGTGGCCCGCTTGAGCAAGGTGAAATCGGCCGGGTTGTCCTTCACATAATCGGCCAGATCCACCGTGTAGCCTAGATTCATGCCCGCCGTATCCACGCTCGAGATCTGTCCGTAGCACTTGTCCCGGGTCACATCGAAATAGACCGAACGCAGCTTCTCGTAGGCCTGGCCCTTGGCCAGCAGCTTGCGCGCCAGACCCAGGGCGCGCTCCTGGCTGGCCCCAGCCAAAGGAAAGAGAACCGCATCAGCCACGCCCAAGGCCCTGGCATGGGCGACCATGAACTCCTGGGCTCGCGCGCCAAAAGCGGCCAGGCCGGTCTTGACCTGCCTGGCCGCCGCCAGGGCGCGGTCGTCCATGTCCGCCAGGCCAACGGCCATGCGCACACTCTCCCCGCGCTCCTTCAGGGCTTTACCCAATACGTCCAGCCAGACGACGCGCCGCCATGCATCCAACTCGCCAAGATCGTCCAGGCTCGGACCGGGGGTGAACAGGGCGTGCCCACCGGCGGGGGTGCCCAGGCATTCGAGGCAGCCGGTGGCCACGCTGCGTACTCCCAGCCCGTGCCGATCCTGCGGCGAAAAAAGGGTGGTCGAAAGATAGCGCTCCCCGGTGTCCGGACAGATGAAGACTATAAGCCCCTCTTCCCCGGCCTCGTCGAGCTCCCGGGCGATGCGCAGCGCCCCGGCCAGGGCCGCGCCCGCGCTCATCCCGGACAGAATACCCTCTTCCCTCGCCAATCGGCGCGAACAGGAAAAAGCCTCCTCGTCCTCGACATGGATGATCCGGTCCACAGCGCGTTTGTCATAAATGCCAGGAGGATAGGACTCCTGCATATTCTTGAGTCCCTGGATCTTGTGCCCGGCGTAGGGCTCCACGGCCACGACTTTGATGCCCGGGGCCGACTCCTTCATGCGCCGCGCGATGCCCATGGCCGTGCCCGAGGTGCCGAGACTGGCGACCACATGGGTGGCCCGCCCCTGGGTCTGCTCAATGATCTCCCGGCCCGTGCCCATGTAATGGGCGGCGATGCTGGCCGGGTTGTTGAACTGATCCATGAGCACGTAGGTCTGCGGTTCCTCCCGCGCCAGCCGGTAGGCTTCCTCGATGGCCCCGTCGGTGCCCAGGCGACCCGGAGTGAGGCGCAGCTCCGCACCGAAGGCGCGCATGATGCGTTTTCGCTCCTCCGAGGCGGAATCGGGCATGAGCAGGGTCAATTTGTAGCCCTTGACCGCGCAGACCATGGCCAGGCCGACTCCGGTGTTGCCGCTGGTAGCCTCAATGACGATCTTGTCGGGGGTCAGCTCGCCGGAGGCCTCGGCGGCCTCGATCATGGCCAGGGCCACGCGATCCTTGATGGACCCGCCGACGTTCTGGGCTTCGAGCTTGGTCGCCAGGCGGATACACGGATGCGGGAACACGCGATTGAGATAGACAATGGGCGTGGCCCCGATGAGCGAGAGAATGGTCGGATGAATCATGAAAAAACCCTGCTGATGGATTGAACGCAAGGGCGCAAACCTAGGGCAAAACCCGTTTCCGGGCAAGGGGCGGAACACTGGGAGGACAAAACGGCGCCGGTGCGCGCAGGCTGACCATGAGCGTCAACCTG
>Ga0180016_100324_pt1 | contig 11920 bp, 10 predicted proteins | sample KR46_M_MetaG_FD_129673 | JGI IMG/M metagenome (GOLD analysis project Ga0180016, IMG submission 129673) | Groundwater microbial communities from the Olkiluoto Island deep subsurface site, Finland - KR46_M_MetaG | ecosystem: Environmental > Aquatic > Deep subsurface > Groundwater | place: Finland... | reverse complement strand
TACGGTGTCGGCGATGGAGAAGATGGGCAGGTACATGCTGATGACCAGTCCACCCACGACCACACCCAGGAAAACGATCATGATCGGCTCGATGAGCGAGGTCAGGGCATCGACAGCCACATCGACCTCGTCGTCGTAGAAATCGGCGATCTTGGTGAGCATGGAATCCAGCGCACCCGTCGTCTCGCCGATGGCGATCATGTGGATGACCATGGGCGGAAAAACGCCCGTGTCTTCCAGGGGCTCGGCCAGGCTCTGGCCCTCGGCGATGGACTTCTTGGCTTCGAGCACGCCCTTTTCAACGGTCTTGTTGCCCGATGTACGCGAAACGATGTCGAGGGCGTTCAGAATCGGCACGCCGCTTGAGACCATGGTTGCCAGCGTCCGGCTGAACTTGGCCACGGCGGCCTTGCGCAGCAGGGGGCCAAACACGGGCAGGAACAGGACCCAGCGGTCGACAAGCATCTGCCCCTTTTCCCATTTGTAGAAGAACTTGAACCCAACGATAAAGGCAATGATGCCGCCCACCAGCAACATGAAATTGTGGATGACGAAATTACTCATGTTGATGACTATCTGGGTCGGCAGGGGAAGTGCGCCGCCGGATTCCCGGAACATCTGTTCGAACGTCGGAATGACAAAAATAAGGATAACCGCGATGACCGCCACGGCCACGGTCACGACCACGCCGGGGTAGATCATGGCGCCCTTGATCTTGGCTTTGAGCTTGGCGGCCTTCTCGATGTATTCGGCCAGGCGCAGGAGAACCTGATCCAGGATACCGCCGGTCTCACCGGCGTTGACCATGTTCGAGTAGAGGGCATCAAAGACGTCGGGATGCTTTTTGAGGGCCTCAAAAAGAGAACTGCCGCCCTCGATGTCGTTTCTCACCGCGTAAAGCTTGCGGCGGAGCTTCGGATTTTCGGTCTGCTCGCACATGATCTGCAAGGCCTGCAGGATGGGCACGCCGGCGTTGATCATGGTCGCAAACTGACGACTGAAGACGACCATGTCCCGGTCGGACACTCCGCCCTCCAGAAACGTACCTTCCAGGATATCTTTTGGTTTCGGCTTGACCCGGACATTGCCGTATCCCTTTCGGCGCAGGATATTTTCAGCAAATTCGAGGCTTGGCGCGTCCAAATCCCCTTTGACCGATCTACCGCCGCGTGATTTTGCCTTATAGATGAAGACAGGCATGAAGGTCCTCCAGAAGTTGGGTCGGAAATATACGTAACCAGCCGTTACCATGAATCGGGTGGGACGGTACGCATTTGCAGGCTGGAGGCAAGTTCGAAAACGATCTCGTCATCTACCGGCAAAAAGGCGTAGCCCCGGGCTTCTTCGCAAGTGATCCAGGCCAATTCCTGGCCTTCACGCGGCGTCGGTTCGCCGGAAAACTTTGTCACAAGATGAAAGAAGAGCCGAATTGCACCCCCCTTAACCTTTTTTTCCTTTACTTTCCAGAGGGAAAAAGCATCTATTGCAATGGATAATTCCTCTTCCAGTTCGCGGGCCAGGGCCTCGCCCAGGGTCTCACCGGCCTCGACCTTACCGCCCGGAAACTCCCAGAATCCGGGCTCGGACATGGACGGGGACCTTCTGGCCGCCAGAAATCTGTCCTGCCTCATCATGATCCCGGCGACCACGTTCATGACGCCTTCCGTCACGCATCCCTCTGGATTTCCAGCTCCTGCAACTCCTTTTCCAGGTAGGCCAGATCCGACATCAGTTCCTCCGCCCTGTTCTGCAGGTCCGTGAAACGCTGCCCCAGTTCGCGCGAAAGCGGAACGTCCTCGTAGGTCGCCGGATCGGCCAGCTTCTTCTCCAGGACTTCCTGCTCGACCAGGTTGGTTTCAAGCTCCGCTTCGAGCTTCTCGTATTTCTTGCGCAGGGGCTTGAGCTGTTGATAGATGCGGTTGCGCATCTCGGCCTGCTCGCGCTTCTTGAGCTTCTGCTCGTTGCGCACCGCGCGCGTCGGGTCGGGCTTCTCCAGTTCCAGGGCCTCGCGGGCCTTCTTGCGGACGTGGTACTCATCGAAGCCGCACTGATGCACCTCTATGCCGTCAGGGTGCATTTCCCAGATTTCACTGACCACCTCGCTCAAAAGATAGCGGTCGTGGGCGACCACCATCATGGTGCCCTGGTAGGCCGAGAGCGCGTCCATGAGGGCCTCGCGGCTCTCCATGTCCAGATGGTTGGTCGGTTCGTCCAGAATCAGGAAATTGGCACGGCTCAGGAAAAGGGTACTCAGCACCAGACGGTTCTTTTCCCCGCCGCTCAACTCCTCGACCTTCTTTTCCCAGTAGCGTTCGCCAAGCATGAAAAGACCCAGGGCGGACTTGAGCTGCAGATCCGTGCACGACGGCGAAGCCAGGCGCTTGACCTCGGACATGACCGTGAAGGCCGGACGCACGATATCGGTCTGGTGCTGGCTGAAGTACCCGGTGACGATGCTCGACCCCGTGCTGATCCTTCCCCCGCCGGGCTTTAACTGACCGTTGATGAGCTTGATCAGGGTCGATTTGCCGCGACCGTTGGGGCCGACCAGACCAATTTTCTGGCCTCGGTAAATGTTGAAGGAAAGATCCGCAAACAATGCCGCATCAGGGAAGGAAAAAGACAGGTCCACGGCGGAGAGCACGGTCTGATTGCCGCGCTCGGGCTCGGGCCAGCTGAAGGACAGGGTACGGGCGCGAGTCTCGGGGGTCAGGGTCTCAAGCTCGCTCTGCAGCTTTCCGATCTGCCCGAGACGGCTCTGGGCCTGTTTGGCCTTGGTGGCCTTGGCACGGAAACGGTCCACGAAAGCCTGCTTCTTGCCGATCTCCGTGCGCAGCTTTTCGGCCTGCCTCCGGACCTGCTCGTTGCGCTCCGCGTTCCACTCCAGAAACTGCGAGAAATTGCCATCGCGCAGCATCGGCTTTTCGCCGCCGAGAAAAAGCACCTTGCTTGCCACCCGATCCAGAAAATAGCGGTCGTGGGCCACGAAGACGAGGACACCCTCGAAGTTCAGCACATAGGTCTCAAGCCATTCCACGGCCTCAAGATCGAGGTGGTTGGTGGGCTCGTCCAGAAAGAGGATGTCCGCCCCGGCTACCAGCACGCGGGCCAGTTTGGCCCGCTCCCGCCAGCCACCGCTCAACTCTCCCACCGGGCGGGAAAAGACCGCCGGAGAAAAGCCCAGTCCGGAAAGGATGGCGTGGGCCCTGTGCTCGGGATTGTACCCGTACTGGTGCTCCAGCTCCTCCTGCCGGTCGTGCAGGCGGATCAACGCGGCGTCATCGCCCTGCTCCAGCGCGGCCCTCCACTCCTTCCAGAACCCGCTCCAGGACGGCAGCACCTCCAGCACGAAATCCTGCAGCGGCTTGACCAGGTCGGCCGCGCCAAGCTCCTGCTGCACGAAACCGATCTGGGAGCCCTTGGGGACCGTCACCTTGCCCGAATCGGGCTCGGTTTCCCCGGCCATGATCTTGAGCAGGGTGGACTTTCCGCACCCGTTGGGACCGACCAGGGCGAGCCTGGTCCCGGAATGGACCTCCATGCACAGGCCCTGGAAAAGATCCACTCCGGAATAGGCCTTGGAAACAACTTGAACTGTGATCTTGGACATTATTCCGCTTCGAAGAAGATGGACATCTGGGTCATGAGCGAGGTGACGGACTTGTTGAACATGTCTTCGGAGAAATCCGTGGCCACGAACTTGGTCTGCAGCATGAGGAACTCTTCCTGCTCCTCGCCCAGGGGCGGAGTGATGGTCAGGGAAGCACCGAGCAGATCGCCATTGATGATCAGAAGGTCCATGAGGTCTTCCTTGCTGACCTCCTCGATGGAACCCAGAGACAGGGAAACGGTCACCGTGGGTACATCAAGAGTGCCCTGGTTGGATTCCAGGGACAGAAAACCGCTGGCGTCCTCACCCAGTTCAAAGCCCCAGATCGCCCCGTCTTCCGAGGCCGGAGAAACCGGCTCACTCTCGGTGGCGACTTTTTTCAACACGCTCTCAATGTCACTGGCAAATTTAATCAGATCCATAGTATTTCCTCACCATGTAAAAGTGTGATGCCGGTCCGTTAGGCGGCCAGCAGAAAATGTATCCCGGCGATCCAGCCCTTCTCCTCAAGCTCCAAAGAGATGCGCACCCCAGCCCCCCTCTTTCCAACGTAGGACAGGAGAAATTCCCCCTGCGGAGCGCCCACTTCATGCCACGAGCAGACTGGACGATCGCTGGCCCGCTGGCCGATCTTGTTCGGATCGACCTCCAGCCAGCGCTCGATGACAATGCCGTGTTCCTCAAGCATCAAGGCTCGACGCCGGGTGATGCGCCCGCCGCCGATTATCGACACCCTCCCGATTCCCCGTGCAGCAAGCCATCGGGCCAGATATGCGGCCTTGACGCGGTAGAATGCTTCGGGATCGTAGCGGGGGTCCGTGCGCGTGAGCCGGGAAGGCGGATCGTTCCAGATCAGCACTTCCCTTTGCACTTTGTCCATGCGCACACCGGCGGCCATGAGACGCAACAAAAATTCGTAATCTTCCGGAAACGGGCCGTCATAAAACGGGCCGCACCGGCTGACAAGCTCTTTGCGGAACATTATGCTCGGATTGGCATAAGGCGATTCCACAAAGCGGGCCAGGGAGATGTCCTCTTCGGTAACCAGAGTGTTGGTCCAGTCCACGTAAGTCTTGTAGCCCTTTCCGGCCTCGGGATCACCCCCGAAACGAACCAGGCCGCCCACAAGTCCGAGGTAGGGGTGGCGGTCCAGATGGGCCTTTTGCAGAGCCAGGCGTTCGGGCAGACAGAGGTCGTCGCTGTCCATGCGCGCCACGTACTCACCCCGGCAATGCTCCACGGCAAAGTTCATGGCCTGCACCACGCCCCCGTGGGGGCAGTCAAAAACGCGGATGCGGCCGTCCCTGGCCGAAACCCTGCGCAACACGTCCAGGGTGCCGTCGGTAGAACCGTCGTTGACAGCCACGATCTCAAAATCCTGCCAGGTCTGGGCCAACAGGCTCTCAAGACAGGCCGTGAGGCTGTCCTGGGCGTTGTAGCACGGCAAGGCGACGGAAATCACAACCGAGCCTCACCCGCAAAGACAAGCGGCATAGGCCCTCCATAATTTCGGTCCCGGACCGGTCTTGACAGCGCGGCGGGTGCTGACCAAGGTATCTCTGCAAAAGTTGCCAGCCCCTTGGCAAAGGAGATGTTTGTCTTTTTAACCGACTGGAAAAACATGATTTTCAACCTGTTTTTGAATCATTTACCGCGAACTTTCACGACTCGTGGCGGTAGCGCCGGGTCAAAACAAAACTCGAATTCCATATTTCCGGCCCAAGGTAAATCGGCCCACCCAACCCCCAACCCACGGAAATCGTGATGCCATCACCCACCGGACGCGACGACCCTTCCTGCACGCATATCGCGGGCGTCCTGCTGGACTGGTTTTCCCGTCACAAACGCGACCTGCCCTGGCGCCGGACTTACGCGCCCTATCATGTCTGGATCTCGGAAGTCATGCTCCAGCAGACCCAGATGGAGCGCGGCGTGGAGTACTTCAAGCGCTGGATCGCCCGTTTCCCCGACGTAGAGAGCCTGGCCGGGGCCCGCGAGGACGAGATCCTCAAACTCTGGGAGGGCCTTGGTTACTATTCCCGGGCGCGCAACCTGCACAAGGCCGCGCAGGAAGTGGTCAACCGGCACGGAGGCACCCTGCCCTCCTCGCCCGAGGCCTTGCGGGCCTTGCCGGGGATCGGTCCGTACACGGCCAGGGCCATCGCCAGCATCGCCTTCGGGCAGGATGTCTGCGTCGTGGACGCCAACGTCGAGCGACTGATCAGCCGTCTGTACGACATTGGCCTGCCCGTCAAATCCCGGCAGGCCCGGGACGAGATAGAGCGCCACGGCGCGGATCTGCTCCCCGAAGGCCGGGCGCGGGACTTCAACCAGGCGCTGATGGAGTTCGGCAGCCTCGTGTGTTCCCCCAGGAATCCGGCCTGCGCAGAGTGCCCCCTGGCCGACTGCTGTCTGGCCAGGAAGAACGGCGTGCAGGAGCAGAGGCCCGTGATCGTCAAGGCGCCATCCCCCATCTACATATCCATGGCCACGGGAGTCCTGGTCAACGACGGCCGCATCCTGACCCAGAAACGCCGGGCCGACGACGTGTGGGGCAATCTTTGGGAGTTCCCGGGCGGCGTCGTGGAAAACGGGGAGACACCCGATCAGGCCGTGGTCCGCGAATACCTGGAAGAAACGGGGCTTATCGTCAACCATCCAGTGCCCATCGCCACCTTCAAGCACTCGTACACGCGTTACCGGGTGACCTTGCACGCCTTCAGCGTGACCCTGCTCTCAAGCCCGGAGGAACTTGCCCTCCAGGCCGCCCAGGAGCACCGCTGGGCCTGTTGGTCTGAAATCACGAAACTGGCCTTCCCGGCGGGCCATCGCAAACTTGTCCACCATCTGCTCAACGATCCCGAATTTCGGGCAAAGGTACACCCATGATCATCTTCCTCCTGTCAGTCATCCTCGCGGTGACGCTCCTGCTCGCTCTGCTGACCTACACCCTCTACTGCTACGAAGAAAGCAACCAGACGGGCAAACCCCTGGGCCCCTTTCTGGTCCTGGCCGCCAAAACCACCCTGCGCAGCATCGCCAGCGAAATCCTGATCCTCGTTCTGCATCCCGTTGGCCTGTGGCCGCGTCTGTGGAAGGAACCCACAAAAGGCAAGGCAATGGTAGTCTTGGTGCACGGGCTTTTCCACAATCAGAGCGCATGGGTCCTGTTTCGCCGCTGGATGCACAAACGGGGCTTCGGCACGGCCTGCCTGTCCTACGCGAGCTGGGGCACGCAGTGGGACGAAACGGTGGGCGTTGTGCGCGAAGACCTGAAAAGCCTGCTCGCCAGGCATCCAGACCAGGACGTGCACCTGGTCGGACACAGCATGGGCGGCCTGCTGCTTTGGGCGGCCCTGGCGCAGCTTGAGGACAAGGATTGCGGACGCGTCAAAACTCTGGTGACCATGGGCACCCCTTTTGCCGGGAGCAAGCTGTCGCCTTTTGCCCTGACATCTCTGGGCAGATATCTTCAGTACGAGGGACAGACCGTGCGCCAAGTGACGGGTTTGCCCCTGCCCGCCCATGTGCGCCGTCTGGCCCTGCATTCTCCTTCAGACAACATGGTGCTGCCCAACACGGCCCTGCACTGCAAGGCTCCGGGCTGGTGCGAGACGCAGACGGGGCCTGTCAGCCATGTCGCCATGCTGCACTCCCGCGAAGTGTTCCGCGAAGTCGTGGGATGGATCGAAAAAGAGTAGGCAAAGAAGAAAAAGGGGCTCCCCCCTGACTGCAACCGATGCCCCGTGCCTGCCGCGCAAAGCTGGAACAGGCAGGGGCATTTTTTTCAGGATACTTCCTTGCGATCGAAGTACAGATTGGTCAGGGCCAGCACCGACGTGCCGAGGATGAGCAGCAGGGAAATGGCGTTGATGACCGGGGTCGAGCCGTCGCGGACCTGCAGGTACAGGTTGATGGGCAGGGTTGGGTGGGACCCGACCAGAAAGAGGGTGGTGTTGAAGTTCTCAAAGCTCATCAGAAAGGCCACGGCCCCGGAACCGATGATCGATGAGCGCAGGTAGCGCAGGGTAATGTGCCAGATGACTTCAAAGCGGGTCGCGCCAAGATTGAGCGCCGCCTCTTCCAGGGAATGGTCGAATTTGCGCAGCTTGGCCGAAACCACCAGGGTCACGAACGTGGTGATGAACGAAAACTGCCCCACCACCACCAGCCAGAAGCTGGGCCTGAAAAGATCGAAATCCAGGTTCCAGTGATCCTCGAAATAAATTCCCGCCGTGGTCGCCCCCAGCAGAATGGAGATGCCAAGGATCACGCCCGGAATGACCAGCGGGGCGAGCATCAGAAAATACAGAAAATTCTTTCCCTTGAAATTCTCCTGCTCGAACAGGAACGCGGCGCAGACTCCCACCACCACACATGAGGCCGAGACCCACAGCGCGGTCTTAAAACTGACCCAGATGGCGCGCAAGTTGTCGGCGTCCTCGAAGATGCCGACACGTTTCGGCCCGGCCGAAAAGAACCAGTCCAGGGTGAAGCCACGCCATGGCAATGAAGGGAATTCCGAATTGTTGAAGGCCAGCACGCATGTCACCAGAAGCGGCGCGAACAGGAAAACAAAGTACAGCAGAATGAAGACCACAAAGGCCCGGTCGTAGGCGCGGGATCTGGGCAGAGAACGGATCATGACGCCACCTCGCCCAGCCGCTGTCCGGAGAGCCTCAGTCCAACCCAGATGATGCCCGAGCTCAAGGCCAGGAGCAGGAAGCCGAAGGCCGCGCCCTGGTTCCAGTTGAAGCTGGCGATGAACTGGTTATAGATCTGCTCCGTGAACCACAGGGAGTTCTTGCCGCCCATGAGGTTGGGGGTCAGGTAGTTGCCGAGCACCAGCATGAAGACCACAATGGAGCCGGAGGTGATGCCCGGCTTGCAGTGCGGGATGATGATCGTGCGCCAGATGCAGCTCTTGCTCGCGCCCAGGTCGTAGGCGGCCTCGACCAGGCTGTCATCGAGGCTCTCCATGACCGAGACCAGCGGCACGACCATGAAAAGCATGGACGTGTACACAAGGCCCATGATCATGGTCGCGTCATTGTAGAGCATCTCGATGGGCCGCTCCAACAGACCCATCTGCAGCAGAAAATAATTGATGACCCCGGATTCGCGCAACAGGATCATCCAGCCGTAGACCCGCACCAACTCACTGACCCAGAACGGCAGCAGCAGAAGCACCATCAGGAAGCCGCGCACCCTGGGGCGGGACAGCTTGGTGATATAGAAGGCCACCGGCAGGGACACGACCAGGGTCAAAAGCGTGGTGATGATCGAATAGAGGGCCGTGCGCACGAAAGTCAGCCAGTAGATGGGCTCGGTGAAGAACGTACCGTAATTATCAAGGCTCCAGCTCTTGCCGACCCGAAAGCTTAAGATCAAAAGGTCCAGGTGCGGCAGCACGATGAGCAGAAAAAGCCACATCAAGACGGGAGCCAGAAAAATCCAGAACAGCCAGGAGCGCTTCATGCCGAATCCTCGGCAAAGGCGATGCCGGACTGAGGGTGCCAGCCCAGGGTGATGTTCTCGCCTGGACGGATGTGGTCAAAGGCGCGATTCTGGGGCAGGGCCACGAGCAGCTCGTGCCCGGCGGCGGTGGCGGTCAGCAGGCGACTGTTGGCCCCGTCGAAGAGGATGGCCCTGACCGTGACCCCGAAGGTGTTGAAGCCTTCCCTGTCGTCCGGTTCGATGACCATGGCCTCGGGGCGCAGAAAAAGAGTGGCCGGTCCCTTGCGCGCTTCGGACTTGCGGCGGGCGCGGAAAAGCAGATTTTCGTCCGTGCGGATCAGCACCGTTTCCCCGTCCATTTCTTCCACAGTCCCCGCCCAACGGTTGTTGTCACCCACGAACCCGGCCACGAAGGGTGTGTGCGGATCGCCGTAGAGCTCCTGCGGCGAGCCGACCTGTTCGAAGCGCCCCTTGTTCATGACCGCCACGGTGTCGGACATGACCAGGGCCTCGGACTGATCGTGGGTGATGTAGACAAAAGTCGTACCAATCTTGGCCTGCAGTTTCTTGAGCTCGACCTTCATCTGCTCCCGAAGCTTAAGGTCAAGGGCGCCAAGCGGCTCGTCCAGCAGCAGGACCTTGGGTTCGAGCACCAGACAGCGCGCGATGGCCACGCGCTGCTTCTGGCCCCCCGAGAGCTGGTGGATGCGCTTGCCCCCGAACCCGGGCAGATCGACCCGCTCCAGGATCTCCTCTGTGCGACGGCGGATCTGGGCGGAAGGAAACTTGCGGCGTTTCAGCCCAAAGGCGATATTTTCGGCCACGTTCATCATCGGAAAAAGGGCCAGGTGCTGAAAGACCAGATTGACGGGCCGATTGTTGGGCGTGACCCCGCGCATGTCCTGGCCGCTAATCTCGATGCTCCCGCTTGTAGACTCCTCGAATCCGGCGATCATGCGCAACAGTGTAGTCTTGCCGCAGCCCGAGGGGCCGAGAATGGAAAAAAACGATCCCTTGGGCACGGAAAACGAAACGTCATCCACGGCGATAAACGTCCCGAAATTCTTGACCAGATTGGCGATAACCAAATCGAATTGCATGCGGCTTCCGTTTTGAAAAAAATTGGGCCCGAAGCCGGAAGACCTCGGACCCAAATGCTTATTTGGCGGCTTTGACCTTGTCCAGCACCTTGCCTTCCATGGCTTCGAGGTTGGCCGGAACCGGCGGGTACCATTTGATGTTGTCGATGGTCGCCTGCGGAAAGGAGCGATCGAAATTGGCCTGGAAAGCGGGGTCGGTGAATTCACCTGCGCCCTTCGAGGCCGTGGGGGTCTTCTCGGCGGACGTGAAGTACCCGCTGTTCTCAGCTCTGAGCATGAAGTTGATCCACTTGTAGGCCGCGTCCACGTTCTTGGCCTTGGACGGGATGGTGAAGGTGTCGATCCAGCCCAGAGCGCCTTCCACCGGGGCCACGAAATCGATGGCAGTATTGTCTTCGTGCAACTTCCATCCGCCGTTATCCCATGCCTCGGCCACGGTCACTTCGCCTGAGCGCACGGATTCGAGCAACTGGTCGCCGTTGGCCCAGTAATTCTTGACCAGGGGCTTGGCCTTGATCAGTTCGGCCTCGATCACCGAGAGCATTTCGGCGTAGGCTTTTTCGTCACCATAGAGCGCGAAGGGGTCATATCCCAGCGCAAATCCCAGACCGATGAGCACGGGGCGCTTCAGACGATAGCTGACCCGCCCCTTGTACTGAGGGTCGACCAGCGCCTTCCAGGAGGTCGCACCCTCGGCCTTTGCGGTATTGACCACAAGGCCGGAGGTGCCCCAGCAGAAAGGCACCGCGTAGGACTTGCCGCCGACCAGGGTGTTCTTCTTCACGGCTTCGAGCATGGAGGGAATGAACAGGTCGGCCTCGATTTTGGAGTAGTCGATGGGCTGGTAGATGCCGAACTCTTCCTGCACCGAGGAGATGCGGTCCTGGCTGGGCTGGGCCAGATCAAAACCCGCCCCGCGCGTGGCCCGCAGCTTGGCGATCATTTCCTCGTTGTTGGTATAGGTCACCTCGACCTTGATGCCCGTTTCCGCCTGGAACTTGTCAACCAGTTCCTTGGGGGCGTAGCCTTTCCAGGTCAGCAGCTGCAGGGTATCGGCCATGGCCAGGGACGAGCCCATGATTAGAAAAACGACCATCAAAACAATCCGTTTCATGCGTAATTCTCCTTATAAATGTGTAGGAAAAACATCCAGACATCTACCAATGACCGCCAATCCCGACAAGAGCGGGACGCCAAAATGACAGAACGGCAACAAGAGTCGCTGGCCGGAAATTCGGGAACGTAATGGTCACGAATCCGTTGCGGGAGGCATTGCGAGCCCGGGGCGAAACTCAGGACCGTCTTGTCGGTGAAAGGTTCGTGGCGATGACCTGCCGCAACCGGGCCACGTCCACGGGCTTGGAGACGTAATCGTCCATCCCGCAACACAGGAACCGCTCCCGGTCTCCCGCCATGGCGTAGGCAGTCATGGCCACGATGGGCACGGAGAGTTGCATCTCCTCGCGAATGATGCGGGTGGCCTCCATTCCGTCCAAGACCGGCATCTGCACATCCATGAAAACAAGGTCCACCTTCTCGCGGCCAAGCATTTCCAAAGCTTCCCGGCCGTTGCCGGCGCTGAGCACGGTGCAGCCAAGCTTGGCCAAAATCCGCTCCATGGCCATACGGTTCACACTGTCGTCCTCCACCAGTAAAAAACGACGTCCTGTAAAATCCTCCTCCGCCACGGAACTTCGTACCCGGGCCGGAGCGGAGCCGACGGTGAAGGGCAGCGTCACTCCCACCGTGGTGC
>Ga0180016_100323_pt1 | contig 11928 bp, 6 predicted proteins | sample KR46_M_MetaG_FD_129673 | JGI IMG/M metagenome (GOLD analysis project Ga0180016, IMG submission 129673) | Groundwater microbial communities from the Olkiluoto Island deep subsurface site, Finland - KR46_M_MetaG | ecosystem: Environmental > Aquatic > Deep subsurface > Groundwater | place: Finland... | reverse complement strand
CACGGCAGCGGCCGCGTGCGCATCGAGTTTCTCATACCTGCGCGGGGACTGATCGGTTACCGGGATGAATTTCTCACGGACACCAAGGGCACCGGGCTGCTCAACACGTTTTTCGCCGGCTACGACACCTATCGCGGGGACATCCCCAGCCGTTACACCGGCTCGATCGTTTCTGACCGCTCCGGAACGGCCGTAGCCTACGCGCTGTTCAACCTCGAGCCACGCGGCCAGATATTCGTGCGACCGGGCGACCCGGTCTATGAAGGTATGATATTCGGTGAACACAACCGCGCCACGGACCTGTCCGCCAATCCCTGCAAGGAGAAAAAACTCACCAATATGCGGGCCTCCGGGCACGATGAAAACGTGATTTTAGCACCTGTCAAACCAATGACCCTGGAGTGGGCCATCCATTTTATCCGTGAAGATGAAATGGTGGAAGTCACCCCCAAATCGATTCGGTTACGCAAAACCTTGCTGACCGCCCATGACAGGCACCGCCAGCGCGCGCTTGCTAGTTGATGGCGGATTCGCTGTTTAAAGGTGTGCGGCCCGTACACATGCCCGGCGGCGGCGTGTGCGGGCCGCTTTTGCTCCCGCAGGCACTACCTGCAAGCGCCTGCGAACACACTGCGCGTCTCGAATTCGCGCGGGGTGCCCGGCAGCGGTTCAGCATGTTGAGCACGGCTTGTTTTACTCAAACCCATTATTATGGTATGACCTGAAGGCGCTGAACGAAAGCTCAATTCCCCTTTTCTGTGCTAATCCTGAATAGAAACGTGCTCGCTCGGTACAGGGCGGCCGGCTTTGCCTAATGCCTTTGGCTCCAGGCCGGTACGATGTCGTAGCTGTGAAATAACCTTCATGTGGTCAGCGTTTCCGCTGAGCATGTTATTAAAGATCGTCATTCACTTAAAGCGTTGCGGTCCGTTATGCACAAATTCAAAAGATTGCGCTCTGCACGGGTGGTTTTTCTGTGCCTGCTGGCATGGGGATGCGGCAGCAGCGGTGGCGGTGACGCACCGCCGCCCACTTTCACCGTCAGCGGCACCCTGTATGCCGCGGCCGGCAATGCGGTTCACACAACACCGGCGTCCACCTTCGAGACAGCCCAGACCCTTAACCCACCGGTAATTCTGGGCGGGTTTTTGGATGCGAGCGATCCGGCCCACTATTTTCAGGTGAGCTTGCCCGTCAATGCCACTATCCGCCTTGCGCTCCCCGATCCTTCCCGGGACCAGGCGCTCCCCCGGGTTGAGCTTTACCTTTACCGGAGCGATCTCATGGGTGAGCCGGTGGATCAATTGCGCGGGATTGCCCGGACGCAGGCGCTCACTGTTGAGGTTCAAGGCGATTACCACATCGAGGTGCGGGCGCTCGCTGGTGCCACCATTTATCGGCTTGTCGTGGATCAGCCCATGTCAATAGCGGGTTCGGCCGGTCTGGAAACCCATGCGGATATTGTTCCCGGCGAAGTGCTGGTCAGGCTGGCGGATGTCAGCGGTCCGTCTTCGACCCGCGCCATGCGTGATTTTGCGCGCGGCACCGGTCTGCGCGTGGTCCATAGGTCGGGCAACGGCTGGGTGCGGCTGCGGACCGAGGATATGGATCAGGCCTTGACGCGCCTGGATCCGTCTTCACGGCGGCCTGCCGACCGGGATCGGACTGCTGCTGGTGTAAAGCGAGAACGGCGCCAGGATACCTTGCGCATCGTCCGTGCCTTGCGTGCGCGTCCCGATGTGGCCGGTGCCGAGCCCAACTATATCCGCCGACCTTTTTTTGAACCCAATGACCCCTTCTATTCATTACAGTGGAACCTCGACTTGATCAATCTGCCGGCAGCCTGGGCCCTGAACCGGGGCGACGCGAATGTGCTTGTGGCGGTCATAGACACAGGTGTTTTGTCCGCCCACCCGGATCTGGCAGACAAGCTGGTTCCGGGTTACGATTTTGTCAGCGACGACCTCAATTCCGGCGATGGCGAGCCCGGCATCGATCCCAATCCGGAGGACCCCGGCGGAACCACTGGGTTCCATGGCTCCCATGTGGCCGGAACGGTGGCTGCCGCGTTTAACAATGCCATCGGCGTGGCCGGTGTGGGCGGTGAGACCCGCATTCTGCCGGTGCGCGCCTTGGGTTTGGATGGCGCCGGTTCGGATGCGGATATCGTCAATGCCATCCGATGGGCCGCTGGTCTGGATGTGTTCATCACCGATGGCGAAGAGACGCTGGTCATCCCCGGCGCTGATCCACGCGCGGACATTATCAACATGAGTTTCGGCGGCCCACTTCCTTCGCAGGTGCTTGAAGACGCGGTGCAGGCGGCCCGCGCGGCCGGAGTCATCCTCATCGCCGCCTCCGGAAATCAGGGCGCCAATTCCAATGGTCATCCGGCCGCCGGGTATCCGGCCGGTTACGCGCAAGTGGTCGCCGTGGGAGCCGTGGATGCTTACGCCCGCCGCGCCGATTATTCCAACTACGGGCCTCAGACAATAGCCGCCCCGGGCGGCAATCTATTCAGCGACAGTCAGCCGAACAGTTACGCGGACGGCATTTTGAGCACCGTGGGCAGACAAGCTGACGGTCGGATCGTGTACGATTACGGCTTCAGCCAAGGCACCTCCATGGCCGCGCCGCATGTGGCCGGGGTGGCGGCCTTGATGAAGGCGGTGCGTCCGGCCATGACGCCCGATGAATTCGATAGCTTTATCGTTGCGGGCGACATTACAGCCGACCTGGACCCTGCAGGTTCGGACGATCTTTTTGGCTACGGACTGATCGATGCCTATGCGGCGGTGTTGCGTGCAAGGGCAAGCGATCCGCCGCCGGCCCATCTGACCGTCACGCCCGCGGGCTTGCGCCTGGATGCTCAAACCGTGGAGGCACACCTTTTTGTGCGCGCGGTCGGCAGCGGCGATTTGAAGTTCACCTCCATCATTCAACCGGAATGGGTTTCGGCGATAGAACCCGACGCGGGGCAAGCCTTCGGAGATGCGGGTCGGTACAGGATCACGGTCAATCGCCAACAGTTGGCGGGGGGCATTCACAGCGGGGCCATCACTTTTATATCAACGCTGGGCAGCCAGACCCGCGTGCCGCTGACCATCGATGTGATGCCCGACAGGCGCGCATCCGCAGGCACACAGTACCTGCTGCTCATCGATGCCGCAACGCTATCGACGGTGGACCAACTGGTCCTGGCGCCCGACAATGGCACATATGTTTTCAGCTTCACAGGGGTCCTGCCCGGATCATACTACCTGTTTGCCGGCTCGGACCTCAATAACGATGGCTTCATCAGCGATTCGGGAGAGGCCGTGGGCGGGTACCCTTCACTGGAACAGTTTCTTCCCATCCGTGTGAACGCCAATATAACCGGCTTGCAATTTGTGACCGGATTTAATCAGTGGCCCATGCTGTGGCCGAACGCCGCGCCTCGGTATGCCCGGCGCGTCATGAAAGTCAATTAATGAAAGTACGGCAAGCCGCGGCCGCAAGCGTGATCCTTGGGGTGGTTATTCTCGTCTTGGGGTGCCAATCCATGGAGCGCAATGGGCACAAAGGACCCATGGATGGTGAAATCGCAGTGGAGGTGCTATACGCCGGCGATCAGTGCGGGGCAATACAGCAGGGTTTCCAGGCCGTGTGGTTGGACCGTCCGGACCAGCTGCGACAAATGGCCGGACACTACGGGGCGGCAGTACGGTGGGACCACGTGCAATGGGATCCTTATACCGAAGGCGCGCTGTGGATCCGGATGGGGGTCCGCCCCAGCGGCGGATACGGCCTCGAACTCCACGATCCCGTGGCTCCCGTGCGACACGGCGTGGCCACGGTGTCGGTGCGGTGGCGCAAACCCGATCCGGACCGGTTTGTCATTCAGGTGTTGACTTCGCCGTGTCTGTTGCTCAAACTACTCAGGGCAGGCATCGAAAAGGTCCACATCCAGGACCAGGACGGTGACCTGCGCGCGCGGGTATATGTTTCGAATACTCCCTAAAGCCTTTATGGATGGTTAATTATAATTTGATATGATGGACCCGCGCTCAATCGATTCGGATCCGCCCAACCTGCTGATCACCGGTGCCGGCGGTTTTCTGGGGCATTCGCTGTGTGTTCTGGCCCGGCGGCATTGGTCGGTGCACGCACAGTATAAAACCCGCGCGCCTGCCGTACAGGGCATTCAGTGCCACCAGATCGACTTGACGGATGATCACAAACTGGCCGCACTGGTGAGTGCCGTGCGCCCCCGGGCGATCATGCATGCGGCGGCCATTGCGCGCGCGGCGCAATGCCAGTCCGCGCCCGAGGCCACCGCGGCAATCAATGTGCGCGTGCCGGTGTTGCTGGCCGACTTGTGCGCCGATGCCGGGATCGATTTGCTGTTCACGTCCACCGATCTGGTCTTCGATGGGCGCCGGGCGCCTTATGACGAGACCTCCCCACCCGATCCGGTTTGCGTCTATGGCGAGCAAAAAGCGCGCGCCGAAGCAGCGGTTTTAAAACATTGGCCGCGCGCGCTGATCTGCCGCCTGCCGTTGTTGTTCGGCCTGGCGCCGCATGCCGACGATTATTTTGGCGTTCAAATGCTGCAATCCATTGCCGCCGGCCGTCCGCTGAACCTGTTTGCGGATGAATTTCGCACGCCGGTCGACAACCATGACGCCGCCCTGGGCTTGCTGACGGTGTTGGGCCGCGCACAAGGCGTATTGCACATGGGCGGCCGCACGCGGGTGTCGCGGCATACGCTGGGATTGCTGATGGCACAGCAGATGGGAATAGCGCCGCGGATGATCCGCTCGGTCCCCATCGATTCAATCCCGACATCCTACCAGCGCTCGCCCGATTGCTCCCTGAACAGCCGTCGCGCCTACAGCCTGGGATACGATCCGGCCCCTCTAACCGAGGCGGTCGCCCGAACGGTGGCGCAATTTCCGGCACCTGGTTAGAGACCTGGTTCCCATCGGTGTCGGGGTCGGAATCGGGATCGGGATCGATTCCGACGGTGTCATGTGGTTGGTCCTCACGCACATGCGCGATCGATGTACGGTACACATCCAGTTTCTTGTGTCCAAATCCCATCTTATGTCCTTCGATTCCGATTCCGATAGCGACCCCGACCCCGATTATAATCGCGCACTCCCGTGGGTGGTGGGTGGCACTGGCAACTCGTTGCCAGTGTTGCGCAGCAACAAGAGGAGGGCCAAAAAAATCGAATACGAGTACGCGTACGCCTACGAGTGGGGGCCACCACTGCGCATTTGCCGTACATGCAGGGAGATGATTGACACCGATCACGATTGCCCTCTATAGTAAGCCCGCTTGCCGCACCATTGGACCGATGACGAACTGCAACAAGGGCAATCCACCATGAGATATTTGCGACGCTTGGGACTGGTCCTGGTTCTGCTGATGCTGATTTTTGCACCTGCCGCGCACACTTCGCCCCTCGCGCCGGATACCGTCCCCCCCGAGCTTGAACGCTGGCAACCCTGGGTATTGCACGGCCATGAAGCGGCGCTTTGCCCCAGTTCGCATGACGATGGGACCGCAGTGCGCTGCCAATGGCCCGCGCGGCTCGAAATGAACTTGTCCGACCAGGGCGGCACCTTCGAACAGCGCTGGCGGATTTTTGCCGAAGGATGGGCGGCATTGCCCGGCGAACCCGGGGCGTGGCCCGAGAGCGTGGTGGTCAATGGGCGCCCGGTGGCCGTTATCAGCCGCAATCAAAGGCCGGTGGTGCGTTTGATGCCCGGCGAGCATCGCATCGCGGGACGCTTTTTCTGGTCCCGGATGCCGGAAACCATTGGTGTGCCCCCCGCCCTGGGACTGGTCTCCCTGATGATCGATGGACGCACGATCAGCGCGCCGCGCATCGATGAGCCGGGTCGATTGTGGCTGCGGCCGGCGCCCGCAACGGACGGCGTTCCTGAAGAAGGCACCGTTCAGGTGACGGTTTTCCGATTGCTCGAGGATACCATCCCCTTGCAGGTGACCACCGTGTTGCGGCTCGATGTTTCCGGCATGGCCCGCGAAATTGAACTGGACGGCGCCCTTATTCCCAACAGCACCCCCATGGCCCTGGAGAGTCCGCTGCCGGCGCGCATGGACAGTGCCGGCCGGTTGACCGTGCAGGCCAGGGCCGGCCGCTGGGAAGTGCGCGTGCGTGCGCGCATGGCCGGGCCGCAACACAATATTCATGCCGGCAAAGCACCCCATGGCGATGAAATCTGGTCGTTCCAGGAGCGAAACGCCTTGCGCATGGTGGAAATTGCCGAGGTCCCGCCGGTGGATCCGCACAGGACCGAAATGCCGCAGCAATGGCGCCGCTGGCCGGCCTATCTGGTTCAACCGGAGAGCACCCTGGTCATCCGTGAGCTGCGTCGCGGCGACCCCGACCCGGCGCCGGATCAGCTCTTCTTGCAGCGCACCTGGTGGCTCGATTTCGATGGCAACGGCTTGACCGTCCACGATACGATTCACGGTACCCTGAGCCGCCAGTGGTTCATGGCCGTCAACCCCCCCCTGGTGCTAGGGCGCGTGGCCGATGCCGGAGTCGATCAGGTGATTACGGCGCAAGGTGCCGAGGGCAAAATGGGTCTGCAATTGCGCCGCGGCCAGTTGTCGCTGAGCGCCGATTCGCGGCTGCTCCAACGGTCGCTGCGCTTATCGGCAGTGGACTGGGACCACGATTTCCAGAGTGTCGCCGGGGTGCTCCAACTGCCGCCCGGCTGGCGCCTGCTGGCGGTCTCGGGCGTGGATCGGGTGTCCGACACCTGGCTGCAGCGCTGGTCCCTGCTCGATCTGTTCCTGGTTTTGATCATCGCCCTGGCCGTTTTTAAATTGCGCGGCCTCTTGTGGGGCGTCCTGGCCCTTTCGGCCATGGTCCTGATCTACCACGAACCCAATGCACCGCGGCTGGTCCTGCTGCACCTCATCGCCGTGCTGGCTTTGCTGACGCTGTTGCCGGACGGATGGTTCAAGCGGCTTGTGGGCCTGTGGGGCATTGTCGCCATGGTGCTGGTGCTGGTGGTTGCCGTGCCGTATGCGCTGCAGGAGGTTCGCTGGGGCTTGCACCCGCAATTGGCGTTGCACGATGACCCCATCCGGCCGGTGGGCGGGCGCAGCGCCTACCTGGCCGAGGAGAAGGCCGCCATGCTGCCCGCCGCGCCGATGTTGTCGCGCCAGGGCCGCATGGAAAGCGAGGACGCCGTCAGGCCGGCACCGGCGGAGCCCCGCATGCCGGAGCGCGCGGTGTGGCCCCATGACCCCGATGCGCTGGTGCCGACCGGTCCGGGATTGCCGGATTGGCGCTGGCACTCAGTGGAATTGAGCTGGCGCGGACCGGTAACCAGGGACCAGACCATCGATCTGTACCTGTTGTCCCCCGGTATCAATCTGGCTTTGGCCTTGATCCGGGTGGTCCTGCTGGGGCTGTTGATCGGGACCCTTGTCGAGTGGCGTTCGCGCTGGGGGCATTTGCGCCGGCGGATAGAGGCCGGCGCGCTGGTCGCACTGGCCGCCATAGGGCTGGCCGGGATGCAGCCCGCGCTGCTGCATGCCGATCCGGACCCGGCGCCCGACTTCGCCGAGACCTGCTGTTTCCCGCCCCCGGAACTGCTGGACACGTTGCGTGAGCGGTTGTTGGCCAAGCCCGATTGCCTGCCCGTTTGCGCCGATATCTCAAGGATGGAGGTGCTGGTCGCCGGCGACGAGTTGCAAATCATGCTTAAGGTGAACAGCGCGGCAAATGTGGCCGTGCCGCTGCCGGTCAGTCGCAAATCCTGGCTGCCTTCGCAGGTGCTGTTGAACAATGCCCCCATCAGCGGCATGGCCGGCGACGCCTCAGGCCGCATGTGGGCCCTGGTGCCGGCCGGCCTGCACACCTTGGTGCTGCTGGGTGAAGCCGGTGAGGAAACGGTGATTCAGCTGCCGCTGCCGCTGCCGCCCCGCACAGCCACCTACAATGTTCAAGGGTGGCGGCTCGACGGCATTCACGCCGACGGCAGCGTTGGCGCCAGCATTCAACTCACGCGCCTGATGGCCGACGACACACCGCCGGTCGCGGATGAAGCCCCGACCACCGCCATACCGCCCTTTTTGCGGGTGGAACGGGTGCTGCGCCTGGGTCTGACCTGGCAGGTGGTCACCACCGTCACGCGCCTGACCCCCACCGGGACGCCCATCGTGCTCACGATTCCGCTCCTGAATAATGAGTCGGTCATCACCGAAGGCATACGGGTACAGGAGGGGCGCGCCCTGGTGGATCTGGCGCCGGACCAGCGTGTGGTGACCTTCACATCCGGACTCGAAACCGCAACCCGCATCGATCTGCGCGCGCCGATGGCCGTGCCCTGGACGGAGAGCTGGGTTCTGGAGGCCAGTGCCATCTGGCATTGCGAGATGGAAGGCCTTGCCGTCGTGAGCCATCTGGACAACGCCGGACAGTGGCGACCCCAGTGGCGGCCCTGGCCGGGTGAACAAGTGACTATCCACATCCAGCGCCCCTCGGCGATCCCGGGTCAACTCGTGACCATCGATGGCGCCACTCTGGCGCTGACCCCGGGACAGCGGTTGGGCCAGGGCGCATTGAACATGACCGTCCGCACCCACCGCGCCGGCCGGCACACCCTGGAACTGCCGCCACGGGCCAACCTGCAGGAGGTCACGGTCAATGGCCGGCGCCTGCCCATACGCCAGGACGGTTCGTTCGTGACCCTGCCGATAGAAGCCGGGGTTCAGCAGATCGGCGTGCAGTGGCAGCAGATGGCACCTTTCGAGACCATGTATAAAGCGCCCGCGGTCGGATTGAGCCATCCGGCCGTCAATGCGCGGGTCACCGTCAACATGCCCGGCAACCGCTGGATATTGCTGACCGGCGGGCCGGGCTGGGGTCCGGCCGTGCTGTTCTGGAGCTATCTGGTGGTCATCGTTCTGATTGCCGCCGGCTTGGGGCGCCTGACGCTTACACCGCTAAAGACGCGCCACTGGCTGTTGCTCGGTCTCGGCTTGACGCAGATCCCCACCATCTTCGCCTTGCTGATTGTCGGATGGTTGCTGGTTCTCGGATGGCGGTCACGTCAACCCATGCCGCGCGGCGGGCTGGCTTTCAATACACTGCAGATCGGTCTCGTCCTGTGGACCGCCGCTGCCCTGTACGCCCTGTTCGCGGCTGTCAAAGCCGGTCTGTTGGGTATGCCGGAGATGCAGATCGCCGGCAACCACTCCACCCACATGGTTTTGCACTGGATTCAGGATCGTATCGATGGCGTCCTCCCCCAGCCGTGGGTTTTCAGCCTGCCGCTGTGGGTGTTCCGTGTCCTCATGCTGGCCTGGTCCCTGTGGCTGGCACTGGCTTTGCTGGATTGGCTCAAATGGGGGTGGCGCTCGCTGGGTACCGGGGGACGCTGGCGCAAGCTGACCTGGCCGCGGCGCAAACCCCGCTAAGGGGTGGCGGCGCCCACGCAGGGGAACCATGGATAGACCGGGGCGGGCCCAAGCCGGTCGCTCGGATTCAACGGCTTAGCCAAACTGACGCACCTTTATTAACGGACCGTATATGCTTCAGGAACTTTCCATTCGAAATTTCGCCATCATCGAAGACTTAAACATGCGCTTCGAAGCAGGCCTGACCATTCTCAGTGGTGAAACCGGCGCCGGCAAATCCGTTATCATCAATGCGGTCAACCTGTTGCTGGGCAGCCGCGCATCGGCCGCCTTGATCCGCACCGGGGCCGACAGTGCCGAGCTGGAGGCGCTTTTCGAGGTGCCGCCGCAAAGCCGCGTTGCCCGTATCATGGCGGATCTGGGGTACGATCCATCCGAGGGGCTGCTGGTGCGCCGCATCATTTCGAGTAACGACCGGCACCGTATTTACATCAATGGCCGTCTGGCCACCATGCAGGTGCTGACCGAAATGACCGCCCACCTGGCCAGCATCTCCGGCCAGCACGCCCATCAAGGCCTGCTCAAGGAGGACGAGCACCTGCTGGTCCTCGATCAATCCGGCGACTTGCTGTCATTGCGCGCCCGCTATGTGGAAGGGTACCATTCAATGTTGCCCCTGATCCGCGAGGAACAGGAGCTGCTGCAGCGCCGGGCGCACCAGGAGGAGCAGACAGCGCTGCTGCGCTTTCAGCAGCAGGAGATTGAATCGGCGGCGTTGGGGCCGGATGAGGATGTCAAATTGGAAAAAGAGCGCCTGCGCCTGAAAAACGGGGCCGCCCTGTATCAATCCGTCGCGCAATGTGTCCAGACGCTCTATAGTGAGGACGGCGCCGTATACGAACGCTTGAGCACCATGTCCGCGTCACTGGGCAAGTTCGCCCGCATGGACGATCAACTGGCGGCGCGGGTGCGCGAAATGGAGGCACTTACCTTTCAAGTGGAAGATCTCTCCGCACAACTACGGGACTATCTGGGGCGCATCGATCTGGATCCCCAGCGTCTGGAAACCGTGGAAGCGCGCCTGGACAGCGTCAACCGCCTCAAACGCAAATACGGCGGCAGCCTGGAGGCTGTTCTGACACATGCCGAGCAAATCACCCGGCGTCTGAACGCATTCGATACCATGGAAACCGACATTGCCCGCGTGCGCGCCGAACTGGAAGGCGGTCAGGCCCATTTGTGCGATTTGGCTGCCGAATTGTCCGCCGCGCGGCACGCCGCCGCCCGGCAATTATCGCACAAGGCCGAAAAAGAGCTGGCCGCGTTGAAAATGGCGGGCACCCGTTTTATGGTGGATCTGCAACCGGTGGCGCCGGCCCGGGACGGATCGCCCTATCTTGTCTGCAATGGCCGGGCGGTCACCGAAAGCGGTGCGGAGCGCGCGATTTTCATGATCGCCCCCAATGTGGGCGAAGCCATCAAGCCGCTGGCCGCCATCGCCTCGGGCGGTGAGTTGTCGCGCGTGGTGTTGGCCTTGAAGGCCATTCTGGCCCATGGGGATGCTTTGGAAACGGTGGTGTTCGATGAGGTCGACGCCGGCATCGGCGGCGGCGTGGCCGACCATGTGGGCAAAAAACTGGCCGCGTTGGCGCGCCGGCATCAGATCTTGTGCATCACCCATCTGCCGCAGATCGCCAAATATGGGGACAAGCACCTGCGCATCGAAAAAACCGTGGTCAAGGGACGTACGCGAACCACGATCACGCCGCTGACCGACGAAGAGCGCGTGGCTGAAATCGCCCGCATGTTGGGCGGCGAAAAAGTGACGCCGACAACCCTGGCACATGCCCGCGAAATGCTCGCGGATCGATGACATCCAGGGGATCGATGTAATAAGCAAAGGGTTAACAAACATGTTGGACATGGATCTTAATACGATAAAAGCCCTGGAGCGAATCAGGCAGCAATCGCCTTTGATTCACAACATCACCAATTTTGTGGTGATGGAAACCACCGCCAATATCCTGCTGGCGACAGGCGCCTCACCGGTGATGGCCCACTGCCGCGGCGAGGTCGAAGAGATGGTCTCTCTGGCGCAGGCGCTGGTCCTGAATATCGGCACCATTCAGGAGGATTGGCTGGAATCCATGATCCGGGCAGCTCAACAGGCCAATAAACTGGGTATTCCCGTTATCCTCGATCCGGTGGGCGCCGGAGCGACCCAGCTGCGCACCATAGCCGTCCAGAAAATCATGTCCAGTTGCTCGGTTGCCGTTTTGCGCGGCAACGCCTCGGAGGTGCTGTCGCTTCTGTCGGCCGATGTGCGCACCAAGGGGGTGGACAGCTCCCTGGCCCTTTCCGATGAAGGCGTCCAGTCCGCGCGCCTCCTGGCGCGGACCCACAATTGCGTTGTGGCCGTCTCCGGCGCGCAAGACTGTATCACCGATGGCAAGCGTGTGTTGCGCGTGCACAACGGCCATCCCATCATGACCCGCGTGACCGGCGTCGGATGCGGGTTGAGCGCGGTCACGGCCGCTTTCT
>Ga0180016_100322_pt1 | contig 11936 bp, 9 predicted proteins | sample KR46_M_MetaG_FD_129673 | JGI IMG/M metagenome (GOLD analysis project Ga0180016, IMG submission 129673) | Groundwater microbial communities from the Olkiluoto Island deep subsurface site, Finland - KR46_M_MetaG | ecosystem: Environmental > Aquatic > Deep subsurface > Groundwater | place: Finland... | reverse complement strand
CTTCAGGCAGGACGCCGAGGCGAAGCATCTCGGCGAGCCAGGCGGCATCGCTGGCGTCGTCGCTGTGCTTGAGCCCGGAGTACTTCTGGATAGCCGCCGGATTGGCCAAATGCACCCGATACCTTCATGAACACGCCGCCTTACTCTGGCTGCTGCCAAGCCAACTGCACACCCTGGACTGGGCCGAAGCGGATATTCCGGTGGTAGCGGTGTATCTGTCCACAAACGGCGGGAACCCTTGATGCAACACCCGGCGCCAGGCATCTACGATGCGCTTCTTGATGAACTGCTGCGCGAATCGTTAAATCGACATCCGGAACTGCGAACGATCTTCGGCAAGATCGATCAGGAAGAGACGCCAAGCCGTTATGCCGCCTTTGTGGCCAAGGTGCTGGAGCAGGCTCTGCGCGAAGAATCCGACCCGCAACGACGGCTGGCCTTGTGCAATGAAATCCTCGGACAGGTCGCCAACCAACCGGGCAAGGAGCATCTGCGGAAGCATTGCCTCGTTCCGGAACTAAAACCTCTTCTTCTTGAAATTACCCCGCCCCATTTTGGTCAACCCGGCATTCCTCGCCCGCACACGTCCCTCTCGGAAAGCAGCCTTTTTACAGGCTCACCCCAGGAGCCGCAGCTTGCCCACGAGCTGAATGAAGAAATGCGCTCGGCGGATGGCGTGGATATACTGCTCTCATTCATCAAATGGTCAGGATTGCGCCTTTTGATGACCTCGTTTGAAGATTTGCGTGCACGGCGCATTCCGGTTCGCGTGATCACCACGTCGTATATGGGGGCGTCAGATGCCAGGGCGGTGGAATGGCTTGCAGCACTACCAAACGTGCAGGTGCGCGTTTCCTACGATACGGAGCGCACCAGACTGCACGCAAAGGCGTACCACTTCCTGCGTCATACCGGATTCTCAACGGCCTACATTGGTTCGGCCAACATGTCGCATGCCGCCATCACCAGCGGTCTGGAGTGGAATCTCAAGATTACCGCTCAAGACATGGGTCATATCCTGGAAAAATTCTCGATCGAGTTTGAAACGTACTGGAATAGCCGCGAGTTCATTCCCTTCGACCCGCAGAACCCGGCACCATTTCGCACAGCCATTGCGCGGGCGAGAAACCCGCAGCCTGATGCTCCGGCGGTCTTTTTCGATCTTTGCCCCCATCCTTTCCAGGAACGCATCCTTGAGGCGTTGCACAGGGAGCGATCTCTTCACGACCGGTGGAAGAATCTCGTGATTGCCGCCACAGGCACAGGCAAAACGGTGATCACCGCGTTCGACTTCAAGCGGTTTTATGAAGAACACGGCCGCCAAGCAAAACTACTCTTCGTGGCTCACCGGCAGGAAATCCTGCAACAGGCCCTGGCAACGTTCCGTCAGGTCTTGCGAGACCAGAATTTCGGAGAATTGCAGGTCGGTGCCCATGAGGCAGGCCGTATGGAGCATCTGTTCTGCTCCATCAACATGCTCTCAACACGACGACTATGGGAACTCGTTGGCCCAACTTTTTACGACTATATCGTCATAGACGAAGCTCACCACGGTGTCGCCAACAGTTACAGACCGATATTCGACCACTTCGAATCACAGGTTCTGCTCGGTCTCACTGCAACCCCGGAACGCATGGATGGCGGCAACGTGGCGGCAGATTTTGGCAATCGCTTTGCTGCAGAAATCCGCCTTCCCGAGGCCTTGGAAGAAAAACTTCTCTGCCCTTTCCATTATTTCGGCGTTGCCGATCCAATTGCCATCAATGGCGACCAGTTCTGGAACAATGGCCATTACAATGAATCCGCACTTGAAAATGTCTACGTCCTGGATCAGGTCCGCGCCCAGCAACGCGTGGCAACGATCATATCCGCCCTGCATCGCTATGAACCCGAATTGCAGACCCTCAAAGGAATCGGGTTCTGCGTGACGATTCGGCATGCGCAGTTCATGGCCGACCAACTCAGTCTGCACGGCCTGCCTTCCGCAGCCTTTGTCTCCGGCCTGGATGGACACGCATGTGCTGACCTTTTGAGCAAACTGAAAAATGGCGCGCTCACGTTCCTGTTCACGGTAGACAAACTCAGCGAAGGCGTGGACGTGCCCGAGGTCAATACGATCCTCTTTTTGCGTCCGACCGAGAGCCTGACCGTCTTTCTGCAGCAGCTCGGGCGCGGGCTGCGCCACGCCCCGGAAAAAGACTGCCTAACGGTCCTCGATTTTGTCGGCCAGGCGCACCGCCGGTTCCGCGCGGACAGCAAATTCAAGGCTCTCCTTCCAAGGCATCGTTTTGCCATCGACAAGGAAGTGGAACTCGATTTCCCGCATCTACCGGCTGGCTGCTCAATCCAGCTTGACCGGCTTTCGAGGGAATACGTTCTGGAAAACATCCGGGAGAACCTGAGGCGCCTTACCGTTCAAGTGCCCGAGCGGCTCCAGTCTTTCACCAACGAGACGGATCAGGACCTGACCTTCGGCAACTTCATCCGATACCACGACTACGAACCGGAGGTGCTGCTGGCCAGGGAAACATGGAGCGGCTGGAAGGCAAAAGCACAACTGGGGCCGATCCCCACCGATCCCGATTTGAACAAGTTGAAGAAGGCGTTGATTCGCGCAGCATTCATCAGCGGCCCTCATGAAGCGGCGCTCTATCGCCAGATTCTCAGCAAGATCAGGGAGGAAAATATTAGTGAGGCCGTATCTCTGGCCGGTGATTCGGCCTTCCTTATTTACTATCGTATCTGGGCCGACAGAGGGGATAAAGCTGACATTGCGTCACTTGAGGAGGCCTTCTCGCGATTGGCGGCAAACCCGACGATCTGCGCCGATCTGGATGAGATATTGGCATGGTCGCAGGAAGCCAGCAATGCAGCAGGCCAAAGCATGCAGCTTCCCTACGCCTGCCCACTGGAATTGCATGCCTTTTACGGCATCAAGGAGATCCAAGCAGCCCTCGGCAAGGCAAATTTGGAATCAGCCGGTCAGACCGGCGTAGGCGTGCTGCATTTTGCCGAAATCAAAACCTACGCACTGCTCGTGACATTCCAAAAAACAGAAAAAGAGTTTTCACCAAGCACCATGTACGCAGACTACCCGATCAGTCGCGAACTGCTGCATTGGGAGTCCCAGGCCAACACCGCCCAGCATCACACTGACGGCCAGAACCTGATCCACCACAAGGTCCGAGGGTATACGATTCTCGTCTTTGCCCGCGGACAGAAAAAAAGAAACGGTGCCACCGCCCCTTTCTCGTGTCTGGGGCCGGTGCATCTGATCAAATTCGAGAGTGAACGACCGATCAAGATGACGTGGAGATTGGATTATCCGATGCCCGTAGAAATGTTCGAAGATAACAGAAAAGGTGGCTAAAACTAATACCGCACGCGTCTTCATAACTGCTACCAATATAATAAGCACCCGCCCACAGATCGTCATGAAGAGGAAAATAATTTGCGCACCAACTTCGTTCTCATCGACTACGAAAACGTCCACGTCGAAGCCCTGGCCGGACTGGACGCCGAGCACTTCAAGATCCTCCTGTTCGTGGGGGCGAGCCAAACGAAGCTGCCCTTCGTCCTCGCGGCCGCGATCCAAAAGATGGGCACGCGGGCCGAGTACGTGAAGATTTCCGGCAACGGATCCAACGCCCTGGATTTCCATATCGCCTTCTATGTCGGCCAGCTGGCCGCCCAGGATCCGACGGCCTATTTCCACATCATTTCAAAGGACACAGGCTTCGACCCTCTCATCCAGCACCTAGAAGCAAAAAAATATCGGTCGCAAGGTCAGTTTCCATCGCCGATATCCCCTTGCTGAAGGCCTCGAACGCCAAGACTGCCCCGGAGAAGCTTGAAGTTGTTTTTACCAACCTCAAGCAGAGAGGCTCATCAAAGCCCCGCACCATCAAGACGCTGTCCAGCACCATCAGCTCCTTGTTCCAGAAACAGCTCGCCGATGAGGAACTCGCGTCGCTTTTGGCCGAAATGCAAGGCAAGGGCTGGATCCTCATCAATGAGAACAAGGTGTCTTATGCCCTGGCCTGAGTCAGGGGACGGCATGGCATGCATTTATAGATGAAGACTGGAGGCAAAAGTTCAACTCCATGAGCCATCACATTCCAAGATGTTCCCCACAGCGCGGGACAACCTGTAAAATTTTGTGTGCATCCACATTAAAAACAACTTTATCCTGGACTGGCGCAGAGTTTGTCACGCACGACTCATGCTGAGAACATGCGCTTTGATCTGCATACAGAACAGAATCGGCACCCCATAACGACTCATCGTATCTCGAGGCGACCATGAACGAACTGCTCCTGTACGGCCCCATCGCTCTGCCCGCTGTGGCCATTCTCCTGATCTTGGCCATCCTGTACCAGATGTCACGGAGCACCCTGCTCATGGGTGCGCGGCTCGATGCCTTTGAAAAATCCCTGGAAATGGCGACCCGGCTCATAAAGGAAGAAATCGGCCAAAACCGTGCCGAATCAGGGCGGATGCTCGGTGATCAGCGCCGAGAGGTCGGGGAGAGTTTTCGAGAACTTTCGAGCGGGATACTTCAGCGCATTTCCGAGGCACATTGCGCTCAAGGGCGACAGTTCGACGCGCTGGCTACGCAGTTTTCCGATTTCACCAGATCCAACCAGGAACAGCTTGCGCACCTCGAAAAGCAGGCGGCCGAGAACTCCAAGGCCCTGCGCAGCGAAGTCGTCTCAACCCTGACGGACATCGCCGAGACCGTGAGCATGAACATGAAGAGCGTCGGCGAGGCACAGAAGATCCAGATGGATTCCTTTGCCACGCACCTCGCTACGTCAGCCAGAGCCACCTCCGACAAGCTCGATGTGATTACTTCCGAATCCGCAGCCCAGGCCAAGAACCTGCGCGAGGAGGTTGTGGGCACGTTGACGAAAATTTCAGAGAGCATCGGCGTGACCATCAAAGACCTTGGGACGCTGCAGAAGAACCACATGGACTCCTTTTCGAGTCAGATCGCGGCCACGGCCAAGGTCACCACGGACAAACTCGACGCCTCCTTCCAGGAATCCTCCGCTCTTGCCAAGAGCCTGCGGGAGGAAGTGGTGTCCACGTTGACGAAAATCTCGGAGTCCATGAGCAACACCCTCAAGGATCTCTCGGCAGCAGAGAAGGTCCAGCTTGACACGTTCTCGGCGCAGCTGACCGAGCTGACCAGGTCCACGTCCGGAAGCCTCGACACCATGCGCGTTCAGGCCTCCGGGAGCGCCAAGGAGCTGCGGGAGGAGATCGTCAAGGCCCTGACCGGAATCTCCGAGACTACAGCCAGGACCATGGGCGAGCTCGGTAAGACGCAAAAATCGCAACTGGACGCCATGGCGGCGGCCATGAACCAACTCTCGGAAACCAACGCAGCCAAACTGGAAAATGTCCGCTCCACCGTTGAGACCAAGCTGCAAATGCTTCAGACCGACAACGCCAAGCAACTCGAAAACATGCGTCAGACCGTCGATGAAAAGCTGCAGGGCACTCTGGAGAAGCGGCTTGGCGAATCCTTCCGCCAGGTCAGCGAACGTCTCGAACAGGTTCACAAAGGCCTCGGCGAAATGCAGACCCTGGCCACCGGCGTGGGCGACCTGAAGAAAGTTCTGACCAACGTCAAGACCCGCGGCACTTGGGGCGAGATCCAACTCGGAGCGCTGCTCGAACAGGTCCTGAGCGCCGAACAATACGTCCGCAACGCCTCCACCCGCGAAGGTGCGGAGCGCGTCGAGTTCGCCGTCAAATTGCCGGGACAGAATGGCGATGCACCCGTCCTGTTGCCTATCGACGCCAAATTCCCGGTGGAGGACTACCAGCGACTCCTTGATGCCCAAGAGCGCGCCGACGCAGAAGGCATCGACATGGCCGGTCGGCAGCTCGAAACCCGCATCAAGGCATGTGCCCGGGATATCCGCGACAAGTACATCAATCCGCCTGCCAGCACAGACTTCGGCATTCTTTTCCTGCCCATCGAGGGCCTCTTCGCCGAGGTCATCCGCCGCCCGGGTCTCGCTGAATGCATCCAGCGCGACTGCCGGGTGGTCATCGCCGGCCCGACGACCCTGTGGTCAATCCTGAACAGCCTGCAGATGGGCTTTCGCACCCTGGCCATCCAGAAACGATCAAGCGAGGTCTGGACTCTGCTCGGCGCTGTAAAAACGGAATGGACCAAATACGGCGAGATGCTGGACGCCGTGCAGAAACGCATCCACCAAGCCTCGGAGACCATTGAGAAGGCCCAAATCCGCACCCGCGCCATCGGAAGAAAGCTCAGAAACGTCCAGGAACTGCCGATCGAGGAATCATCGGTTATGCTTTCGCTGCCCCTGGATGACGAGGATGGTGAGTCCGTAGTTGAGATGCAATAATCCGAGCATTTTCTTCTCCTGAAATTAAACATTCAGCAGATCTTTCATTTTTAAAAATTCAAAGGCAGGGAAAAGAAATGAATACACTTGAATCACAATCTATGATGGCTTTAATCGTATGGTCTGTTGGAAGCTACCAGCAGGGAGACGACCATTTCAAAGCCAATCATCTCGACACTGCTCTTGAAAATTACAAACTCCTGAAAAATTATATCATGTGCAACGAACAATACTTGAGAGAAAAGGAAAATTATAAAAATGATGGCAGCGCCAAGACTCCTCTCTTGAACGCCAACAGAAGATTTAACCGTGCGAGAAAAAAACTGTTTGATTTTGTAAAAGAGAAAAACGAAACGCTGCGTGATTTAAAATCGTGAAATATTCTAGAGCTAAATTTAATTCTGAATTCAAATTCAGGCCATGCGTATAATGCAGACACCAATCGAAAACGCCTATTGGATCATTCCCGGTAAATTCCTCGCTGGCGAATACCCGCGCAATCCCGACCAGGAATCATCCATCGCCAAGCTGCATTCCCTGCTGGACGCCGGCATCCGCGTCTTCATCGACCTGACCACGCCTGCTGATGGCCTGTCCTCGTACGGAGGCATGCTGCAAACACTTGACCACCAGGCCGAGCACCTGACGTTCCCGATCCTGGACGTCAGCGTTCCCGACAAGCAGGAAACAGCCATCGCGGTCCTTGATGCCATCGATTCCTCCCTGGCAGGGGGCAAGGGCGTTTATATTCATTGCTGGGGCGGCGTTGGCAGGACCGGAACCATGGTCGGGTGCTGGCTGGCACGGCACGGACTTGCCGGGGATTCAGCTTTAACGAAGCTGGAGGAATTGTGGGGACGGTGTCCGAAATCGCGGTTTCGGAAGTCTCCGGAGACGCAGGTGCAGCGAGAATACATCACCGCCTGGAAGGAAAATCCGGCGACTGACGAAGCGGGCATGCTTTCAAGGGCCAGGGGATGCTTCATGGGTCAACTTGCCGGGGATTCGCTGGGGAGCCTGGTAGAGTTCAAATCCGCGGATGAGATCCGCAGGCTGTACCCGGACGGCGTGCGTGAACTGGTCGACGGCGGCACATGGAACACCCTGGCCGGTCAACCCACAGACGACTCAGAGATGGCCATCATGCTGGCCAGGACCCTGATCGAGCGCGGCCGCTTCGATGCCGAGGCCGTCAGAAAGGCCTACCGATTCTGGTACGACTCGGGCCCCTTCGACTGTGGCGCGACCATCGCGGCAGGCCTGCGCGGCATGCCCAACCCTGAAAGCCAGGCCAACGGCGCGCTCATGCGAGTAAGCCCCCTGGGCATCTTCGGTGCCCGCAAAAACCTGTGGGACGTGGCCAAGTGGGCCTCTCAGGACGCAGCCCTGACCCACCCGCACCCCATCTGCCGCCAAGCCAGCGCCCTCTTCACCATGGCCATTTCCCGGGCCATCCGCACAGGCTGCTCCCCGTCAACCCTCTACGCAGTCATGCTCCTGTGGGCCCAGCACCTGGACGCCGAACCGGCCCTGCGCGGCGCGATCCTGGTCGCCGCCATCGCCCCGCCTGCCGACTTCCAGCGCCATCAAGGCTGGGTCCTCATCGCCCTGCGCAATGCCCTCTGGCAACTTCTGCACGCACCGAGCGTGGAGGAAGGTGTCGTAGACACGGTCATGCGCGGCGGAGACACCGACACCAACGCGGCCATCTGCGGCGCTCTACTTGGGGCCATGTATGGACTGGAGGCTGTGGCCACGCAATGGAAGGAAATGGTGATTGCTTGCAGACCTGAGCACCGTGCCGGAGTTGCTCACCCTCGCCCCGAAGTTTTCTGGCCGGTGGATGCCTTGGATCTGGCGCAACAGCTTGTCGAAAATACCGGGTAGGCCTGGCCAATAGCCCTTTGCCGCCACCATCAACAGAACAGGTCTCACCCAAGTCGCGCTGTTCATTTATTTGGCACGACTTTCGATCTAAACTTTTGCAATGTGGAAACTTTTGCATTGACTCTGACATCCGAATTATGCAATAATCTTTAGCATTGATGTTTCAAATTTATTAAACTCATGCTCTACTTAAATTATCATTCTCAGAAATAGAAGGAGATTATCATGATATTTTCCCCTTATGGCTCTTTTGTTATCCCTAAACAGGAGAAAGGTCTGATATCTACAGACCGAGATGAGCTTAAGAAATTTTGGAAAAATGTTGAAGAGGAAGCCGAGGGACTCTCTAGCGCAATAGGTATATATATATTCTCTATTCGTGCCGGCAAAGGCATGCGTCCATGGTATGTAGGAAAAACTGAAAATGCAGGATTTTTTAAGGAGTGTTTCCAACCTCACAAAATTAATCACTATAATTACTGCATTGCTAAACGGAAAGGCACCCCACTTCTGACATTTATTCCCAAGTTAACACAGGCAGATAACTTAGCACAGCCAAATGGCAGGCCACAAAAAGATATCTCATCATTGGAAAAAATGTTGATTGGAGCCTGCCTGCAGAAAAATAAAGACTTAGTCAATGCAAGAGATACTAAAATATTCCGCGATATGGTTGTACATGGTTACCTGAACAACCCGCAGGGTGGCGTCAAAAATAGCGTTAAGGAATTCAAGAAACTTATTGGATGACACCCCTTTTTTTCCAACATAAGACGATATTTTATTAATTTTAGACCTAATAAAATTTCAAAACAATGTATCATAACTTATTTTTATAAATTGAGGATATTATGGCAATCAAAAAAGATGAACTTGATGCGATGAATAATCTTGTCAAAAATGGATTAACGATATCAGATATTTCTAAAAACTTTCCAGAGTACGACTACTGGGAAATTTACTGGGAATTAAACGACGCAAGCTTTCTCGGAAAAAAAAGAACGATAACTAATAGAATTAATAAATTAGTTAGTGCAAAATCAAAATCTAATCGCGAAGAAATTGCAGACGAAGCTAAAGAATTATTAGATGAGTTATACATATCTTTGAAGAAAAACAGCAAAAAACTAATAGAAATAGATAGAATTTTGCGTAAATAACCATTATAATTTTTACTTTTATATCATATTCAGGCTCTATGGGCCTGTTTTTTTTGAATTAAAGCCGGATAACCATCTATGTAAAAATTTCCAAGTCTCCTTGGAAACCTTCCCATTCCGATACAACTTCACCTGCTCAATCCGAAACTTCCCATCAAGCAACCTGTGCACCTCCATGGTCGCCCTCTCCGGTGCATGAACACTATAAATGAAAACATCCCCGTCCATCACCCGGTCCACATATCCTCCAACACAGTGCTTCATCTCTACCCCTTCATCAAGCAAACCCTCGACCGTACAGATATGTTTGATGTCCTTTGTCCCTTTGAGCGGTGACGGTGGCAGATCTTCGCCGTAGCGGGCAATGATGGACGCCCGTTCTTTTCTGTTTATTTCTTCGGCGATTCTGTCGTGCAGATTCTTGATCTGGAACGCGCTTTTCATGGCGTAGATCTCCTTCTCCGGATACTCGCGGTCGATAGTTCTGCACATCATGCGAATATCACTGATATAAATGCAGATCTTGCCCAAGAAGCGGAACGCCTCCCTACAATTTTCCGCCGCGAGGCAGCCTTGGGCGCACGCGAGATCCATCACATACCGTTGTTTGAAAAAGACCTTCAGCACAGGCCAGTTGATCTGCCGGGAGTGGCGTACTTTCTTCATAAATCCATCGTCGATCAACATACGGCGCAACAGCTCAACATCTTCCCGCAGGTAACTGAACTCCCGGATTTTTGACAAAAATTTTAGATGCGATCTGCTTGAGCTTACAGTGAACATTTCCAGAATGGAGACTCGGCGACGCGTATATAGTCTCCTGACATCGGTCCTGGACGGAGCCGGGCCAAGCATGTTCGAGGCCAGCCAGAACAGGATCGGTGCGGACTCGGCCATCTCTGCACTTTCGGGAAACTGACCGATAACATGCAAGAGTCGGCATTGCAGAGAACTGAACTGGCTTAACACCGAAGTCACGTCTGCGGGCAGGGCGTCGTGGTATGCTCGCAAAGGGTGTGTTGGTACAAGGTCGCAGACAGTATCCGAAACTATGGGGTAGTCGAAGGCGTCGTCGTTTCTTTTCCACCGCCCGCCGTCCTTGAGTTCAACTCCACCGCCCTCACTCCAGGAACGCAGCCTGACCTGGAATCCTCCCTTGTCGTGAGCCAGGCCCATGAAAACGGTCAATCGCTGCGTGGCTGGATCAAATTCGCAATATTCGGGATCAATGATCACGGCACACCCCTATTTCAAAAACCCCATTCCCCGCCCTGTGATATCGAGCTTCAATTCCTGCTCTTTGCGCAAACCCTCAAGCAATACCTGATGTTTTACGCCCTTTGCGCCATCAAAAAGCATTCGTGAACTAACCGCGTGAAAATCCCCCGGAGTCAAGCGACGCATAGCCAGGAGTTCCGTTTCCAGCTCTTTTGACATCGGCTCCGACGCCAGTGGCGCAAGAAGTGCGTCATAAAGCGCCTGAACCTGCTCCGGCTTGGAGTACGTAAACGCAATCTTGTGACTGAACCGCCGCATGACTGCCTGATCCATGTTCTCCCGGCGGTTGGTGGTGCAAATGCAGAAACCCCGGCATTCTTCGAGGGCGGTCAGAAACTCGTTGACCTGGGTGGTCTCCCAGGAACGTGTCGCCATCTCCCTTGGGAAGAGGAAGCTGTCGGCTTCGTCGATGACAAGAACGGCGTCGTCGCGCTCCGAATCCCGAAAAGCCTCCGCAATGTTCGCTTCCGTCATGCCGACATACGGCCCGAGCAGGTCGCTGGCGCGGACTACTTTGCATTCCCGGTCCAGCCTGTCCGCCAGATACCGGGCGAGCGCGGTCTTGCCAGTGCCGGGAGGCCCGTAAAAGAGCATCGTACCCGCGCCTGCACTCAGCTCGCCGCCGTTTCGCAACATATGATCTACCCGAGTCAGCTTGCCCACGAGGGCATCGACGGAGCCTTCCAAGCTGACGCCTTTGGGGTCGTAGTGCGTGGCCACCGTGATTTTTTTGCGCCGTTTGTCTCCGTTACGATTCAGTGTTTCGTACGAATCCACAACGCGTTTGAGCGCAGGGACAAAGGCGTTCCGCTTTCTGCCGGCCAGAACAGCAGCCTGGGTCACGGCCAAATCTATGACGGACGCGGGGATATCGTAGTCACGCGCCAACTGGTTGATCTCGACGTCATCCACGCGACTGCGCACCCCATGCCTCTCCAGGATCTGCCGCCACATCTTCCCTCGCTCCCGGCGTCCCAGGGGCTCGAAATAGACACTGAAATGGAAACGCCTGCGCACCGCGCCTTCCAGGTGATGAACGTGGTTCGTGATCCAGACCACTCGCTGGCCGGACTTTTCCAAAAATGTGTTGAGCCAGGCCTTGTCCACGGTCTTCTGCCGGGAGAACATGTCGCAATCGAGGATGCGCTCGGCCTCGTCTACCAGCAGGAAGGCCTTGTCATGCTGGGAGACAATGCGGGCCCCGGCTGTAAGCTGGGCGCGGCGG
>Ga0180016_100317_pt1 | contig 12080 bp, 8 predicted proteins | sample KR46_M_MetaG_FD_129673 | JGI IMG/M metagenome (GOLD analysis project Ga0180016, IMG submission 129673) | Groundwater microbial communities from the Olkiluoto Island deep subsurface site, Finland - KR46_M_MetaG | ecosystem: Environmental > Aquatic > Deep subsurface > Groundwater | place: Finland... | reverse complement strand
CGGTGTAGATCCCCAACCCTCCTGCTGTCGTTGCAGAAGGAAAATAGGTGGCCGGGTTTTACGCCGCCCGAAGCGGGACAATCCCGCCGCTACCGTGGACTAATTTTGCACCGCCGCTCTCATGCCCGCGCTTTACGCATCGAAATCGGTGCTCACCGCGCTGCGCGAGGCTAACCAGGTGGGCGATCTGCAGCCGACGACACTCGTTTGCTATCGCGCCCAGGTCGAGATGGTGTTCGACACTACCGATGGCGCAGCGCTTGACGCGGTGGGCTTCGATGAAACAGCCTTGGCCGACCCAACCTGGCGCGATCAGATGAAGAAGTCTGGCGAGGCACGCACGCAACGCTTCGCCCGCGATCTGATCGCAAAAGGCTATAATGGACTGCTCGTGCGCAGTTTCGCCAAGGGAAGCGGCCCCCGCGACATGAATCTTGTGCTCTGGAATTGGGGCCAGACCGCCCCTTCGCGGCTAGAGCTGATCGACGATGAAGATCGGTTGTCGTGAGGGGCAAAGGCATCACGCCGCTTTGCCAATACCGAGCCACCGGCAGTGATGTGGCTTGGCATTTAATGAGGTTCTTCCTCATATGTGGAACGGCCCGGTTGGCAAGGTATTCTTTGCGTAAATCTCCGTCGGACGGTGCAGTCATATGTCCGGCCTGTTGGCGCGGTCATATGACCGCTGGCCACGATGATATCCGCGATCCCGATTGCCTAATCAGTTTGACGCGCTTGACGGCGCATTGAGGAAGACGGTCTTATCGGTATCGAGGTTATCGTCCCTCGGGTTCATCACGTTTTGGCACCTTGCCACTTCATCCCGGAGCCGATGCGCCGGAATTCCTTGTGTTCTATGCTCTCCCCATGATCGCCGGCGCTTGGTAGGTGCCTCCTTTGACAAGAAGCGCCCAAATCGTGCGCGCCATCTTGTTGGCCAGTGCTACAGCCGCGACCTTATATGGCCGCCGCGCGATTAGGGAAAGGACCCAGGCGGGCAGCTTCACGCCACGACTAGCCAGCTTAAGAATCGATGTCGCGCCCACGATCAGCCTGGAGCTTCAGGGGTTTGATATCCGTGAAAGCGAAGACGTCTTCGAAGAGCTTGCCGCACGATACGCCGATGGTCTCTTCCCCTTCCGTCCGAAGCGGCATCTCAAGCCAGCATGAATAGCAGCCTTTTTGGCATCCTAACCCAACACCAAACGGTGTTTGGTCCATTATGTGCCTTCCCCCCATTACTAGGCATAACGGCGTTTGCGCGGGAATCGCAAATTTGGAGACATGGAAGCGTCCCATTTCTTTGGATGGGCGCGAAGCGCTTTCTGTTGGCCCGAACTGACCTGCTATTCCGCCGAAAACCATATTCGGGTCAACTGGCAACCAGATCGTCGAGAAATTCCGACCCTGGTTCAACCGCAGAAATGAACTTGGGCAGTTCGTTCAGGATGCGCTCATGCGCTGCCTCGCCGGGAACAACGCGGAAATTATTTCCGTCTCGGCGCGGCTCGCCGATCGAAAAGGCTCCCGCTGTGTCTCGTCCGAGGTTCATGAGAAGACCTACGATATTCTGAGGCGACATTTTCAGCTGCTGGCCGATCTCGGAAAGGTGTCGACGGATGAACGGTTATCAGTCCCGTAAACGTTCGGCGATGATTCGTCCGCTAGTGTCAACGCGTCCGCGCATCTCAGCGGCGCGCCCTAAACCTGGTGGACCATCAATCCGGGTCGATCCTGTGATCTCGAATTCCGCACCGTCAATTTCAGCTAGATTTGTCAGAATTCCACGCATCCGTACCCGTCCTCCGACCGGCACAGGAGCTTCAACGCCTTCATCCGAAAGCGCGCCGCCATCAATCCAATCCCGCAACAGCATCACTTCTTCTGATGCCAGCCAAGGTGGTCCGTTAAACGGCATGCGTGGGCTGGCAAAGCCATCGACACGCCGGATAATCTCGGATGCCTGCGCATTCCCCGGGATCAACACAAGCCGTTCACCCCCGGCTAACACCGAAGCATACCGATCAAGTCGAAGCCCTTCAGGAGGTTGATCATAACGGCTATTGTCCGAATGACATTCTATGCAATGCCGCCCGAAGATGGCCGCAACCTCGCCATAAGTCACACGCCCATCCGCATACGGATCATGCGGCTTCACCCTAGCAATGACCTCTGACGCTTCTGGATCAGGGCCAGGTGCACCAGCAGCGATCCATGCGCGTATTTCAGTGATCTGATCTTCCATCAAATACGGCGGGCCATCCAGTGGCATGCGAGGCTCTGCTTTCCCTGTGACCCGTTGAATAATCAAGCTTTCCTCCACCGCATCCAATAGCACCACCGGTCCATTTTCGGAGCCTGCAAGCACGCCAGAGTGACTGTCTAATTGCAACCCCAATGGCGCAGATTCGCTCGAATGGCAAACAACACAACGCTCTTGGAAGAGTGCGTCAACAACGTCCCACTCCTGAGCGTTACTTCCGTTCGACAGTAGTGTGATGAACGCGGTAAACGCTCCGGCCACTAGTTTTTGTTTCAAAATCATCACCGCCCCGCTACAGCCAATCCAAGCCTGACCATAAATCCCAGTATTTTAAAGCTTCAACTTACATTCCCAAGGTATCTGCCGCTTAACGTCAAAGTCGCCTGATTTTGCCGGCAGTTCAAGAATTTTCCTCTCCAAGTCTGCGGTCACCGGAATGCTCAAATGTGGGTGGTTTAAGCCATGAAGCTCGCATCATCCTGGCCTAATTGCGGCGAAGATGGCGCTACCATCGGACCCGTGCCCGCCCCTCGACAAGTTGGATGGTTATGGGGCGGGCTTCATTCACGACGCGTACTCCGATTTTGAGCAGGATGCTGGTTAGCGACCAGTCGGTCATCGATTTGGGCAGTTCAATGCAACGCAATATCCAACATACGATGGCTTTATTTATTTCACTTCAGTCGCGATCCTCTTGTTCACAATTGTGCACTTAAGTTGTTGCATTTGCCAGAGTTGGTTTGGAACTGGCATTCAATCAAGCATACTCATTTTGAACTTGCCCGAAACTACAAGCAATTGAGCGGCCAGGACGGTTTCCTTCGCGGCCAGTTGCAATGCCGTGCGCTGAGAGGTCATCAATGCTGTATCTGCCCGAATTGCCTCTTCCAATGACCCAAAACCTTTCTCGAAACGGCCCCGTGCGGCTGCGGCGCTCTTCTCGCGCGCGGCGACTTCGCGATCAACCTCTTTGCTCATGGCGATCGTTGTCATGCGATCACTCCAGAGGCTTTCAATTTCCATCTCCACGGCATTAAGCGTGGCGGCTTCCCTAAACAATGCTGCTTCTTTTCGAGTGCTCTGTGCTGCCGTTTCTGCTACTTGCGAAAGATCCAGAAGCGGAACTTGCAGCCGAACCCCAATTGTAAGTCCTCCGTCTGACGATCTTCGAGGATTATCCAGATAATGCCGATACTCGCCGGTCAGATTGACCGATGGAAGAAGTCGGCTCATAGCGGAACGCGTTGAATAGATTTCGGACCGGTAACGAGATGCTGCGGCCTGCAATTGCGGATTATGCCGGTGGGCGCTCTCGATAAACGCATCTCTGCCATCCCTCATATATTGTTCAAATCGCGTAAGTTTTTCTGTTCCACCAGGCTGCTGCCCTGAAAGACGAAGAAGCTGACCCCTTGATTTGGCAAGCGCGCCTTCGATGGAAAACAGGTCTTGATGGGCTGCCGCGAGATCCGCTTCCATTTGGGCAATGTCGGAAGAGCTGGCAAATCCCGCCTTTTGCCGAGCGACAACTGCGCTCCTAAGGCGCTTGAGACGCTTGATGGCGTTCAAACTGATTTCTCGATCTCGCGCACCGGAAACGGCTTGGGTCCAGTATTCAATTAACTTCATCGTGGCCTGGTCGCGAACCGCCTTAGCATCATAGGCTATGGAGTCGCGGCGACTGCCAGCGGCCTTGATGCCATAAACACGGACGCCACTAGTCCATATCGGTAGCGAGGCTGAAATAGCAACGTAATCTTCACGATCCTTCAAATCAAATGGCTGACTCCCATCTGCTGCAGAATATCGGTTAGCTTGGAAGGTGCCGGTTACAACCGGTGTGAATTTGAGGAGTTCGCGCCATACCTGGCGATCCGCAACCTTGACATCCAGCATTGCAGCATGCCAGCCGGCATCGCGCCCAAGGGACGTCTCAAGAGCACCCCGTAATCCCGGTCTTCCAGAAACAAAATCCTGCAATCCTGACCGCAATTCAAATGACTCGAGCCCTTGAAAAACAATTTCGACAGGAAAATCCTTTTCGGACAAAGAGCCGCCATCAGCTACAGAGATTAATTCAGCTGAAAGCTCGTCAGCCAATACAGTTTCGTTGAAGGCGGAAAGCACAACAAAACTGGTAAGCACAGCAGCTACGAGCGATCCGAGCACGCGCATTAATGAATTTCCCTGAATGTGCGTGTCAAGCCATCAAACATCGGCTGAAGCATATAGGTCGCAAAGGTCCGTTTCTCACCCTCTATAAAGAGTTCCCCGCTCATGCCTGGCAAAAGCAAAGCTCCCAATTGTTGGGTCGCCTTCAAATTTAATATTGCGCGAACTTCAAAAAACCTTTCACCGGTCTGCGGATCCTGGCTTGCGTCTGCGGCCACATAGCTGATTTCGGCAGGAAGCGGGTCATAGATACGGGGGTTCAGAGCACTTACTCTCACCTCTGCTGGCCGACCTATTTGGACTGCATTGATTTGATTGAGCGCCACCCGTGCCCGCACTTCGAGAGGAGCGTCTGCAGGAACAATCTCCCCGACAGTTTCGCCAGGCTTCACAACGCCGCCACGGGTGTTTGCTGCAAAATGAACAAGGTAGCCACGAACGGGCGCTCTCAGGGCTGCATTTGCTCTGCTTTGCTCAGCTGCCGCCATTTCATCGCTTATCTGCTCCAGTTCAGCAAGCACCTCGGTAAGTTGCTGAGATGTTTCCTTCCCATCCGACATCCGTACGCGATCCATCTCGGCGTTAGTCTCTCCAATCGCACTTTGCATTGTTGCCATCTGCGAGCGTAGGTCGAACTGGTTACTTTCCGAATCGAGAAAGCGCGCCTCAATATCCCAAGCCTGTTGGCGCGAAAGATGACCGGCTTTGGCCAAAGCTTGCGCATTGGCAAGCTGATTCCGAAGTATTTCGGTTCGCCGTTCAGCGGCCTTTATCTGTGATGTGAGCGAGCGCAACCTTTGCTGCTGACCAATATTGCGATCGGCAAGTCCACGAAGTTGTGCACCTATCGCCAAACGCCCCTTTTCCAACTCCCGAACCTGCTCGGCATTAAGTGCCCGTTCAATGGGTGTATCACCAACGCTCGCTGTGACGGTGAAATCAATATTGTTGGCACCGCGCAGCTTCAAATTCGATAAATTCAGTCCGAGCGCAGGCCCGCTATAATCATCACTCTTCTCAGCTTCGAGCCTGTTGCGCAAAGCGCTCAAGACGGCGTGGCGCCCTTTAAGCTTTGTGAGTCGCGCCTGGTCAACAGCGGGATCAAGTTCCAGGATCACTCCCCCTTTGCTGATCAAGTCCCCTTCCTCAGCGTGAATGCCAGTCACTATTCCACCACTCACATGCTGAATTAATTGATTGTGTGCACTTGAAACCAGCGTCGCTGGGGCAATAACTGCGGATCCGAGCGGTACCGCGACTGACCATGCGAGAACTATTCCAAGTGCGAAAAGCATGAATTTTCCCGAGCGTCCGGTAACACCTTGCGGTGAAGTCGCGACATCAGAAAACTGATCAACTTCTTCATATGGCACGGGATTCATGATGCCAATTCCACGTCATGGTCCTGCGTATGGTGGAAATCATTCCTGCGATAAGGATCCTTCATCACAGAACCTTTCTGTGGTAGCGCACTTGGTACGATCTCTTTATCTTCGATTTTAACGGCACGGCTAACCATGCGAATTAGCATTGGTGATCGAGTCACTAGGACGATGGCTGAGCCGTCTTTTTTTGCTTCAGAAAGCAAATTGAGCAATGCACCTTCCGTTTTTTGATCGAGGAAAATGGTTGGCTGATCAAGCAGGATGATACGTGGACGTCCATAGAGCGCGCGCGCCAAGGCAATCAGTTTGCGCGCGCTGGCTGGCAGGAAGTCCGATGAATTTGTGATAATGGTTTGATAGCCTTGTGGAAAGTCCATTACCAAATCATGCAAACCAAGACCCTTGGATACCCGATATACTTCCTGCAGATCTCCCATGGGATCGAACCGACAAATGTTTTGCGAAATAGATCCGGTAAGCAATCCGGCCTCTTCGCCGCAATATCCAATTGATTTGCCCCATTGCGCTTGCGGCCAGCGTTCTCGCGGCGCGCCATCAAGGGCGACAAAACCCGCTTCTGGAACGCGAGCGCCGGCAAGAATTGCGACGAAGATTGATTTGCCTGCGCCCGGAGCACCTCCTATCAGCACGGCCTCCCCGGACTTGATCCTGAATGCAGCGTTGGTCAGAATCGGGCGCTTTCCGAAGTCGCTAAATTCTATATCCCGGGCTTCGAGATTACCCTTCGGTGCAGGAAGGTCTGGGCGCTTCTGCAGCTTTTTGTCGGGGCCAGTCAATTCCTCGACATTGTTCAAGGCTTCGACTGAGTGAACAATGTTTTCCCAGCCGCCAATGACTTGTTCAAGAGGTGCAAGCGCTCTGCCCGAAATCATCGAGGCTAGGAAAATTAACCCCCCGGACATGTCACCTTGCAGGACCAAATACGCGCCCCAGGCCATGGTCACCACTTGGATCGATTGCCGGATCCCCTTGCTCACGGAATAGAGGGTAGAAGACACAGCAGTTGCCTCGTCGGCCGTCGACAAGGCTTGTGACATTTTCTTTCCCCAAGTGTTGAGAAGGTTGGGCACCATTCCGAGCGCACGGACTTCTCCACTGCGCGCAAAGGCACTTTGCGCGAAACCCGCAGCTTCTGCTTCCGCTTTGCGGCTGGTTTCCCGTCCGGCCGCAGTAAGTTTGAAGTTGAAATAGCCAGTTGTTGCCATCGCAGCCAAGCCGCCTATCGTCAACAGGCAGATTGTTGGATGAACGAAGAACAAGAGAACGAGGTAGAATGGAATGAATGGCAGGTCGAACAACCCGACAAATATCCGTGAGGCCAGGAACTGGCGCGCCAAACCAAAGTCACGGATATAGGTCGACGCGCTATTCGATGCGGCAGGCTCTCCAAGGCGTGCAAAAAGCTTGCGAGACACGGACACGGCATAAACGGCTGCCAATCGTTGTGCGACCCTTCCTCTGACCGTTTCTCCGACGACATAAATGCAAAGGACGAACAGGACAATTCCGGAAATGGCCACAAGCGTGCCAATGGATCCCGACGACAGGACCCGATCGTACACCTGCATCATATGAAATGATGGTGCAAGTATCGAAAAATTCACAAGGACTGAATAAGCCAGCAAACTCTGGGTATGCTTCCACCCGCTCCGCCTGAGAAACCCGGTAAGATAATTATAGCGAATGCGCTTTGTGTGGGACGGAATTACAGACATGGGCACTCATTTCCATTGCTGAACTCGACTGGGTTAACATGCGTGCCTTTAAATTAACGTTAAGCCTAATAGTCAGTTAAGCCCGTATGCAGCTCGGCTTTTCACGCAGCTGGCCGCTGAAGCATTTCGATGCGCATACCCACGGATTTTATCTAGGTTTGTTTCCGACGTTAGTCACCAGTCACCAGGAAACTGCAATCATCTCGATCAGGCTCCAGGGCGTAAATTTACGCGCTAGCGCCGTAGGTATGGCGATCCGATCTAAACAGGCAGAAATACAGTCTCTTCCCAACAAAAAAAGTATGATTATTATTTATTATTCTAATAAAATTATATATATTAACCTTAATACAATGTAAATATCGATACCGTTATCAAGCATCGCCTCATATGTTATAGAAAAACATGATCAGATACATGTCTGTCTGATTTCAATGTTTGAATACACTGGGCGAGTAAGTTCTATTTCTAATAACATCGACCTCAAGAGGAGATAATGCTATGGATCATAACACTTCGAGCAACACAAATAACGACCATTCGCAGAGCAATCCAAACGACCTGCGCTCCGCCGACCTGGATCATATTGGTCTGGATCCATCGAATCTTGATGATCTGAAAACCATGGTTGAGACTGGCGCTGTCCGTGACGTGTCAGGGCTAGGCAACAATCTCAACAATCCTGTTTTCGGCACGGCCAACCAGCCACTGATCCGTATCACCACCAATGAAACCGGACCCAACGGCGAGCCGCGCGGCGTCATTAACGGCGTTCAAACTCTTCCAAATGAGCGTGACATTTCCAACATCATCTCCAACCAGGATGACAACAAGGATGGCGTAGAGGATCAAACCGTATCGCCGCATGGAACGAACCTGTTCCTGATGTCTTTCGGCCAGTTCTTTGACCATGGCCTCGACTTCCTCAAGCGGTCGTCCAATCCATCCGACACCTATACGATCCCGCTGCGACAGGGCGACAGCCTCTACCGCTTCAGCGACGACGGAAACCCCGCCAACGACATCACGTCGATCACCCTGCGCCGCGGCGAGGAAGCCATCGACCCGAACACCGGCGAGCCGTTCCAGTATCTCACCCACATCAACATGACCTCGCCGCCCATCGACAAAAACCAAGCCTATGGCTCTTCCAATGCGATCACCTACTACCTACGGGAATCAAAGCGCGACGCCAACGGAAACGTCGTCACCGATTCCAACGGCATGATCGTGAAGCTGGCCTCCATGGCCGTCGGCGCGCCCGACCAGACAGGTCGGGACAATCTTCCTACCTATCTCGACATCCTCCTCAACAACGGCATGTCGCGCGCCGACATCGACGCTGCGGTAGCGGCCAACAGCTTCGCCATGCTGCAGCAGGCTAAGGGCTTCGTCGACTACCGCAACGTCATCGATCCGGTGACCGGCCAGCCCGACGGCAATCCGCTCTTGCTGGGCGCAGCGCCCAATGCGACGCCGGGCCGTCCGGGCTTCAGCCTCGCGAGCCTTCTTGAACACTATATCGGTGGCGACGGTCGGGTGAATGAAAACGTCATGCTGACCCCAATCCACCTCGTCTTCTTCCGCGACCACGAGTTCTGGCTCGACACGATCCGCGAGCAGACCAACAATTCCTGGACCGAGGACGAGTATTTCGAGGCTGCGAAGTCGATCGTCGAATCCGAGTATCAGCGGATCATTTTCGACGAATTCATTGACGCCATGGCCGGTTCCCTGCCTGGGCCGACCCCGCATGGCTTCGATGGCTACCACCCTCGGGTGGATTCGCAAGTCTCCGAGGAATTCGCTCACGCCATGTACCGCGTCGGTCACTCGATGATCAACGAGATGGTCCCTTTCATCGGAGCCGATGGCACGCTGAAGGAAATGTCGCTGGTGCAGGCCTTCCTTAGCCCCGGCACGTTTGAGGACATCGGCGGCAAGGACCTGATCGTGGGCCAGACCCTGGTTTCCCATCAGCGCATCGACGAAAATCTCGTCAACGCTGTCCGCAACCAGCTGCTCGGCCAGGCGTCCGACCTGGCGGCTATCAACATCGCCCGAGGCAGGGAAGTCGGCGTTCCTTCGTTGAACGACGTGCGCAAGTTCCTCTACGAGAACGGATCGGCGCAGGGCGACAACGGCTCTGACGTCACCCGGGCTCTTGTCGGCAATCCGGAACTCAAGCCCTATTCGAGCTGGGAGGACTTCGCCAAGAACCTTCGCGACCCAAGCCTGGTCGAGCTGTTCAAGCAGGTCTACAAGTCGGTCGACGACGTCGATCTCTGGATCGGCGGCCTCGCGGAGAAGCGTCGCAGCCAAGAAGAAGGCCAGATGGGCACCACCTTCACCTGGATCTTCTGGGAGCAGATGGACCGCCTGCAGGACGGCGACCGCTTCTACTACAAGGGCCGCTTCGCCGACACCGAGATCCTCGGCGCACTCGAAACCCAGACCTTCGCCGACATCATCATGCGCACCACCGGCGCCGAGTTCCTCAACGACCAGGTGTTCTTCCTCTCCAACCAGGTCCGGATGGGCCTGACCGAAAAGGCGCGCACATTCACCGACGCCAACGAGACCATCGTCGGCAACGACCTCGACAACGAGATCTGGGCTGGTGGCGGCAACGACACCGTCTATGGCGGCAAGGGTAACGACAAAATCTGGGGTGGCGACGGCGACGACGGCCTGCGCGGCGAAGCTGGTGACGACATGATCTGGGGCGGGGATGGAGATGACCGCATAGTCGGCGGGGACGGTAACGACCAACTTTGGGGCGGCAAGGGCCAAGATGCAATAAACGGCAACGCCGGTAACGACATCATTTACGGCGAGGACGGCGACGACGAGTTGCACGGCAATGAAGGCGACGACATAATCTATGGTGGTAAGGGCGACGACGTCATAAAGGGTGGCATCGGCAATGACATGCTGTATGGCGATGCCGGCAATGACTATATCGAATCTAATGGCGGCAATGACCATATCTGGACCGGTTCGGGCCGCGATGTGGTACTAATGTCGGACGACGCGGGCTATGTAACGATCCATGATTTCGATAAGAACTACGACCGGATCGACATGAAGCTTTTCGGCATTCGCAATTGGGCTGACCTGCAGGCTAAGCTCGACCTGAAAGATGTCTCCGGGGGCACCGTCCTTAAAATCGGGACCTCCGAGATTTTCGTCAAGGGTATGAAGATGTCCGACTTTACCATGGATAACTTCAAATTTCGCAACGATGATCAGAACCTCGTCATAAACGGACGCATGGATGAGGGCCGCATTGTTATGAAGGATGGCGAACCAGTGCTGGTGTTCCCGGTGGAAAAGCCCGGACAATCGGTTTACCTGACAAACGAGCAGTCAACTGGCTGGAAGAATGCCGCCGACAACCGTGTCGAGTACCAAATGCATCGCGGAAACACCGTGCTCGAACTTGATGTAGACAAAAAGGTTGATGAGATCTACCAGCTCCTCCCGACCGTTCGGGGTGAACTCTACAGCATCTCCTTCGACGCAAAAATGAGGGACAATCCGCAAACCAGCACAGTCGAAATCCTTTGGAACGGTGACATAATCGGTAAGTTCGACCCAGGTGCAGATTGGAATTCATTGAATTTCGAAGCTGTCGGCACTGGCGGCAAGGACAAGCTATCCTTCCGGGAGGAAGCGAAAGACAATAACAAAAAGGGTGCGTTTCTCGACAACGTGATTGTAGCTCCGAAGGATGCCCAGCCCCAGCGCTATACGCTCACGGGTAATGGTGACGCCAACATTTACACAGATCTAACGATGTTCCCCGAGTTCATCGACGGAGGGGGTGGTGAAGATGTTTTCAAAATCCTTGCGGAAGATACTGGCTACTCAATCGCCAAAAACGCTGACGGCTACAACGTCATCACCGTCAAGGACCAGATCGTGGCTGGCCTTAAGAACGTCGAGAAGATCGTGTTTACCAACGCGACTTACATGCTTGATGAAGCGGGCAACTTCGTCAAGGATGGTCCGATTGACCCCGTAGACCCGGACACGGTGAACGTCATCGAAGCTGGTGATGCGGGTGGCTACCTTGTGGGGACTGACGGTGATGACGATTTCCGCGGCGGTCCCGGCAAAGACACTTTCTTCGGCGGCAAGGGAAATGACATCTATGACGGTGCCGGTGGTGACTACAACCAGGTAGATTTCGCTGGTGCTGCTGCCGATTATCGCTTCACCCGCAACGCCGATGTCAGCGTTACCGTCATCCATCCTATTGAAGGGACTGACACGCTGAGAAACATCGATGGACTTTGGTTCTACGGCGAGGCGAAATGGTATTCTCTCGATAGCCTTGTCGGAAAATCGCCCACGGATCCCAATGGAGTCAACGTCATCGAAGCTGGTGATGCAGGGGGGTATTTTGTGGGAACAGCCGGCAATGACGAATTCCGCGGCGGTGCCGGCAAAGACACTTTCTTCGGCGGCAAGGGAGATGACATCTATGACGGTGCCGGAGGAGACTACAACCAGGTTGAT
>Ga0180016_100315_pt1 | contig 12173 bp, 11 predicted proteins | sample KR46_M_MetaG_FD_129673 | JGI IMG/M metagenome (GOLD analysis project Ga0180016, IMG submission 129673) | Groundwater microbial communities from the Olkiluoto Island deep subsurface site, Finland - KR46_M_MetaG | ecosystem: Environmental > Aquatic > Deep subsurface > Groundwater | place: Finland... | reverse complement strand
GGAGGAGCAAGAGGCTTAAATCAAAATACCAGCGTCGCTTCGCTCCGACCAAGTGGCCGCAATGCCCCGGAACGGGTGGCCGCTTTCAGCCGGATCAGGTGGCCGGAATCACCGGAATGCGCAACCCCCCATGGAGAGCTGGTTTCACACCCTTAAAACTGAATTGGTGAATCACCGGGACTATCTCACCCGTGTGCAGGCCAAGGCCGATATCTTTGAGTACATCGAGGTTTTCTATAACCGCAGCCGGAGACATTCGGGCCTGGGGTACATGACCCCGGCCCAATATGAAATGGTCAAGATGGCTGCTTAACCATGTGTCCACTAAATCGGGGGAAGATCACCGGTGTTTTGCACCCCCGGCGCGGCCTGGGAGAAAGGTCAGGTGGAAAACCAGGTGGGTCTGGTGCGCCGCCGCTTTTTCACTCCCCGGCCCAAGGCCAAGGATCTTGCCGAGCTTAACCGCTGGCTACGGGACCAATGCGTGGCCTGGGCCATGGGCCGCAGGCACCCCAGCATTCCCGGCAAGACGGTGTGGGAGGTTTTTGAGCAGGAGCGGGAGCACCTGATCAAGGTGGGGCGTCCCTTTGACGGCTACTCAGAGGAAAACGCCCGGGTGTCCAGCTACAGCCTGGTGAGCTTTGACCGCAATCGCTACAGCGTGGAGTGCACCCAGGTGGGCAAGACGGTGCAGATCAAAGCCTATGCCGATCACGTCGTCATAGTGAGCCAGGGCCAGGTGGTGGGCCGTCACCAGCGGTACTTTGGCCGGGACAAGATGATCTTCGATCCCTGGCACTATCTGACGGTGCTGGAGAGAAAGCCGGGCGCCCTGCGCAATGGTGCCCCCTTTATGGACTGGGAGCTGCCCCGCCCCCTGGAAAGGGTGAAATCTTATCTGAAAAGGTTTTCCGATTGGGACCGCCAGTTTATGTCCATTCTGGCCGCGGTGCCCAGCCATGGCCTGGAAGCGGTGGCCGCGGCCTGCCGGGAGGCCTTGGCCCAGAAGGCAGTGAGCCAGGAGATCATCCTAAACATCCTGCATCGCTCCCAGGACCAGGATGACCATCCCCGCCTGGAGCTTCCCGGCCATCTGATCCTCAAGCACGAGCCGGTGGCCGATTGTGGCCGGTACGACCTCCTGCGCCTGGAGGCCCGCCATGACGCGTAAGGATGTGATGCAGGCCATGAAGCGGCTGAGGCTCAATGGCATGCAGTCCATCTATCCCGAGCTGCTGCCCGAGGGGATCAAGAACCGCTGGGGGCCGGAGAGGATTTTGCTGGAGCTTTTGCAGGCCGAGGAGGCCGAAAGGCGCCTGCGCTCCATCCGCTACCGTCTCTCCCAGGCCAAATTTCCCATGGGCAAGGACCTGGACAGCTTCGATTTTAAAGACTCACCGGTCAATGAAGAGCACATCCGCCACCTTTACCAGGGCAGTTTCGTGAGCGACCGCCGTAATCTGATCTTCATCGGAGGCACCGGTAGCGGCAAGACCCACTTGGCCATCGCCATCGCCCGCCAGGCGGTCAAGGAGTGCTGCAAGGGGCGTTTCTATAACCTGGTGGACCTGGCCAATGATCTGGAGAGGGAAAAACTGGAGGGCCAAGGCGGCAAGCTGGCCGAAAAGCTGGCCCGCATGGATCTGGTGGTGCTGGACGAACTGGGCTATCTGCCCTTTTCCAAGAACAGCGGCCAGCTCATCTTCCACTTGGTGTCCAAGCTCTACGAGCGGACCTCCATCATCATCACCACCAATCTGGCCTTTGGGGAGTGGACCCAGGTCTTCCACTGCGCCAAGATGACTACCGCCCTCTTGGATCGCCTGACCCATCACTGCGACATCATCGAAACCGGAAACGAAAGCTGGAGGCTTAAGAGCAGGTCCTGACCGGGGACCCCAAACACAAAAGCCCCCAACGGGGGCCAAACTACTACGCAGAGAGGTGGGTCAATTTTCAACGCCTACCCCGGGTCAACTTTTAATGCCGATTGACAAGCGGCGGAGGCGCATATCGCCCCCAAACCCGCCCTCAGAGGCGGGCACGGGGCGTGGGCGGGCTATCATCGGCCCGAAACTGAAGCCCCGACCCCGCGGAAGGCAATAAATCAAAGCGAAAACAGAGGACTCCTACCTGCTTCGCCTTTATGCAATGGTTTCCCTATGGTTAAGTGGTCCTTTTGCTAAAACCATCTTAACCGGAAGGCCATGACTCCTTCATTTAGGTCCCTAACCTGTCAACGCTTTTCTCGACTAGGGCATATTAGGGGAGAAGGTCAATGTTCCCTACCCTTTGCGGCGCCTGATGAATGGTGGTCTTGCAAGCTCCTTCTCGGCTTCTCCCATTGCATTAATGATCTTCGACTCTAAATCTGGAATATCCAGATGATCTGCCACCGCTTTCTGTGTCAAAGAAAGTTCCCTACATTTTTCAAGTACCTCGGGGCTATTATTAAATTCATTAGCTTCAACAGCAAAGGCAATCATTTTTACGGCAGTTTCCAGTGACATTGTGTTGGTATTAATAACGAGATCATAAAGACTTATATCATCCCAATCCTCATTAAATAAGGCACGGACATAACCGAATCTGTCACGATCGCTTTGTATAATGATCTGATTTGCTTTTTCCTCAGTGCAGCCCATCTCATCTTTGATTCGGCTTAATCTTGTCGGATGCGATGCAATGATTCTTACGCGCAAAGCTTTTGGAAAATCTCGTAATATGGCTTGCCCGCCTCGACCAAGAATCACAACATTATCTTTGGCTATAAGTTCGTAAATGGCCGATTTGATTAAATGGGAAAACTTTATTTTATGTAACGAAATAGATTGCCAAATAGAAGGTTTTTTTTCATCAAATTTATCGAAATCAAATAGGGAAAACCCCTTCTCTGAAATAACATGACTTATTTTAGTTTTTTCGATGTACTTGTAGCCGAGCCTATCGGAGACCGCCTTAGCTATTTCATCTCCAAGGCTTCCAATCTGTCTAGAAATTATGACAATAGCCATCAGCCTACTCTCCCTTCTGTGATACTAGCCAGGATTGTACGGCACTCGCCGCGTTGCACCTCATTTTGACCTTCAGAGGCTGGTGATACACCTAACTTTTTCATTTTACAGCATCCAAAGGCATCATTCCAGATTATTCGGCAGTCACCGTGCTTGACTATACTTTGAGCCTTTTGATGCCCCCGGCGAGCCCTGTCGCGCCGTTTGACCACATCCAAAGGCTTCATTGACTACCATCCAAAACGATTTGTCGCTGAAAACACATCGGAGACCGCATTTTGCTTGGTTTTGGGCATAGAAACCCAGTTCACTTTCAGCTGTCAATCGACTTTTGAGCCTCTTCGTCGTTACGAGTGGAATTGGTGTAGTTGCGATGCCATGATTGGCCGATCCATTTGAGCCTGTTGCGGGAGTTGATCATCATGGATGCCGGCGATCTTTTGGCCCTGGGCCTTGGCTTGCAGCCCCCCTGGAGGCTGGTGGGGTAGCGGGTGGACACCAGCAAGACGCCTCACGAGGTCTTTCTGGAGGTGACCGCCGACCGGGGAGCCGAGTACCCTGCCCGGTCTGTGGGGTGTTGTGCAAGGCCCACGACTTCCAGGAGTTCACCTGGCGCCATCTCAATCTTTTCCAGCATCACTGCTATGTCACCGCCCGACTGCCCAGGTGTTTGGAAACCGTATTTACTGGCGGCTCTGAGCTCCATAAGCTGGGTTGTACACTTCACCGTTCTTCCATAGCCTGTGCGCCAAAATCAATAGTCTGCGGGCAAGCGCCACTACGGCGACTTTCCATCCTTTTTTCACGATCAGGATTTTGGCCCACTTTCGTAAGGCAGGCGTCAATCGGCGGCTCCTCAGCGCGGCCCAAGACGCTTGCACCATCAAATGACGTAGCGTGCTACTTCCTTCCCGAGTGATTCTTCCCCGTTGCTGAACGCCGCCGCTGTCACGGCTGCTTGGTACCAAGCCTCCGTAGCTGGCCACCTGGGCGCTGCGGGAAAGCCGATGAGGATCATCAAGATGACACAACACTACCAAGCTGACCAAAGGTCCAAACCCTGGAATCTCATCCAGAATTTCGGCCTCTGGCCAATCACCAAGCTCTGCCTGTACCATATGGTCAAGCTCTTCGACCCGTCTGCTCAGCTCAAGCCATACTTGGTGGTGGGTCAAAAGCAAGGGCTTCATCCAAATAGGGATCGTCGCCTGACTCAAAACCCTTTCCCGGGCGGCTTCCTTGGCCAAGTTCCCGTTTCTTGACCTCCCCGCCAACTGAACGCAGCATGCCTGGATGGCGTGAAGGCTGACCTGCCTCTGCTTGAGCACCGTTGGCCGGGTCCTAATCAGGCTGCGTGAACGCTGGGCCCGCTCACTTGGCGTCACGACCTGGCAGTGATCCAATATTCCGCAACGCAAACCGTCTGCCAGGGCCAGGGCATCATGACGATCATTCTTCTTGCGGCTCTGGGATATCAGCTTGAACTGCCGGGCATTGACTACCAGTGGGTTAATCCCGGCAGACCTGAACACCGAAACTGCCCACCAGGTCAGATTACCGGTCTCTATGGCTATACGAATCCCTTCTCCAAGCCAAGCCTTTGCCAACTCCGAAAACGCCTCTTGGCTGGTGGCGATCTTAGCCCTCTTTACTATCCCCACTATCCCCCCGTCATCCTTCAGCGCGCAAAAGGTGCTTGATGATTTGTGAATGTCGATGTCAATATGGATCATGGTCGTCCCTCCGGTTAAGTTTTCTCCTAACTATCGACCGTAGCAAACGGTCGGGCTGGGGAGACGGCCACGTTCATCCTATCTCTTGACTGAGGAAAGCAAGGTTAGGCTGACGCCGCTGTTTAGGAACTTCATCAGCTTCAATTTGTGATGCTCATGCCCACCAAGGCCGCCGATTCTGGGGACTCTAAGTTGCGAAGCTATGCGAACACCTTTCGGCTGGCCTGGGATACAGGGATCAGTAGTCTGCTACCCACCAATCTGGTTTCTTTGTCTGGGCTTTGGCTCATTACTTCCCGCAACCGCAAAAAAACCTGCCCCGCCACGCACTGACCGAAAAACCAGTCGGTGAGACTGGCGCTGTCGGTCAGACCGCCGGGGAGGGTGGTTATGGCCTCCATGTATAGAGCCTTAATGTCTTCGCTGGCCAGCTTGACCAGGGAAGCCAGACTTAGGTTGTTCATGGGGTTTGCAGGCAACTCGCCAACCAAAAAGCCAGCAAGCAGGCGGGCCGCTTCCTGGGGATCTAAACCGCTGGCGCCGTAAGTGGTGCGCCCGCGCTTCTTCTCGGCTTCCCGATGCCACACCGCCATCTGAATGACTTCTTGCAAAAAGGCCTGGCGCAGTCCTTCGCGGCTGTCCAGGTCCGTCTGCTTTCGGGGGAGGGAAATGGGACAAGCCAGCGGCCCGGCCTGCGTAGTGCTGACGGGCGCCTCTTCAGGAAAATCGACCAAAACCGGTCCTGACGGTGCTTCCAGTAGGTTCAGAGCTGCCAGCAATACCCTTTTTTGAAAAGCGGGGTCATTGGGAACGCCCAAGGGGCGACCAAGTTCAAATGGCACCCAGAGCGCCCTAGGTGGCTTGATCTTTTCGCTGTGCTCCCTGATCAGGCTTATCTGGGTGGTTGCCAGCCCTTCTCGTTCCAGGTAATGGCTCAGCCCGCCCACGGCGCGCGTGCAGTGGGGTCAGACGGGCACCAGCAAAACTGTGTCAACCCCATCACCCTTGAGTTGCCCTGCCACTTGCCGGGCGGCCTGCTCCATGGGGACCGGGTCAGTGGCGCCCATGAAGGAGTAGTGATAGGAGGCCAAGGACCGAATGGTTCCGTGTTCAGTCAGCTCGCGCAGACGGTCTAGGGGCAGGACCAAATTCAGGTCTTGCTGAAAGCCGCTGCGATCAAAATTGGTGGAGACATGGCTCATCACCAAATCACCCGCCGCCGCATCGCCTGGGATAACTCTGTATTCCCCGGAGAAGCCTGTAAAAGGAATATCTCCGCGCATGTGCAAGCCAGCGGTTGAGATAGCGGCCAGGCGGCTTTCGGCTAACGGCGGTGGCTGGACCCAAGGTGTGTCCGCAAACTCGGGACAAGGCAGATTGACCAAGTTGGTGCCCAGGGCCTCCGGTAAGTCCTTTAATCGGGCCATTTATGCCCTCCTTTTCAGCGAAGGCGATCGCTTGAGATACTGTCAGGTTTTCCGCGTATGCGCCATTCGCAGTTTAAACTTCCTGTATCACTGTCCCACGGCTTGTAGCCGGTCGTCAAATATGGCGGCAAATTGGTTCATAGCCGAGGCTCACTCCCTATAGCCAGGTAAAGCAGCTTCGTGACGGTCTCGTCGTTGGGGAAGCGCCCTCCTGTTTTGACCGACTCACGCAGGCTGCGGTTCAAGCTCTCGATGGCATCATGGTGGTATTTTATGGCACGTGACTGCCTCGGAATGAACGGAGCCAACGGTTATACGTGCCATCTAGGAAGTGCATTTTGTGCCAGTTTGAAAATGCGTTCAGGCACCGTCTGCAACCTATACGCAACCAGTCAAATAAAGAAGGGACTAGCCTTGCAGGCTAACCCCTCGGAATTACGTGGCGGGGACGACCGGACTCGAACCGGCGGCCTCCGGCGTGATAGGCTACGGTGAACCCTGGTGGTGACTTACTCCCTTAACCCAATCCAGGTTTCAAGTCGGGATTTTGGGCTACAGTTGGTATCACCAATCGGGCCTCACCAGTTTTTAGGTCGCTGTTGGGCCTTGTAGGGCAGTTCGAAACGTTCGGAAATGGCATCCACGGCCAGGGCCGCCTGGGGCCCTGGCACCACACAGGACACACTGGAGATGCTGGTGCTGATGGCCTGGGGGCACACCCCCACCGAGGCCAGGGTGGTGAACATCACCCCGGGGATACGCGGCTTTTCCCTTAAATGGGGCCCGAACAGAGTGAGCACCGTCACGTCGGGTAGGTAGGTGATGACTCGGGCTTCCAGGTCGTGCTTGACTTCCTCTGCCACCACAAGAGCGTGGTCCAGGTCTTTACCCGCGATCACCAGCGACAGGTTGATGGCGTCTTCCTGGTCCTGGGCCGAAACCAAAAGCTCTACGTTGATGCCCTGAGCTGCCAGGGCGGCCATGATCACCCCTGGCCCGTCCATGATGTTAAAGGCCGAAAGAACCCTGAGCATGGAGCGGCCGTCACTCTGCATCAGGCCTCCGACCTTTAGCTTCTCCTCGGCCATCTAGTTTGCCATCCGTCCTAGTCCCATTTGCGCCGGTCAAGAATCTTTCCATGGAAGTCGGGAATGGTGCCTCGGGGCACCACCTCCACCTGGCCCTTGACCGCCAGGAATTCGCGCAATTCGCGCTCCAGGAGACGACGCAGGGCCAGTTCCCCGCCCACCTCATCCATCGTCTCCACTTTCACGGTCAGCAGATCCTGGTCCTGGTGACGGCTCACCTCGGCCTGGTACTTGAACACCTCTGGTCGCGCCGCAAACAACTCGTCCAACTGCCATGGGTGCACGAAGGTGCCACGCACCTTGACCGCTTGGTCCATGCGGCCCAGCACACCTTTTATGCGCGGGCTGGTGCGGCCGCAAGGGCAATCGCCCTCCATCCACATGGAAAGGTCGCCGGTTGCCAAGCGCAGCATGGGATAGGACGGGTTGAGGTTGCTGGCCACCACTTCGCCGGCAACCCCCGGGGGTTGGGGCTGGCCGGTGGACGGGTCCACCACCTCCACCAGCATGTTCTGGGGCACGTGCAGGCCGGACGCTTCTTTACACTCGTAGCCCAGGCATCCCAGGTAGACCGTAGCGTAGCTCTGGCGAACGGATATACCCAGTTTGTCCTGCAGGCGTTGCCGCAGGCTCTCGGGCAGCATCTCCGCACCTACCACCGCCACCTCCAGGGGCAGGTCGCTCGTCGGGTCCAAGCCCATGGCCTCGGCCCGCTGGGCAATGGTCATCAGAAAGCTGGGGGTGCCCATGTAGGCGGTGACCCCTATCTTCTGCATGATGCGCGCCTGCATGAACGCGTTGTCCGTGCCGGATGGCAGGACCGTGGCCCCGATCATATTGAGGGAGTCGTCGAGCATGTGCGCATAGGGCCAGAGATGATAGGAAAAAGTATTCAGCACCCGGTCGCCGGGCAAGATACCCCCCCCGCACAAGGCCTCGGCCAGGGACGTCTGCTGGTACCGGCTCTCGCCGGGCTGCCACAGGAAGCCGGGGTTTATGTAGATGCGATGGAACTCCTCGGCCGGCACGGTCTCAAAGCCGCCAAAGGGAGGGTCTTGCTCTTGCCTGGCGATCAAATCGCTCATGGTGAGGATAGGCAGGCGCCCCAGGTCCTCCATACCACGGAAGGAATCCGCCCGCACACCGGCTCGGCCATAAAGCTCCGCATAGGCCGTGGACCGCTCCACGCAAAAAGCCAAGGTCTGGCGCAACCTGGCGTCAATCTCCGCGCGGCTGATGGACCACGGGCCGGTTTCGGCTGATTGGTCGAAATAACCCCAGGGGCGCTGGCTGCTGGGCATATGATTCCTCTCTGGAGGAGCAGCAGGATTATTTTCAGCATATCCCAGGGGGGCGATAGGATACAAGCGGTTGGAAAACCGCCCGGCCAGCAACGTCTTGACAACAAAAACCCATTTTGTAGATAATGATGATGATTTTAGTATGGTTTAAATCGCCTTGATCGCCAGGAGCCTGTTGATGAGCGGCTTTATCCGGATCTCCAATGGCGCCCCCATAATGGCAAATTCACTGCGGCTTTTCTTTTCATCCTCTCTGCTCGCACTTCTAGGTTCGGACTGCGGTTTTCGCCCCAACCGCCGCCTTCGCAACCACCCCAACCCCTTATGCACGTATTCGGCTACCTGTGGCACCAACACGGCCCGGGAGGCTTTTATCAAATAGGTCCGCCCCAGCGGGCCGTTTTTATTGGTTATTCATGGGAGCGGCCCCGCCGCTCCCCTAGCAGCCGGTTTATGGCTGGCGTCCGGTTCGGCGGGCGCTTGTTTTGAGAGGGGACATGAGTTTCGCACAAAAGTTGGCTCAGGGTAGGTTCGTTACCCTGGCCGAGTTGGAGCCGCCCAAGGGTGTGGACGTGGCAGCCTTCGTGGGCCACGCGCAACGTATCAAGGGCTCGGTGGACGCGGTGGTGGTGCCGGAGATGGCCAACGCGGTGATGAAGTTGGGCTCTTTGGGGGGCTGCATGCTGCTGGCCAACAAGGGCATGGAGACGGTTATGCAGGTCTGTTGCCGCGACCGCAACCGGCTGGCCCTCCAGGCGGACCTGTTGTCCGCTGCGGCCCTGGGCATCACCAACGTCATGGCCGTGGAGGGCGATGCCCCCAACCTTGGCGATCACCACAAGGCGCGGCCGGTCTACGACCTGGACGAGCTGGAGCTGATGCAGGTCATCGCCAAGCTTGCCACGGGAAAGGACATGGCGGGGGTGGAACTGGAGGGCGCGCCCAATTTCACCGTGGGAGCCACCATCAATACCGGCGCCATGGGCACGGTGCAGCAAGAGTTGGCCGCGTTGGACAAGAAGCTGGCCGCCGGGGCCCAGTACTTTGTAACCCCGCCGGTGTTCGATCTGGACTCCCTGGCCGCTTTCACCAAACACCTGGGCGATCGCGAGGTGAAGCTCATACCCAATGTGCTCCTGCTCAAGTCGGTGGGCATGGCCCGGGCCATAGGCCGCCACCTGAAGCACGTGCACATGCCAGATGAACTGATCGAAAGGGTCAAGGGCGCTCCCGACCGGGTGCGCGAGGGCATCCTCGTTGCCCAGGAGCTTATCGAGGGCATCAAAGCAGCCGGCTACAGCGGAGTGATGATCTCCCCCCTGGGCTGGGAGGACCGGCTGCCACAGATATTGGGGGCCTAATCAGGCCGCGGCCGAGGCCAAGCCTCCGGCCGCGCCGCTGGCAAGGGAAAAGGCATGGCAAAGAGCGCACAAGCAAAGAGCGACGCAGCCCTGGCCCCGCCCGTGGGCAGGGTCATGGTGGTGGGAGGCGGCATCGCGGGGATGCAGTCGGCTCTGGACCTGGCCAACTCAGGCTATTACGTCTACCTTGTGGAGAACGATCCGGCCATCGGTGGCCTGATGTCCCAGTTGGACAAGACCTTCCCGACCAACGACTGCGCGATGTGAATTATCTCGCCTAAACTGGTCGAGGTCGGCCGGCATCTGAACATAGAGATTCTCACCAACGCGGAAGTCTTGGGCCTAGAGGGCGAGGAAGGCGACTTCACCGCCCGGGTGCTGCAACATCCGCGTTTCGTGGACCTGGAAAAATGCACCGCCTGCGGAGAGTGCGCTAAGGTCTGCCCCATACCCCTGGACAGCGAGTACGACGCGGGCATAGCCCAGCGGCGGGCGGCCTACAAGCGCTACGCCCAGGCCATACCCGGGGCCTACGCCATCAGCAAGCGAGGCCAGAGCCCATGCAAGGTGGCTTGCCCAGCTCACATCGCGGTGCAGGGCTATGTGAACCTGATCGCCGCGGGGCGCTACCGCGAGGCCTTGCGGGTCATCCGCGACGAGAACCCCCTGCCTGCGGTGTGCGGCCGAGTGTGCACTCATCCCTGCGAGGCGGCCTGCGCCCGGGGCGAGTTGGACGAGCCCATTGCCATTCGCGACCTTAAGCGCTTTGTCGCCGAGTGGGAGATCGAGCAGGGAGAAATGGACCTGCCCGAGACCAAGCCTTCCCGGGGCGAGAAGATAGCCATTATCGGCTCTGGCCCGGCGGGTCTTGCGGCGGCCTACTACCTTGCCCTGGATGGTTTCAAAGTCACCACCTTCGAGTCCCTGCCGGTGGCCGGGGGCATGCTCCGGGTAGGCATCCCGGACTACCGTCTGCCCCAGCGCATCCTGGACTACGAAATAGACTACATCAAGGCCCTGGGCGTGGAGATACGCCTCAACAGCACCCTGGGCGAAGATTTCACCGTGGCCCAACTGCAGCAGGAGGGCTACAGGGCGGTGATCATGGCCGTGGGCGCCCACCATTGCCTCACTTTGGGGGTGGATGGCGAGGACGTGCAAGGGGTGCGGCCTGGCGTGGAATTTCTGCGTCAGGCCGGTCTGGGACAGGCCAGCTCTCCGGGCAAGCGGGTGGTGGTGGTGGGTGGCGGCAACGTGGCCATTGACTCGGCCCGCACCGCCCTGAGGCTGGGCAGCCAGGATGTCACAATTCTATATCGCCGCACCCGCAACGAGATGCCCGCCTATGAGGATGAAGTAGAGGAGGCCTTGGAAGAGGGCGTCAACATCCAGTTCCTGGTGGCGCCAAAGCGTTTCATATCCAGCGACGGCAAGCTTACCGGCGTCGAGGTGATCAAGATGGAACTGGGCGAGCCCGATGCCTCGGGCCGGGCCCGACCTCAGGAGATCCCCGGATCGGAGTATGTCATAGAGGTTGACGGGGCCTTGGCGGCCATCGGCCAGGAGCCGGACCTGGAGTGCCTGGACGACACCTGCCGACTGGATGTGGGCAGAAAGAACTGCCTGCAGGTGGACGAGGTGAGCCTGCAGACCAATCTGCCCTTCGTCTTTGCCGGCGGCGATGCGGTGTTGGGCCCGGCCACGGTCATCGAGGCGGTGGCCCAGGGCAAGGAGGCGGCCCGTTCGGTCACGGCCATGGTCGAGGGCCGGGACCTGAAAGAGGGGCGGCCCCGCAAGCTGACTCCGGTGCAGCCGGAGAAAATGGACAAACCCCTGCAGGCCCGTGAGCGCCTGCCTCACGCCGATCCGGCGCAGAGGGCCAAGAACTTCACGGAAGTGCTGGGGCCCTACACCGAGGAGCAGGCCCGCGCCGAGGCCTCCCGCTGCCTGGCCTGCGCCGGGTGCGCCGAGTGCATGCTCTGCGTGGACGCCTGTCTGGCCGGGGCGGTGAACCACGACGAGGCTCCCCGTGAGCTGGCCCTGGAGGTGGGCTCGGTGGTGCTGGCCACCGGCGCGCGGCCCTTCCAGCCTGAAATATTGGGCCTGGACTTCCGCTTCGGCCAAAACCCCAACGTGCTTACCGCGTTAGAGTTCGAACGCCTGCTCAGCCCGGCCGGCCCAACCCAGGGCCACTTGGTGCGGCTGTCGGACCACAAGGAGCCCCTCAAGATAGCCTGGTTGCAATGCGT
>Ga0180016_100313_pt1 | contig 12227 bp, 11 predicted proteins | sample KR46_M_MetaG_FD_129673 | JGI IMG/M metagenome (GOLD analysis project Ga0180016, IMG submission 129673) | Groundwater microbial communities from the Olkiluoto Island deep subsurface site, Finland - KR46_M_MetaG | ecosystem: Environmental > Aquatic > Deep subsurface > Groundwater | place: Finland... | reverse complement strand
TCATTAGGCTGCATTCCTAGGAGTAGTGCGTCTGAAAACTGCAAAAAGTCGGTTCTCGGAGCTTGCGAAGCGACAATTGTCCTTCAGTTGAAAATTTTCAGGTCGAAAGTCGCCTGGATTTTCGAAAAATATGGTTGAGATTTCGAGCCAACAACGTTGGCAACACTTATTCACGGATTCAGGGATATACTCATGAGAGAAAGGATTGCACTTCGGGTTTGGCGCGAACGCCTTCTTCCTCTTTTGCTGGCGACCGGGTTGGTCGTGCTTCTCACTGGCTGCGAGAATACCGACATGCAACTGGCCACCGAGGCTGGAGTCGACGCCTTTAAAGCCGTCACCCTTTCCGACCAGGATGTGGTGGAGTTAGCCGGAAAATCATCAACCTTAATGGACAACGAACATGCTGTTGCTCCGGCCGAAAACCAGTATGCCAAGCGGTTGCGGTCGCTGGTGGGCGATCTGCATGAACAGGATGGCTATACCTTCAATTACAAGGTGTATTTGCGCGACGAGGTGAATGCTTTTGCCATGGCGGACGGATCTATCCGGATCTTCAGCGGACTGATGGATATGCTCGATGATGGCGAACTTCGATTTGTGATCGGCCACGAAATGGGACACATCGTGAAACAGCATACCGCCAAACAGTTACGCCTTGCCTTTGCCGCCAGCGCCCTGCGCAAGGGTTTGGCGGCGCAGGAGGGTGCGGTGGCGGATATTGCCCGCTCGCAACTGGGAGGTTTGGTGCAACGTTTGACGGCGGCGCAATTCTCGCAGCTTGAGGAGAAAGTGGCGGATGACTATGGCCTGTCGTTCCTCAAGGCGCAAGGTTATGCGCCGGAGGATGCGGTTTCAGCCTTGAACAAACTTTCTGCTCTGGGCAGCGGCCATTCCTTTCTTTCCAGCCATCCCGATCCGGCTCTGCGGGCCGAACGAATCAACCTGCAGATTCAAGGCAAGGCCCTTTCCGTTGAAGAGACCCAGGAAAATTTACTGTCAATGATGAAACAGAAAATGATCGAGTGGTACAGCCTTTTGCGGGACATGGTCATGGGTCTGTTCAAGAGCCTTGCTGGGCAGGCTGATATAAAAAGGGGGGTGACATGACACTCGCCTTTGTTGCTGTGATTTCAGGTTTGGCGCTGCTGGTTTGGAGCGCCGACCGTTTTGTCGAGGGCTCGGCCTCCACCGCCCGCCATTTCGGCATGCCGCCGCTGTTGATCGGCATGGTGATCGTCGGATTCGGCACCTCCGCGCCGGAGATGGTGGTCTCGGCGATTTCCGCCTCGCAGGGCAACCCGGGCATCGCGCTGGGCAACGCCTACGGCTCGAACATCACCAACATCGCCCTGATCCTGGGGGTGACGGCCTTGATCAGTCCCACCGCCGTACACTCGCAGGTGCTGCGTAAGGAACTGCCCATCCTTTTGGTGGTGACCGCCCTGGCGGCATGGCAACTCTGGGATGGCGAGATCACCCTTTTCGATGCCGTGGTGCTGCAGGTTGTTTTCAGCGGGCTGATGGCCTGGATTATCTGGCAGGGCATGCAGAAAAAAGCCGATGAGCTGGGAAGCGAGTTGGAGCAGGAGCTGGACGCTCGCGTCATGCCTATCCGCCATGCGGTATTCTGGCTGGTGGTGGGGTTGGCGCTGCTCATCGTCAACTCCCGCATGCTGGTCTGGGGCGCGGTGGAGATCGCTCATGGGTTTGGGGTCAGCGACCTGATCATCGGCTTGACCATCGTCGCGGTGGGTACTTCGCTGCCGGAACTGGCCTCGTCGATCATCGCCACCCGCAAGGGGGAACATGACATCGCGCTCGGTAATATCCTGGGTTCCAATCTGTTCAACACCCTGGCGGTTGTGGGTATCGCCGGAGCCATTCACCCGACGGCCGTAGGTCCGGAGGTCTTTAGCCGCGACATCCTGGTCATGGCCGTACTCACCCTGTCGCTGTTCGTGTTCGGCTACGGTTTTCGAGGGCCGGAACGTATTAACCGCATCGAGGGCGCGGTGCTGCTGTTCTGTTACTGGGCTATACGTCCTTCCTGATCACAACGATACTGGCATGAAGGGTAGGTCGGTGAGCGTAAAAGGTTTCCCGGAAATCTCGCAGCAGTCCACAAAAAAGGCAGTTTCAGTCCGATGGACTGCTTACGCTTTCCTGTTTCTTAGGTTGAGCTGTGGCGTGCCTTTTTTTATCTATCGACAGGTCGGCGCACAGTCGTTTTCTTTCAATCAGCACCTGTGGTCCTGGCCGGTTGTTTCCGCACTCGTTATGCTTCTGACGATTTATTTTGTCAGTGATGCACTGCGCCTGCACTTCATTCTCAAAGCGTCGGGGCACAACCTCGGCGCCGGAAATCTCGGCAAACTGACGTTCATCAATATTCTTTTTTCCAATATCACCCCCATGGCGACTGGCGGAGGTTTTGCCCAAGTTTGGTTTCTTTATCGGCGCGGCGTTTCGATTGGCACGGCCACGGCGGCGATGACTATCCGGACGTTTATCGCGATGTTTCTGATTTTCCTCCCCATACCGTTCCTTGTCGCGGGACTGCCGTATTTCCGGGATGGCGGCATGATGACCAGTGTCGGCTGGATTTTGGCCAGTGTCGCCATCGGCTACCTCGCCTGTTTTCTCGTATTGTTGTTTCGTCTGCGATGGCTGCTGCGGCTGTTCGACCTGGCCGCGATGGGGCTCGTCTGGTTACGCCTCACCAGCCATGAAAGAACGCGTCGTATCAAAGCTAAATTTCTCATGGAAGCGGTAAGATTCTCGCGTTGTTTGAAGATTTACGTTCGGGGGGACAGGAAGGACGTATTCCCCTCCGTTTTCTTTACCTTTATGTTCCTCCTTTCTCTGTTTTCGTTCCCTTCTGTACTGTTCTGGGGCGCGAGCTATCAGACGAATTACTTTACGACCACCGGCCTGCTGGTGGTGTCGACCTGTATCATGTATTTCGCGCCGTCTCCTGGAGGGGCGGGATTTGCCGAGGGCGTTTTCGGATTGTTTTTCGCCTCGCTGATCCATGCGTCCGAACTCGTTGGCATCATACTGATTTGGCGGTTTTTGACGATCTACCTCGGCATGCTCATCGGGATCTCCGTGACCTTGCATGAGCTGACCCGTCGGAGGATGGGCAATGGCTAGATTGTCGTGGTGGCGGGCGCTCTTCTATCTGAACCTGCTCATTCTGTGCCTGGTCATTTTCTATAAGATCTATCTCAATTTTTATGAGCAGGATTACGGTGCAGTCCATGCTGAACAGGTTGAGAGCATCGAATCGATTCTGCATGGGAAAGAGACGTTCAGTTTTGCCGTTGTCGGCAACATCAATAACTCCGTGGGGATTTTTGAACGAATGATCATCCCCGAACTTAACCGGAGCGATGTGGCGTTTGTCATCTCCGCCGGAAACGCGGTCAGCGGTGCGGGCGAAGATAAATACCGCGCATTGCACCGGACCATGGGGCATCTTGAAAAACCCTATCTCCTGACGTTTGGCGATAACGAGCACGGCGCTTTTGGTGGTTTCCGCTACTATGACCACTACGGACCATATGTTTTCGCATTTTCGGCGGGGAACAGCAGATTTATCTTTCTCGACAGTTCCGGAAAAACCTCCTTAAAGTGGCAGACCCGCTGGCTGGAGGAAGAGCTTGAAGTCGCGCCAAATAAGAATATTTTCCTTTTCATCGGGCATCCGCTACTGCCGGTTGACACAAAAGGCACCTTCGATTTCGATGACGATTATCTGACAGATGAGGAATTTCGTGGTCTGCTCATGCCCATGTTCCGGGATTCCCGGATAAAAGCGGTCTTCTCGTCGAATTTACCGCTCTTTTCAGCCCAGGACTACAACGGTACGCCCTTTGTTGTGACGGGTGGCGCAGGTGGGTTTGTTCTCAACAATGATCGCAGTTTTTATCATTACGTGAAGGTCCAGGTCAACCGCAGCCAGGTGGATATCGAACCTGTCCGGCTGAATATCGGGCAGCACAAGGTCTTTCGCACGGTTGAGAGCGTCTGGTTTTTTATTCATTCGTTGTTCTATGTCGGCTATCTCAACTACCTGCTTATTGTCTGCTTTCTCATTGTCAGCGCTTACTGGCTGTATTCACTCCTGTTGAAAGAACGGGATTACTATCCTGATTTCAATCAGCCATCCGAACCGAATCTTGATCGAAAAATCAAGGTCGCCATGTTCACCAATAACTATATACCCTTTATCGGCGGTGTTCCGATTTCAATCTATCGACTCTCTTCAGTTCTGAAAAAGCTGGGACATAACGTCCTGATTCTGGCCCCCCAATACAAACTGAGCGCAGAGCCGCCGGAGGAACGTGATGTCTTCAGGCTTCCTTGTCTTTTCAGGCAATCGGCCGACAAAGGGATCGTGGTGCCAAATATTTTCTCCTTGGCGGCAATCAGAAAAGTGCGCGAGTTTGCTCCTGACGTGATTCATATCCATCATCCTTTCTGGATGGGCACGGTAGGGCTTTGGATGGCAAGGCGATTAAAGATACCGGCAGTCTACACTTACCATACACGTCTGGAGCATTATTCTTACGCGGTCCCTTTGCCCAAAGCTCTGTTTCGTAATTTTCTTTCCCACGCGCTGGTGCGGCGGCTCAGCAACCGATGCAACGCCGTCGTCGTTCCCACGGAAGCATCTGAGCATTATCTTCGCATGATTGGCGTGAAGACTCCCGTGTTCGTAATTCCTACAGGTATCGAAACCGACAAGTTTGCCAAACTGTCTGAACCGGAAGGAGCCAGATTGCGCGCTGAGCTTGGCATAGCAAACGATGAACTGGTGCTGTTGAGTGTTTCCAGATTGAGCGCCGAGAAAAACATAAGTTTCATGCTTGAAGCGGTTTCCTATCTGGTAAAGAACTGTTCGCAAAGGTTCAAGTTTGTTCTTATTGGTGAAGGGCCTGAGCGGGAACGTCTTGCTCAGATAGCTGAGACTTTAGGTTTACAGGATACCGTGCTCTTCCCTGGTGCGGTTCCTCCCGAAAGAATGCCAGCCTACTACAGCCTGGGCGATATCTTTATTTTCGCCTCCACATCTGAAACACAAGGGATGGTTATCCTTGAATCGATGGCAAGCGCAATGCCCGTTGTGGCAATCAGGGCCAGTGGAATTGATGATTTTGTTATTGACGGCATGACCGGATTTAAAACGATGCAGAATACCTCCGCCTGGGCAGAAAAAGTTCAGCTCCTGCTGGAAAATGACACGTTGCGACACGAGCTGTCCGGCCATGCAGCATCAATGGCAAGCAGGTTTGGAATAGACGAGTTTGGCAAGAAAATGGTACGAGTTTATGCGCATGTTATATTTAGTCAGCCCTGAAAAATAGGGCAATATACCGAAATAAATTGAAATTTAATCGGAGATAATGTATTTCAAATAACCAGTGATGCAGTGAAAATGCATTTTTTCTGGTCGAATTCACTCCGAGGTTACCAACGATGCAGCCCAAAAAATCGGACCGTCAGCGCAGCTTCCTCTGCCCAGATCTGATCGATCAACTCGATCCTCGAACACCACCTTCTGGGGTTGGCCAAGGCCATTCCTTGGCAGGTTTTTGAGGACAGCTTTCGTCCGCGTTATGCTGCATCCGGTCGCCCAGCCAAATCCGTCCGTTTGATGGTTGGGCTTCTCATCCTCAAACAGCTTGAAAACCTGAGCGATGAGCGCGTCGTCGAGATCTGGGTTCAAAACCCCTACTTCCAGGCCTTCTGCGGTCAGCAGCGGTTCACCTGGAAGCTGCCGTGTGATCCGTCCGAATTGACCTATTTCCGGCGTCGCATCGGGGAAGACGGTGTGCGTAAAATTTTTGAAGTCTCCGTGACCCTCCATGGCGACAAGGCCAAAGAAGAGGAAGTTGTCGTGGACTCCACCGTGCAGGAAAAGAACATCACTTTTCCCACGGACACCAAGCTGCTGACCAAGATCGTGACACGTTGCCGCATCATTGCGTATTCCGGTCCAAACTGACCACGGATTCCGGCGGAAACTGACAGTCCATTGAAATCGATTATTGCCCTGAATGACGCGGGGTATGGCTGGATCGTGGCGAGTTGGACAGGAGTTTCGAAAAAACATCCTGATCCCGCTCTGTTTTCTTCATAATTCCAGGCTATTATCTTCTTTTTCCCTGTAAGACCCCATTTTTACCTTATTTTCTCCCACACAACTTGCTGATTTTTTACCAAAAAGAATGATTTTTCTTGCATATGTAAGACCCTAATGATATGACTGAGACATGGCGCACATCCATAGAAAAATCAAAAATGGAAGACCCTACTTCTACATCCGGGAGACCGCCCGAGTGGACGGCAAGCCCAAGGTTGTGAATCAGGTCTACCTCGGCACGGTGGAAAAGATCCTCAGCATGGTAACAGGGCAAAAGACTTCCAACCTGAACCGCATTCAGGTTCAGGAGTTTGGAGCGCTGTGGCTGGCAAACGAGATCGAGAAGATGGTCGACGTGACCGGAATCATTGACGAGATTGTTCCGCAGAAAGCCAAAGCTGTTGGGCCAAGCGTCGGGGAGTATTTTCTCTATGCGGCGCTCAATCGCATGGTCGACGCCACGTCCAAGCGGGCATTGCCGGAATGGTTCGCACATACGGCCATCCAATCCATCCGCGCCACGGACATCCAGGCTCTTGATTCCGATGGCTACTGGCGCAAGTGGGGAATGGTCGAGGAAGAGCATCTGCGCAGCATAGCCAAGAAGTTCTTTGCCAAGATAGCCGAATTGAGGCCTTCGACTTCGGGGTGCTTCCTGTTCGATACCACCAACTACTTCACGTTCATGGCCAGTGACACCGAGTCGGAATTAGCCAAACGCGGCAAGAACAAGGAGGGGCGAGACTGGCTCAGGCAGATCGGCCTGGCGCTGCTGGTGGACAGGCAGACCAGGCTACCGTTCTTTTACCGCGAATACGAAGGCAATCGGCACGACTCCAAGTTGTTCCGGTCCATCCTTGATGACGTCTGCGAGTCCATGCGGGGGTGTGGGCAGAAGGAAGTCGCTATCATCTTCGACAAGGGCATGAACTCTCCGGACAATTTTTCTGCCATCGACGTCATGGATGGAGTTCACTTCATCACCACGTATTCACCGTATTTTGCCGAAGAACTCATCCATATCGGACGTGAACAGTTCAAAGTCGTGGAAACTCGGCATAACCAGGAACTCAAGGCCAAAGGCCGCGAGGACGATCTACTTTTGGCCTGGCGCACAAGCGGGGAATACTGGAACGCGGAACGCACCGTCGTGGTGACGTACAACCCGCTCACGGCAACCAAGCAGAGATACGCTTTCGAAGCCAAGCTGCAAAAGCTCCAGGCCGCGTTGTACGAGATTCGAGCCAAAGTCAGGGAGGAGGCTCGGGGCTGGGCCCAGGAGGGCAAGGTGCGTGAGCGTTACGCGCAGATCTGTGAAGACCTGCACCTGCCCAAGGATTTGTACGACCTGAGCTTTGAACGAAAAGACGGACACATTACCCTGGGATTCCGCAAAAACAATTACCGCATCGGCAGGTATATCGACAGGTTCGGCAAGAATATCCTGATCACGGATCTTGCCGATTGGAGCACTGACGCAATCGTGCAGGCCAGCCAAGACAGGTATCTTGTGGAAGAAGCTTTCCGGCAATCCAAGGATGACGACCTGGTCAGCATGTTCCCAATCCGGCACTGGACCGACTCGAAAATCAGATGTCACTTCTTGAGCTGCATCATCGCTCTGTCATATCTGCGACTCGTTGAACTGAAGCTGGAAGATGCCGGAATCCACATGACGGCGCAGCGGGCCATGGAACTGATGCGCAATCTGCATTCTTGTCTGTGCTGGAATGGAGAAAAGGAAAAGGCCTTGCGGATGATCGAGGAGCCATCGCTGGAACAAGCCAAAATCATGGCCGCATTCGGCTACGAAGTTACGCGTGGGGTCTTACAAAAAATCAAGAGCTAATATGCTGTATTGTTTTGAGTAATCAGCTTTTTTGACCAGAAACATTCGAAACTCCTGTTGGACAAGATCATCGAACGGTCGACGCAAGAAGCGGCACCGGTAGGTAAAGAACCCTACCAGGATGTGGGGCGCGACCAGCAACGTTATCCTCAAGGGGACCGCCAGTACGATTACAAACACAAGCACCACAAGCGAAAGTCCCTGCTCGGCGAACTGTTCGATTTTGATTTGGGAATCGAACCGGCGTCCGAAAACCGGATTCGAAGTTGTCGTGGTTTGACGCCAACTATCCGGTTTTACTGCAAACCCGTCACCCTCGTCCTGTGCCGGGAAATCAGGGGAGAAATTCGTTTCTCTGGTCGGGTTGGCGGGAAGTGGTTGTGGGAGATGACTTCGGCGTTTATTATCAAGGAATTACGAGGAGCGCGGGCTTTGAGACTGTTTTGTGCCAGGTCGGCGCACCCTCCACCACGTAACAAAAACAAGCCCATGAAAGTGGGCTTTTTTTGTGTCCTTTACCCAGGAAACAAGCGCCAGGCCAGGCTTTCCTGAAAGTCGCCATGCGCAACCCCCCTCAGTTTTGCTCTTGACCTCTCCACCTCCTGGGGGCATCAATGGGGGCATCGCGTGACTCCTTCATGATTTTTCCGTCAAAATGCCCCCAAGAGGTACCCAGATGCCACTAAACATTGCACAAATCAAAGCCGCAAAGCCCGCTGAAAAACCCGTCCGAATGTTCGATGAAAAAGGGCTTTACCACGAAATCTCTCCCACCGGTTCTAAACTTTGGCGCTGGAAATACCGTTTTAACGGCAAGGAAAAGCGCCTTTCTTTCGGCGCGTGGCCCGAGGTGTCTCTTGCTGATGCGCGTTCGAAAACTCTCGAAAAGCGGGCGATTCTGGCGGAAGGGTTTGATCCTGCAGCGGTCTCGAAAGCATTTGAAGTTGAGCAATCTCTTAATTCGAGAACCTTCGAAGAAATCGCTCGTGAATGGCACTCGTCACGAGTCCATGTTTGGACTCCAGGGCATGCCAAGCGTATCATGCGAGGCCTTGAAAAGAATATCTTCCCTTGGCTTGGCCTTCGCTCTTTCCGATCCATGCTTGCCCCTGAACTTCTTGTGGTCCTTCGCAGGATCGAAGCCAGGGGAGCTATTGAAACCGCACACCGCGAACTGAGCACTTGCGGCCAGATCTTCCGATATGGCATCGCTAATGGCTATTGTGATCGCGACATCGCGACGGATCTTCGCGGAGCCCTCAAGCCCGTTGTCCACACGCACCACCCAAGCATTACTGATCAAGACGGTGTTGCCGACCTTCTGAGACGTATTGACGAGTACCAGGGCGGGAATGTCGTCCGGTGCGCCCTGCGCTTGGCTCCCCTCTTCTTCGTTCGCCCTGGCGAGTTGCGGCATGCCGAATGGTCAGAATTCAACATTAAGCGCCAGGAGTGGCGTATTCCGTCGGAGAAGATGAAAGCCCGCGTCCTCCACATTGTCCCTCTATCCAGGCAGGCTCTAACAATCCTAGAAAATGAACTGCGCCCACTTTCTGGTGCTGGACGTTACCTCTTCCCCGGTCGTCGCGGGAGTGCCCGGCCGATGTCGGAGAACACTGTAAATGCGGCCTTGCGCTACATGGGATACGAAAAAGAAGAGATGACAGGTCACGGCTTCCGTTCCATGGCTAGCACCCTTTTGAACGAATTGGGATACAATCGTGACTGGATTGAACGACAACTGGCCCACGGGGAGCGAAACGAGGTCCGTTCCGCGTACAACTATGCTGAGTACCTGCCGGAGAGACGCAAAATGATGCAGGAGTGGGCGGACTACCTCGATGAATTGAAGACGGGGCAGAGGACGAAGGTATTATCGTTTTCGGTCAATGGATAACATGCAGGCATAGCGAAGGCCCAGGGAGCCTGACCCAGGACCTCCTCTTTTTATTGGCTTTTTCTGAGTTGGGTAAGAGTTTCGACGACGGCATGATTCAAGATGAAGCCATCCAGCACCGGATGGTTTTTTCACGTCTAGTAGGGCACACTTGGGAGCATTAGCTCGAAATACGCATAATAAAACAAGCACTTGCCGTTGATATAACTATCCTTGTATCGGGCCCAAAAAGAATTGTGATCGGCGAAAAGTAATCATCTGACTGGCGCCATGCAGATATCACTCATTAAACAAGTCAACTATTTTCACATTCAGTCCATTGGCAATTATTGCAAGAGTTTCAAGCTTGCATAATTTAATATGACCTGTTCTAGCTCGCTCAATAATTTTTGTGGACAACTTTGTTTCATTTGAAAGCGCTACTATGGATATTTTTTTTTCTTCCATGATTCGCTTCACATTACTCGTAATGCCTGTTGTTTCCGAACGAATTTCGTAAATTGACATGACCTCACCACCGTCCTGAATATTTTGGGTGAGACTATCGGAAATCTATTGACAAGCCCAACGTAATATATTACTGTTATTATCAACCTAAACCTTCTCCTCGCACCGACATTAAAGCCGTGTCTTGAGAGAAAATCTAGTACTTACAAATTGTTATGAAAATTATCATCATGGGCGACATTCACGCAGATTTTGGGGCTTTGAACCAGTTCATCAACAAGAAAAAGCCGGACATCATCCTGCAGTGCGGAGATTTTGGTTGGTGGCCGCACCGACATGGAACCGAAAAGATTACTCGGAATCGCCGGTTCGATCAGTATTCCATCAAGCCACACAGCACAAAAATATTCTGGTGCGACGGGAATCACGAGAACCACGATGATCTGCAGGAGCGCATGAAGGCGGCCCCTGGACAGCCTCTGGAGATCCCTGTTTCTGGATGTCATTACATGCCCCGTGGGTCCATCCTGACCCTGCCAGACGGCAGAAATGTGCTTTTCTTTGGGGGTGCTGTGACCACCGACCAAGAGGGTCGCACCGAGGGCGATGACTGGTGGGCAGGCGAAGTGCCCACTTCAGCGGATCTCGATTTCGCCCGGGCACAGGTTGCGGCCCACGGCGGGCGGGTGGACATCGTGATTTCACATACGGGGCCCGTGACTTTTTTGCGCCAACTCCCGAAAAATGAGATTGACCCCGTGCGGCTTACGGACCCTACTGCGGCCCTTCTGGATGCAATTCTGGAGGAGTTTCGGCCACAAGCATGGTTCTTCGGGCACTTCCATTTGCACGCACACGGAGAGGACCATGGCTGCGCCTGGCAATGCCTGAGCGGCGAAGGCCTCGGGGGGAAGTGGTGGGTGGAACTGGACTGAAAATCTTCATCGCCTGTTAGACTCAAAAAATGAGTCTAGCAGGCGATGAGACGACGGTGAAAGGCGGCCTATGGAGGCTCTGTTGTGAAAAAGGAAAGCGTCATCGAGGTCGTGCGGCAGCGAGTCAAACAGTTCCCCACTGGGGAGATCTTTGGCTACGAAGCCTTTGGGGAACTGGCACAGACCAGGCGCAAGGCCCTCACGCGGGCTTTGTCGCAGCTTGTCAAGCGCGAAGAACTCAAGAGAGCATACTTAGCAAAGTTCTATCGGCCTGCTTGGAATAAATATGGCGCAGTACCGATCTTTGATGCAGAGAAAATTAAGTCTTTGGGTAATGTGTATCTCACAGACCTTGACGCACATAATTTGCTTGGTATTTCGACACAACTGCCGATGACAGCCACTATTGCGCATCCAACCAAACATTACAGAAGAATGTTGGGACGTCTTCGTATAAAATATGTGCGTTCGACATTAAAAGAAATTCCTGATGGCGCTGATTTTACTTTGCTCATGATGCTCGATTCCATAAAAGATATTAAGTGCATCCAAGACGCATCGCCAGATGACGCTGTAAGGCGTCTTTTGTGGATCGTTAAACGGTTTGAAAAAGACAGGGTCGAAAAACTAGTTGAGTACGCCCTGCACTACCCGCCACGCGTGCGGGCTATCTTGGGAGCAATACTTGAGCACGCACGATACAAACGGCTTCGATCGGTACTCAAAGCGACGTTGAACCCACAAACTGAATACCATGTTGGGCTAAAAGACTCCCTGCCAAATCTTAAAAAATGGAAATTACTTGGCCCTGGTCGGACATACAGAGCGTGGAAACGGCGGTGGGAGAAAAGAAGAAATGAAGCACAGACACTTGAACCATGAAGCGTGGACCCCGGCGGCCATTGATTCCTGCATCACCCGGGGACGACAGGAAGATTGGAACGAGCT
>Ga0180016_100307_pt1 | contig 12511 bp, 13 predicted proteins | sample KR46_M_MetaG_FD_129673 | JGI IMG/M metagenome (GOLD analysis project Ga0180016, IMG submission 129673) | Groundwater microbial communities from the Olkiluoto Island deep subsurface site, Finland - KR46_M_MetaG | ecosystem: Environmental > Aquatic > Deep subsurface > Groundwater | place: Finland... | reverse complement strand
GGGTCGAAGTGATCCGCCAGGACTCCACCGATCCGGTAGGCCAGGTCAGCAATGTTCTTTTCGGAAACCCCCAGCGCTTCACCGGCGTGTACGGCCGTACCGAGAAGTTTCTTCCAGGCGTGCCACTCGATGTCTGTTTCCACGACGTCTCACCTCGTTGATAGTTTATCAGCATTATCCTTAGATTATGTTAGTACGACCCCTGTAGTTTGTTCGGAAAAATGGTACAGGAAAAATGTTGCAGAAAAATGTTTACATTTCCTACTTAACTGGGGTATACTATTAGTGCCTCTGAAAGTGTGCACATTGAGGACTACTATCGGAAAGCTGACCTATCTCTCAGGGAATGCTTGGAAATTAGTGGGGCCCGTGGCGACTTTGGAGAGAACAAATTTTCTAAGGAGAGATAGTTTAGTGTTCGAGGACAAGACCCTTCAGTGCAGAGATTGCGGAGCCGACTTTGTGTTCACAGTAGGAGAACAGGAATTCTACGCCGAAAAAGGCTTCGAGAATCTGCCTGCCCGTTGCCCGGAATGCCGTGCAGCGAAAAGAGCTACCCGCAGAACCAATGGTGGTGGCTATGGCGCCCCGCGTCAGATGTATACTGTTGTCTGTGCTAGTTGCGGCGTCGAGACCGAGGTTCCTTTTGAGCCCACAGGTAGCCGTCCGGTTTATTGCCGGGATTGCTTCCAGGCGAATCGTCAGAGCTACGGCAGATAATTATACCCTGCACATTCAAACCGGCACTAAAAGTGCCGGTTTTTTGTTTGCCACAGACTGTTTACCTGATTGGCGATAACGGCGACCCCTCCCCGCCGCTGCACCGTTCCCTGCACGATCACAGCCCCGGCCCCGGCGAAGAGAATCCAACCGCTTCTGCGGTAACACTCCTCAAACATCGTGATGTCGGTGAGGCCGCATTCATCCTCCAGGGAGAAGAAGACGACGATGCGTCCGCTGCGTGTGGGGGGCCGGTGCGGTTGGATCACGATCCCCGCCACCTTGACCTCCCGGCCGTCAGGCACATTCTTCAACTCCGCACTGCTCAGACAGCCATGTGCGGCCAGTTTCTGCCGCAGCGAGGCGACTGGATGCAGACCGGTATTGATCCCAAGCACCTGGTAGGCATAAGCGCGTTTCTCCCCTGGGCTGAAATCCGGCCATTTCTCGCCTTCACCCGCCGTCCCCCGGTGATCCGGAAACAGGCCTTCCTTTAAGGCCGGTGCTTCCCGCAGCCCGGCGAGGAGTACCCGCCGGTTCGGGTGTAGAGAGTCAAAAGCGCCGCACAGGATCAGATTCACGAGGATATCCGCCGGTGCCCGCACCCGCTCCCTGAAGTCGCCGAAAGAACCAAAGGGGCCTTGGCCTTCCCGTGACTGCAACATATCCTGTAGCACCGGTCCGGTCATCCCCCGCACCCGTGACAACGGCACCCGGATCGCCCCGTCCTCAACCGCAAACCCGGCTCCACTGATATTAATATCCGGCGGCCGAATTTCCACACCGCGGCTCCTGGCCACGTTACAGATCGTGTCCGGATGATAGTAGCCCATGGGTTGGTTGGAGAGGATGGCCGCAAAGTATTCGACTGGATGGTGCTGGGCTAGGTAGGCGGTGCGGTAGGCCGTGGTCGCGAAAGCCGCGGCGTGCGCCTCGCAAAAACCGTAGCCGGCATACCCCTTGAGGCACTCGAAGATCCGGCGTGCCGTACCGATTTCAACCCCGTTAGCTACAGCCTTCGTCACAAAATCCCCGCCGATGGCCTGCATCTCCTGCATCGAACGACGCTTGCTCATCACCCGCCGGAGCCGGTCAGCCTCACCCGGTGTGAAACCACCCACCGCCTTGGCAATGGCGATCACCTGTTCCTGGAACAACACCACCCCGTAGGTCTTCTCCAAGATCGGCTCAAGCTTCGGGTGCAGGTAGGTTACGGTCTCTTTCCCCTGGCGGCGGTTGATATAAGGCTCAACCATGTTCCCCTGGACCGGACCGGGCCGGATCAGCGCCACACTGGCCACCACGTCTTCCATATTGTCGGCCCCCAGGCGCGATTGCAGCGCCCGCTGCGCCGGGCTCTCCAGTTGGAAAACCCCCACCGTTTCAGCGCTACGCAGAAGTCCGTAGGTCTCGGCATCATTGTCCGGAATCCGGTCATAGCTGAAACCCGGATCCCGGCGGCGGATGGAACTAACGGCCTCATCAACCGCCCCCAGCGTACGCAGCGACAGGATATCAAATTTCAGGAGTCCGAGGTCCTCCACGTCATCCTTGTCAAACTGGACGGTAGTCACCCCTTTGGCGGCCTGTTGCAGGGGCGAAATCTCGGCCAACGGCTGACGGCTGATCACAATCCCGCCCAGATGGGTGCCCAGATGCCGGGGGAAACCAGCCACCGCGGCGCAGTACCGGTAGAGTTCCAGGTATTCGGGGCGTCGAAAATCGGGGTGCCGCAGTTCAGGGTAGAATTCCAGCGCCTGCCCGATGTCATCGGCGGCGATGTGTGGAAACCGCTTGGCCAGGCGGTCGAGTTCCGCCGCTGGAAACCCCAGGACTTTGCCGATCTCGCGTACTGCGGAACGGGCACGGAAGGTGCTGTAGGTGGCTACCCAGGCTGTATGCTCGGGGCCGTACCGACTGCAGACATAGGCAGAGACTTCATCCCGGCGGCGGGCGTCAAAATCGATATCAATGTCGAGCGCGCCAGCCCGTTCCAGGCTGAGGAACCGTTCAAACAAAAGACCGCGGCCAAAGGCATCGACCTCGGTGATCCCCAGACAGTAGGCCACGGCCGAGTCCGCAGCCGAGCCCCGCCCGGCGTGGCGGATGCCCTGGCGGGAGGCCCAGTTCGAGGCGTCCCAGGCGATCAGAAAATAGTCCTCGTAGCCCAGGCTGCAGATGACGTGCAGTTCACCCTCCAGACGTTCCTCGATTCTGGCGTTCAACTGTCCGTAGCGCTTACGAGCCCCGCGGTAGGCCAGCGTACGCAGGAGTACGGCGGCGTTTTTGCCCAGCGGCAGGGGATAGCTGGGCAGGCGGCAGTGCTCAAAGTCCAGTGCCGGGCGACAGCGTTCGGCCACTTCCAGGGTCCGGGCCAAGGCCTCGGGATAGGCGGAAAAGAGCCTCTCCATCTCTTCCGGTGATTTAAGGTAAAGCTCGGCGTTCAGCCGCCGCTCGGGGTGGATCTCCTCCACGGTAAGCCCGTTGCGGATGCAGGTCAGAAGGTCGTGTATGGGAAAGTCCGTCCCCGCCCGGTAATGGACGTTGTTAGTAGCCACGAGGCCGAGGTCCAGTCGTTCTGCCAGTTCCGCCAGAGAACGGTTCAGGGCTGACCCGCCCGGGAGCAGGTCGTGAGTCAACTCGATAAAGAACCGGTCCCGCCCGAAGACCTCCACATAGTGGCGGGCCGCCTTTTCGGCCTCGGCAAAACGCCGGGCCAGCAGTAGCGCCGGGATTTCCCCCCGGCGGCAACCGGAAAGGGCCAGCAAGCCAGTGCTGTGGGCTGCAAGCACAGTCTCGGCCACCTGCGGCTCACCGCACGGGAAGTCCAGGTGGGCACGGCTCAACAAACGGCAGAGATTGGCGTAACCTTCCGGCCCGTCGGCCAGGAGCGTCAGGTGGGCCCCACCCTCCAGGGTAATCTCAACTCCCTGCAACGGCTTGATCCCGGCAGCCACGCAGGCCCGGTAAAAACGCACCGCCCCGCTGACGTTGTTGTGGTCGGTTAGGGCCAGGGCGGGCATACCGTAACGGGCGGCCGCGGCGACCAGGTCTTCGATGGAGGAAGCCCCGTCCAGGAAGGAAAAAGGGGAATGGACGTGTAAATGCACAAACTTCGGGTTGGACATGGCTTTAACCGAAACCCTAGTCATAGACTTTGTACAGGTACCAGCGCTTGGAAGCACAATCCCGGTAGATCTCAAAGACGCCGCCGGTGGCGGTCTGGACACGCAAAAACCCCTTCTCGGCCTCTCCCGCCCACCAGCGGCCGGCCTCTTTCCAGTAATCCAGCCCCCGGCTCACCCGATACCACCGCCCCCGCCAGCAAAACTGGTCAGGGCGTTTACCCTCCGCACCGGTGACCTCGACGGGCCGGTCCACGATCCGCGCCACTTTTCAACACACTCCTCTTCCAAGCATACTGTGTGTGGTGCTGTACGCTTTCCTGAGGGATTGCCTACGCAAACACGTACGTGACAGATGAATCTGCTCATTCGCCTCGGGCGTCGCCGAACTCGCTTGCTGCGCTCACTCAGACAGGCGGTCGACGCTGATCCGCGGCTCACTGTGCATTTTTGATTGGACACAGTCCAATTGAGACATCCCTAGATTCGTATCAAAATACAAGCTTTTCAGAGTTCGAAAGCCCCGAAGGCGTATTGTCATTACAAGTCTCCCTAATTGTTTGCTCCGGCAATACCCTCAGCGCGCACTGCACCTTCTAGGTGCTGGTATCCATTTCCCACCTTGTCTAACTTCCGGTGTACAGTTCCCGCATTCGCTCGCGGCGGAAGAGGCCGCCTGCATCGGCGAAGCCGCGTACGAGCTTCCCCGGGTACTTCAGGTTCACCGCGCCAAGGGTCTGCAGGAGGGCGTCCTCACCGGCCCGGGAGACCGTGAAGAAGTCCATCTGCCGGCCCTGCAGGCGATAGAGCTTCCCCGCCTGTACCCGCATCCCGGTGGCGGGCGCACTCACTGCCAGCAGACTTAACAACATCCCCAGTTGAAACCGCATCCGCAGCGGGTCGGGGGCACCCTCGGTAAACCCGCGCGTCCCTTCTACCAACACCCCGCTCTCCAGTCGCAAAGCGAGTTCCAGGTGCCGGTATCCACACCGGTCCCGGCGCAGAGTATCGACAATCTGCTCCGCACCCAGACCCAGAGAACGTTCCAATTCATCCCGCCGCTCCACGTGCTCCAGGTCAAGTGTCCAGATCACGTCCGGCGGCGGGTAGAGCGAGCGCACCTTCCGATGGTCCCATCCCCTGCTGTATGCCGCCGCCAGCATCCCTTCCGTTCCGAAACGGGAAAACAGCTCGCGCTCAGGGATACGGGCTACATCACCGGTGGTTACCAGACCAAGGCCGCGCAGCAACTTGATGGTTTTCACCGGCAACGGCCAGAGAAAATCCACAGGCAAACCCGCCATAAACTGGGCTTCTGACCCGGACGGAACCTGAAACAGCAAACCGCTGACTAACTGCCGGCGAACCAATACGCCCCGCCGTCCGGCCCCGCGGCTACTACCCTCACCAGCCAGCAGCGCCGCTTTGGCGACCAGCGGATTTGCTCCGGCTCCGATGGGCCCTTTGAAACCGGCCGCTGCCATCTTGGCGGACAGTTCCCCCAGTACATTCGGCTTAAGATCAGCCAGGACTTCATCCCCGCACGGCTCCACCTGCGGTGTATAACACGCCAGAATATCCAACAAGACGGCCTCGCCACCGTACCGAAAGAACAGGACAACCCCCATATTTATCCGCTCCCACCGGATGATTGATAAAGACAGATCCGTTTTTATCCCTACTCTGAAACTATTATCGGATATCCGGGCGGATTTGTGCAAAATCCGGATCAGGGTGTTTAGCCGGGATTAGCTTCCCCGGGCATTGCCGCACGGTCTATATCGTAGCCCCTCGGCGGTTTACGTCTGAAAATAACGGATATATAATGCACATATACGTTTATAGCGGAGGGATCAAGAAATGATGGTCGGCGGAATTATTAGGGAAGCCCGCCGGGAACAGGGCTGGAACCAGCGCCGGCTGGCCGAGGCGGCTGGCCTCTCACCACAGTATCTCAGTGATATTGAAAAGGGGCGAGCGAAACCGAGTCTAAAATCCCTGGAGAAGATCGCGAATGCACTTTCCGTCTCGGTTACCCGTCTCCTGGTGGACCGGAACGAGACCGGAAGTATAGTGGAGGTTCCGCTCCTCGGGCGGGTTCCAGCCGGAGGCCCGGTGCTGGCCGAGGAAAACATCTTGGAACACATCCCCTTCGCCGCCCGGTTTGTACGGGAGCCAGCCTTTTGCCTGGAAGTGAAGGGCGACAGCATGATTGATCTGGGCATTGAAGAAGGGGATATCGTCCTGGTGCGCGCTCAACCGGTAGCTGAAAACGGGCAGACCGTGATCGCCCGGGTGGACGGGGAGGTAACCTGTAAGCGTTTTTATGCCTGGGACGGGAAGATTCGCCTGGAACCCGCTAACCGGGCCTACCGCCCGATCGTGGGAAATGAGGTGGAGATCCTGGGGGTAGTCTCATACCTGGTTAAAAAGATCTGATGAACCGACCCGGGTTAGACTTCGCAATGATTCGGGTTTAGTATTCTTCATTTCTTAAGTAACCTGGACGTGCTTACCTGGAACGAATCCATTACACTTCGGACTGATTCGGGTATTTTTCATTTAACCGTTCCCGCCACATGATAATGGCGTCTTCATCGTTGTCCTGGTAGTAGCCCTTACGTAGCCCACACTCTACAAAGCCCAGGCTGTGGTAAAGGTCACGGGCCGGACCGTTTGAAGGCCGCACCTCCAGCGTCATCCGGTCAGCACCCAGACTGGCCGCCCGCTGCATCAGACTGAGCATCAGCATCCGTCCGATGCCCATTTCCCGATAACGGGGTTGCACGGCGACGTTAGTGATATGGGCCTCATTCAGTACCATCCACATCCCACCGTAACCGACGACCTTGTGCCCGTCCAGAGCAACCATGTACTCCGCCAGTTCATTGTAGAAGATCTCGAATTCAAAGGTCTGGCGCGGCCATGGAGTTGGGAAGGAAACCTTCTCAATCTGCGCTACTTCCTTGATATGCCGCTCCGTCATGTCAATAATCTTAATCTGCTGCTCCAACAAAATCACCTTACGTTCCGGGCCTGCCACAACACTTCGGCGGCCGGAGGACGAATATACTCCGGTTGTAGTGCAAAGGCGGTCATGCCGCGGCCATCCACCAGACGGGTGTAACCCATCTCGGCAACCACGGCGCCGCGCGACTGCAGGGACGCAGGGGCAAAACGGACCTGATCCCCAAGTTCTTTCTCCAGTAGTTCGCGATAAATGCCCACGGCCTCACCCACGAACAGCACCGGTTCATTCAGGCGGCGGGCCGTCTCCACCAGCGTCGCGGTCTCCAAGGCGACCGGGCCGTGAAGACAGTGCGGCTCCGGATTGCCGGGGTCGTATACCCCAGCGTAGACTTCATCTTTGCGCGCCGGGACGATGGCACACAGCAGGCCGGCTGAGTTTCTTAACGGATAGACCAGGACATCCAGCGAAGGCACCCCGGCCACCGGCAGATCCAGCGCATGCGCCAGCGATTTGGCCGTAGTCAGCCCGATGCGCAACCCGGTAAAGGAACCCGGACCAGAGGAAACCGCAATTCCCTCAAGGTCTTTGGGCTCTCGGCCGGCGTCTTGGAGCACCCCTTCGATTAAGGGGATCAGGCGCACCGAATGTATTTTCTGTCCCCAGACCGTCCTTTCCGCAAGTACCTTATCCCCGCCGAAGAGTCCGACGCTGCAAAAGGGCCCTGAGGTCTCAATCCCAAGTACGAGCATGCTTCTTTAAATCCTCCACCAGCGCCAGATAACGTTTACCGTGCGGATTGAAACACAACCGGCGCCGTTCTTCCCCGTCCGCCTCGATTTCGATGTCCAGCCGCTCCCGCGGCAGCACTTCGGTAACCCGGTCCGCCCACTCCACCAGAGACACGCCCTCGTCGTAGAAGTATTCCTCGTAGCCTAGCAGGGCAAAATCGGCCGCCCCCTCCAGACGGTAGGCGTCGAAATGATATAAAGGAAGGCGGCCCTCGTACTCGTTAATCAGAATGAAGGTCGGACTGGTCACCGGGCCCTCAATATCCAGCCCGAGGGCTACACCCTGGGCCAGGGCGGTCTTCCCCGCTCCGAGTTGTCCGTACAGGCACAGAATATCCCCGGGCTCCAAAAGGGGGCCCAGGGTTCTGCCGATTTCCCTCGTCTCTTTTGGTGAGTTACTGGTTAACTTGAACACCGCTCACTTTCCTGACATCCGAAAATGATTGAACCCGCCCGGGGGGAGGGTCTTTACAGATCCCTGATATACTATTCGGTTACCATCTTCCTTGGGGCTAACCTCACCAATCACGGCGCAACCGATACCACTGCCGGCCAGCGCCTCCCGGGTTCGGTCGGCCTGTTCCACGTCGATGGTGAACAACAGTTCATAGTCCTCCCCCCCGTGCAAAGCCCATCCCAGGGGGTCGCGGCCCAGTCTTGAGGCCAGATCGCGTAGGGCATCTGACAGCGGAATATGGTCGCCCCGGATAAGCACCCCCACCTCGCTGTCCCGGCAGATGTGCGCAATATCACTGGACAAGCCGTCGCTGACGTCCAGCATCGCAGTTACGCCGCCGGCAGCGCTGATTCGGCGTGCGGCCTCCACGCGCGGTTCCGGGCGCAGGTGGGCCTGCTTCAGCCGGCGCTCGCCTTCGGACCCGGTATCGTAGTCCGGGTTCTGGAGCAGGAAAAGCCCGGCAGCCGGATCACCAAGGGTACCCGTCACCATTACCAAGTCTCCGGAACGGGCACCGGAACGGTACACCGCCCGGTTGGCTTCTACCGCACCGAGGACGGTAATGTTTAGTACCACCGCCGGTCCCCGCACCGTATCGCCCCCGATTAGGGACACTCCAAAGGCTTCGGCAGCTTCACCGAGTCCGGCATAGAGCTCCTGAACCGAAACAATGTCCGAATCGGACGGCAGACACAAGCCGATCACGGCATAAAGCGGCCGTCCGCCCATGGCGGCAATATCGCTGACGTTCACGGCCAAGGCTTTCCAGCCCAAGTCGCGCCAAGTCGTGTATTCCAGAGAAAAGTGGACATCTTCGACCAGGGTGTCGGTGGTGACCATCTGCCAAGAGCCTTCCGGGATTGCGTACAGAGCGGCGTCATCACCAATGCCTAGGATTACGCCGGCCCCCGGTTTAATGTTTCGGGTCACCATTTCGATTAGTCCGAATTCACCCACATCACTAAGCCGCAATATCTCAACCTCCAGGCAGGAAACGGGCAGGAAACGGGGACAGGCTACTTTTTCTTGTATGCAATACACATCCCCGTTCGAAGCCTTCTATGATACAAAGCGATAGGTGGTCGGGTAGATTACGTCGTTAAAAAGTAGCCTGTCCCCGTTTGTGGATAACTAGCAGCCGGACGTGTCCTTGCCTAGGTATTCACTGACGATGCGCATGGCGCAGAAATCGCCGCACATCGTGCAGGCTTGGTTGCCCTTGGGGTTTAGCTGTCCGCGGTATTGTCTGGCCTTTACGGGGTCGATCGCCAGTTCCATCTGGCGCTCCCAGTCAAGCGCCTTACGCGCCTCGGACATCTGCCGATCCCAGTCTTTCGCACCGGGCACGTTTTTAACCAGGTCGGCGGCGTGGGCCGCAATGCGCGCCGCGATGACGCCTTCGTGCACATCTTCGATGGTGGGCAGACCCAGGTGTTCCGCCGGTGTGACGTAGCAGAGGAAGTCGGCCCCGGCCATAGCCGCAACGGCACCCCCGATGGCCGAAGTGATGTGGTCGTAGCCAGGTGCAATATCAGTCACCAAGGGGCCGAGGACGTAAAAGGGCGCCCCCTTGCACAGGCGTTTTTGTAGCTGAACGTTCATTATTACCTGATCCAGTGGGACGTGGCCCGGACCCTCGACCATGGCCTGTACGCCGGTTTCCCGACAACGATCCAGGAGTTCACCCAGGATCAACAGCTCCTGGATCTGCGCTCGGTCGGTAGCGTCGGCGATTGAGCCCGGCCGTAACCCATCCCCGAGGCTTAGGGTTACATCATATTCCAGACAAATGTCCAGCAGCCGGTCAAACTCCTCGAAAAGAGGGTTCTCCTGGCCGTGGTGGAGCATCCAACCGGTTAGGAACGAGCCTCCCCGGCTTACGATGTCGGTGACCCGTCCCTGCCGCCTGAGTCTACCGACAGACTCCAGGGTCACTCCGCAATGCACAGTCATAAAATCCACGCCGTCACGCGCCTGGCGTTCAATGACTTCAAACAGGTCGTCAGCGGTCATATCCACAATGCTGCCCCGGCGCTCCTTGGCTTCTACCGTAGCCTGGTAGATGGGTACGGTACCGAGCGGGAGGGTGGTTTCTGCTAAAATGCGCCGCCGCACCTCGTCCAAATCGCCCCCGGTGCTGAGGTCCATAACCGCATCGGCACCGGCATCGGCAGCCGCCTTAAGCTTGGCCAGTTCCTGCTCGATGGAGTTCAACTGGGATGAAGTGCCGATGTTGGCGTTTACCTTGGTCCTAAGGCCCGTTCCAAAGCCCCTGGCCTTGAGGTTTTCACGCTTGGTATTGGCCGGGATTACTACCGTCCCGTTCCCCACCGCCTGCATAATATACTCAACCGGGCGGCCCTCATCCCGGGCTACCTGCTCCATCTCCGGTGTCACCTGGTTCCGCCAGGCCGCGAACATCTGATTCAACGAGATCCCTCCAGTTATGCTTGATTATTTCCGAAAGTGTCTGGGCCGCGGAATGTACTTCGGGCGCGTGTCCCAAGGCGCGGACTACGGCAATGTGCCGGGCGCCGGCCTGTAAAACTTCGGCACAATTATCCTGGTTAATGCCACCGATGGCCACAAAGGGGATGCCGATCCGACTGACCACCGACCGGACTAGGTCAATTCCCACAGCCGGTCGTCCCCCTTTGGTGGGGGTATCGAAAACCGGGCCTACCCCGATGTAGTCGGCCCCCCGCTCCTCCGCATCGAGGGCTTCTTTGAGAGTGTGTGTGGAAACCCCGATGACCTTTGACCAGCCGAGGATGCGCCGGGCTTCCTCGATCGGTAGATCATCCTGTCCCAAGTGTACGCCGTCTGCATCCACCGCAGAAGCGATATCAACCCGATCGTTAATGATGAAAGGAATCCCGGACCACTTGCACAGGGCGGCTAGATTGTGGGCCAGGGGCAGGATTTCAGACGCCGAGGCGTGTTTTTCCCGTAGCTGAACCACCCCAACCCCACCTTGGATGGCCTCACGGACTAAGTTGATGATGGGCCGTCCCTTGGTGTTTTTGCTCCCGATTACCAGGTACAGCCCCATCTTCCCGATTACGCCCGAGCGCTGCCGGGCGAATAGTTGCGCGGTGAATTCCTGTTCGCGGGTATAGGCTTCAAAGCGGATCTCCTTGATGCGGTGCGCCAAAGAAGGGTTAGAGCCTCTGGCCAACTCCTCCAGTACCCGGGTGGCCTCCTGTACCCGCTTCCAGTTGGCACCGGCGCTATCCAGGAAACTCCGCCGCTCACGGGACTCCCAGGTCAGCGCTCCGATGTCGTTCGCTGTGTCCCGGGCGGCGATCAGATCCGCCCTTCCGCCAGGGAACTCCTGCTCCAACCTGGAGAGTTTGTGGCGGAGGTCCTTGATGGCAGCCGTCAGCCCGGAATCGGCCAGTTTGAAGCGGGCCATCTCCTCGATGATCCGCAGGCCCTCCCGCGCCCGGTTCAGGTTTACGTCCGCGATCCGTAAGATCTCTTTCATTTAATCTACCCCACAAACAGAAACCACCCCCGCAGGGGTGGAATCAGTCGGATTGACCCATTCCCTCCGCCGGTCTAAACCGGATCAGGTTCCAAGGGTAAAGCACATCGCTTTTCTCAGCCCGTTCCGGGCACCCCTATGGGTGAATAATGATTAACTTAGTATTCTATTCGTATCGGGGCAGGATATTCCTGCCTCTTTTACAAAATAGTCTTTATATCTCTTATAGTGTCACACTGGCAGCCGCCTCGTTCTTTGACGCCTCAGCTACCGACAATTACCAGCTTCGAGTCCGGGTGAGTCTGACGGATGCTGCGGAAGGCCTGGAGAACTATGTCTAAGTTCTTTTCCCGCCCCAGTCTGGCCACACAAAGGATGATCTTCTCCTCGTCCGGAATGCCGTAAGTGCGCCGGAGCCAGGTGGCATCGCCGTCGGCAAACTCCTGGATCTGAATGCCCATTCCTTTGCTATACTAATTTTCGGCAATATATAGCCGGAATCGGCCTTGTGAGGCCAACCCCGGCAAGTACCTCTCACTATTATTATATTCTAGCTGGTTGATGAGTGTTTTTCCACCGACCAGGAAATGGAGAAAGGGGGACGTCCCCCATTCCTGTCCAACGATCGGCAGTACCAATGATGAAAATTGTTGTGTGGTGCAGTGCGCTTTCCTGAGGGATTGCCTCCACAAACACGTACGTGACAGAGGAATCTGCTCAGGGCGGGAATCGGGCGGGAATCGGGGACAGGCTACTTTTTCTCGTATGTAAGACACATCCCCGTTCTAAGCCTTCTATGATACAAAACGACAGGTGGTAGGGTAGATTACGTCGTGAAATAGGTCGAGTAGAAGCGGGACTCTTTGAACCTCTGCGTGTACGAATTGTCCCAGCCCCCCTCACAGAACCGTACTAGCCCAACTAAGGCATACGGCTCTTCACATCACCATTTACATAATATAG
>Ga0180016_100303_pt1 | contig 12672 bp, 16 predicted proteins | sample KR46_M_MetaG_FD_129673 | JGI IMG/M metagenome (GOLD analysis project Ga0180016, IMG submission 129673) | Groundwater microbial communities from the Olkiluoto Island deep subsurface site, Finland - KR46_M_MetaG | ecosystem: Environmental > Aquatic > Deep subsurface > Groundwater | place: Finland... | reverse complement strand
TGTCGCGCTCGCTACGGCGGGGTCACGGGCGACCTTCTGGGGGCGCATACGGAAGGATCCGTGGTTGCGGTGTTATTCCTGATGGCTCTGCTGAACTAGTAGCAAGTGGGGACAGTAGTAGCAAGTGAGTAGCAAGTGGGGACAGCAAGTGGGGACGGTTCTTGCTTGCCCGGTAATTAACTAGCAAGTGGGGACGGTTCTTGCTTGCCCGGTAATTAATGGTATTAATCCGATTTCTTCAAGCCCCAGATCCGGCGGCCTACGCTGAGGTCGTGGAGCGGGATCAGAATGTCTGCCGCTTCACGCACACGTTTGGCGCTCTCGTAGGCGTCAATGGCGTTGATGTGTACCCCCGGTGTAACCACCGGGCCCTGTTTCGGGAAATTCTCCTGGTTGCAGCAGAACCCGGTGATAATCGCCTTGCCTGCCGCCGTGTTCACCACCACCGACTGACCACCGGGGGAGTGGCCGGGAGTGAGCATCACACTGATGCCGTCCACGATCTCTTGGTCACCTTCAACGGTAACGATGTCCACATCATCGAGCACGTCCGGGTAGTAACGGTGGTCGATCGGGTGCGGGTTCTTGAAGAACTCGTACTCGGCCTTTTGTACATACACCTTGGCGTTAGAACACTTGTAGTCATTTTCGCAATGGTCATTGTGTAGGTGGGTGTGGATAATGATATCGATTTCTTCAGGCCTCAGACCGACCTTGGCGAGGGCCGCCTCGAAATCTAGGATGTCGAGCCCGTACTCTTCACCAATCTCCGGCGGCACCATAAACTGCTCCAGTCCGGTATCCACTAGGATCTTCTGGTCACCGCCCTCCAGGTAGAACACGTAGATGGGAATCCAAATCCGTCTTCCGTAGCCGCGCAGGTAGGTCATGACACCTTGGTCGGTCTGGTTCGCGCCGACGACCAACGGGTGAATAACATACTCTTGCACCGTGATCATCTCCTTCTATTGCCATCCTAGCAGAGCCGTCGCCGGCTTGCCAAGACATTTTGTCTTATGTTCAAAAATCTACTTGGAAGGCAAAGGCGGTTCTTCCCTAATCTTGCTAGACAATGTAAAATAGTGCCAAGGGGGTGTATGAAAGTGCCGCGGCAAGCTAGGATTAAGGGGGAGTATTCTGTCTACCACATAATTCAACGGGGAAATGAGAGAAAGAACCTGTTTTTATCGGATGCCGACAGGCTTAAGTTCATTGATACATTACAGAAGACAAGGGAAAAGTACAATTTTGCTGTATATGCATACTGTCTTATGAGCAATCACGTACATCTTCTGATTGACGATAATGGCAACGATGTATCAGCAATAATTAAGAGCATAAATATCAGCTATGCACAATACTTCAACCGAATCTACAGAAGATGCGGCCACCTGTTTCAGGACAGGTTTAGAAGCGAGTTAATAAATGATGACGGGTATCTGCTTGAAGTGAGCAGGTACATACACAATAATCCGGTCAAGGCAGGTATTGTGAGAGAGCCTTCTGATTACCCTTGGAGCAGTTTCAACATCTACTTAGGTAAGGATCAAGATATCGAGGGGCTGATTAATCGAACTCGGATATTGCGATACTTCTCCGATAACGAACTGAAGGCTACCAAGGAGTATATTGATTTTGTATACAAAGGCGGCAGTGAGCAGGTAAACATAATGGATGTGGAAGAGACCGAATTGAACGATATTTACCATACCAATTATATCGGTACCATAGAGGAGGCTCGTTCAGTAATAACAGCTACTGTCAAGGATTGCGGAATATCTTATGACGAGTTCATAAGCCGCATCGATGATCGTAATGAATTGATGAGACAGGTGAGGAGGAATTCTCACCTCACCCTAAGGCAGATTGGGGAGTTGTTCGGAGGCATAAGCGAGTCTAGGGTCAGCCGGATCCTCAATAAAAGCTGAATAGCAAGCCAAAACATCCCTACCTGACAAGAGCTGATGGCAAGCAAGAACCGTCCCCACTTGCTAAGAAAATTTTCGAATAATCATTTACACGAACTGAACCAATGCTTATAATAGTCAGTAAGTGAGCGGCTGAAGCTGCCGGGTAGTGTTCTAGGAGACAACTGCATATTTTGGATTTAAACCACGAAGGTTTCTGATGCCAGAGGGCATTGCTTCGTGGTTTATTATTTAATTGAGGGAGGTTTTCACTTTGGGGACGAGGCTTGTTAGGTGTTGGTGGTTAGTTGCTCTCATCGTCCTGATCTCGTTGACTGCAGGATGCGGTCAGACCACGGGGGTTCAGCAGGGGAGTCCGGAAGGGGCTGAGGAAACCGCCAGGGTAAAGGTGGTAACGACGACCACCCTTATCGCTCACATTGTCGAGGAAGTGGGGAAAGACCGGGTGGAGGTATTAAACATTATCCCGCCGGCATCCTGTCCCGGGCATTTTGATGTGAAGCCAGCGGATATGATGGTTCTGGCCGAAGCCAAGCTCTTTTTCGTGCATAACTGGCAGGGTGAAATGTTTTCGGATGACCTGATTCGTTCTGCGGGTAACGATCAACTGGAGAAGGTCGTATTAGCCATCCAGGGTAACTGGCTGGTACCCGAGGTGCAAAGTGAGGCGATCACGAAGATTGCTGCTGAATTAGCTCTGGCTGATCCTGACCATACGGACTTCTATGAACAAAACGCCGCCGCGTTGAAGGAAAAGGTGACCGTTACCGGGCAGCAGATGAGAGAGCGTCTCAGTGCGGTCGGTGCTGGCGAGGTCAAGGTGCTGGTCAGCGAAATGCAAACCGGATTCATCAAGTGGGCCGGGTTTGATGTGGTCGCTCCCTTTGGCCGGCCCGAAGACACCAGCCCAAAGGAGATGGAACAACTGATTGCGCTGGGAAGAGAATCCGGTGTGGCCCTGGTGGTGGATAACCTGCAGAGCGGACACGAAGGCGGGAAGAGCATCGCCCGCGAACTGGGCGCAAAGCACCTCACCCTCTCCAACTTCCCGGGCGGTTTTGACGGCACCGAGAGCTGGACTCTGACCGTCCAGCGTAATGTCGACTTGCTGCTGGATGTTTTAGAACAGTAGGTTTCCAGACAGCAGGTTGAAGGGAGGCGGCAGATTGGGAGTGGCGATCACCCTGCGTGATGTCACGGTTTCATACCGTGAGGATGTGGCGCTGCGTAGGGTTTCTCTGGAGATAACTGAAGGTGAAATGGTGGGCATTGTCGGGCCTAACGGGGCTGGGAAGACCACCATCCTAACGGTGGTTAACGGGCTGGGCCGATTGCTGCACGGCGAGGCTAACGTCTTGGGTTGCCGTATGCAAGCCGGACGCCGCGGTCGCGACTTCCGCCTTAGTAACGCGGCACGCCGGATGCGGGTCCGGATCGGGTTTGTGCCCCAGGGGCAAAATGTGGACCCCCGCTTGCCAGTGAATGTTCGTGAGGCGGTGATGATCGGGCGTTACGGTCGCATCGGCCCCGGGCGGCACCCGAAACGAGAGGACTGGCGTCTGGTGGACGAACTGATCGATCTGGTCGGGATGACGCCCCTGGCGGAACGCCCCTTCGGTCATCTATCAGGAGGGGAGCAGCAGCGTACGGCCATCGCCCGGGCTCTAGCCCAGGAACCACAAATACTCCTGCTTGATGAACCGACGGCGTCCCTGGATTGGCGTTCACGTCAGGAGATTTTGGAACTGATGCACAGAATTCACCGCGACCGAGGCTTGACCACGCTGCTGGTCAGCCACGACCCCCGTGAGACCTTTGACCTGTGCAACCGGGTGGTTTTGATGCGACAGGGTTCGGTTTACGCCTTTGGGCCACCTGAACAGGCCCTATCCGATGCCAACATTCAGGAAGTGTACGGGAAGAGCCCGCTCTGCTGTCACGGAGACGGTCACGACCACAGGCACGAACGTGCCGATGGGGAGGAGGCCGGCGGCAATGGGCGTATTTGAATACCAGTTTATGCAACACGCGCTACTGGCCGGCTTGCTGGGCGGCATCGCCTGCTCGCTGGTCGGGGTTTTCGTTGTCAGTATGCACCTTTCGTTCATTGGGGTCTGTCTGTCCCACGCAGCCTTTGCCGGGGCGATAATCGCCATGTTCTTCGGGTTTAACCCCGTGGCGGGGGCTTTCGTGTTCAGCCTGGGGGCGGCCGCAGCTATCGGGCCGTTGGCCGACCGCGGGGATTTCAATCCGGACGCTTCTTTGGGGATCATGTTTTCCCTGATGTTGGGGCTTTCGTTTATGTTTCTGGGCTTAATGGAGGGGCCGAAGACCCAGGCGCTGGGCCTGATGTGGGGGAGTATCTTGACCGTTACCCAGGAGCATTTAATATTGTTGGCGGTGGTGGCATTCCTGGTTCTAGGAACGGTCTCCCTGTTATTCAAGGAAGTCCAAGCGGTAATTTTCAACCGGGAGATAGCGTTGGCTGTGGGCCTTCCGGCCACCTGGATTTTGTACGGCCTGCTGATCCTGACCGGACTGACGGTAACCGCGTCCCTGCAGCCGATCGGCGGGCTACTGATCTTCAGCCTGATCCTCAATCCGGCTGCTGCGGCTTATCAGCTTACCTACAGCCTGCGTAAACTTTTCATACTAGCCGGGTGCTTCGGGGTCTTGTCCTGTTGGATGGGACTGGCTCTGGCCTATCTGTTCAATCTGCCCAGCGGGGCCACAATCGTGGTCTTCTCCACGCTGATTTTTCTGGTATGCAATCTTTTTTCACCTAAACGTAGATTCAAACAACTTCGGGAAACGGAGGGCGCTTCAATTAATGCGTAAAGAATTCTTCAATAATCTGGCGGCCAAGTGGGATAACTTAGTCGTCCCGGATGCCCGGCAGAAACTGAGCGCCATCGTTACTGATACGGGACTTAAGGAGGGCATCAGAGTCCTTGACGTTGGATGCGGCACGGGTGTGATGACGCCAATCCTGCTTAATGCCGTAGGGGAGACCGGAGCGGTTACCGGGATAGACTTTGCGGGTGAGATGGTGGCACTGGCCGAGGCCAAGAATTCTGGACCGAACGTCCGGTTTCTGGAAGCTGACGTTGACAAGATGCCTTTTGATACGGCCCAGTTTGACGCCGTTTTCTGCAACAATGCCTTTCCACATTTTCCGGACAAGGCGGTCGCTCTGATCGAACTCCGTCGCGTTCTTAAAGCCGGGGGCACCCTAGTTATTTGCCACACGAACAGCCGTGAGGGAGTAAATAGTATGCATCGACAGATCGGCGGTGCCGTGGGTGAGGACATGCTTCCTTCGGTTCCCGAAATACTTGGGATGCTGAATCGGGCGGGGTTCGAAGTGACAGAGGTAATTGACGGCCCGGATGTTTTTGTGGTCAGGGCTAGTCGAGCCGTCAGCTAGCAAGCAAGAACCGTCCCCACTTGCTCAGGCGACGGTCTAATGCCGTTCTCACTATTGCTATGACGGTTGATTTCGTTTGGTGCGGTAATAGAAATAGATGGCCGGTATTAGCAGGAGGGCCAGACCGAAGGCTACCCGCAGTATCAGCGGCGTTTCCGCTATGTCTTCGGTCGCGGCAAATTCCAGTATGTCCCGGTGCCCCAGACCGTCTCTGGCGACCGCCTTAATCGGTTTCAAAGCCTTGTGGTCAAAGGTGAACCGGCCTTGTTCATCCACGGGCCCCGTGAGAAGCACCTGCTCTTCCTCCCCGAGCAGGGTGATTACCGACTTCGGTGCCGGACGACCACCCTCATAGGTAGCCCTCAGCATCCCCGGTTTCTCCTCTTGCAGGTGCATACTGTGCGCCCAGGCCTGATCGACGAAAAATACGTGCTGCAGGGCTACCAGGGCCAGGGCGATAAGCGTGATTACCGCGCCACGCAGCATCATACGGCAAAGAACCATAGGGATCCCCTCCACTTCCCATAAACACATTCATTGATCGAGCCGGAAGTAAATTTGTCATCGATCAAGGCCGTAAGCATCCTCTGAATGCCGGAGTCGGGGGACAAAAACAAACGCCACGGGGGCCTCGGCCGTCACAGCGGGTTCGTACCTCCGTGGTACACATCTCAAGAGAAGATGGAAAACCGAACCGTCGACAGCTTCTGCTACCGTGTTGAGACAAGTATAAACGTGGTGGAGAGACGTGTAAAGCCTGTCTCATTCCTCATCCAGATATCGAATCTCTGCCTCGTTCGACTGCTCCAGCTCCCGAATCAGCTCCTTGGCGCGGTACTGATCCACATCGGCCACCATGAGTTTGATCCCGCCCATGGGGTGCGGAATTAGTACCTGCAACTGTTCATCGAACAGGTATCCGGTAATGCCTTGGGCGCTCAAGAGGTCTTTAATGAGATGGGCCTCGGCGGGGCTCAAAAAGGTCGCAACCTTCACCAGTCTGGCCATTGTCGCACACCCCCGTTTGGTTTCTACCTACATCTATGCTCCTCTATTCAACAGTGGGTTGTCAAATCAGGCGAAGAAACGCTCGATGACGATGGCGGCTAGAGCGGCGACAAAGATGGCGGGCAGCAGGTTTCCGACCCGTATTCTGGTCATGCCCAGAACGTTGATGCCGATGGCGAGGATCAACAGGCCGCCGGTAGCGGTGAGTTCCGCGATCACCCATGGACTCAAAACAGGGGCCACCCAGGAAGCGGCGAGGGTGATCCCTCCCTGATAAACAAAAACCGGCACGGCTGAGAAGATGACTCCGATGCCCAGGGTGGAGGTCAGGATGACCGAGGCGACCCCGTCCAGCATGGACTTGGCGAATAGGGTATTCGGCTGACCGGTTAGACCGTCTTCAAGCGCTCCCATAATGGCCATTGCCCCGACGCAGTAAAGCAGGCTGGCGGTGACGAAACCCCGAGCAATCCCGCCGGATTCGGATCCGTTCCCGAAACGCCCCTCCAGCCACGTCCCGAACCGGCTCAGCCACCGCTCGATGTCAATCAGTTCGCCGATGATCGCCCCGACCACGATGCTACCGATGACGATCAGAGGATTCTGAGTCTGAAAGGCCATCTGCAGACCAATCAGAATGACGGCCAGGCCGAGACCCTGCATGATCGTGTCCCCGAACCTTTCCGGAATCCCTTTGCGAATGGTCAATCCGACCAGAGCACCGGCCACAATGGCCGCCGTGTTCACAATGGTCCCGATCAATTCACTACCTCCAAAGGCCAAACTAAGCCCACAAAGATAATAAGATTAGCTATCCGTTTCAAAAATCCTCTTATTTAGAAGTCAGTTCGGCGGAGCATGCGGTCACTTCTCCGGAGCCTAGTGCTTGAAGGCGATCAGGTAGTATCGGTCACCCAAGCGATGCTCCAATTCGCAGATGGCCTGGATTTCTTCTTCGCCGATTTCGGCAATGGGAACCTGGTCCATTTCGTTGTATCTCTCCAAGGAATTTCCTCTCCTTTCCCGAGTTCTTGTCCTTAGGATGTACCCAGGGGCTGTTCCCAAATCATAGTTTCGCCCGTGTTTGGTTACGAATAAGAAAGGCAAAGCGACAATGAAAAGCGAAAGGAGCACAACGTGACACAAACGCTAAACGATGCGCAGGGAATTGCGGACAGGCTGGAGAGCCTGGCGGAGCGGACGGCGGGTGTGATGATCCAGGACGCTTCGGCATACGATAGGGTGCTGCAGCTCTTTTTCTCAAGGGGCAGAAGAACCTTCAAGGGTATCACCACGCTGGCCGGTGACGGTTTGGGTGAGCCAGCCATGATTCTGGTGCGTTCCTTGTACGAGGATACCCTAAACCTGCTGTATATCGGTACCAATCCAGACGAATTGGCTGAGCTGTATTTAGACTACGCGCACATCCGCAACTTCAAGTACCTGAAATTTATCCAGGAAGTAGATCCTGAGGCTCTGGCCGGCGAGGATCAGGCCACGCTGGCGGAGGTGGAGGAACGGTTCAAAATCCTGAAAGAGCGTTACCCAAAGATCAATAACTGGAGCGGCCTGACGATTACCGATACGGCCCGCAAGGTTCACATGAGCCAGCCGCACAAGACCCTGTACAAGATTGCGTGTGACATGACCCACGGCAATGTGGCGGGGGTGTACCACTTTTTGCTCATGAACGACAACCGGTCGATCGGGGTTGAGGGGGAAGACGACGGCGAGCTGATCACGACCGCGCTGATACTGGGTCTGGAGTGCTTCCGCACCCTAATGAGCGAGGTAAACGGCCATTTCGAGCTTGGTCAGGATGAGGAACTACTCGGGCTCGGTGACGAACTGGGCCGGATCATCAGAACGGAGGCTCCGGCTCCGGTGGTTCAGTCCGCACCCACGGCGGGTGGTGTTTACCCGCTGCACTAGGTTACCTTCATTGGGGGAGGGATTTAGAATGGCTTTGCGTAAACCGCCGGCCTTAAGACCCGGCAGTACGCTCGGCCTGGTCGCTCCGGCCGGGTATCCACCCGACCCGGAAGCGGCGGGCCGGGGGATAAGGAGGCTGAAGAGTCTGGGTTTCGGGGTGCAAACCGGCCGGTTCTGGGGCCGAAAATCAGGATACCTGGCCGGCACGGATCAGGAACGGGCGGCCGACCTGATGGAGATGTTCACTGACCCGACGGTGGACGGCATCGTTTGTCTACGGGGCGGATACGGAAGTATGCGCCTCATCCCGTATCTCGATTTTCAACTGATCAGCAAGAATCCCAAGGTCTTCGTCGGCTTCAGCGATATTACCACCCTGCATCTGGCTCTTACCCGCCTCGCCGGCTTCGTCACTTTTCACGGGCCGATGGTGGCGTCCGATTTCGGGGGAGGAGCCACCGCCTATACCGTGGAATACTTTCGCAGAGCGGTCACGGCCCCGGGGGTGATCGGAGAGATTGTGCGCCCTAACGACGGGGCGCGGGTGGAAACCATCAACGGCGGCCGGGCCGTGGGGACACTGACCGGGGGCAATCTGACCCTAGTGGCGGCCAGCCTGGGCACGAGTTTTGAGATTCAGACCAAGGGCAGCATCTTGTTCCTGGAGGAAGTGGGCGAAGAATCTTACCGTGTGGACCGGATGCTCACTCAGCTAAAGCTGGCCGGGAAACTGGACGGAGTGGCCGGTATCGTGTTCGGCCGCTCCACCGGGGGCGCCACCAAAGGGGTGGGGCTGCTTGAAGCTTTGCGTGAAATCCTCGGGCCGGTCGGTGTGCCCGCCGTGTATGGCCCGGCCCTGGGTCACGAAGCGGATAAGGTGACTCTGCCACTGGGAGTGAGGGCTGGACTTGATGCCGACCGCGGACTCCTGGTTGTTACCGAACCGGCTGTGGAAGCGGTCTGATTATACAAACCCTCGGGGTTTTGGGCATGAAAAGAGCCCCCCAAACAGTTGGGGGGCTCTTCGATCATAGTCGGTTAGCATCTATTTTCTCTTGAAGATCCGTCCAACAACAGCACCCACGGTCAGGACTGCAAACAAACCTAGGAATATCAGTCCGCCCAATGCAACCAGTACAAACAACGTAGCCATTACCGCAGCCATCACCAAACCGAGCTTTACCGTGGATAGGCGACCCTTCCGTGGCCCGTAGTAGACATACCCGTATGTGGAACCCTTCCCGGAGTTGGAACGGTACTCCCGCACTAATGTTCGGGGAAACACACCCTCGTGCCTGCCCGAGTCATGGTCTGGGGGGTACTCCACGATAACCCTAGGACTTGGAGGTTCCTCATTTCCTCTGCCAGTCATTTTTCATCTCCCCGCAGATTTTTTCAAGATCAGTATATCAAAACAGAGTTGTTTTGACCAACCTAGCCAGATCGCACAATTCGAACCAGCGTTGAGTATCGCCTCGCAAGACGGATCAGATTGGTCTATTTATCTCTTTCCGGTACGGGCTGGCCATCTTTGATCACATCGGACCCGCACTTCCGGCACTGGTAATCTCGGGTTTCCTTACTGATGCGCTCCTCATCGCCGCAACCAGGACAGCGCACAAAGTGCGTGAACCGGGCGTAGAGCAGCATGGCGAAGCCGATCACCGCCACGATCAGTAGAAACATCAGGAATAGGTTCAGCCACGGGTTCATTTATCATGCCTCCTACGCTTGAGCCTTGTGAGCCGCCACCGGCTCTTCGACCACCGTTTCCGGTGCCGGAGCGATCTTCGAGGTCTGCACCAGCACCACTCCAACCAGAATCACTGCAGCGGCCAGCACTGTCTCCAAGGTTACGGGTTCTTTGAGGATCAAAGCCCCCAGGGCCACCGCCACCACCGGGTTGACATAGGCATACGTACCCGCTTTGGCCGGCGGTAACACCTTCAGCATATACATAAAGGCACTGTATGCCAAAAGCGAGCCGATAAAGATCAGATACAATAGCGCCCACAGGCTCTCCGGCGAGGCCCCGGCCAGCGAGGTGTCCCCGTTTATTATAGCCACACCACACAGGCAGATTCCCGCCACCAGCATCTGCACTCCGACCCCGGTGAGCATCGCTCCGGTTACGACCCGCCGGCTGGAATAGACCGATCCGATCGCCCACAGCAGCGAGGCCGCCAAAACCCCGATCATTGCCGGGAGAATGTCCGTGCCGACGTGGGTCGTCGGATGCACCAGCGAAGCCACACCGGCAAACCCGATGAACAGCCCCAGCCAGCCCAACCGGCCGATGCGCGGACCGCCCGGCAGGAGGTTTTGGATCGTGGCCATAAACAGCGGCACGGTGGCGATCAACAACGCGGTGAGGCTGGAGTCCAGCCACTGTTCCGCCCAGCAGACCAAACCGTTGCCGCCGAACAGGAGTAACAGCCCGACAATAGCCAGGGCCCGGTAATCCTTCCATGAGGACGGGAATGCCCAGCCGCAGAGGCGGGCGACAGTCAGCATTATGGCACCGGCAATAGTAAAACGCAGTCCCGCAAAGAGCAGGAACGGAATATCCTGAACCCCGATCCGGATCGCCAGATAGGTCGAACCCCAGACGATGCAGACGATGAGGTAGGCCAGCAAGGCCAGATAGGTTTTATTCAAGAACAGAAGTACCTTCTTTATGTGACGTCATTACGGTGGTGTGATCCTCAGGCTACTTTTCTCGGTATGGCGACAAAATCCTGCAATGTCGTCCTAATGATCAAATACCAAAAACTATAACCTCTTGCATTAAATAGCAATATCATACACTATTGACAATGATTGTATTTGGTGATAAGCTGTATTTGATTGGGTGTTCGCCGATTCGTCGGGCGAAGCGCCCTTGCGTGTTATTTCGGGGCTTTCCCATTTAATGGGTAATTATTGGAGGGAGTAAATTGGCTAAGGAAACATTGTCGAAAGCTACCTTTGAGACTCTAGTCAAACACTTGGTGGAAATCGAGGGAGGGAAGAATAAGCTTCTTGAACAATACTTCCCGGAACTTCAAAAGAACGTAATGAATTTGCGAGCTTTCTCGACGAATATATTGAACGAGTTGACCAACTAATTAAAAATGCTAGTAAGTCAAAAAACACGGGCAATAGAGTTCCTTTTGTCATCAGTGGTAGCGAAGTGGAAGTACAAGACCTATCTGACCAGAAAGTCTTTAAGTATCGCATAGTAATTCCCATTCATGGTAGTGTAAGAGGGGGAGATGTGTCATATTTGTCTCCGATGGGGAAGTCATTAATGCTGAGAAGAGTCGGTGGGCAGTATCCGCACCATGTTTCGAAAAACGAAAAGGTTCCGGGATAAAACCCCGGACCCTTTAATATCTAATTTTGGTGCGGCAGAGAGGAGTTGAACCTCCACACCCTTACGGGCACTAGAGCCTGAGTTCCACGCAGGTCTTACTTTGACCGATATCTGGTCATAGTACTCGGAATCTGATTACCGCGAGAAGCCTTATGTTACAAGGCTTCGAGGGGAGTGTGCCGGAAATTCCCTTACACCCAAAGGGTTGCGAGTTTCTTTAGGACTTATCCTGCAGGTGATAATTTTGTTATAAAAGCAACCCATGCAACAATTGACTACAATAGACAATTACCATATACCATAATTAATCATGAATAAACATTATGTCATAACATTTAATATCCGTATAGACATTAGGTGTTACTTTTGATACTGTAAGTGTCAAAAAGGAGTTGGTTGTTATTTCTCTCGAAAAGGTAATTCAATCGATTATTGATTCTATGCCAAAAGACCCGTTCTTTACCCCAACCCAGGTGGCTAAGATTCTGCAAATAAGTCGACACAATGTGTATCCTCTTCTGGGCAAAGAAATACCATGTATCATTCTCTCTTACAAGCGGCGTAGGATTTCCAGACAGGGGCTGATCGATTACTTAATTAGAAAGATTAAACTGCCCTCAGACGAAAAGTAAGGTTGCCGGACAATATCTTGCAATGGTGTGTTAATAATACCGAAAGAATATTCTTTCGGTATTATTTTGTAGTGTGTATGGAATGTATGGTAAATTTGACGCCTTCAGCTAACTATGATAAGATACTGCTATGTAATGCTTCCAGCGGGACATTAATTATCAGGTTTAGGGCGATATGATGCTAATAGTGAGTGAAAGCCACACGGCGACTGCATAAGGTAGAAGGGTCTAATTGCCACCAAATGCCCCTTGTGACGCATAAACAACGTATACAGAACTTGCGTATTTCCTATTTATGGTGTATACTTAAAGTAGGAAGAAAGATAAACATCAATCAAGAAATCCTCAACAGAGCCGAAAGGAAAGCTGGTGAGAAGATAGGGACTGACC